>ENA-OWLX01000168-OWLX01000168.1-metagenome-genome-assembly--contig:-NODE-168-length-21810-cov-16.478924_pt1 | contig 21810 bp, 20 predicted proteins | sample MGYA00245351_ERZ651106 | MGnify/ENA primary metagenome ERZ651106 (study PRJEB26857, sample SAMEA4031768) | metagenome | biome: human; feature: oral; material: saliva | place: Philippines | collected 2014... | reverse complement strand
ATTTTTCTGGGGTGGACAACGATGTTATTGTTGTGTGCCTGTGATACAGCTCAGATTAAAAACAAGATTGCGAATACAGAAGGAAAAAGTGTGGATACATCTGGTTTGCAAGATCAGGCAAAAGAAGATATTAAAGACTTTACTTTTGACGGTTCTGATTATTCATTAGGACAGTTGGTTGATGCAGCTATCGGCTCGCCAACGTATGAATCTTATCAGTCTAAAGAAGACGGAAGAACCTATATAAAGATAACAGGCAATATGGTTTATGACGGTGTTTCCGTTGTGGCAGTTTTGAAATATGTGTGGCTTGGAATGTCTTCGGACGGTTCGCCAAGCTATGATTTCCATAGTTTAACATTCAATGATGTTCCACAGAATGAACTTGCAATAGACCAATTTTTTGAGTTCTTAGAAGAGTGTGCAATCAAAAAATATGGTGCTGTGTTGTCCGGTAAATCAACACAAACTTATAGTCAGGATCTGTCAACAGCAGAATATGTGTTACCCGATTCCGATATGAGATATTTGGAATTGGAAGAAGTAGAGGCACTTGCAGATTACGGTGGAAAAGACCTGATTCGCTTAGCGGTTAACGAAATGTATGCAAGACATGGATTTGTGTTCAAGAAGCCGAAAAATCAGGAGTATTTCGAAAGAAAATCTTGGTATTATCCACAACCCGGATTGACAGACAGCTATGTGAAAGAGCATTTGTTCAATGACTATGAAAAAGCTAATTTGGAAATGTTGCTGAAGGTGGAAAAGCGATTTAATTAACAGTATAAAAAATCAATATCACATCAACCGGTATCAAACCGGAAGGAATTTATTATTTGGTAAAACGGGAAAAGAATGCTTATTTTGATCAATAGGCATCTTTTTTTTTGATGCAAATACGATTTCAAAAAAATTTTAAAAAAAACACCCAGAAATACACATTTCTAGGTATTTGTTATTTAGCGACTTTTGGAGTCAACTATAGTTATAGTTCAAAAAAGTAAATCACATCAAACTTTATTTTCATATTATCTTCAATCAATTTTAACCGTTCTCTTTAGGATAACGATAGGTTTCAATCGTACCTTTTTCACCATTCCAGTCAATTTGAACAATCGTTGCGGGATAAAAACTGATTGGATTTCGCTTACCATAAAGCTCTGAAACAATACTGCCCACTAAAGGTAAATGAGAAACAAGCAAAACACTTTCAACCCCTTGTTCCTGTAAAACAGATAAATAATCTGCTACTAGCGTCGCATTCCCGTAAGGTGTAATTCCACTCCAAGTTTCAACATCATTAAGAATATTGTTTAACGCTGAATTGACGAGCTCAAATGTTTCTTGAGCACGAACATAAGGGCTGACAATCACTTTTTGAATTGAAAGCGCGGTTGAATTTAGATGGTTTTTAAGCCATTGACCTTGTGATGTTGACTGTTTTCGCCCGTAGTCGTTTAAATGCCGCGCCTCGTCGGATGAAGCGACAACTTCTGCTTCTCCATGACGCATAATAAAAATTTTCATATATTGGCTTTCCTAAAAATAATAAAAGATAAATTTTATGATCAAAAATGGGGGCAAGCCCCCACTTCATTAATTTGCTTTCACTGCTTCTGCAATTTCTTCTGCACATTGTTTTGCAAGTGCACCGTCTTCACATTCGACCATGACGCGAATAAGTGGCTCAGTACCAGACTTACGTAATAGAATTCGACCTTTGCCTTCTAAGCGTTTTTCTACATCAGCGGCTACAGCTTTTACCGCTTCACTTTCTAATGGATTTGCACCGCCCGCAAAACGAACATTAATCAGTACTTGAGGGAATAATTTAACCGCACTTGCAAGCTCGTTTAATGATAAACGATGTTGAACCATTGCACTTAATACGGCTAATGAGGCAATAATACCATCACCTGTCGTATTTTTATCTGCGATAATGATATGGCCAGAGTTTTCTCCACCTAATGTCCAGCCATGCTCTACCATTTTTTCTAATACATAACGGTCACCAACATTAGCACGAACGAAAGGCACACCTAACATTTTTAAGGCAATTTCTAGACTCATATTACTCATTAATGTGCCCACTACACCACCTTTTAATTGACCTGAACGTAAAGCTTCACGAGCGATAATGAATAGGATTTGGTCGCCATCCACTTTATTACCTAAGTGATCCACCATCATAATACGGTCACCATCACCATCATAAGCGAGACCAACATCTGCTTTAGTTTCAAGCACTTTTTCCTGTAACGCTTTTACATCGGTTGCACCACATTTCTCATTAATATTGATTCCGTTAGGATCTGTACCAATTTCAATCACTTCCGCGCCTAACTCTCGTAATACATTTGGCGCAATATGATAGGTCGCACCATTTGCGCAATCCACCACGATTTTATAACCATCTAACCCTAGATGTGCAGGGAAAGTACTTTTACAAAATTCAATATAACGTCCTGCGGCATCATTGATACGTCTTGCTTTACCTAAATCAGCAGACTCCACACAATCCATTGGCTGATCAAGCATGGCTTCAATCGCTTCTTCAATATCATCTGGTAATTTTGTGCCTTGTGAAGAGAAGAATTTAATCCCGTTATCATAATAAGGATTATGTGATGCCGAAATGACAATACCCGCTTCTAAACGGAAAGTGCGGGTTAAATACGCCACGGCAGGGGTTGGCATTGGACCGGTAAATGCGGCAGTTAAACCCGCTGCCGCCAAACCTGCTTCAAGTGCAGATTCCAGCATATAACCTGAAATACGAGTATCTTTCCCGATTAACACAGTACGAGAACCTTGCGAGGCTAAAACCTTACCTGCTGCCCAACCTAATTTCAATGCGAAATCAGGTGTGATTGGATATGTCCCTACTTTACCGCGTACACCATCAGTACCAAAATATTTACGATTTGCCATGTTTATTCCTTATTAAATTTGAATAATGATGTTGTAGAAATCATTTATTCTACAACATATAAAATCGGTTAGTTGTTTACGCTTGTTGTGTTGCTTGCCATACTTTTAAAGCATCTGCTGTTGCGGCTACATCATGTACACGCAAAATTGTCGCCCCATTTTGAGCAGCAATTAATGCCCCTGCTACACTTCCCACAACGCGTTCAGTCACGGGTTTATCTAATACAGCACCAATCATCGATTTACGTGAAAGCCCTGCTAAAACAGGATATCCGCTTGTACAGAAGTGAGCCAACTGTTGTAAAAGTTTATAGTTATGCTGTACCGTTTTACCAAAACCAAAGCCCATATCCCAAATAATATTTTCTTTAGCGATTCCCGCATCTAAACAAGCTTGAGTTCTATCGTTTAAAAATTGATAAACATCTTGAACCACATCATCGTAATGTGGATTTGCTTGCATTGTACGTGGCTGACCTTGCATATGCATGATACAAGTGGGTAAATTCAACTGTCCTGCTATGTCGAGTGCACCAGGTTCACGTAGAGCACGAATATCATTAATTAAATCCATGCCAACTTTAGCCGCTTCTTTCATTACCACAGCTTTAGAAGTATCCACTGAAATCCAACAATCAAAACGTTTTTGTACTGCTTCAACTAAAGGTATCACACGTTGTAATTCTTCAGCTTCAGACACTTCCTCTGCCATTGGACGAGTTGATTCGCCGCCAATATCAATAATTGTTGCACCTTCTTTCAGCATTTTTTCAACTTGAAATAATGCTTTGTCTAGACTGAAAAACTGCCCGCTATCAGAAAACGAATCAGGGGTGAAATTCAAAATTCCCATAATTTGCGGGAATGATAAATCTAGACATTTGTTATTAGCATAAAGTTTCATAAAGTGCGGTCAATTTTTAAATCAAATTTGAAAGGTTAGATTATAACGGAATATAGTAATGAAAAGAATGAAATAATAAATAAAAAAGCCTTCCAAATTAGGAAGGCTTTAATTTTATGCTTCAGGATCTTCTGAATGATTAACCGCACTTTCAGTTTTCTCTTCCTGCGGTTTTGCTGTTGGTTTCGTGTCTTTGTTATCTTCCCAACCAGATGGTGGTGTAACAGGTTCACGATTCATCAATTGCTTGATTTGTTCTTCTTCAATAGTCTCATATTTCACTAACGCATCCTTCATGGCGTGAAGAATATCCATATTATCGATCAAAATCTGTCTTGCTCTCGCATAGTTACGATTTACAATCGCACGCACTTCTTCATCAATCGCATGCGCTGTTTCATCTGACATATGTTTTGCTTTCGCCATTGAGCGACCTAGGAATACTTCGCCCTCATCTTCGGTATAAAGAATCGGACCGAGTTTATCTGAGAAGCCCCATTGGGTCACCATATTACGTGCAATATTCGTTGCCACTTTAATATCGTTAGATGCACCGGTAGAAATATTTTCTTCACCGTAAATCAAATCTTCTGCTAAACGTCCTGCATAAAGAGTTGAAAGTTTACTTTCTAATTGTTTTTGGCTGATACTAATTTGATCACCTTCAGGTAAGAAGAAAGTTACACCTAATGCGCGGCCACGAGGAATAATCGTGACTTTATGTACCGGATCATGTTCAGGCACTAAGTAACCTACAATGGCGTGACCCGCTTCATGGTACGCTGTCGATTCTTTTTGTTTATCCGTCATGATCATGGTACGACGTTCAGGTCCCATATTGATCTTATCTTTGGCTTTTTCAAACTCAAGCATCGATACAGTACGTTTATTGCTACGCGCAGCAAATAATGCCGCTTCATTAACCAAGTTTGCTAAATCCGCACCTGAATAACCTGGTGTACCACGAGCAAGTGTCATCGCATCAACATCATCAGCAACAGGCACTTTACGCATGTGAACTTTTAAAATTTGCTCACGACCTTTGACATCCGGTAAACCCACAACAACTTGACGGTCAAAACGGCCAGGACGCGTTAATGCGGGGTCAAGTACATCTGGACGGTTAGTTGCTGCAATAACAATTACACCTTCGTGACCACCGAAACCATCCATTTCAACTAACATTTGGTTAAGAGTTTGCTCACGCTCATCGTGTCCACCACCTAAACCGGCACCACGTTGGCGACCTACGGCATCAATTTCATCAATAAAGATTAAGCATGGTGCATTTTTCTTCGCTTGCTCGAACATATCACGTACACGAGAAGCACCAACCCCCACAAACATCTCCACAAAGTCAGAACCTGAAATTGTAAAGAAAGGCACTTTCGCTTCACCTGCAATAGCTTTCGCTAATAAGGTTTTACCTGTACCTGGAGGACCTACCATTAAAATCCCTTTTGGAATTTTACCACCAAGGTTTTGGAATTTTTTCGGTTCACGCAAGAAATCAACGACTTCACCGACTTCTTCTTTTGCTTCATCGCAACCTGCAACATCCGCAAAAGTCACTTTGATTTGATCTTGGTTCAGCATTTTAGCGCGGCTTTTACCAAAGCTCATGGCCTTGCCGCCACCACCTTGCATTTGACGCATGAAGAAAATCCATACCCCGACAAGGAATAGCATTGGAAACCACGAAATTAAAATTTGTGATAATAAACTGCGTTTTTCAAAAGGCGTACCTTCGATTTTAACTTTTTTATTTAATAAGTCATCTAAGAGCTTTTTATCTTCCAACGGTGGCATCACGGTCATATATTTAGAACCGTCATTTTTGGTCACAGTGATTTCATTCGCATCAAAACGCGTTTCCTTCACTTGACCGTCACCCACATCATACACAAAGGTTGTGTAATCTTTTGAGTCAATCACGCCATTAGAATTAAAACTTTGGTAAGCCGTCATCATGACAACTGCTACCACAACCCATAGAACTAGATTTTTGACCATATCATTCAAGGTTTAACCTGCCTTTCTTAAGTTAATTAAAGTCGAAGTGAGATATTATCTCATCACAGACACAATGAAAAGCTATCAAAGCAATTATTCGCCTTTATAACCACTTGCTACAATATAAACTTCGCGCGAACGCCCTCGAGAGGCTTCAGGCTTACGTACTTTTACCACACTAAAGAGTGAACGAATTTCGCGCAGATACTCGTCAAAACCTTCCCCTTGAAATACTTTGACCACAAAACTGCCTTTTTTCGCCAAAACTTGTTTACACATATCCAAAGCCAGTTCCACTAAATACATTGCTCGCGGAATATCAACCGATGGCATACCACTAAAATTCGGTGCCATATCGGACATCACTACATCAACTTTAGCTTCCCCAACACGTTCTAATAATGCATTCAACACGTTTTCATCACGGAAATCACCTTGTAAAAAATCAACGCCGACAATTGGATTCATATCTAAAATATCGCACGCAATGACTCTTCCCTTTCCACCGATTTGGCTCACGACATACTGTGACCAACCACCTGGTGCGGCACCGAGATCCACTACGGTCATTCCCGGTTTAAACAATTTATCCGTTTGCTGAATTTCATCTAACTTAAAGTAAGCACGTGAGCGTAATTTTTGTTTATGTGCTTTCTGAACAAACGGATCTTTAAAATGTTCGTTTAGCCAACGAGAAGAACTCGCCGAACGTTTTTTCTTTCCCATAATCTCTTTCTTTTGTACTATTTTTTGTAGTAGTTTCGTCTATATTTGGGTACAATCTGCCAAATTCAAGGCTAGACTTACCAAAAAGTGCTGAAAAACCACGTTTTTTCTGACCGCTCTTTTCGGTCTCTTCATGACAAATATTCATTTTATTAAAGGATTCCTTATGACAATTTTATCAACAAAACAAAAACAATTTTTAAAAGGACTTGCTCATCACCTTAGCCCTGTCGTCATGCTTGGCGGTAACGGCTTAACCGAAGGTGTATTAGCCGAAATCGATAATGCGTTAAATCATCACGAATTAATCAAAGTAAAAATTGCTGGTGCAGATCGCGAAACCAAACAATTAATCATTGATGCGATTGTACGTGAAACCAAATCATCTAATGTTCAAACCATCGGACATATTTTGGTGCTTTATCGACCAAGTGAGGAAGGTAAAATCCAGCTGCCTCGTAAATAATTGTTATCCCCTCAAATTGAGGGGATGTTTTTTTAGATGTAATTTACTTCAATAATCTCGAACTCAACCGTTCCACCTGGAGTGGTAATATTCACGGTATCATCCAACTCTTTTCCCACCAATCCACGAGCAATCGGTGAATTCACAGAAATTAAACCTGATTTAATATCTGCCTCATCATCGCCCACAATTTGGTAAGTGACTTCTTCATCGGTATCGGTATTCACTAATACAACTGTCGCACCAAAAATAACTTTTCCGTTATTCGGTAATTTAGTGACATCGATAACCTGACAATTTGCAAGTTTGCTTTCAATTTCTTGAATACGCCCTTCGCAAAAACCTTGTTGTTCACGCGCTGCGTGATATTCTGCATTTTCTTTTAAGTCACCATGCTCACGTGCTTCAGCAATCGCCTTAATAATTTCAGGGCGACGCTCATTCTTTAAGAAATCTAATTCTTGGCGTAATAGCTCCGCACCGCGCACGGTCATTGGAATTTGTTTCATTCTTTTTCCTTGAAATTTGGTAAAAACAAAACCACGACAACGTCTTGCAACCTTGCCGCAGTCAATGAAAAATAAAAAATGATTTACTCTATTGAGTTCGGAGCTTATTATTATCCGTCTTGAGAAAAATAGCAACCATAACAGAACTAAAAATGACTAAAAAATCTTCTATTTCGACCGCACTTAAAGCGGCATTTATCACACTCGGCTTTTCTTTTTCCTCTATGGCTGAAGTTAATGTGGCTTCTATCACCCAATACTTACCGGAAGGTGCATCGGCTGGCATCATTGCCAAAAACCTCAATAAAGATCAAATTATTGCCGATTACAATGGTTCAACCTTTATGTTGCCAGCCAGTACGCAAAAAGTTTTCACAGCTGTCGCGGCTAAGTTGGTATTAGGTGATGCCTTCCAGTTTGAAACCTCACTTTTAAGTAACGGAAAAATTCAGAATAATGTTTTAGAAGGCGATCTTGTTGTGCAGTTTACTGGCGATCCTGATCTAACTAGTGGACAACTTTATAGCCTATTAGCCAATTTAAAGAACCAAGGCATTCAGAAAATCAATGGAGATCTTATTTTAGATACCTCTGTATTTGCTAGCCATGACCGTGGGTTAGGTTGGATTTGGAACGATCTTACGATGTGCTTTAACTCCCCTCCTGCTGCAGCAAATATCGATAATAACTGTTTCTATGCCGAGCTAGATGCAAATCAACCAGTAGGTGAAACAGTCAAAATTAACGTTCCTGCACAATTTCCTATTCAAGTTTTCGGGCAAGTTTATATTGTGGATCAGCAAGAAGCCGGTTATTGCCAGTTAGATGTCGTTGTTCACGACAATAATCGCTATCAAGTAAAAGGCTGTATTGCACGCCAAACTAAACCATTTGGGCTCAGCTTCGCCGTACAAGATCCAGATGCCTACGCAGCTGCCATTATTCAACGTCAATTAAAACGTCTTGGTATTGAATTTACCGGCCAGGTAAAACAACCTCAAAAACCACAGCAAGGGCAAAAACTCGCTCAGCATTTATCTAAACCTTTGCCTGAGCTATTGAAAAAAATGATGAAAAAATCAGATAATCAAATTGCCGATGCCTTATTCAGAGCAGTAGCCTACAACTACTATAAACGCCCTGCTTCATTCCAATTAGGTACATTAGCAGTGAAATCTGTATTGCAAAAACAAGGTATTAAATTTGGCAATAGTATTTTAGCCGATGGTTCTGGTCTTTCTCGTCATAATTTGGTTGCACCTAAAATCATGCTTTCCGTCTTGGAATACATTGCCAAAAACGAAGATAAATTACACTTAATGGAAACTTTCCCAATTGCAGGCGTGGATGGCACTATTAGTGGTCGTGGTAGCTTAATTAATCCACCACTGGTGAAAAACGTTATCGCTAAAACTGGCTCATTGAAAGGGGTATATAACCTTGCCGGTTTTATGACTAATGCACGTGGTGAAAAAGTGGCTTTCGTTCAATTTATCAATGGCTATTCAACCGGTGATTTAGAAAGTAAAACAAAGCGCGCTCCACTTGTACAATTTGAAAGTACGCTTTATAACAATCTTTATAAAGACTAAAATGCATATAAAAATGACCGCACTTTGAATACATCAAGTGCGGTCATTTTTTTATACTTAATCAAAAAGAAAAAGCACTAAATGCTTCACTGAATTTAGTGCTTTTTTACGACCTTAAACGCGCTTAACCTTCATTATGGATTTCAAGGTTGCTTGCATCTTTTTCCCGTTTTTTCTTTGCCGAATCACTACGTTGAGAAGCAATGCTATCAAGGTATTCCGGAGTAATATCGCCAGTGATATATTCGCCAGTAAAGACAGAACAATCAAAGCCTTGAATGGCTGGGTTTTCTTGACGCACTGATTCAGTTAGCGCTTCAAGATCTTGGAAAACCAATTTATCTACACCAATCAATTTCGCAATTTCATCAACATTACGGCCATAGGCAATGAGTTCTTGTTTTGTTGGCATATCAATACCGTACACATTCGGGTAACGAATTTCTGGTGCGGCTGATGCAAAGTAAATTTTCTTCGCACCCGCTGCTCTAGCCATACTCACGATTTGTTCGGATGTTGTACCACGAACAATGGAATCATCGACTAATAACACATTTTTATCTTTGAATTCTGCTTTAATCGTATTGAGCTTGCGACGGACTGAACTAATACGTTGTGCTTGGCCCGGCATAATAAATGTACGGCCAACATAGCGGTTTTTCACAAAGCCTTGACGATAAGGTTTGCCTAAGATTTTCGCAATCTGTAAAGCGATATCTGTTGAAGTTTCCGGTACTGGAATCACCACATCAATATTGTCGGCTTCCTCAACCCATTCTTTTGCAATTTTTTTACCTAAATGTTCGCCCATGTGGACACGTGCCGCATAAACAGACACACCGTCTATTGTTGAATCAGGACGAGCAAAATACACGTATTCAAAAATACACGGATTTAAGACCGCACTTTCTGCACACTGCTCAGCATAAAGTTGGCCATCAAAGGTCACATAAAGAGCTTCACCCGGTGCAACATCACGCACTAATTCAAAACCGGCGACGTCTAATGCCACACTTTCAGAAGCAAACATATATTCCACAAAGCCATTTTCTTCTCGTTTACCTAACACGAGTGGACGAATACCAAACGGATCACGAAATGCCACCATACCATGCCCAATAATCATTGCTAAACATGCATAAGCACCACGAATATCTTTGTGTGTCGCACGAATTGCATTAAAAATATCTTGCGGATCGAGATGGTATTTATTAATTCTGTCTAGGTGGTTGGCGAGAATATTAAGAAGAAGTTCTGAATCCGAATTGGTGTTCACATGGCGGCGCTCTTCTTTGAATAATTTATCTTTTAATTCGGCTGAGTTGGTTAAGTTGCCATTGTGAACGAGGGTTAAACCATAAGGTGAGTTAACATAGAAAGGTTGAGCTTCAGATACGCTTGAACTGCCGGCTGTTGGATAACGTACATGTCCTAGGCCTGCATAACCTTGTAAACGTAACATATGCTCTTGTCTGAACACATCACTCACAAGGCCATTTGACTTACGCAAGCGAAAGCGGTTTTCATCATCGATTGTGACAATCCCCGCTGCATCTTGACCTCGATGTTGTAATAACGTTAATGCTGCATAAATGGATTCATTAACCGGATTTTGGCTAACGATACCGACAATTCCACACATACTGATTGACTACCTTATTGTTTAAAAGTTGAGTTTAACAAACTAGAACTTGCTTGTAGTTGTTGGAAGAACCATTCAATAATAAAGCCGAAATGAGGAATTAATTTTGATTCTTTCCACCAATCGGTTTGTTCAAAGTTAGTGAAGGTATCCAAGAAGAATAAGATCGCAGCAACGATTAACGCCCCACGAATTAAGCCAAATGCCGCACCGAGAACACGATCTGTTCCGGTAAGTCCTGTTTTATCTACTAATTGGCTAATCACATAATTAACAATGCCACCTACGATTAAGGTTAAAACAAATAAAATACCGATTGCTGTGCCATTACGCACGTAGTCAGATTCGATTTGAGTAAGATAAGTGGCGAGATAAGGATAAAATTGGCTAGCGACAATAAATGCAACGACCCAACTTGCAAGGGACATCACCTCTCGCACAAACCCACGTAATAAACTCACGATAATCGAAAATGCGATGATGCCAATGATAATGTAATCAATCATTAAATAGTCTCTCAATTAAAAAGGGCCGCCATTGCGACCGCAGTATTCTACATAAAAAAACAACAAAAGGAAAACGTTTGCGTCAATTAAATTTGAAGCCATTGGCTAGATTTCTTGCCAAAATGCTTTATCCAATTTTTGCTGTGCCTTTCGTAATACTTCTGCCAAGTGCTGATATGTCGGTTTATCTTGCACAGTTGGCAAACTTTCATGTTGTTTTCTTAAACGTTCACTAATCTCATAAAACCACTGAGAACTTTGTGGTTCTAGCGGTGATTTTGCACGTTTTCCCAACCAATATAAGCCTTGAAATGGTATCACTAACGCACAAAGTGCGGTCAAAATAGCAATTGCCAATGCAGAAAGATCCGCCTTTGCATAAAGCTGTTGCCAAACCACCGCAAATACCGCCATAAAAGGCATAAACTTCTGTGCAAATTTTGTGGCTTTAATAATGCGATTTTCGGGAAAAATCATGCCGAGCTTCGCTTCTAATGGCCACGTTTGCAAATATATTTGCCCACGTTTTAAGGTTGAAAAAAATGATGACATAAAAACATCCTCGAAAATAACCGCACTTATAATACTCTAGTTTGGGTTTCATTGTCATCCTTAACTAGAAACTGTTGAAATTTTCAACTTTTCTAATAAAAGATCGTATTTTTCCCCTCCAGTTAATTTATTTTATACGCTAAAAGGTGTATCCTATATAGGAATTATACTCCGTTCTTTTGAATGGATTTTTATTAACCTCAATCAAAAATAGGGTTCCTATGTCAAAACTTGTTCTCATCCTTAACTGTGGTAGTTCTTCATTAAAATTTGCAATCCTTGATCCTGCAACAGGTGAAGAAAAATTATCAGGCTTAGCAGAAGCATTTTATCTTCCTGAAGCTCGTATCAAATGGAAACTTAACGGTGAAAAAGGTAGCGCAGATTTAGGTGCTGGTGCAGCGCACACTGAAGCGCTTAACTTCATCGCGTCAAACATTATGACTGATGAGCTTAAAAACTCTATCACCTCGATTGGTCACCGTATCGTTCACGGTGGTGAGAAATACACCCAATCTGTTGTTGTAACAGATGAAGTGGTTAAAGGTATTGAAGATGCAGCACAATTTGCTCCACTTCACAACCCTGCTCACTTAATCGGTATCCGTGAAGCATTCAAAACATTCCCACACTTAAAAGATAAGAACGTTGTCGTATTTGATACAGCATTCCACCAAACCATGCCTGAAGAAGCATATCTCTATGCACTTCCATACTCACTTTACAAAGAACATGGCGTACGTCGCTACGGTGCACACGGTACCAGCCACTACTTCGTTTCTCGTGAAGTGGCTGAATATGTAGGCAAACCGGCAGATAAAGTAAACGCAATCATCTGTCACTTAGGTAACGGTGGTTCTGTTTCTGTGGTTCGTCATGGTAAATGTATCGACACATCTATGGGTTTAACTCCATTAGAAGGTTTAGTGATGGGTACACGTTGTGGTGATATCGACCCTGCGATCGTTTTCTATCTATACAAAAACTTAGGCATGTCAATGGAGCAAATCGAAGAGACCTTAGTGAAAAAATCAGGTCTTTTAGGTTTAACTGAAGTAACGAGCGACTGTCGTTATGCAGAAGATAACTACGACGACGCCTCTAAACCAGAAGCAAAACGTGCATTAGATGTTTATAGCTACCGTTTAGCGAAATACATTGGTGCATATATGGCGGTTTTAGGTGATGATCACTTAGATGCGATCGCATTTACGGGTGGTATCGGTGAAAACTCAGCTCACGTTCGTGAATTAGCGTTAGGCCACTTAAAATTATTCGGCATCAAATTAGACCAAGAACGTAACCTTGCTGCTCGCTTTGGCAAATCAGGCGTAATCACTGCTGATGACTCTGCATTCAAAGCGATCGTTCTTCCAACTAATGAAGAATTAGTAATTGCACAAGACACAGCACGTTTAGCGGGCTAATCCACTTCCTTCAAACCTGCTGAGAAATCAGCAGGTTTTTTCATTCAATAAAAGGTATATCAAAATGACTAAAGCAGTTATTCTTATTCCAACTAGCGCAGAAGCAAATTTAGCGGCAGCATTAGACGCCGCTAAAACAACAGGCGCTGTCGTATTCAATGCAGTAGAAGATGTAAAAGCCGCTCAAGCATTAATCGCAAATAATCAAAAAGACGTGTTATTAGAAAAAATCGTTGCTGATTTCCAAGCATTAAATGCAAATTTAGTGGTTGTTAAAGGTGTTCAACCTTCAGCTCAAGCGCCTTTTTCAAATAGCTTAAACTTTGCGATTGCACAAACTTTAGATGCACAAATTATCTTAGTGGCAAACAATGAAGAAGGCACATTAGTAGAAGCCGTTGCTTCAGAATTTGGCGGTGTGAACAACACTGACATCTTAGGGGTGTTTGGTGCACAAGCAGGTAAAATTAAAACTTTAGATGCACAAGCATTAGCGAATGCAATCTCTGCACCACTTGCTCGTGAAGCACGTATTTCTCCTGCGGCATTCCGTTTCAAATTAACTGATTTAGCACGCAAAGCGGGCAAAACCATCGTATTACCAGAAGGTGATGAACCTCGTACCGTTAAAGCGGCAGCTATCTGTGCTGAACGTGGTATCGCAAAATCAGTATTGTTAGCAGATCCTGAATCAGTGAAAAAAGTCGCAGCAGAACAAGGCGTGACTTTAGGCGCTGATGTAACGATCATCAATCCAGCTGACGTACGTGAAAACTACGTTGCTCGTTTAGTTGAATTACGTAAATCTAAAGGTTTAACGGAAGAACAAGCACGTGCACAATTAGAAGACACCGTTGTATTAGGTACGATGATGTTAGAAGCGGGCGAAGTAGATGGTTTAGTCTCTGGTGCCGTTCACACCACGGCAAATACGATTCGTCCACCGATGCAGATCATCAAAACAGCACCCGGTAGCTCAATTATCTCATCTGTGTTCTTCATGTTATTACCAGACCAAGTATTAGTGTATGGTGACTGTGCAGTAAACCCAGAGCCAACTGCTGAACAACTGGCTGAAATCGCAATTCAATCAGCTGAATCTGCAAAAGCATTTGGTTTAAATCCGAAAGTGGCAATGCTTTCTTACTCAACCGGTACTTCTGGTTCAGGCCAATCTGTAGAGAAAGTGAAAGAAGCTACACGTATTGCTCAAGAAAAACGTCCTGATTTATTAATCGATGGTCCATTACAATACGATGCGGCGGTAATGAAAGATGTAGCAGCATCTAAAGCACCAAACTCTAAAGTGGCTGGTCAAGCAAACGTCTTTGTATTCCCTGATATCAACGCTGGTAACATCGGTTATAAAGCGGTACAACGTTCTGCAGATTTAGTCGCTGTAGGTCCAATGCTTCAAGGTATGCGTAAACCGGTTAATGACTTATCTCGTGGTGCATTAGTGGATGATATCATTTACACTATCGCATTAACCGCAATCCAAGCAACTCAAGCTTAATGAAAGTCTTTGTTGTAAAACACTAAAGAAAATAACCGCACTTTTGATAATTCAAAGTGCGGTTATTTTTAGGATTGTTTTTAATGGCTACTCTACAGATTTTAAGTATTCAACCAGCTTCAAGCCAATCTCTCTTCGCCACCCTAAAAGTAAATCAGGCTGTTTGGTCATATCTTCATTTTTTAGCCAAACCCATTTTATGAGATCTTCTAAATTTCGTTTACTCGCCAGAATATCAAGTGTTAATCCTTTTGGGGTCAGTTCATAAGCTTTTTCTTGTAACAATCGAATTGCCTTTTTATAACGAGGATCATCCACAATACGCACTAAACGTTTAGGATAATCATAAGGGGAAATTCGGCGGCTTTGTGCTAATAATTGAAGCATTTTTTTGCCACGCACACGGACTTCATTTTCAGATAATCCAAGCGCTAGCATTTCTGATGTATTGCGAGGATTATTTTTTGCTACTTTCCAAAGGTTGTCCGATTTCACCACATAAGAAAGGGCTAAGTTTCGTGACATTGCCGTTTCTTGTCGCCACTTTGCCAATAGCTGTAAACGCGCTAATTCGAGCGGATTCAATTTCCAAACATTCGGAATATCTAAATAAGCTTTATTTGGATCGCGATCGTCTAATTTAGTGGTTTTCGAGATCGCAAGCTGGCAATCATCAATTACTGCTTGAAGCCAAGGAGATTGCGCTAATTCTATTTGCATTTTTTGATAGACCGGCAAGAGATACCATACATCCCCTGCCGCATATTGTAGCTGTACGGGTGAAAGTGGACGTTTTAGCCAGTTTGTACGTGTTGCCCCTTTATCCATTTCAACGCCCAAATAATGCAACACAAGTTTAGCCAGGCCCGCTGAATTAGCAAAACCTAAAAAACGCGCCATGATTTGTGTATCCATCATAGGTTGTGGCAGTGCATCAAACTCTTGTAAGAAAACCAATAAATCTTCATTACAAGCATGCAAAATTTTTGTCACCTGCTGATCGCGTAATAATTCCACAAAAGGTGAAAAATCAGTAATGGATAAAGGATCGATCAATGAAACTCGTTCACCATCATAAAGTTGAATTAATCCTAATTTAGGATAATAGGTCGATACCCGCATAAATTCGGTATCTAAAGCGACCGCACTTTGCTGACGCGCTAACTGACAAACCTGAGCGAGCGCTTCATTATTTTGAATTAATGTAAAGTGCGGTTGATTTTGGCATTCTTTTATCATTGTAATAGGATGTATTTTCAAATAGAGGTAAAGACTAAACAGGGACATGAACACATATCCCTGATTAAATTAATGTTGTGAGCGTTTTGCTATTTCTTCATCACGCAGTACGCGTCGTAAAATTTTGCCTACATTACTTTTTGGCAATTCATCGCGAAACTCAATATCTTTCGGGACTTTATAACCTGTAAGATGTTGTCTGCAATGCTGGCGTAATTCATCACGCGTGAGGCTATCATCTTTCTTCACAACGAAGATTTTAATGGTTTCTCCCGACACTTCATGTGGCACACCGATGGCGACCACTTCAGCGACTTTATAATTTAGCATCATCACATCTTCGATTTCATTTGGATAAACGTTAAAGCCTGAAACCAAGATCATGTCTTTTTTGCGATCAACAATACGGAGGCTATAGCTCTCATCCATAATGACGATATCACCCGTTGCCATCCAGCCATCTTTAAGCACTTCAGCTGTCGCTTCAGGACGTTGCCAATAGCCTCGCATCACCTGGTCACCTTTAACCCAAAGCTCTCCTGCTTCACCAAGTTGTGCTTCCGAGCCATCATCTTTGATAATTTTAATGTCAGTATTTGGTACTGGTACACCGATTGTACCATTGTGTTTCACCACATTAATCGGACAAGCAGCAATTAGCGGTGAACATTCTGTCATACCATAACCTTCAATGATGTTGCAGCCGGTTAAATCATGCCAACGTGTTGCAACCGATTGTTGGATCGACATCCCCCCGCCAACAGAAAGTTTTAATCGTGAAAAATCCACTTCTTTGAAGTTTTCATTATTAAGCAACGCATTAAATAAGGTGTTTACCCCTGTAATTGCTTCAAAGCGGTATTTTTTGAGCTCTTTAACAAAGCCATCAATATCACGAGGGTTCGTAATTAAGAGCGCGGTAATGCCAAGTTCTAAGAAGAGTAAACAGTTTACCGTTAAGGCAAAAACATGATAAAGCGGTAAAGCCAGTACGGCAATGCGTTGCTTCGCATGATCACCAATAAATGGCTCTGCAATCCACTTCGCTTGGAAAATATTGGTAATAATATTGCCATGTGTCAGCATTGCACCTTTAGCAACACCCGTTGTACCACCTGTATATTGTAGGAAGGCTAAATCTTCACGATCCACTTGTGGACGAACATATTGGCGATATTTACCAATACTTAGCACTTCACGGAAAGTCACAGCATTCGGTAATTTATATTTTGGCACTAATTTTTTGACGTATTTCACCACAAAATTGACCAAATTACGCTTACCAAAAGAAAGCTGATCGCCCATTCTTGTCAAAATCACGTGTTTCACTTTAGTATTAAACACGATTTTTTCTAAGGTTGAAGCGAAGTTTGAAACAACAACAATCGCCGTTGCGCCGCTGTCTTGTAACTGATGTTCTAATTCTCGAGGGGTATAAAGTGGATTCACGTTTACCACAACTAAGCCCGCACGTAAGATACCGAACAGCGCAATAGGATATTGCAATAAATTCGGCATCATGAGAGCAACACGATCACCTCGTTTTAATTTCAATTCATTTTGTAAATATGCAGCAAATGCACGGCTTCGCTCTTCTAATTTACGAAAAGTTAGCACTTGTCCCATATTGATATAAGCGGGACGGTCTGGATGCTCACGAATTGCTTTATCTAAAATATCGAGAATCGAATCATATTTTGAGGTATCCAGCGTGGTTGGTGAACCTTCTGGATAATTTTGAAACCAAACTTTTTCCATTTTTTATCCTTATTCTTTGGAAAATTTTCTTAATTTTATCATGTAGTTAATAGAGATAATAGCGAATTTCAGGCTCGCCATACCAATAATATGGTCGTCTACCGAAAAAGCCCCAATCATCCCACATATCATCTGGATAATAATAGCTTTGAGAAAGCTTCCAGACACGATAGTGATTGGTTTGAATTACAGGGTAAGTGTAGCTTGCCTGATCAACCTTGCCTTGTTCTGTTTTCAGCAAGGTACCGCCAATTGTAATAAATTGGTCTTTTAAACTTTCCGGCTCCACAAAACCATCAAGATAAGTAATAAAACGTCCATTAGGTTGTTCGTCAATCATGGGTTTTGCAGAGGCTGAGTAAACTGGATAGCTTAATACTTCAATTTTAGTTTTATTCGGCAAGGCTTGTGCTGTTAATACTTTTCCGCCTAAACGAATTGATTTGCACTGACAGCTATAATCACTCGGTTGAATTGAAGATAATGATTTTAAAGTAAACTGCTCTTTTTCCAGTCCTTTCGGTGCATTGACACATCCCACTAATGTGGTCGAAAGTGCGGTCAAAACTAAGATCGTTTTTTTATTCATCTTCAACTCCTTTTTGAAAATTATTCACGCCCAGGTAATTTTTTCCAAGTTACTTCATTACGCAAATAAACAGGCTCAATCTCTAAAGCAGATATGACCTTATTCTGCGCATAATCTGTTAAAGCAAGCTCAAGCATATATTGTGCAGAAGGTAAAATAATATCACTTCCTTCTAAACCGTTTTCTTTAAATTGAGAATACGCAGCCCAACCTGTTCCGACTCGATAGGCGGTTAAATCTGAAAGCTGTTCAAGCACTTTTTCAGGTTGGCAAACTTGTTCTTCTATAACAGGATTCCATTGGAAAAACTCACCTAATTCTGACCGCACTTTTTCTCGTTTTACTTGAGAAAAATAAACTTCATTCATTCTCGCATCAATGGCAGCTACCACATTTTCAGCTTGATGTAATTCAAATGCAGCCTGAGCCATTGCTGTTAAATTTGATACCGCAATAACAGGTAAATTAGCACCAAATGCAAGCCCTTGAGCAATCCCTGCGCCGACTCGGACACCAGTAAAACTACCTGGGCCGCGCCCAAATGCTAACGCATCTACTTGCTTCAAATTGATACCTGAATTGGCAAGTAACTCATCAACCATTGGAAGAATACGTTTTGTGTGTGTACGTTGTGCCAATTCATCTAAATATGTTTTTTCGCCTTTATGCCAAAGTGCAACAGAACAGGCTTCTGTTGAAGTATCAAGTGCTAATAAGGTGATATTTTTCATTATTAATCCATTTTCTCATTTTGTAAGAATTGTACCACTTTGTTGAGATCTCGGGTACGGGTTGAATTAGGTAAACTTTTTAGAAAGGTTTCGCCGTAATTTCGCATAACAAGACGATTATCACAAATAATTACCGCACCACGATCTGTGACATCTCGAATTAGGCGTCCTACACCTTGTTTCAGCGTAATAACCGCTTCAGGGATCTGTATATCATTAAATGGATCGCCACCCTGTAATCGACAATCTTCAATGCGTGCTTTTAGTAAAGGTTCATCTGGTGCGGTAAAAGGCAATTTATCAATAATGACTAATGAAAGTGCATCACCACGGACGTCAACGCCCTCCCAAAAGCTCGAAGTTGCAACTAGCACGCTGTGGGTTTCATGAATAAATTGTTCGAGTAATTTTACTTTAGGCATTTCACCTTGTAATAAGATAGAAAGCTCACTCTTTTCTCTAAAATACTCTGCCAAGCCTCTCATCATTAAATAAGAAGTACAAAGCACAAAGCATCGCCCTTTATTCGCTTCAATGATAGGCAACAACATTTCACCAAGAGCTTGTAACGTATTATTTTGATTCGTTGCCGGTAAATAACGTGGTACGCAAAGTAGCGATTGATTAGGATAATCAAAAGGACTGTGAAGAATTTTTTGTTCTGCTTCCTCAATACCAAGTCGCTGACAGAAATGATTAAAAGTGCCACCGACTTCAAGCGTGGCTGAGGTGAAAATCCAAGCTGCGTCTTTATTATTTAGCTGTTCGCCAAATTTATCTGCGACAGTGAGTGGCGTAATATGCAAACCAAATTGTCGCCCCATACTTTCGTACCAATAACAATAGCCAACAATGGCCGTATCACAAAGACGAATTAATTGATTCTTGATACTTTCAGTGCGTTCAAAAATACTATCCAAAGTCTGAGAGCGCCCTAATGCAATCTTGATCACTTCAGAAAGAAACTCAATTTTCTCTTGCAATAATTCAACCGATTTTTTGACCGCACTTTGTTTAAATAGCTCTCGCCAATTTCCTCGTTGATTTCCTTCCCCTAGAAGAAGGCGAAAATCTTGAATAACTTTAAGTAAGGTATCAGCGGTTGTACCAAGCTGTGGCATATCTTTCAATTCTGTACGATAAACAATATTGATATCTTTACATAAATCAAATAGCTGGCGAGAGGTTAATGATTGGCCAAAGTACTGGCTTGCTATATCGGGGAGTTGATGTGCTTCATCAAAAATAATAACTTCTGCATTAGGGATAAGTTCACCAAAACCACTTTCTTTTACCGCCATATCAGCAAAGAAAAGATGATGATTTACTACGACAAGATCCGCATTTAGCGCTTTTTTACGAGCTTGTGCAACATAGCATTCAGCGTAGTTAGGACAATCTGTTCCTAAACAACTTTCTGCCGTGCTCGTCAATTGAGGCAAAATTGGGCTATCTTCAGCCAATTCAATACATTCGGTCAAATCACCTGTTTTCGTCGCATTATTCCATTTTCTTACTTTACTTAAATCGGCTAAAACAGATTTATCCCCAAGCACACCTTGAGCAATAACTTGATCCAGACGCTCCAAACATAAATAATTGGATCGACCTTTCAATAATGCAATTTTTCCAGAATAATTTAAGGCTTTTTTTATGGCAGGTAGATCTCTTGAAAAGAGTTGATCTTGTAGATTTTTAGAGCCGGTTGAAATAATCGTTTTCTTTCCTGCAATAAGTGCCGGTGCTAAATAAGCAAAAGTTTTTCCTGTACCTGTTCCAGCTTCTACAACAAGCGGGCGCTTATTTTGAATAGCATATCCTACAGATTGAGCCATTTCGAGCTGTTCTGCTCGTGGCTTAAATCCTTTGATATTCTTACTCAATTCGCCATCACTGGAAAAGATCTTACTTATCTGTTTTTTCATAATGCTTACTATCTAGAAATAGGCGAAGATTTTATCATTATTAGACTCATTTATGTATGAATTCTAATGTTTTAGATAAAACAAAAACCCCAAGCTCTTCAGCTCGGGGTTCTACATTCAGACCTGGCGGTGTCCTACTCTCACATGGGGAAGCCCCACACTACCATCGGCGCATCGGCGTTTCACTTCTGAGTTCGGTATGGGGTCAGGTGGGACCACCGCTCTATCGCCGCCAGGATTATTCCTTTAATAACTTTCTATTTCTCTCTGCTACGCTATCTCTAGCGCTCACAACCAAACAAGCTGATTCACTTCAAAACTTTCTCTTCGTCTCTGAGTTTCGTCTTCACAACACCCAAAACCCTTGAGCGTTGTATAGTTAAGCCTCTCGGGCAATTAGTACATGTTAGCTCAACGGCTCGCACCGCTTACACACCATGCCTATCTACGTCTTAGTCTTAAACAACCCTTACAGATTTGTAATCTGGGAGAACTCATCTCTTGGCAAGTTTCGTGCTTAGATGCTTTCAGCACTTATCTCTTCCGCACTTAGCTACCCGGCAATGCGTCTGGCGACACAACCGGAACACCAGTGGTGCGTCCACTCCGGTCCTCTCGTACTAGGAGCAGCCCCAATCAATTCTCCAACGCCCACGGCAGATAGGGACCGAACTGTCTCACGACGTTCTAAACCCAGCTCGCGTACCACTTTAAATGGCGAACAGCCATACCCTTGGGACCTACTTCAGCCCCAGGATGTGATGAGCCGACATCGAGGTGCCAA
>ENA-OWLX01000166-OWLX01000166.1-metagenome-genome-assembly--contig:-NODE-166-length-21956-cov-6.329665_pt1 | contig 21956 bp, 18 predicted proteins | sample MGYA00245351_ERZ651106 | MGnify/ENA primary metagenome ERZ651106 (study PRJEB26857, sample SAMEA4031768) | metagenome | biome: human; feature: oral; material: saliva | place: Philippines | collected 2014... | reverse complement strand
ATAATAGAAATGAGGTGATTAGATGAAAATTATTAGAGTGAAGAATTATGAAGAAGCTAGTCAGAAAGCATTGGAGGTAATGCTGGAAACGGTTAAAAAGGGAAATGCTGTTTTAGGTCTTGCAACAGGATCTACACCACTTAGACTTTATGAGTTGATGAGAGAGGACCATAAAAAGAATAAAACATCTTATTGTGATATAAGAACTTATAATTTAGATGAGTATTATGGACTTCCTATCACACATGAACAAAGCTATTATTATTTTATGTGGCATAATCTATTTAATGAATTAGATATAAAAAAAGAAAATATTCATGTGCCTCGCGGTGAAGGCGATATCAATGAATCTTGCCAACTATATAATCAGATGCTTGATCAGGATGTAAGAGATATTCAGCTTTTAGGACTTGGCAGTAATGGTCATATTGGATTTAATGAACCGGGTACAGATTTTAATTCTGTTACTCACCATGTAGCATTAAAAAAGAGTACTATTGAAGATAATGCTCAATTATTCTTTAATGGCGATATTGATGCCGTTCCTAAAAGTGCAATTACAATGGGTATTAAGAATGTTATGGATGCAAAGAAGATACTTCTAATCGCAACCGGAGAAAGAAAGGCCGATGCTGTGAAAGCAATGATTGAAGGGGAGATTACTACTGATTTACCTGCTTCTATTTTACAGAAGCATAATGATGTGACTGTTATTGTTGACCAAGGGGCGGCAAGCAAGTTATCAGTATAATTAAAAAGCATAGAAGGTATACATATTAAGTATTGGGATTTTTAATTGTTTGTCTTATAATGAAGACAGGAGGCTTATATATGGAATATGTGACTTTAAATAACGGCATTAAAATGCCGATGGCAGGTTTTGGAGTATTTAGAGTTCCTGATAAAAAAGAGTGTCAGGAATCAGTCTATCAGGCTATTAAAGTTGGCTATCGCTTAATTGATACAGCTGCTGTTTATACAAATGAAGATGCTGTTGGAGAAGCAGTCAGACAAGCGATAAAAGAAGGAATATGCCGGCGAGAGGACTTATTTATTACATCTAAATTATGGGTTCAGGATATGCAGAGTTATGAAACTGCCAGTCAGGCTATTAATACTTCATTGAAGAAGTGCGGATTGGATTATTTGGATCTTTATTTGTTGCATCAGGCTATGGGAGATTATTTTGTTGCCTGGAGAGCTATGGAAGATGCTTATTGCAAAGGAAAATTAAGAAGTATAGGAGTTTCAAACTTTTATCCAAATGTTCTTACTAATTTTTGTGAGACCGTTACTATTAAACCAATGGTTAATCAGGTTGAATTACATCCTTATTTTCCTCAGACTCAAGCTTTGGAAACAATGAAATATTATCATGTAATTCCTGAAGCCTGGGCACCCCTTGGCGGCGGTCGTTACAATCCTTTTGATAATCCTATGCTTAAATTAATTGCTGATAAATATCATAAGACAATAGGACAAGTGATATTAAAATGGAATATTCAAAGAGGGGTAGTCATTATTCCTAAATCAACACATTTAGAAAGAATCAAAGAGAATATAAATATCTGGGATTTCAATCTGACAAATGAAGAAATAGAAAAGATATCTTCACTTGATATGGGATATTCCGGAACTAGAACTAAACATTTTGATCCGGAATTTGTAAGAAGATGTTTGAACAATAAAATTCATAAGTAAAAGAAGTCAAAAATTTTGACTTCTTTTATTCTCTGATTAAATAATTAAAAGCTCCTAGAGCAGCAGTGGCACCACTGCCTGAGGCAATAATAATCTGTTTAAAAGCGGAATCGGTACAATCACCGGCTGCAAACACGCCTTGCAAGCTGGTTGCACCTTGTTTATCAGTAATGATTTCTCCACGGCTGTTTAAGTGAATAGTATCTTTAAGCCATTCAGTTGAAGGAACAAGTCCGGCTTGAATAAAACATCCGTCAATATCTCTTGAAGATAATTTATGATTGTTACGATCTTCAAATTCAATATGTTTAAGAGTCTTATCACCGGATAATTGCTTAGTTAAAGCATTAGTAATAATTTCTACATTTGGCAGCTGTTTTAAATGATCTTGTAAAATCTGATCAGCAGCCAGTTTTGGCATAAATTCAATAAGTGTTACCTTTTTAGCGATATGAGCAAGATCAATAGCAGATTCTACACCGGAATTTCCGCCACCAATGACTGCCACATTTTTATCTTTGAATAATGGACCATCACAGTGTACGCAATAAGCGATGCCTTTCTTTAAGTATTCCTTTTCACCGGGAATACCTAACTGTTTCCATTTAGCACCTAATGATAGAATAACCGTTTTTGCATAAAGGATCTGATCATTTTCTAATCTTACAGCAATAGTATTGTTTGTTCTTTGTATATCTGTCGCTTTATAACCTTCAATGATTTCTACAGGATAATTTAAGACATGTGCTTTAGCTTGTTTCATAAATTCAGGACCTTCAATAGAAGGAATTCCTAGAATATTATTAACTTCAGCTGTATCTTTAACCTGTCCACCAAAATCATCACTTAATAAACCTGTTTTAATACCTTTTCTAGCTAAATAGATAGCAGCCATCATTGCTGCCGGACCGCCACCAATAATCAATGAATCAAAAACCCCATAAGATAACATATCTTTTTTATCAGATACTAGATCAACTATCTTTTCTAATGAGATTTTACCATTAAATAATTCCTCTTTATTTAGAAATATAGCAGGTACAGCTAAAATAGATCTTTCAGAGACTAAATTTTTAAATGTACCGCCTTCAATCATAGTATTAGAAATATTTGGATTTAAGACAGACATAATATTTAATGCCTGAACAACATCCGGACAATTATGACATGTCAGTGAAGCAAAGACTTCAAAATGTAATGGTTTATCAATAGCCTGAATTCTTTTTTTAAGATTATCATCAATCTTTGGTGCTCTTCCGCCAACCTGCAATAGGGCTAAAACAAATGATTCAAATTCATGCCCGAGAGGAATACCGGCAAACACAATACCTGAAGATGAATATTTTGTATTAATCGCAAAGCTTGGTGTATATTCTAATTTTTCTTCTTTTATTGAAATCTTAGGAGAAGTTTCAGAAACTTCTTCAATAAACTTTTTCATGTCTTTAGAAGAATTATCATCTCCTAAAGACAAGGAAATAACAATATTATTTTCTAAAAGAGTAAGATATGATGATAATTGTTGTTTTAACTGTGTATCTAACATCACTTTAAATTTTACCTACTAAATCTAATCCCGGAGTTAATGTTTCACCTGTTTCTTTCCATTTTGCCGGACATACCTGACCGGGATTTTTTCTGACAAACTGAGCAGCTTTAATCTTATCAATTAATGCTGATGCATCTCTGCCAATTCCATCGGCATTAATTTCAGCAGCCTGAATAATACCATCAGGATCAATGATAAATGTTCCTCTCTGTGCTAATCCCGTTTCTTCATCTAAAATATCAAACTGTTTTGAAAAGACAGTTGAACGATCCGCCAGCATTTTAAAGGTTAATTTACTGATTGCTTCACTATGATCATGCCATGCCTTATGAACAAAGTGTGTATCAGTAGAAGCAGAATAAACTTCAACACCTAATTCCTGTAATAAAGCATACTGTTCCTGTAAGTCTTCTAATTCAGTAGGACATACAAAGGTAAAGTCAGCCGGATAGAACATTAAAACATTCCATTTTCCTCTAAAATCCTGATCTGTTACATTTACAAATGATTCTGTTTTTGGATCATAAGCGTTTAAATTAAATTCTTGTATTTCTTTTCCTATTAATGACATAATAATATTCTCCTTAATTTTTTATTTCTAATAAACAAAGCATTTTTATATTACATTAAATCAATAGCACTCTTAATAGCTGTTACATCTTCTTCTGTGCCTTCTTCATGAACTTTTCCTAAAACGGGAACATCATAGAGCTTTTGAACCTCATCTGCTGCAAAAGCAAATGTTTCTTCATGGTAGTCTTTATTTCCCATACCAACAACTGCTTTTAGATAAGCATTATTGGCTTGGAGAAAATCTTCTACAACATAGGGGATTTCTCCATACCCGTCAGTATATGTAATTAATACATAATCTGAATTGACAGTTTCACTGCCATCTGTTATTTCTAATGTATCTTCATAACCTAATTTGTTTACAAATGTTTCAGTATTCCCTGATCTTGTTGAATAAACGATTTTCATTACATTCTCCTTTCAATTCAGCTTTGTTGATTAGTATAATCTAACCATATGTGATAATAAATAGAAAGTCAAAGTTAATGCATTATTTTTTATAAAGAAAAAAATCTTCATTATGAAGATTAAAGATAAGTGATAAACATTGAGACAAGATCTTCTAAAAGTTTCTGATCTTTATCTGTAAAACGTTTTTTAATAGGGGAATCAATATCTAATACACCCAGCAACTGATTATTCTTAATTAAAGGGATAACTATCTCGCTTTGACTCTGAGAATCACAGGCAATATGACCTTTAAATAAATGAACATCATCAACAATAATAGTTTTTCTTTCTTTTGCTGAAGTACCGCAGACACCTTGCCCCGGTTTTATTCTATTACATGCTACATGTCCTTGAAAGGGACCTAATACAAGCATATTATCTTTATAAAGATAAAAGCCGACCCAGTTAATATCATCTAACAGATCATTAATATAAGCTGATATATTGGCCATATTGGTAATCATATCCGTTTCATTTTCAATTAAGCATCTTAATTGATCTATTGCTAAATTTTTCATTGAAATACCTCCATTATTAATATACCATAAATACAATAAAGAAAGGATGATAAGATGAAAAAACTAAAAGACTATGCCATGAATGAGCATCACTCTCTATATCATATTTCTATTCAAAGAGAACATCCTCTTTATCAAAGAGAACATGATCTTAGAAGTCCGTTTTTTCGTGATTATACACGTTTATTGTTTTCGGAAGGATATCGTCGAATGAAACATAAGACACAAGTTTTTTTTGCGATTGATGATGATCATGTATGTACCCGCAGTGAACATGTTAATCTTGTGGATTCAATCAGTCATAGCATTGCTAAAGAATTAGGCTTAAATACTGAATTAACACAAGCTATTGCAATAGGACATGATATTGGGCATGCACCCTTTGGTCATGGTGGAGAGAAAATATTAAATCAGATTGCACATAAATACCATTTAGATTCATTCTGGCATGAAAAAAATAGTCTACATTTTGTTGATTCTATAGAACTGTTAGAAGATGATGAACATCATTATCATAATCTGAATCTGACTTATGCTGTAAGAGATGGTATTATTTCTCATTGTGGAGAGGTTAATCAGAAAATTATTATTCCTCGTAAAGATCCTATTAATCTTTTAGAATTTAAAAAACCGGGACAGTATCAGCCTTTTACTTATGAAGGTTGTGTTGTTAAAATGAGTGATAAAATCGCTTATCTGGCAAGAGATATTGAAGATGCTTTACATTTAGGTGTCATTACTCAAGAAGAGATAGATAACCTCAAAGAAGAGCTTAATCAAGAAGAAACTCATTTATCTGCTATTAATAATGGTTCTATTGTTAATTACTTTATTTCTGATGTTATTAAATATTCTTCTAAAGAAGGCATTGCCTTAAGTGATGAATCTTTAAAGAAAATGAAACAGATTATGGCTTTTAATTATAAACATATTTATGAAATAAAGAGAGTTAAGGTTCATAGTGAGTATGTTGGACTGATATTAAACTCATTATTTCAGTTTTTATATGATTATAATTCTTTAGAAAGCATTAAAGCAGAGGAAAGTAAATATCCGGTTATATTAAGACATTATTTAAACTTCTTAAAGAAACTGGCATATTTTGGTGAAAGAGATGAGATTTATGAAAATGAGATTGTCTATGATTTCACTTCTGATAAACAGGCTAAAGAAAAAAGCATTATAGATTATCTTTCAGGTATGACAGATTCATTCCTGTTGAAATCATTTCATGATCTTTTAACTTTTAAATAAAAGGAGGGATGTAATATGCCTATTAAAATACCTGATAATTTACCGGCTAATAAGATATTACAAAGTGAAAATGTTTTTGTAATGAATGAGACAAGAGCAGTAACACAGGAAATCAGACCGTTAAAGATAATGATTGTAAATCTAATGCCTACTAAAGAAGTGACTGAAACACAATTATTAAGACTGCTCTCCAATACACCATTACAGATGGAAGTTGATCTGGTAACAATGGCTTCTCATGAATCAAAGCATGTTTCTAAAAAACATTTGGAAAGTTTCTATTATACTTTTGATGATATTCAAGATCATTTTTATGATGGTATGATTGTAACCGGGGCACCGGTAGAAAAACTTGAATTTGAACAAGTTGACTATTGGAAGGAACTTGTGCATGTTTTTAATTGGGCAAAAGAACATGTTTTCTCATCATTTTTTATCTGCTGGGGAGCTCAGGCTGCGATGCATTATTATTACGGCATTGATAAGTATCTTCTTAAAAAAAAGCTGACCGGTGTTTATAAACATCATATTAATGCCGCCAAGATGAAAAGAAGAATATTAAGAGGCTTTGATTATCAATTTTATGCACCTCATTCACGCTATACGGCTCTTTTAAAAGAGGATATTTCCAGTATTGATTCATTGGATATATTAGCTGAAAGTGATGAGGCAGGGGTATATCTTGTTGCCAGTAAAGACGGTTCTCGCTTTTTTGTAACAGGTCATTCTGAATATGATGCAGATACGCTGGATAAGGAATACAAAAGGGATATTCATGATCCGGACATTATTGCAGAAATACCAAAAAATTATTATCTGGATGATGATCCTTCCTGTGAAATACAGGTTAAATGGAGAAGCCATGCTTATCTTCTATTTGCGAATTGGCTTAATTATTATGTTTATCAGGAAACACCATTTGACCTTAATGAATTAAAAAATAGGAATACATAGTTGTTATAACGGATTGGAGGAGATATTTATGATGAAAAAAATACTAACTTTTGTTTTAGGTCTGTTTTTAGTTGTTGGCTTAACTGCCTGTGGTTCAAGTGATAAGAAAGATGTATTAGCACATACTGAAACTTTTCTTAATGCCTGCAGGGATGGTGATTTTGCTAAAGCAGAAAAATTTTGTTCGGTGGAAGCTGCTAATACATTAAAAATCACAAATTTTAAGGAGACTTTAATGAATACATTCACTAAATCACTTGAAACTTCTGAAATAAAATTTAGTGATTATTCAGAAACCACTAAAAAAGCAGCTTCAAATTTTATTGATGATGTTTTAAAAGCTATTATAAGATCTTATCAGATGAATGATGACTATAATAATGATAAAAAAACAGTGTCAGCAGTTGTAGAATATCTTGATGTGAATTCTTTTTCTACTATTCAGATGACAGCGACAATGAGGAATTTAGTAACTGATTACACAAATGCACATAAATCTGAATTACAGGCTATTTATACAAGTAAGGGACACAGTGAAATGTTAAAAAGCATTATTGATGGAGTTGCACCTGACTATTTTAAGAAAGTAAAAACGGATTATCTGGATAAGATGCCGGCTAAAAAGCAGAAATGGATTATGACTCTTGTTAAAAAAGATAAAACATGGATTATTAATAAAATCATTATTACTGATAATACATAATCGGAGAAATTTTCCGATTATTTTTTAATTAAAATTATCTTGATTATAACAAGAAAAATAGCGGTTAGCTTAAACTAACGTGAATAAATTCACATTGACAGAAAGCATATTTTTTGATAAAATAACAAACAGATGTTAAGAATATATATCTTGCATGTATGAAAGGAGAATTTAAGTATGCAAAGATTTACATTACCACGTGATTTATATCATGGGAAAGGAGCTTTAGAAGCTCTTAAGACTTTGAAAGGAAAGAAAGCAATCATTTGTGTTGGTGGCGGATCAATGAAACGTTTTGGTTTTTTAGATCGTGCTGAAGCATATCTGAAAGAAGCCGGAATGGAAGTCTTATTATTTGAAGGCATTGAATCAGATCCATCAGTAGATACTGTTATGAAAGGTGCAAAAGTTATGCTTGATTTTGAACCTGACTGGATTGTTGCGATTGGCGGCGGATCACCAATTGATGCTGCTAAAGCAATGTGGATTAAGTATGAATATCCGGAATGTACATTTGAAGATATGTGTAAAGTATTCGGTATTCCTGAATTAAGAAAGAAAGCTCATTTCTGTGCTGTTTCTTCTACCAGCGGTACTGCTACTGAAGTGACTGCCTTTTCAATTATCACTGATTATACTAAAGGTATTAAATATCCGATTGCTGATTTTGAAATTACTCCGGATGTTGCGATTGTTGATCCTGAATTAGCTGAAACAATGCCACAGAAATTGGTGGCTCATACCGGTATGGATGCTATGACACATGCGATTGAAGCATATGTTTCTACTGCAAATTGTAATTATACTGATCCTCTTGCTATATGGGCAATTAAAATGATTCAGAGAGATTTAGTAAATTCTTATAATGGCGATATGACTGCTAGAGATAATATGCATGATGCACAGTGTTTAGCCGGTCAGGCATTCTCTAATGCATTATTAGGTATTGTTCATTCAATGGCTCATAAGACTGGAGCTATTTTCCAGGATTATGGTGCACATATCATTCATGGTGCTGCCAATGCTATGTATTTGCCAAAAGTTATTGCTTTTAATGCTAAAGATCCAGTTGCTAAAAAACGTTATGCATTTATTGCTGATGAAATGAAACTCGGCGGTACAACTGATGAAGAAAAGATTACTAATTTAATTGTTTATTTAAGAGGTATGAATGATGCCTTAAATATTCCTCATTGTATTAAAAATTATGGTAAAGATTCATATCCAACAGAAAATGGATTTGTACCTGAAGAAGTATTCTTAGAAAGACTTCCGGAAATTGCTAAAAATGCAATTGCTGATGCTTGTACAGGATCTAATCCGCGTCAGCCTTCTCAGGAAGAAATGGAAAAATTATTAAAAGCCTGCTATTATGACTTAGAAGTAGACTTCTAAAATATATAGGTATAACCGGCATATCACGGTTATACCTGTTTTTTATTTTATGGTATAATATATTTCATCTTTACAAAACTGAATATAGATTTGTGAGCAGTCCAGATATAGATGAAGGGTAATTTATAGAATAGATGGAGAAAAGAAAAAACAGTCATATATTAAAAAGATTCAGTATATAATCTGAATTCTTTTTATTCTAGTCGATATTATCAATCAACATCATATTTAGTTTTTTCCATTTTTTAAGATCTTTTGAGTCAATCATAAGCTTTTTAATAAAACTATCATTAATGATTTGCGGTGATAGGGCAACGAGACATTTAAAAGAACAAGGCTTATAGTCAGCACTTGAGATGCCACATAATAATCCTTCGGTATATTCTCTGCGTTCTAAAGGATTAAAAATATATAATAAGTCTTCTTCCAGTGGATTAAGCTGATTAATAAATGAAAAACGAATAAGAATATCGCTATATAATACATCACCCTGATAAAAGCTCTCACTTGTGCGACCGGTATCGGTTAGTGATGAAAGAAACAAAGTAGTCTGATACTGATCATATTCATTTTGAGCATCAAGAATATCAATAATGCCATCTTTTATTTTTCTTGAGCGTCCATCATAAAAATAAAAGTAAAGACGTTTTGTTTCATAAAAAGGACCATGACGATGAAAATGTCTAGGAGTGATAGTATGAGCATAGCTTTTTTCAAGATGATAATCAGTTAACTGATTCATATGAATATGAAGCTGTTTGCTAATATCATAAAGAGTTTCTACATCCAGAATAATATCACCATTTTCATATTTACTTACTGTAGAACGGCTCTTATGTATCCTTGATGCTAATTCTTCTAAAGTTAATCCCTGTACCTTACGATACATTTTTATTCTTTGTCCAATATGTTCTGTAATAGTATCCATATAATCTCCTGTTTCTTTAAAATAACAATCCGGTTAATTCTTAGTTATATAAATAAATATTTAATTAAATATACAATAGTATTCTACTATTAAGAAACTTTTTAAGTCAATATATTCTTTATACGAAACATATGAGATTTGCTTTATTTTTATATACTATTACAATGTGTTTTTGGAAAAGAGGCGTTTGTTTATGGAAAAAAAGAAATTATCAGGGTTTAGCGGGCAAATAGGTTTTGTATTAGCTGCTGCCGGCAGTGCTGTAGGAATAGGAAATTTATGGAGATTTCCTTATTTAGCTGCTAAAGATGGTGGTGGTTTATTTATTCTTATTTATCTCATTTTAGTATTAATATTTGGCTTTACTTTACTGATTACTGATATTGCGATTGGCCGAAAAACAGGAAAGAGTGCTATCTATGCTTATCAAAGTATTTCCGGAAAGTGGAAGCCTTTAGGCGTACTGACATTTTTAGTTCCGGTGCTTATCATGTGTTATTATGCAGTTATTGGCGGCTGGGTCAGTAAATATATGACAATTTATTTAACCGGTGCTTCTGCAAAAGCAGCTGCTGATCATTATTTTACATCTTTTATTACATCATCTTATTCACCTGTATTTTTTGCAGTATTATTTATGCTTGTAACAGCATTGATTGTTTATTTTGGTGTACAGAATGGTATTGAAAAAGTTTCTAAGATGATGATGCCTTTGATGCTTTTTATTATTGTAGGAATTACTATTTATACAATGACTTTAAAACAAACAGAGGGTACTGTGACACGTACAGGCTTACAAGGATTAATGATTTATCTGACTCCTCAGTTTAAAGGATTGACTTTAGGACGATTTCTTCAGATTCTCTTAGATGCTATGAGTCAGCTGTTTTTCTCTTTAAGTGTTTCTATGGGAATTATGATAACTTATGGATCCTATGTAAATAAAGATGTTAATCTCTCTAATTCTGTCAGACAGATAGAGATTTTTGATACATCTATTGCTTTATTGGCAGGAGCTATGATTGTGCCGGCTATTTATGTTTTTTCCGGTTTAGCAGGTATGAATGCCGGTCCTGCATTGATGTTTGTTTCATTGCCTAAAGTCTTTTATGCAATGGGCTCAATAGGCTATCTTATTGGATTTGCATTCTTTTTTATGACTGCTTTAGCTACATTAACATCATGTATTTCTGTATTAGAATCTATTACAGCAAACTGTATGGAATTATTTCATATTTCAAGAAAGAAAATAACTATTATTTTAACATTTATTTATAGTCTCATATCAGCAATTGTTGTTTTGGGATATAGTATCTTTTATTTTAAATTACCTCTTCCTAATGGAACAACGGGACAAATCTTAGACTGTATTGATTATTTGAGTAACAGCTTTATGATGCCTTTTATCTCACTGTTATCGTGTATCTTAATTGGCTGGATAGTCGGTCCTCAATGGATAGCTGATGAGGTAGAAACTAATAATTATTATTTTTCCAGAAAGCGTATGTATTTCTTTGTGATTAAATATATTATGCCGGTTATAATGATGATTTTGTTTTTACAATCAACGGGTATATTGAATATTCTGGCATAAAAAAGAACTTCACAAGAAGTTCTGATTAATAAAATGGTGCGGTCGATGAGACTTGAACTCACACGGGAGTACTCCCACAGCCCCCTCAAAGCTGCGTGTCTACCATTCCACCACGACCGCATAAATAAAGGCACCTTAAAGGGTGCCTTTATTATAACAAACCTTTTTTTTACTGACAAGCTATTTCTGCAATAGGTCATAGAGTGCTTTAGCATAGATTGCAGTTGAAACAAGCAAATCATCTAATAAAATATGTTCATCATCCTGATGCATAGCATTATCTCTGCCCGGGAATTCACATCCAAATGCTACACAGTTAGGCATTTCTTTTGCATATGTGCCTCCGCCAATAGCCTGTGGTCCATGGATATGATCACCTGTAAATTCTACATAAGAATTATGAAGCTTTTGAATTAATTCAGAATTTGGATCAACATATAATGAATCTGTATAATCATATTCTAAATCCATTCCCTTTGTTTTTTCTTTTAATATAGGAATAAGGATCTCTTTTGTGAGTTCGTGAGGCATTCTCATGTCTACCGAAAATTCAAAAACATTATCTTTGTAGTCAATAAGAGCAAGATTAGAAGTTAATACTCCCATTGCACCTTCCCATTTTTTACCCAATAGTTTTTCACCATGAACATCATTATAGAAATGAGCATCAATATATTTTACTAAATCATTATCAATATGCTGATTTAAGAAATGAGCCATTAGACTAATAGAATTAATACCGGCTTCCGGAAGAGAAGCATGAGCACTTTTTCCTTTTAAAACATATTTAAAGTTTTTTTCATCTAAAGTGGTAGCTTCACCTTGTACATGATTTTCATTAATAAATGCAAAGAATGCATCTGTAAGGTCTTTTTTTACATGAACTGTAGCTTCTCCGGGAACGATATTAATCACAGTACCGCCGGAAAAACTAATAAGATCATTATTTTCAGCTTTTCCTTTAGCACTAAAGCGACAGATCGCCTTTTCTCCATAAACAACAGGGAAGTCGGCATCCGGAGTAAAGCCCATAACAGGATAAGGTCTATGCTTAAAGTAATAATCAACACAAGCACTGCCGTTTTCTTCGTTGCATCCAAAAATAACACGAATCTTATATTTCTTATCAAAATCCATTTGATTCACTATTTTTGCAGCATAATAAGCAGCTAATAGGGGACCTTTGTCATCAGCAACGCCACGTCCATATAAATATTCACCATCTAGTGTACAGTCATACTGAGGATGTTTCCATCCCGTAGGATTGGCAGGGACGACATCAAGATGTCCTAGTATACCAAAAGCTTCATCACCTTCACCGATGTCAATATGACCCGCATATCCATCACAGTCATCAGTTATAAAGCCATCTCTTTGACCAAAAGATAACATTTGATCTAATGCTTTGCGGCATTCTTTGCCAAAAGGCTGATTTTTACCGGCAGTAGACATATCCATAACTGAAGGAATTAAACATAATGTTTTAAGATCTCTTAGCATATCATCTTTAATTTTTAATACTTCTTTATTAAAATCCATTTTATTTATCACCTCTGTAAAAGATTATAACATTTTTAAGAATTATTACATCACTTATGATAGAAAAAATGTTACTATAGTAAAGGAGGCTTAGTTATGGATAAAAAGACAATACAATTTCATATTACTGTTAAGGGAATTGTTATTTATCGTGGTAAAACACTTATTATGAAAAGAGTAAGACCATCATCTGATGGTCTTGGTTATTGGGAGCTTCCCGGTGGCGGATTAGAATATGGAGAAACACCGCATGAAGCATTAATTCGAGAATTAAAAGAAGAGACAGGACTTGATATTAAAATACTCAAGCCTGTTTATACTTTTACAAAAATCAGAAAGAACTATCAGACAGTAGGTATAGGTTTTTTATGTATTCCTGTAAATGATCATGTTGTCATCAGTGAAGAGCATACAGAATATAAATTTGTAGATGAAGAAGAATTAAGACAGATGCTAAATAAGGAAATATATGAAGATATTAAAGAGGCTATCAGTGAATATAATCATTTGGTAGAATATCATCAGTTAAGGAAAATGAATAATGAATGAGTTGATTATTGAAAAGACTGCTAAAAAACTGAATTGTTCCGGTAAGCAGGTTCTATCTGTATTAGGTTTGTTAGAACAGGGGAGTACAGTTCCTTTTATTGCCCGTTATCGTAAAGAGATGACTCAAGGATTGGATGAGGATGCTATTAGAGAAATACAGAAAGAATATGAATATGGACTTAAGCTTTTTGAAAGAAAAAATGATATTATCAGATTAATAGATGAGAAAGGCTTACTTAGTAATGAATTAAAAGCATCTATTTTAGCTTGTACAAGCTTAAGTGAGGCTGAAGACTATTATCGTCCTTATAAAGAAAAGAGAAAAACAAGAGCTGTTATTGCGATGAATAATGGACTTGAGCCATTAGCCGCGTATATTTTTTCTTGCCCATCAAAAGGCGATTTAAATAAGTTGGCTCAAGATTATATTAATGATGATGTTATAAACATTGAAGAAGCATTACAGGGAGCAAGTGATATCATTGCTGAAAAAATAAGTGATGAAGCAAAATATCGTAAATACACAAAAGATATGATCATGAAATATGGCTTTATAAGAACTAAGAAAAAGAAACAGGCAGAAGATGAGAATGAAATCTATCAAATGTATTATGATTATATAGAACGTTTAAGAAATTTACCGGCTCATCGTATACTAGCTATTAATCGTGGAGAAAAAGAAAAAATATTAAGTGTTTCAATAGAAATTGATAAAGAAAAGTATTATCAGTATATTTATTATGGAATTTCAAGAAATAAACAGACAGTATTCAAGGCATTTCTTGAAAGATCAGTAAAGGATGGTTTTGATAGACTAATTCTGCCATCAGCTGAAAGGGAAATAAGAAATGAATTAACGCAATCAGCAGAGAAAGCATCTTTAAAGATATTCAGTATGAATCTTGAACATCTGTTGATGCAGCCACCATTAAAAAATAAATATGTATTAGGTCTTGATCCGGGCTTTAGAACAGGCTGTAAGTTGGCGGCTGTTGATCCAACCGGTAAGGTCCTTGATATTGATAAAGTTTTTATATCTCTTCCTAAAGTCCGTCATGATCAGGATGAAAAAACTTTGCTGAGGATGATTCATGATTATCATATAGAAATTATTGCGATTGGCAATGGAACTGCTTCTAGAGAATCAGAGCGTTTTATAGCTTCTTTTATTAATAAATATCATCTTGATATTCAGTATGTAATTGTTTCAGAAGCGGGTGCCAGTGTTTATAGTGCTTCCACACTTGCTAAAAAAGAGTTTCCGAACTACCAGACAGAAGAGCGTTCAGCAGTTTCTATTGCCAGAAGATTACAGGATCCTTTAGCTGAGCTTGTTAAGATTGATCCTAAGTCTATTTCTGTTGGACAGTATCAGCATGATATGAATCAGAAAGAATTATCTGAACAGCTTGATTATGTTGTATTGAAAGCTGTTAATCAGATAGGTGTTAATATTAATACTGCATCAGCTTCACTGATGCAGTATGTATCGGGCTTTTCACAATCTATTGCGTGGAATATTGTCAGTTATAGAGAAGAGCATGGTCCATTTAAAAATCGTAAAGAGATTCTTAATGTAAGTAAGGTTGGTCCTAAAACATATGAACAATCTGTGGGCTTTTTAAGAATTATGAATGGTTCAGATGTTTTAGATGAAACAGCTATTCATCCTGATAATTATCAGGATGCTGATAAATTATTGAATTATTTGAATCTTTCAAGAGCTTATATTGGTACAGAAAAAATGATAGAAGCATTAAAGTATGTTAATAAAGATAAGATAAAAGAAGAACTTCATTTTTCACACTATTTAATTAATGATCTGATAAATGCTTTTATGGCTCCTCATAGAACACCAAGAGATAATTATCCTGCACCGGTATTAAAGAGTGATATTCTGACTATTGATGATCTTTCTCAAGGAATGAAAATGCAAGGGACTGTTAGAAATGTAGTTGATTTTGGAGCCTTTGTGGATATTGGCCTACATGAGGATGGATTGATTCATATTTCTAAGATGGCTAAACATAAAATTAGGCATCCTTTAGATATTGTGAATGTTGGTGATATTATAGATGTTTATATCTATGAGATTGATAAAAAAAGAAAGAGAGTTGCTCTTTCTTTGGTAGAATGATATGTACCCTCCTTACTGGTTGTCCAGTAAAGAGGGTACATATCACTTTGGTAGAAAGATGATATCCTTCTTTTTTATTTGAGATGTGAAATATTAATATAGAATGGTATGCCATCCTTATAAGTTACATTGACTTCACCCTGGATTAATGGATAGAGATAGTCGTAAAGTTCAGGAGTAATATCGTTGTGTTTATTATTTATCCATTCAATAGGGATTCTTTGTTCTTTATTAGCAATATCAACAACATTCTTATATTCAGTTTCAATAAGATAAGGATGATTAGAAAGACGTTTGAAGCACATCATAATACCTGTATGGTTTTCACTCGCATTGACGGCATTTACTCCGATCCGGAATGATTCTTCAATATCTGTTTTTGAAGCATTATGCATGGCACATCTTTGTAAAACATTAAGTTCAATAGATCTTACTTTACATTGAAATTCTTTAAAGACTATGGTTTCTAATACTTTGCCTGTACCGGAATGAAGAATATGACCAAAGGCATCTTTTTTTACATATTTTGAGTCTTGATCTAAATACTCTCCATCGGCATTTTTAATGCCCTCACTGACAGCAATAATAACTGATCTTTTTCTTTTAAAGACTTCTCTAATGTCATTTAAGAAGTTTTCTTTGATAAAAGGAACTTCAGGAAGATAAATAAGATCAGGTGCTTCATTAAAGCTGCTTCTGGCAAGAGCACTGGCAGCAGTCAGCCAGCCGGCATTTCTACCCATGATTTCAACAATAGTAACAGAGTCCAGATTATAGATAGAGCTGTCATAGGCTATTTCCAGCATGGAGCTGGCTACATATTTAGCAGCACTGCCAAATCCCGGTGTATGATCGGTTCCCATCAAATCATTATCAATAGTTTTTGGAATACCGACAAAATGTATATCAGAATGAGTTATTTTGGCATACTCAGATAATTTTGCAACAGTATCCATTGAATCATTTCCTCCAATATAGTAGAAGTCAGTAATATTGAGTTCTTCAAATTTATGAAAGAGTAATTCATATTGTTTTTTATCCTGATTAATATCTTTTAATTTATAGCGGCAGCTTCCCAGATACATAGCCGGAGATTCTTTTAAGGTATTCAGAAGTTCCGGAGACTGGAAAATAAGATTTAAATCAGTATAGCGATTTTCAATAAGACCTTTAATTCCATTAATCATTCCATAGATATGTTTAAACCCTAAATCCTGTGCTCTTGATATGACACCTGCTAAAGATGCATTTATAGCTACGGTAGGACCTCCCGATTGCCCAATAATACAGTTTTTTTCGTTCATAGTACTCTCCTTATCAATGCATTTTTATTTTATCATTATCATTATGAAAAGAGAAGAGGCTGTTAGAAAATAGTTTTTGAATAGTAACTGTTTTTTGTTTGATATAGTAATTTAAAGTAGAATTATCAATGTGTTAAGTGTATAATATGGATAGGAGGTTATATAAGAATATGTCAAAGAAATATTTGTCTATGGATGGCAATACAGCTGCTGCTCATGTAGCCTATGCATTTAGTGAAGTAGCTGCTATCTATCCTATTACACCATCTTCTCCAATGGCAGAACACGCAGAAGAATGGGCTTCCCAAGGAAGAGAAAATATTTTTGGTTCATCTGTCAATGTTATTGAGATGCAGTCAGAAGCAGGAGCTGCAGGAGCTGTTCACGGGGCTTTGCAAGGTGGTGCACTTGCAACAACTTTTACAGCTTCACAAGGTTTATTACTAATGATTCCTAATCTTTACAAAATCCAGGGAGAATTATTGCCGGGAGTATTTCATGTGGCTGCGAGAGCACTTGCAACGTCATCATTAAATATTTTTGGTGATCATCAGGATGTTTATGCATGTCGTCAAACAGGTGTGGTTATGATATGCTCACATTCAGTACAGGAAGTTATGGATTTAGGAGGCATTGCTCATTTAGCAGCAATTAAGGCTTCTGTTCCGGTTATGCACTTTTTTGATGGTTTTAGAACTTCTCATGAAATTCAGAAAGTAGAAGTTATGGACTATGAAACTTTAGCTTCATTAGTAGATAAAGAAGCATTAAAGAAGTTTAAGTCAAGAGCTTTAAATCCTCATCTGAATTCTGTTACACGTGGAAGTGCCACTAATGATGATGTTTATTTCCAGTCCAGAGAAGCACAGAATGCACATTATGCCGATGTTGCTGATGTTGTTGCTGATTATATGAAGAAGATTTCTGAAATTACAGGAAGAGATTATGCGCCATTTAATTATTATGGAGCGGAAGATGCAGAACGTGTAATTATTGCTATGGGATCTGTGACTCAGGCAGTTGAAGAAGTAGTGGATACTTTAAATGAACAGGGTGAAAAAACCGGTTTAATTAAAGTTCATTTATATCGTCCATTCTCTGCTAAATATTTATTATCAGTATTACCGGATACAGTAAAAAATATTGCTGTTTTAGATCGTACTAAGGAAATGGGATCTACCGGTGAACCATTATATCTTGATGTTGTTGAAACATTAAAAGATACTGATATTAAGGTTATTGGCGGACGTTATGGTATGGGTTCTAAAGATACTACTGCCAAAGCTGTGAAGGCTGTCTTTGATAATTTGGCTAAAGATAAGCCACAGCATCCGTTTACGATCGGTATTGTTGATGATGTGACTCATTTATCATTAGAAGAGGATAAGAATTTTAAAGTTAAGACTGATGCAACTCAGTGTCTGTTTTATGGTCTGGGTTCTGATGGAACAGTTTCCGCTAATAAGTCTTCTATTAAGATTATTGGTGATAATACAGATTTATATTGTCAGGCTTACTTTGCTTATGATTCTAAGAAAGCAGGCGGAGCAACGCGTTCTAATTTAAGATTCGGTCCTACACCAATTCGTTCTACTTACTATATTAATCGAGCTGATTTCATTTCCTGCTCATTAGATAATTACGTGTTTAAATATGATATGCTTCGTAATTTAAAAGATGACGGTATTTTCTTATTGAATACTGAATTTACTAAAGATGAAGTTGCGAACTATTTGCCAAATAGAGTTAAAAAGCAGTTGGCTGAAAAACATGCTAAGTTCTATATTATTAATGCAAATAAGATTGCTGAAGAATGTCATATGGGAAGACATACTAATACTATTCTTCAGTCTGCTTTCTTTGCATTAAATACAAATATTTTGCCATTAGAAGAGTCTATTACCAAGATGAAAGAAATGGCTAAGAAATCATATAGCTCTAAGGGTGATGCAATTGTTGAGGCTAACTATAAGGCTATTGATGCAGGTAAAGATCAGGTTGTTGAAGTACCGGTTGATCAGGCATGGGCTGATTTGACAGTAAATACAACACATAAGCTTACCGGTGATGATTATTTTGATAATTACGTTGCCCCAATTAATGCCTTAGAAGGTAATGATTTACCTACATCTGCTTTCTTAGATAAGCTTGATGGAACAATGCAAAATGGTATTGCTATTAAGGAAAAGAGAGCTATTGCGATTAATGTTCCTAAATGGAATAAAGACAACTGTATTCAATGTAATCAGTGTGTAATGGTATGTCCTCATGCCACTATCCGGGCTTTCTTATTGACTGATGAAGAAATTAAGAATGCTCCCGAGGATATCAGTAATGATGTCTTAAAGCCTATGGGTAAAGATGTTGATGGCTTATCATTTAGAATTCAAATTTCTCCTGATAACTGTGTCGGATGTTCATTATGTGCCGGGGTCTGTCCAGGCAAGAAGGGTGAAAAAGCTCTTGTAATGACTCCGGTTAAAGAAGAGTTAGTACATTCTGATCTTTCTGAATATATATTCAATAATGTTGAATATCGAGATGATAAATATCCAACTACTATGGTAAAAGGTGTTGGCTTTATGAAACCTTATTTTGAAGCTTCCGGAGCTTGTGCGGGATGTGGAGAAACTCCATATTATCGTTTGGCTTCGCAGTTGTTTGGTGAAGATATGAGAATTGCGAATGCAACCGGTTGCTCATCTATTTATGCCGGTTCTTGTCCATCTACACCTATGACATTCAATAAGGAAGGACATGGTCCGGCATGGGCTAATTCTTTATTTGAAGATAATGCTGAATTTGGTTTTGGTATGAAACTTGCTGAAAATTATAAATCTAAGAGAATTTTAGAAGTTATTAATAACAATAAAGATGATGTTGAACCTGAACTTGCTGAAGTGCTTGATAAATATGCTTCTATCAAGGGTCAGAGGGCACAGGAGAAAGAATTATATGATGATTTAGTGAGACTGCTTGAAGCTTCTTCTAATCAGCCTATTAAAGAACTTCTAGATATGAAAGCTGATTTAGTAACTAAGTCTCAGTGGATTGTCGGTGGTGACGGATGGGCTTATGATATTGGTTATGGCGGATTAGATCATGTTTTAGCTAATGATCAGAATGTCAATATTCTTGTTTTAGATACTGAGGTTTACTCTAATACAGGCGGTCAATCATCTAAATCTTCTCAGGCTGCTTCTATTGCCAAGTTTACTGCCAGTGGTAAGAAGGTAGCTAAGAAGGATCTTGCTCAGATTGCAATGGCTTATGGTCATGTTTATGTTGCTCAGATTGCTTTAGGTTCTAATCCGATGCAGGCTATCAAAGCTTTAAGAGAAGCTGAATCTTATGATGGACCATCATTGATTATTGCTTATTCACCATGTAATGAACATCATATCAAAGGTGGATTAGCAAACTCCAGCAGACAGGAAAAACTTGCTGTTGAATGTGGCTATTTCAACTTATTAAGATTTGATCCAAGACTTGCAGAAGAAGGCAAGAATCCATTAACTATTGATTCTAAAGCACCTAATTTTGATAAGTTTAAAGATTTCTTAATGACTGAAAACAGATTCTCTCAGCTGGTTAAGGTTAATCCGGAGCATGCTGATGCTTTATTTGATAAGTGTATCATTGATGCCAAACGTCGTAGAGCAAGAGCTGAATCTATGGTTAGAGAATATAGTATTTCTGAATAATACGAAAAAAGATAGTATCATTATTTGATACTATCTTTTTTCATACATTAATTTTTTAAGACAGAATTTTATGTGCTATTTCATCTAGATCGGTTTCTTTGCTGCGATCTGTAAAATTAATTGAGATACTGTCAGATTCATTAAATCTAGGAATAATATGAATATGAAAATGAGGAACTGTCTGTCCGGCAGCCTCATTAGCATTTGTTAGAATATGACACCCTTGAGCACCTGTCTTTTTAACAATCTTGTTTGCCAGATCTTTAGCTACAATAATCATATGAGAAAGTGTAGCATTCTCTGTTTCTAAAACATTTTTAAAATGCTTTTTAGGAATTAGAAGAGTATGACCGTCAGTAGTCTGAGAAAGATCTAAAAAAGCAAGACAGATATCATCTTCATAAATAATTTTACCAGGAATCTCTTTGTTTACAATCTTACAGAAAATACAATTGTCCATATCAATACCTCCAATCTTATTTTACATCAAAGAACTTATATTAGCTAGAAAAAAGACTAAAGTTGATAACTTTAGTCTACAAAATCTTTATTAAGTTCTTTGATTGCTTTTTTGAGTTTTTTATCATAGACAGTAAATTTATATTTCTTTAGATAATAAGCTTCAATATCCTTTTTAACATCTTCATTAGATCCTAATGACTGAATAATACTGCTTTTATTTGATGTTTTATCAGTATTGTAAATATATACAATTGCATAACTTCCTGTTGAAAGCTTAACAGCATCTTTATAGATACCGTTCTTAGTGATCTTAGAAAATGTTTCTGCTTTCTTGATGATATTAGCATCAATTGTTGTTGTGCTTGAAACTTTGGAAACCAATCCATAATCTTTATAAGTTCCGGAATTTTCTTTAGCAAGCTGATTAAAAGCTTTTGAATCGGATGCTTTTTTAATTGCATTCACTGCTTGGGATTCTTTAGAATAGGTAATAACTTTTAAATAAGAAACATAATATTTATCAGTTATTTTCTTAAAGTTATCATCTAAGTATTTTGCTTCCATTAAATCAAGTTTAGCACTGGGAATAATAACTTTTTCTTCTAATTCTTTTACATCAGAATATCCTTGAGCAGTCGCGTA
>ENA-OWLX01000165-OWLX01000165.1-metagenome-genome-assembly--contig:-NODE-165-length-22001-cov-8.730703_pt1 | contig 22001 bp, 17 predicted proteins | sample MGYA00245351_ERZ651106 | MGnify/ENA primary metagenome ERZ651106 (study PRJEB26857, sample SAMEA4031768) | metagenome | biome: human; feature: oral; material: saliva | place: Philippines | collected 2014... | reverse complement strand
CGTAAGGCTTTAAAAGTCGTCATCGACTTTTCCAAAAAGCCGATTGCCAGACGGTTTACATTTGAGCAGGCCTGCGCCGTCAATGAGTTTCTTGATACAAATACAGACAGGCAACATGCTGCCTGCACCTTGTCTGTTTTGTCCCGTCCCTTTCTCACAGAAAAAGAACATGCCAAAGGGGAACTGGAGATGCAGAATGTAGTCAACAACTTTTCAGAGTATGAAAGGGTTAAAAAGGAAAAGCAAAGAAGGAACATCCGACTATCACATGGAATGAAAACATGAAAAGAAAAAGTATAAGTTTTTTGATGGCTTTGACAATGATTTTCTCTTTATTCATGAGTCAGGCTAAAACTGCACATGCTGAGAATAAGCATGTAAATGTTGAGGTAACTGATTTTTCTGTTACCAAGAGAGAGGGAACGGATCCAATTAGTCAATTAAAATGGTGGGAAAAGTTCTATATTCGTATGAAATGGGATGCCTCTTCTCATGGCAAGAGTTTAAAGAAGGGAGATTATTTTGATGTTAAGCTTCCTGAAAAAATGAAATTTCCTTTAAATGGAGAAACATCAGCCTTTCAATTAAAAGATCCACATGGTTCATTGGTTGCATCTGCAAAAGTAACTGCTAATGGTGATAAAGGCGGAGGAAATGTTCGTGTAACTTTTACTGATTATGTAGAGACACATGAAAATATTAAAGGTACAATGTTTTTATCTGCTGAATTTGTTCAAAGTAAAATTAAGTATAATGAGAAAAATGAATTTAAGATTGAGTTTAATGGAAAAGTTAAAACACTGACAATGGATATTAAGGGCAAACCTAATAAAATTAATGATGATGAAGTTCTTACAAAATGGAGTTATGCAAATTTAAGTCAGGGGAAGATTGTTGACAACAAGGCGAATTGGACAGTACGTCTGAATTATAAGAAAAGCAATCTTAATAATGCTTTTATTGAGGATGAACTGACAGTTGAAAATGGTTCACTTGAAGGAATACATTATATTCCGGAAAGTTTTAAATTAAGAGAGGTAGTATTTGACTCTCAAGGACATTTTGATCGTAAAACTGCAAAAAACATTGAACTTAGTGATAAATTAACTTTTAATGCTCAAAAAACAGCTTTTAAGATTAATCTGGGGAATGTTGTAGGCAAACAGTATTATTTAGAGTATACAACTACTTATAAGCTGGGACTTGTCCTTAAAAATAGAATTAAGGTTACTGCCCGTGATTTTGAAAAGATTGTTTCATCAAGATTCAAAAGTGCAAAATCAGGTGGTGATGCTCAAGGTGATTTATTAAATAAGATTAAAATCATTAAAGTTGATGCTGAGAATAATCAGAAAAAAATCAAAGGGGCAGAATTCCTTATTAAGAGTTTAAAGGATGGAACATCGTTTAAGCTTATAAGTGATGAAAATGGTGAAGCTATCTCTGATAAACTTTCTCAAGGAAATTATACAATTGAGGAAATCAAGGCGCCATCTGGCTATATTAAGGATGGTCAGAAGTATACAGTACATGTAACTGACGGTGATGTCACAATTCTGACTATTAAGAATAAGAAAGAAAAAACGAAAGTTAAAGTGAAAAAGACTTGGATTGGCTTAAAGAAAAAGTCAGTAACTGTAAGACTCCTTGCAAATGGTAAAGAAGTTCCTGATAAAACATTAGTACTTGATGAAAACTGTCAATGGCAAGGTCAATTTGATAATCTTGATAAATATGATGATAATCAGAAATTAATTGAATATACAGTGAAGGAAGATAAAATTGATAATTATGTAAGCAAGATTACCGGTAATGCTGAAAACGGGTTTGTTATTGAGAATATAAATACAGAAAAGATTTCTATTCCGGTGAGAAAGAGATGGATAGGTCCAGCAATGTCTTCTGTAAAGATTAAATTAAAAGCTGACGGTATTGTTAAGGAAGTATATGAATTGAAAGCATCTGAAGGATGGATGCATACATTTACAAATCTTGATAAATATGATCCTTCTACCGGAAAAGAGATCAAATATGAAGTAGAAGAAATTAATCTTGCTAACTATACAAGTAAGGTTTCAGGAGACCATTCTGGATTTGTGATTACAAATACTAATATTGAAAAGATTTCTATTTCTGTAAAAAAGAAATGGGTAGGAGAAGAAACCAAGAGTATTGTTATTCATCTTTTTGCTGATGGTAAAAAGATTGCTTCTCAGAAACTGACAAAAGCTAATAACTGGCAATATACATTCACAAATCTTATGAAGTATAAGAATGGTAAAGAAATTGTATATGAAGTGAAAGAAGAAAAGATAAATGGGTATAAAACGGTTATTACCGGAAATGCCAAAACTGGTTTTGTGATAACTAATACTCAAGATAAACCAAAAATTCCTGGTAAAAAAAGACCAAAGACTTTTGATGGCAGTCATTATTCTTTATATACGTTATTAATGACTTTATCACTTTTAGGTATTGTTTTATCTAAGGGAAAGAAAAAGTTTAATTAATTATATAATAAATTAAAAGGGATTAGTCAAATTGACTAATCTCTTTTATAGGTTATAACCGGACGGATCATAAAAAAAGAACATTCTTTATTGACGTTAGTTTTTTGTTGTGTTATATTAGTTAGGCAGTCAGCAATGGGCCTGTAGCTCAGTTGGTTAGAGCGCACCCCTGATAAGGGTGAGGTCGATGGTTCAAATCCATTCAGGCCCACCATTCTATTTATGCAGTGGGGCTTTAGCTCAGCTGGGAGAGCGCCTGCTTTGCACGCAGGAGGTCAGCGGTTCGATCCCGCTAAGCTCCACCATTTTATTTACTTCATCCTTGATTTTATTAAGGATGTTTTCTTTTGCTGAAAATATAATTTTCAATTGTCAAAATAGTGTGTTAATGTTAATATAATGTCAGTTATACAACTGACGGAAGTGGAATTAACCACATGGAAGTATAATGTTATGAGTCGACCGTCTGGGCAGCCCCTGGATGAGTAGGCTCTTTTTTTGTTTTTTTACAGGTTTTACAGCTTTATTCATTCAAAAGTATTATAATAATTAAAAGGATAGGTGAAGAGAATGCTAACAGATGTTGAGATTGCACAAAATACTGAAATGGAGCCGATTATTGATGTTGCAAAGCGTCTAGGTCTTGTTGAGGATGATTTAGAGCTTTATGGAAAATATAAAGCAAAAATTTCTTTAGAAGCAATTAAAGATCTAGAGAAAAATGATAATGGGAAACTGATTCTGGTAACCTCTATTAATCCGACACCGGCAGGTGAGGGAAAAACAACAACAATGATTGGATTATCACAGGCATTAAATAAATTAGGTAAAAAGTCTGTAGTAGCAATGAGAGAACCATCTTTAGGACCTTGCTTTGGAATTAAGGGCGGAGCTGCTGGCGGAGGTTATGCTCAGGTTGTACCTATGGAAGATATCAATCTTCATTTTACGGGTGATATTCATGCGATTACAACTGCTAATAATTTAATAGCGGCTATGCTGGATAATTCATTACATCAGGGAAATCCATTGCATATAGATCAAAGACAGATTGTTTGGAAACGTGCTATTGATTTAAATGACCGAGCTTTACGCCATATTGTGGCAGGACTGGGTGGTAAAGCTAATGGTGTTCCTAGAGAAGACGGTTTTGATATTAGTGTTGCGAGTGAAGTGATGGCTATTCTATGTTTGGCTTCTTCCTTGGAAGATTTGAAGAAAAGAGCAGGTCGTATGGTTGTTGCTTATGATTATGATAATAAACCTGTAACGGTAGATGATTTAAAAGCAACAGGGGCGGTAACTTTATTATTAAAAGATGCAATTAAGCCTAATATGGTACAGACACTTGATCATACACCTGTATTTGTTCATGGTGGTCCATTTGCTAATATTGCTCATGGATGTAATTCTGTTATGGCGACACAGTTAGCTTTAAAGCTTGGTGATTATGCTATCACTGAAGCCGGATTTGGTGCTGATTTAGGTGCTGAAAAGTTTTTGGATATTAAATGTCCTCAGGCAGGCTTAAAGCCGGATGCAGTTGTTATTGTAGCAACTATTCGTGCTTTAAAAATGCATGGCGGATCTCACAAAACAGATTTAAATAATGAGAATCTTGATACTTTAAAAAAGGGTATTGCTAATTTGACTAAACATATTGAAAATATTCATAAATATGGTTTACCTAGTTTAGTTGCGATTAATGTTTTTCCTACAGATTCCTTTGCTGAACTTTCTTTATTAAAAACAGAAGTAGAATTCATGGGTAGCGATGTAGCTATCAGTGAGGTTTTCGGCAAGGGTGCAGCTGGAGGAATTGAGATGGCTCATAAGCTTTTAAAAATTCTTGAAACTAAGGAATCTTGTTATCATCCTCTTTATTCATTAGAATTAAGTATAGAAGAGAAGATACGGAGAATTGCTGAAGAAATTTATGGAGCTCATGATGTTGTTTTTACTAAGAAAGCAAGAAATCAGTTAAAGAAAATTAAGACTCTTGAGATGGAAAATTTACCAGTATGTATTGCTAAAACACAATATTCTCTTTCTGATGATCAAACTTTATTAGGAAGACCGCAAGGGTTTGATATTACGATCAATGATTTGATACCAAATATGGGAGCAGGATTTATTGTTGCGATTGCCGGAAGCATTATGCGAATGCCGGGACTTCCTAAGGTACCTGCTGCTAATGGTATGGATATAGATGAAAACGGAAAAATTATTGGATTATTTTAGGAGGGTATATGAAAGCTGCCGTTATTATGGGATCTGCCAGTGATGCAGATAAAGTAGAAGGATGCATCGGCATTCTTAAAGATTTTGGAGTGAATGTAAAAGTACGTGCTCTATCCGCTCATCGTGCGCATGGAGTGTTAAAAGAGTTTATTGATGAATGTAATCATGATGATACCGACGTTATTATTACTGCTGCCGGAATGGCTGCTGCTCTTCCCGGAGTTGTAGCAAGTCAGACAGTACTGCCGGTAATAGGAATTCCTTGTACATCGCAGACATTAGAAGGAATGGATGCATTATTATCGATTGTTCAAATGCCATCAGGCATTCCGGTAGCGACTGTTGCGATTAATGGGGGGAAAAATGCCGCTTATCTAGCATTAGAGATAATGGCAGTAAAAGATCCGACTATCAGGCAGAAATTATTGGATCATAGATTGTCTATGAATAAAGATTGTTTGGAAAAGAATAAAGAAATCATGATGAAATATGAGGAGGAATAGGATGATGGATAGCACAAAACTGCTTTATGATGGAAAGGCAAAACAGATTTATGCAACAGATAAGGAAAATGAAATTATTATGCATTATAAAGATGATGCAACTGCTGGGAATGGTGCAAAACATGATCAGTTTGCCGGGAAAGGTATATTGAATCATACTATTTCCGGTATTATCTTTGATATGCTTGCAGAGGCAGGAGTGAAAACACATTTAATTAAGAAATTAAATGATCGTGATGATCTGGTTAGAAAAGCTGAAATTTTTCCTTTAGAAGTTATTGTTAGAAATATTACAACCGGATCTTTTTGTAAACGCACAGGATGCCGGGAAGGACTTGTTCTAGAAACTCCTATCTTTGAAATATCATATAAAAATGATGAATATGGTGATCCCTTGATTAATGAATATCATGCTTTAGCTATGGGGCTATGTACATTAGAAGAATATGCAGAAATTAAGGAAGAGACATTAAAAATTAATGAGATGCTTAAAGAATTCTTCCTTCGTCTTAATTTAAAATTAGTAGATTTTAAGATTGAGTTCGGTAAAACAGAAAATGGCGAGATTGTTCTTGCTGATGAAATTTCACCTGATTCATGTCGTTTATGGGATGTTGATACAAATCAGAAATATGATAAAGATGTTTTTAGACAGGATATTGGTGATTTGATTGAAACATATAAAGCTGTATTAGCACGTATGGAGAATAAATAATAAGGAGCATATAATGGATTATAAAAAAGCAGGAGTAGATATTGAAGCCGGCTATAAAGCTGTTGAATTAATGAAAGAACATGTAAAAAAAACTGTAAGGCCTGAAGTGTTAGGCGGTTTAGGAGGCTTTGCAGGTGCTTTTGATTTGAGTTTAATAAAAAAGTATGATGAGCCTGTTCTCTTATCCGGAACGGATGGCTGCGGGACAAAAATAAAACTGGCGATGATTTTAGATAAGCATGATACAATCGGAATTGATGCAGTTGCGATGTGTGTAAATGATATTGTCTGTGCCGGAGGTGAACCACTTTTCTTCTTAGATTATATTGCCTGCGGCAAGAATTATCCTGAGAAGATTGCTGAAATTGTAAAAGGAGTTGCTGAAGGTTGTTTGCAGTCTGAATGTGCTTTGATAGGAGGAGAAACTGCTGAACATCCCGGCCTGATGCCGGAAAATGATTATGATTTAGCCGGCTTTGCAGTTGGTGTTGTAGATAAGAAAGATATTATTGATGGATCATCTATTCAATCAGGAGATATACTTATTGGTATTGCTTCAAGCGGTGTTCATAGCAATGGTTTTTCACTAGTTAGAAAAGTATTTCCTATGACTGTCGAGGCTTTGAATACTTATTATGAAGATTTAGGTCAAACGTTAGGTGAAGCCTTACTTGCTCCTACCAGAATTTATGTAAAAGCATTAAAAAAGCTTAAAAACGATGGTATATCAATCAAAGGATGTGCTCATATTACAGGTGGCGGATTTTTTGAAAATGTTCCTAGAATGCTTCCTGATTATATGAAAGCAGTTATTAGAAAAAATAGTTATCAAGTGCCGGCAATCTTTAATCTGATTGCTTCAAATGGTCGGATTGATGAGCGTATGATGTATAACACATTTAATATGGGGATCGGAATGGTTATTGCTGTTGACAAGAAAGATGCTGATATAGTTCTTAATTCACTTAAAGAAACAGGAGATAACGGCTTTGTGATTGGCGAGGTATTAGAAGGAGATAAGGGAGTAGAATTATGCTGAATATAGCAGTCTGTATTTCCGGAGGAGGTACAGATTTACAATCTATTATTGATAATCAGGATCATATTAATGGAAAGATCAGATTGGTTATTTCATCAAGAAAAAATGCTTATGGACTGGAACGAGCAAAAAAAGCAGGGATTAAAGCAGAGTATATTAGAGATGAACAGAAAATAATTGAACGTATTGAAGAAGAAAAAATAGATTTAATTGTTTTAGCAGGATATCTTGCGATTGTCGGAGATCAGCTTCTTTCTCTTTATAAGAATAGAATTATTAATATTCATCCATCCTTGATTCCTTCATTTTGCGGATCAGGTATGTATGGTATGCATGTCCATCAGGCTGTCTATCAAAGAGGAGTTAAAGTTTCGGGATGTACTGTTCATTTTGTAAGTGAAGTCGTAGATGGAGGACCTATTATTCTACAAAAGGCTGTTGATATATCAAATTGTAAGAATCCTGAGGAAATACAGGAAAAAGTATTAAAAGAAGAACATAAGATATTACCTGAGGCCATACGATTATTTTGTAATGGTCAATTAAAAATAGAAAATGAAAGGGTGGAAATCATCAAATGAAACATGCATTAGTATCTGTAACTGATAAAACAGGAGTTGCTGATTTTGCAAGAGGGCTTGAAAAACTGGGGTTTGAAATTATTTCAACAGGCGGAACTTTTAAAGTATTGAGAGATGCAAATGTTAAAGCTAAAAGTATTGAAGAGGTAACCGGCTTTCCTGAAATACTTGATGGTAGAGTAAAAACTCTTCATCCAAAGGTTCATGGAGGACTCCTCTATCGACGGGATGATAATAATCATGTTAATACAATTAAGGAAATGGATATTAGACCAATTGATCTGGTGTGTTGTAATCTTTATGCTTTTGATAAGGCATTAGAAAAAGGAGCAGACTTAAATGAAATGATTGAAAATATTGATATTGGAGGTCCATCAATGATTAGAAGTGCTGCTAAAAATTTTAAAGATGTTTTAATTGTAACAGAGCCTCAAGATTATCAGAATGTCTTAAAAGCCATTGAAAACAATGCGGATGATTTTATGTTTCGGATGAATCTTGCTTATAAGGCTTATAGTAAAACTGCTGAATATGATACTATGATTTCGCGTTATTTTGAAGAACAGTTAGGTAAATAATTATGAATGTGCTCATTATTGGAAGCGGCGGTCGTGAACATGCGATAGCCTGGTCATTAAAAAAAAGTAAACATGTAACACATATTTATGCTATACCCGGTAATCCGGGGATAGCACAAATTGGAGAATGTATAGATGGCAGGGTAGAAGATTTAGAAAGTATTCTAAAGACAGTTGAACAAAAGAATATTGATTTAACTGTTATTGGTCCTGAAGTTCCATTATGTCTTGGTCTTGCAGATCTGTTAGAAGAACATGGATATAAAGTGTTTGGTCCAAGAAAACAAAGTGCTATGCTGGAAGGGTCAAAAGCTTTTTCTAAAAATTTTATGATTAGACATCATATTCCAACGGCTCAGTATAAGGAAGTTACAAGAGAAAAAGAAGCATTTGAGGCATTAAAAGAATTTACTTATCCGGTTGTTGTGAAGGCGGATGGTTTGGCTGCCGGAAAGGGTGTTGTAATTGCTGAAAATGAAAGTCAGGCGAAAAAAGCTATTACTGAAATGCTTTCTGGAAGAATATTAGATGGTGCAGGAAAGAAGCTGGTAATTGAAGAATTTTTAACAGGTTTTGAGTGTTCATTATTATGTTTTGTAGACGGTCAGACTATTGTTCCAATGGTTTCTGTTAAGGATCATAAACAAATTTATGACAATAATAAAGGCCCTAATACAGGGGGTATGGGTAGTGTTTCTCCTAATCCTTTTTTAGAGAAGGAAACAGAGAACTTCTTTAATGAGGATATTCTTAAGCCGTTTTTAAAAGGACTTAAAGAGGATCATCTAGATTATCGAGGGGTTATTTTTATTGGTTTAATGGTTGAGAATCATAAAGCTAAGGTATTAGAATTTAATGTGCGTTTTGGGGACCCTGAAACACAAGCTATCTTAATGCGTTTAGAGAGTGATCTTTATGAGATTATGGATGCTGTTGCATCTAATCATTTGAAAGATGTAGATATTAAGTGGAGTAATGATGTGGTAACCTGTGTTGTTTTATCAAGTCAGGGTTATCCGTCAAGCTATCCTAAAGGATTGGAGATTACCGGATTGGATAGTTTAAGTCAGGATATTGTAGTATTTCATGCCGGAACTGCTGTTAAGGATAATAAATTGGTTACAAATGGGGGACGTGTATTAAATATTTGTGCAAAAGGACGGTCTTTGGAAGAGACTAGAGATAAAGTATATCAGGCTATTAGTCAGATTCATTTTGACGGGATATATTGTCGAAAAGATATTGGATTAAATTAGGAGGATATCATGAGTAAAGTTTACCGTGTATATGTAGAAAAAAGAAAAGAGAATTCTGTTGAGGCACATGATATTCGTCATAATCTGCGTCATCAGCTTGGTTTGGAGACAGTTAAAGATGTACGTGTATTAAATCGTTATGATTTACAGGGAATAAATGAAGATGTATTAAAGATGGGAGTTTCAACTATCTTATCAGAGCCAATGACTGATGAAGTCTATCTGGAAGATTATCCATCATTGTCACAGGCAAAAATATTTGCTGTTGAATATTTACCCGGACAGTATGATGTACGTGCTGATTTTGCACAGCAGTGCTTTCAGCTGTTAAGTCAGGAAACAAATATTAAAATTAAATATGCCCGTGTTTATGAGATAACCGGTATTAATGAAAAGGAGATGAAGTTAATAGAAGATTTTTTCATTAATCCTGTTGATTCGAGACTGGCAAAACTAGAGAAACCTGAGACATTAGATGATCAGACTACAGTAATAAAAGAAGTACCGATTATTAAAGGATTTAGAGATTTTTCTGTAGAGCAGTTAAATGATTATATCAGAAGCAATGGTATGGCTATGAATGAGGATGATTTAAAGGTTACTCAAGAGTATTTTAAGGAAGAGGAAAAAAGGGATCCTACAGAAACAGAATTAAAAGTTTTAGATACTTATTGGAGTGATCATTGTCGTCATACAACTTTTGGTACAATTATTACGGATATTGATATTGAAAATGGAACATTTAAGGCAATATTAGAAAAAGATATTGAGAATTATAAAGCTTCACGTCATTTTGTTTATGGAATTGATACAAATCGTCCTTTAACTTTAATGGATTTAGGAACAATATGCATGAAGGAGCTTCGTAAAAGAGGTTATTTGGATGATATGGAAGTATCAGAGGAAATTAATGCCTGCTCAATAGAATTAAAAGTTCATACAGATACAGGTGATGAAGATTGGCTGCTGATGTTTAAAAATGAAACACATAATCATCCAACTGAGATAGAACCATTTGGCGGAGCAGCTACATGCCTTGGCGGATGTATTAGAGACCCGTTATCAGGACGTGCTTATGTCTATCAGTCTATGAGAATTACCGGTGCCGGAGATCCCAGAAAATCACTTAAAGAAACAATGCCGGGAAAATTATCGCAAAGAAAAATTTGCCGTGAAGCAGCTCAGGGATTTTCAAGCTATGGCAATCAGATTGGCTTAGCAACAGGATATGTTCATGAAATTTATGATGAAGGATATATAGCTAAAAGAATGGAATTAGGAGCAGTGGTTGCAGCGGCACCAAAACATCAGGTTAATAGACTTGAACCGCAGGCTGGACAAATTGTTTTACTAATAGGCGGACGGACCGGACGTGATGGTATTGGCGGTGCTACCGGTTCTTCTAAAAAGCATGAGCTGAAAACAACTGAAACAGCCGGTGCTGAAGTTCAAAAAGGAAATCCGATTGAAGAAAGAAAAATTCAAAGATTATTTAGAAATGCTGAATTCTCAAGCAAGATTGTTAGATGTAATGATTTTGGTGCCGGAGGCGTGTCTGTTGCAATTGGAGAACTGGCTGATGGTTTGAATATCAATCTTGATGCAATTCTAAAGAAATATGAAGGATTAACCGGTACAGAATTAGCAATATCTGAATCACAAGAAAGAATGGCTATTGTCATTAATAAAGAAGATTTAGACTATTGTATGAATGAATGTCATAAAGAGAATCTTGAAGCTGTCTGTGTTGCTGAAATTACTGATCATAAACGATTGACGATGCACTATAGAGGTCAGAAGATTGTTGATATATCACGCGATTTTCTAAATAAAAATGGAGCAAAACGTTATCAGAATATTACCTTGGCTTTACCGGATTTTACTATTGATCCTTATCAAAGAAAGATTAAAGAAACCTTTAAAGAGACAGTTAAAGATGTATTATCAGATTTAAATGTCGCTTCACAGAAAGGCTTATCAGAAAGATTTGATTCATCTATTGGTAATGGAACTGTTTTATCACCTTATGGCGGGAAAACATTAAGAACAGAAACTGAAGGCATGGCAGCATTGATTCCTGTTTTGAATAAAGAAACGACAACATGTTCATTGTTTGCTTATGGCTATAATCCAAAAATAGCATCATGGTCTCCATATCATGGTGCAATTAATGCGATTATTGAATCAGTTGCAAAAATAACAGCCATGGGTGGTGATTACCATACTATTCGTTTTTCTTTCCAGGAATTTTTTGAAAGACTTGATAATGATCCTAAAAGATGGGGACAACCTTTGGCAGCCTTACTGGGAGCTTATCGTGTTCAGGAAGCATTGCTTCTCCCATCTATTGGCGGTAAGGACTCTATGTCCGGCTCATTTGAAAATCTTGATGTCCCTCCGACTTTTGTATCATTTGCGATTACTGCTGCAGAAGCTGATGAAGTGATAACTCCGGAATTAAAAGGAGCAGGGCATACAATTATAGAAATGATGATTCCATGTGATCAGAATTTTATTCCTGATTTTGAAGTCTTAAAGGATGTTTATGATACTATTCATAATTTAATGATTGATGGTAAAGTTTATAGTGCTTATACAGTGAAAGAGGGCGGTTTAATAGAATCTCTCTTTAAATCAGCATTTGGTAATGAGATTGGTATTGAAATAAATGACAGTCTTTCTTTAGAAGACTTAACAAGAAGAAGCTATGGGCATATTCTTTTAGAAGTAGATAATGATCAGATAGTAACTCATGCATCAAGCCGTATTATTGGTCATACAAATAATTCAAAAGAAGTGACTTATAAAAATGAATCTGTTTCATTAGATGAAGCTTATCAATGGAATGTTAATGTCTTAGAAGATGTTTATCCGGTATTTGCAGATAGTGGCAGACATGAAGTGAAAGTAAAGGACTGCAAGGATAGAGGCAGACTTTATGCTTCTAAAAAATACGATGTAGTCAAGGCTGTTATTCCTGTATTTCCCGGAACAAACTGTGAATATGATAGTGCTAGAGCCTTCAAGAAAGCCGGTGCTGTCCCACGAATTGTATTGATTAGAAATAAAACTCAGAAGGATATAGAAGATTCTGTCAAAGAATTTGTAGAAGCAATTAATGAATCTCAGATTATTATGTTTCCGGGAGGATTCAGTGCCTCTGATGAGCCGGAAGGATCAGGTAAGTTTATTGCTACTGTATTAAGAAATCCTCAAGTTAAAGAAGCAATTGCGGATTTGATGGATCACCGTGAAGGTTTAATTATTGGAATATGTAATGGATTCCAGGCACTTATTAAAACAGGCTTATTGCCTGATGGTTTTATTCATGATATGAGCAGTGATGATCCAACACTTACATTTAATATGATTGGACGACATGTTTCTCAGATGGCTACAACACGTATTTCTAGTGTAAAATCTCCATGGCTGAGATATGTGGATACAGGAGATCAGCATATTATTCCTGTTTCACATGGGGAAGGACGTTTTATTGCTAAGAAAGAAGTGCTTGATAAATTGGTTGAAAATGGCCAGGTTTTTACTCAATATGTTGATGATAACGGTCAGGTAACCATGCAATCTCCATATAATCCAAATGGTTCAATGTATGGTATAGAAGGTATATTATCATTGGATGGACGTGTTCTAGGGAAAATGGGACATAGCGAACGTCAAGGTGAAAATAGAAATAAAAATATATATGGTGACATGGATCAAAAGATTTTTGAATCGGGTGTTGCTTATTTTAAAGGAGAATAGTAAATGGATAAACTAGAATTTGAGAGTAAGACATTAAGTCCTTTAGATGGGCGGTATGGAAAAATAAAAGATGCTTTAGGAGATTATTTTTCTGAATATGCTTTAGTAAGATATCGAGTACATGTAGAAATACAATGGCTTAAATATCTTATTGATCATGTTGATATGCCTGTTTTAAAAACTGTTTCTTCACATGAAATGAGTGATATCTTAGCTATTGATACTGATTTTGATTTTAATTCTTTTAAAAGAATTAAAGAAATAGAGAATATTACAAGACATGATGTAAAAGCTGTTGAATATTTTATTGATGAAAAACTAAAAGAATTTGGTTATGAGCATTTAGAAAGCTTTGTTCATATTGGATGTACATCAGAGGATATTAACAATACATCATATGGATGTATGTTAAGAGATGGACTAAAGAATATATGGTTAAAAGAAGCAAAGGCCTTTATGAAGAAAATTGATGAATTGGCTATCAGATATGCAGATATTCCTATGCTGGCACACACACATGGGCAGCCGGCCACACCAACGACAGTAGGCAAGGAGTTTAAGGTCTATGCTTATCGTCTAAAATGCTGTATTGAAAATATTATTGCTATTTCTTATAAAGCCAAATTTAATGGAGCTACCGGTAATTATAGTGCTATTGGTATTGCTTTTCCTGATGTTAATTGGGAAGAAGCAAGCAAAGAATTTATTGAAGATTATTTACAGCTAACATTTAATCCTTATACAACACAGATAGAATCACATGATTATACTTGTCAGATTTTAGATGGTATAAGACATTTTAATAATATAATGATGGATCTTGATGTAGATATGTGGCTTTATATTTCTATGGAATATTTTAAACAGATTCCAGTAAAAGGAGAAGTTGGGTCATCAACGATGCCTCATAAAGTTAATCCAATCAGATTTGAAAATAGTGAAGCCAATGCTGATTTCTCAAATAATATTTGTATATCATTATCAAATAAACTTCCTAAGTCAAGGATGCAGAGAGATCTTTCTGATTCATCAACTCAAAGGAATTTGGGACTAGCATTCGGTTATTCCCTTCAGGCTATTTCTGAAACTCAGGCCGGTCTTGAGAAATGTGTTATTAATGAAGAAAAACTTGCCAACGATCTTAATGAAAAATGGGAAGTACTTGCAGAACCTATTCAGACTATGCTTAGAAAATATGGTATAGCTGATGCTTATGATCAATTAAAAGCACTAACAAGAGGGAAGAATATTTCTAAAGAAGCTATTATTGATTTTGCACAAGGGCTGACAATGCTTTCTGATCAGGATCGTCATACACTTGTTTCTATGACTCCTGCCGGCTACATTGGAAGAGCAGCTTTTATTGCTAAAAAAGAATTATAAACCAAAATGACTAGAGATACATATATGTATTTCTGGTCATTTTTTTGTGTTAATATTAGTCAATTAAAAAATGCAATAGATTTGCGTTTTTTAATTGACAGAAAAAGAAAATATGATATTATGAATACGCGAATCATTTGCAAAAGGAGAAAAATATGAAAAAACTGAAATATATACTTTCTGTAGCATTTATCCTCTCACTTATTATAAGTGGATGCAGCCAGAAAGAATCTGTTAAGAATTCATCTAAAAAAACTGTTTATACAACATTTTTTCCTGTTTATGATCTAACGAAAAGGATTGTAGGAAATAAGATGAATATTGAAATGATTATCAAAGGAAATCAGGAGCCCCATGATTTTGAACTCAATACTAAAGATATGACTAAAATCACTAAGGCTGATCTGATTGTTTATAATGGTGCTCATATGGAAGGGTTTATTGATAATTTAAAAGATGTTTCTCAAAAGAAAAATCAGTTTCTTGATTTATCTCAAGGTCTTACTCTTTTAGAAAGCGAACATAGCTCTTCCCACGATAGTGTTAATCCCCATACATGGTTAAGTATTAAAAATACAATTATTCAGCTTGATACTATTTATCGTAAAGTTTCTTCTATTGATCCGGAGAATAAAGAAATATATAAGAAAAATTATGAAGATGCAGTTAGTCAGTTTAAAGCTTTAGATCAGAAGTTTAAAAAGGAATTATCAAAGGTTAAAAGTAAAGATAAGTATTTTATTGTATCCCATGCTGCTTTTAATTATCTTGCTAAAGATTATGGATTAAAGCAGATAGCTGTAACCGGTATTTCTCCTGAAGATGAACCATCAGCCAAACAATTGAAGACTATTGCTGACTTTGTTAAAAAACATCGTGTAAAAACAATCTTTTTTGAAGGAAAAGCTACACCTAAAGTGGCACAGACGCTAGCTAAAAATACTCATACGAAAACTGCGACTCTCTATACGATGGAAAGTCTTAATGAAGCAGAAATGAAGAAAGGTTATTTAAAGCTCATGGAATATAATCTTGAGCAGTTAATTCAGTCGTTCAATGAGTAATGCTTTAGAAATTAATAATCTTTGTTTTTCCTATGATTTAGAGCCGATTTTAAATAATCTTCACTTAGTCATTCCGGAAAATACATTTTGTGCAATTGTTGGTGAAAATGGAGCAGGTAAATCAACACTGCTTCATTTGATATTAGGGAATCTTAAATATAGTCGAGGGGAAATAAGAATATTTGGTGATTTAATAGAAAAAGATAATCATTATCAGGATATTGCATTTATTTCACAGCACTCTGTATTAGGATATAAGAATTTTCCTACAACAATTGAAGAGGCGGTTAAAGTTCATATAAGACATTTAAAGGTCAGACAGGATGCTTCATATTTTCTTGATAAAGTCGGATTATATAAACATCGTAAGAAGACATTATCTTCTCTTTCTGGCGGACAGCTACAAAGACTCGGCGTTTTACTTGCACTTATTAAGGATGCCAGAATAATTATTCTTGATGAACCGACAACCGGTATTGATGTTAAATTTTCGTGTGAACTTTTTGAAATGCTTAAAGATCTCGCAAAAACTAAGACAGTGATTATGGTAACACATCAGTTGTCTGAAGCACTTCCTTACTTAGATCGGGTTTATGAAATAAAAGAGGGAGAAATAAAAGATTATGTTTGATATTTTTCAATATGAGTTTATGCGTCGTGCATTTGTTATTGGGGTTATTCTGGCAGTCATTCTTCCATGTATTGGATTGACTGTCTTATTAAAGAGACTTTCTATGATGGGAGATACACTTTCTCATTCTTCTTTGGCCGGTGTTGCTATTGGATTGGCTTTAGGAATTCATCCATTGCTTGGATCTATTGCTGCTTGTATTATTGCCGGATTAAGTATTGAAATAATTAGGGATAAACTTAAAGCTTATCAGGAAATATCTGCTGTTATTATTCTTGCCGCTTCAATAGGATTAGCCGGCATATTTACAAGTTTTACAAATAATTCTAATGCCATTAGTTCATATCTTTTTGGCTCTATTGTTACTATAGGAGATCAGGAATATTATTTAGTAATCGCAATTTCTATTGCTGTGCTTATTATTTATCGGTTGATTTATGATCGCTTATATCTAATTGTTTTTGATCCTATATCAGCACCATTATTATCAATTAATGTAAAAGCTATCCAGTTTGTTTTCACTTTTTTGACAGCTGTAGCGATTTCTCTTTCAGCCAAAACAATTGGATCGCTGATAGTGTCTTCATTATTGGTAATACCTGTTATCTGTGCAATGCAGCTGACAAAAACCTATCGTTCAACATTGTTTGTTTCTATAGGATTGTCTTTAATATATACGATTGGTGGATTGTTTGTATCATATACATTTAATTTAAAGCCCGGCTCAGTTATTGTACTAACAGCTGTTGCAGGGCTTATTGTCTCAATGGTTTTAAAAAGAAATAAATAAGGAGTTTATATGAAGAAAGAATTAATAAAAGTAAACTGTGCTATACTGCTGACTTTAACAATGACAGCATGCAGTTTTAATACAGATAAAAAAAAGAGTATAAATACAGAAAAAACTGAATTTCAGGAAAAGAAAACTAATTATGCGAGTGATCAAACAACAAAGGTTCTTGTTGACACACCGGCTATCAATAAGAAAGACATTATTAAGATAGTAAAACACGGAGATCATTGGCATGTGTTTACTAGAGATGGAAAAGAGCATATTACTTATACTGATCCAAATAAATCAAATAATCAGCAAAGCTTAGAATTTGTAAGTGTTGTTTCATTATCTCAATTAAAAGGTAAAAAAATAAAGGAAATTAAAGTTCATGGTAATCATTGGCATGTGTTTACAGCTGATGGAAAGGAATATCTGACTTACGAAAACCCATCTCGTTTATTTCCTAAAATAAGAATTACTCAATATAAAGGTTCCCATACTCATAAGGGAACAAGTCGATTAGCTAATACGGTAACAGTGGTTAAGATTTTAAAGCATGGAGATCATTATCATGTTTATACGAGTGATGGAAATGAATTTATCACTTATACAAACCCTAGATCACTTTATCCTCATGCATATTATGGAGTTTATAAAGGTTCTCATTCTGCTTCAGTTAAAAAAAACACAGGGAAATCTTCGGGCATATCAGGGCTGAAAACAATTAAAGTTGTTTCTGTTGATGAATTAAAAAAGCTTAATATTGTTAAGATCTTAAAACATGGTGATCATTATCATGTTTATACTAAAGATCAAGCTGAATATATTACTTATGATAATCTTGGCAATGAATTTATGGGTATTAAGATAGGTGAATATAAGGGAGATCATAAGACTTCAAATAATCCAAAGAAGAAAACTTCACCTATATATTTTGATAAGAATGATCCGAAGAGAGTAGTTAAAATTGCAAAACACGGTGATCATTGGCATATTTATCGAGCAGATAATACTGAAGAAGTTGTTTATGAAGATCCGTCTCCTTATTATCCATACATTAAAGTGACTGATTATGAAGAAAAAGGACTCGATGTAGAGAAATCTGAAATATTTACTTATGATGAAGTAGAGCCGGAAATGAAAGTAGATCTCAAATATCTTAATTATGGAGGTATTAAGTATACGACTGGCTTTGATCGAACTAAGCAAGAGTTTATTGTGCCTCATTTAGATCATTTTCATAATATTTCTATTGAGCGTATTATCAGTCTAGTTAAAACATGGGATACATTCAAGGGACATTCAGCAAGAGATGTTGTTGCAACTTTAAAATATTTAGTGCTTCATCCTGAAAAGAGACCGTATAAGGCGGGATGGGGTTCGCATGCCAATGATATGTCTGCAGAAACTCAGGATTCTTATCAGGACACTCAGCTTAAAATAAGATATTTGATGAAAAAATATCGCAGAAACAAAAGTGATATTCAAAAGATTGGTGATATTTTTTATGTTTATTTCAGAAATCATGTTACTATTGAAATCACCAGCTCTGCTTTAGAGATTAGAAATGGGTCTGTTGTCGAAATAGGTCATCTGCCAAAATTATCTGATTTTAATGGTGAAGAAGCCGGAAAAGATGATGAGTCTGATAAAAATGATGAAGTTTCTGACCAGGATGATGAGAAAATCATCTCTAAATATACGAGAATTTATCATTGTAAAGATGAAGATGAATTTATGGATAAATTATGGAGTTTTAAAGGATTTGAAAAACTGCGAATAAGTAAGACAGTATTTACTGATGAAGGTTTTGTGACATTTAATGGTATTACATATAATTTTCATACCGGTAAAAGAATGAATTAATATGATTAAATAATTTGATATTATTACTTATCACTCTAAATGGATAATGCAATGATTAGAAGCTATCCACAAGGAGTGATTTTTTGTATCAGATGAATCATTTTAATGCATTTAATGTAATGATTATGATTTAAAATAAGTGATCTTCTAAGTCCAGATTCACCAATTGGTCCTAAGATTAAAGCTAAAACTATTGAAGCAGAGTTTAACTCAAATTTTTGAACAAAGTATCCAATTATACCAAAGACAAACATTACCCATACATCAGCCATTTGGTTGTTAATAGCATAAGAACCTATTACACTTAGTGCAAATATAAGAGGTATCAAATAGCTATCAGAAACTCTTGATACTTTTGCAAATAATTTAGAACCAAAAAGTCCTAAGATAAGCATGAATATATTAACTATAACAAATCCTGCGAAGAAAGTATAAGTTATTTTTCCATGAACAGTAAATAGGTCTGGACCTGGTTGAAGCCCTTGTATCATAAGTCCTCCAAGTAAAACAGCAGTAACACTTTCACCAGGTATTCCTAATGTGAATGTTGGTATAAGTGAACCTCCTGTAACAGCGTTGTTAGCTGCTTCAGCTCCTGCTATTCCTTCTATACTTCCATGACCAAATAATTCTTTTTTCTTTGAGAATCTTTTTGCTTCGTTATATCCTAAGAATGCAGCAATACTTGCTCCTGCTCCTGGTAATATTCCTATAATACTTCCAATAACTGTTGATCTTAAAGATGTAGGTAAGATTTCTAAGATTTGTTCCTTAGATAATAGAACTTTATTATCAAAGTCTACCATATTTCCTGCTTCTTTAATTTTCTTTTCAGCCAACATCAATACTTGTGACATTGAGAAAAGTCCTATAAGAGCAGCAGTAAAAGGTATTCCTGAAAGTAATGCAGGAACTCCAAATGTGAAACGAGCATTTCCTAGCATAGGATCCATTCCAACAGTTGATAACATTAATCCTAAAGCTCCTGAAATTAATCCTTTTACTATTGATTTTGTACTTGCACCAGCAATGATAGTTAAACCAAATATAGATAACCAGAAATATTCAGCTGGTCCAAAAAGTAATGCAAGTTTTGCTAGTCTTGGAGCAAATAGATAAAGTGGAATAGCACTTAAAATTCCTCCTATGAAAGAAGCCGTGATTGCAGTACCTAATGCAGTACCTGCCTTTCCTTGTTTTGTTAATTCATAACCATCTATAGCAGTTGCAGCTGCAGCTGGAGTACCTGGTGTACGAATTAAGATAGCTGAAATCGAACCACCAAATATAGCTCCACAATAAACTCCTGCAAGAGTAATTAATCCTGTTGAAGGATCCATTCCGAATGTAATAGGAATTAATAAGGCAACTCCCATTGCAGCAGAAAGTCCTGGTAAAGCACCAATAGTTATCCCAATAGCCACACTAATTATAGCAGCGATTAGATTTATTGGTGTTAAAGCTGTTACATATCCAAATAAAACATCTGACATAATTATTTCTCCTCTCTAACTTATAGTAAAAATCCTCTTGGTACAGGGACTTTTAAGAATGACACGAATATTAAATATAGGAATATTGGGAAAAGTATACTTACAACAATACTCCATTTAATACTGCTCTTTAATGCTACCATAGTTACAAAAAGGTAAATTGCAGTTGTAACAAAGAAACCAATTATATCAATTAAAACTATATATACAGCAGATAATGCAATTATAAGGAAGAATTGACCATATAAAATACCTTTAAATTGATCTTCTTCTTTTTCAGCCTCATTTTTAGGCTTGATAATAAAAGTATTTATAGCTAAAAGTAAAGTTAAAAATACCATTAAACCTAGTACAAAAAAAGGATATCTTGCTGCTTTTTCTGGAAGTTGTTTTATTAAAAAGAAATAAAATGCTTCCAAAATAAATAAACCTATTGTTAAAAATTTATCATATTTTCTCATATTATTTATAACCTTTCATTCATTGTAAAATAAAAGGGCATTGCAAATATAACTATTGAAAAACCTCGTTGTACTTGCAACAGCCCCATTTTAAATTAATATTTTCTTAAATATAATTATTTTATTCCTAAAGTAGGAACAGTTTCTATAATATATGTTTCTTGATCTTTAATATATTGAGCTAATTCTTCAGGTGACATATATAGTAAAGGTAGACTAGCATTTTTAGATTTTTCAATATTATCTGGAGATTCTAAAGCTGCTTTTAAAACATCATGTAATTTTTGGATGATTTCTTTTGGAGTTCCTTTAGGAGCAACAATAGCACGAGCTGAACCAAATATTACAGGATATCCACTTTCAGTTAAAGTAGGAACATCTTCAAAACCTTCTAATCTTTTATCTGTGAAAGAAGCTAATAATCTTAATTCACCAGATTTTACTAAACTTGCAACTTCACTGATTTTTGCAACTGTTGCATTAACATGTCCACCACGTAAAGCAGAAATCATATCTGTACTTCCACCGAATGGAACGTGAGTTACTTGAATTCCAGCTTCTTTTGCAAAGTGAGCAGCACCAATGTGGTTAGAAGCTCCTGCACCATTGTTAGAAATAGTTAATTCATCTGGATGAGCTTTTGCATATTCAACGAAATCAGCTAAAGTTTTGAAGTGGCTATCAGCTTTAACAACTAATACACCTGGATCATAAACGTGATTCATGATAGGTTCTACATCATCAATTTTGTACTTTGTTTGTCTTTCATGAGGAAGACTTACGAAAGTTGGTAAGTTAATAAATCCAATTGTATATCCATCTGGAGCAGCTTTTGCTAATTCTGTATATCCAATTTCTCCATCCGCACCTGGTTTATTTACGATAACAAATGTTTGAGGGAAGTTCTTTTGAGCTTCTGCCATTAATATACGAGCACCAACGTCAGTTCCTCCACCTGCTTTGTAAGCTATAATTACGTTTACAGGCTTTTCAGGATAAGCGTCTGGGTTAGCCTCTGCCGCTTTCTTTTCTCCACCACAAGCTACTAAAAGTAGAGAAAGCAATAAAGTTAATACTGCTAAAAATTTCTTTTTCATTTAAAATGACCTCCTAATTAATTCTAACCTAAATTTTACAGATCGG
>ENA-OWLX01000164-OWLX01000164.1-metagenome-genome-assembly--contig:-NODE-164-length-22026-cov-6.574348_pt1 | contig 22026 bp, 22 predicted proteins | sample MGYA00245351_ERZ651106 | MGnify/ENA primary metagenome ERZ651106 (study PRJEB26857, sample SAMEA4031768) | metagenome | biome: human; feature: oral; material: saliva | place: Philippines | collected 2014... | reverse complement strand
TCTACGTCCAACGAGGCAGACCTCTCACTTCTCAGAGATGCTTCAGAGGAATATATGCTGAGCAAGGAGATTGCCGATACCATTATCTTGGAAGTGTGTAGTGCCCTGAAAGATTGGCCATCCTTGGCTACTCGATTGGGAATAACCAAGAGAGAAATAGCCCTCTTCGCTGATCGCTGGGAACTTTTGGTAAGTCATTAGAACAAAAAAATAACCCCGAAAAGGGATATAATGGTTTTCTTTTCATTATATTTGCCACTGATAAGGTATATAATGGCTTGAGCGGAGTGTGCAGTGCACAATGATATGCCTTGAGTGTGGAACTTCAAGCAATTGATGTAAGATGGTAGCGAGGACAATCATAGCGCAGTACGTAAAGGAGATGCGCAAGAAGTTTAGACTGACGCAGGTAGACCTCTCTGAGAAAGCAGGCGTGGGGCTACGCTTTGTGCGTGAACTCGAGCAAGGCAAGACCACGCTTCGTCTCGATAAGGTTAATAAGATCTTCGAACTCTTCGGCTCAGAGTGTGGACCTGTACCCATGAAACGAGAAGGAGATGATGTATGAAGCAGGCTATTGTTTATTGGAAGACGCTCAAGGCAGGCGTTCTTACAGAAAGTGATGAGGGCTATTCCTTTGCTTACGACAAGAATTATCTGACTATGCCTGAAGCTCAAGGCATAAGCCTAACGATGCCTTTGCGAGAGGAACCATTCCAAAGCAATACGCTTCATCCATTCTTTGACGGACTTATCCCTGAGGGATGGCTGTTAGATATTGCTCAGAAGAATTGGAAGATAGACGCAAGGGATCGAATGGCTTTGCTTCTGGCTTGTTGCCGTGACTGCATTGGAGCGGTAAGTATCGAACCTCTAAATATGACTGAAGATGAAGAATAGATGCCTATACTGCTACGAACCTTTGGTTGATGGAGAGGTGGATTACCATGTCAAGTGTTGTCGCAAACTGTTTGGGACGCCCCAAGCACCGATATTGCCCTATACAAGTAGCGAAGTACGAGCACTGGCTGACGAGGTTGTTCGTTCCCAGACCACAGTGACAGGAGTACAACCCAAGCTATCTCTCGACTTTGATCAGATGAGCAATTCGCCCAAGCGATTTACCATCGTGGGCTTGTGGGGACGGTTTATCCTTAAACCTCAAACAGAGCGTTATCCGCATCTCCCCGAATTGGAGGATGTGTCGATGCACCTTGCAGAGATTGCCAAGATTGAAACAGTTCCTCATGGACTGATGCGATTTAGCGATGGCGAGCTATGCTATATCACTCGTCGCATAGACCGAACAGAGCAGGGCGAAAAAATCCCAATGGAAGATATGTGTCAGTTGTCAGAGCGTCTGACCGAATATAAATACAAAGGTTCACACGAGCAGATAGCCAAACTCATCTCCAAGTATAGCTCTGTGCCGAAACTTGATCTTGTCAAGTACTGGGAGCAGGTACTCTTTTCGTGGCTGATAGGTAATGCAGATATGCACCTCAAGAATTACTCGCTCTATGCTCCAGAGGGAAATGAATATCAACTCACTCCAGCTTACGACCTGCTGTCTACGGCACTTGTTATTCCTGAGGATACAGAAGAACTTGCACTGACCCTCTGTGGCAAGAAGCGCAAACTCACCCGCCAACACTTCGTCGAAGCGATGACAGCCTCAGGTCTGGATGAGAAAGTGTGCGACAACATCTTCACTCGCTTTGGGCGCATCCTACCCGAATGGGAAGCCTGCATCCACCAGAGCTTCCTTCCTGGGGAGATGCAGAGACAATACATCGAACTCATTCTCCTCAAATTCTCTCAAATCTAATATTGCCTCAAAGCATATATCAGATTGAATAAATCGGTATATTTACATATCATATGATAGATCGAGTGTATGCCAAAGAATACAATGGGAACAAAACTCCCTCGGGAACTGGAGCAAAAAATGCAGATTGTCGGTGAGCAGATCAAGCTTGCCCGACTGCGTCGCAATCTAAGCATCGCTCAGATTTCTGAGCGAGCGACCTATTCGCCTTTAGCTGTCGGTCGCATCGAGAAAGGTTCGCCAACAGTGGCGATAGGTACTACACACGAGTGCTCTATGCCCTCCAACTTGAGGATGACTTACTTCACCTAGCGGGTGCAGACGAACTTGGTCGTCACCTGCAAGACCTCTCCCTCATCAATCACCGTCGTGCTAGCAAGAAAATATAGAGATGAATAATATAGTAAGTATTTACATGCTATGTATACAACTGAAGAACAAATGATAGAAGAGAGCCTAATCAAACGATTAGAGAGCTTGAAGTATATTTATAGACATGATATCAAGGACAGAGCAACTTTAGAGGCCAACTTTAGGCACAAGTTTGAGCAGCTCAATGCCGTGAAATTGACTGATCGAGAGTTTGAGCGACTTCTGTCGGAGATTACCAAGTCAGATGTATATGATGCATCTCGTTTACTGCGAGAGCGTAACCTCTTCTTGAGAGAGGACGGCACACCACTTCACTACACTTTAGTTAATATCAAGGATTGGTGCAAGAATGACTATGAAGTCATTAATCAGTTGCGCATCAACACACACAGTAGCCACCACCGATACGACGTGATTATTCTCATCAATGGCTTACCGCTGGTGCAGATAGAGCTCAAAGCACACAAGATCTCACCTCGTGTAGCCATGCAGCAGATTGTTAACTATAAAAACGATACGGGCAACGGATATCTGAATACATTGCTCTGCTTTATTCAGCTCTTTATTGTGAGTAACGAAGGAGATACATGCTATTTTAGTAACAATAACCCGAACGAGTTTCTCTTCGATGCCAAAGAGCAATACCTACCAGTCTATTATCTCGCAGATGAGGCTAACCATAAAATACGGCACCTACATAGCTTTGCGACAAGACTCCTTGCCAAGTGCTCCCTTGGAGAGCTTATCAGTAGGTATATGGTCTTGGTGGCTAGTGAGCGCAAACTCTTAATTATGCGCCCCTACCAGATCTATGCCGTACAGGCTATCATCAAATGCATCGAAGAGAATCGTGGCAATGGCTATATCTGGCATACTACTGGTTCAGGCAAGACGCTCACCTCTTTTAAGGCATCAACTCTACTTAAGGATAACCCCGATATAGAGAAATGTCTATTTGTTGTGGATCGTAAGGATCTAGACCGCCAGACTCGAGATGAGTTTAATAAGTTTCAGCAAGGCTGCGTAGAAGAAAACACTAATACAGAAACGCTTGTTCGGAGACTTGAGTCCACCGACTATGCCGACAAGGTTATCGTCACGACGATACAGAAGCTCGGAATTGCTCTTGATCCTAAACACAAGAAAAACTACCATGAACGACTTAGGCCTCTATCTGACAAGCGTGTAGTCTTTATTTTTGACGAATGTCATCGCTCCCAATTTGGAGACAACCATAAGGCTATTAAAGCTTTCTTCCCTAAAGCTCAGCTCTTTGGGTTTACAGGCACACCGATTTTTGAAGAGAATGCTGTACAGATTAAAATTGATGGACAGGACGCCTCCAAGCTCACCACCGATGATATTTTCCAGAAGCCTCTACATACCTATACGATTACCAATGCCATTGAGGATGAAAATGTATTGCGTTTCAATATAGACTATTATCGTTCCAATGGTGAGTATGTGCGAGATCGCAGTTTGGTTACCAAAAGAGCGATTATAGAGGAAATTCTCTCTAAGCATGATGCAATCTCGCTCTCTCGTTGTTTCAATGCCATTCTCGCAACGAGTAGTATCAACGATGCCATTGAGTATTACAGGCTATTCAAAACGCTTCAAGCCGAACGTCAAGCAGCCAACCCCGACTTTGCTCCGCTCAATATCGCCTGTGTCTTCTCTCCTCCTGCCGAGGGTAATAAAGATGTTGAACAGATGCAAGAGGATCTAGAGCAGGAGAAGCTAGACAACCAGACCGACCCCTCGGGTAAGAAGCAAGCACTACAAGAGATCATCTCGGACTATAATAGTCGATATGGCTGTACCCATAGTCTCGCGGAGTTTGATCTCTACTATCAAGATGTGCAGAAGCGTATCAAAGACCAGAAATGGGCCGAATACCCACGGGAGCAAAAGATCGATATCACGATCGTCGTAGATATGCTCCTCACGGGCTTCGACTCCAAATATCTAGGTATCCTCTATGTAGATAAGGATCTTAAATATCACGGCCTTATACAAGCTTTCTCTCGTACCAATCGTACTCTCAACAAAACTAAAAATTTTGGAAAGATCTTAGATTTTCGTTTTCAGGAATCAGCTGTTAATGATGCTGTACAACTTTTCTCAGGAGTCAGAGACAAGGATCAAGCCCCCAAGATTTGGCTGGTTGAGCCAGCAAATAAAGTTGTTGAACAGTATGAAATGGCTATCCAGCAGCTCACGAGCTTTATGGAGTCCAAGGGGCTAGAGGCTGAGCCAGAAAATGTATATAACTTGCTTGGAGATACAGCCAAGGCTGAGTTTGTGGACTACTTCAAAGAGGTGCAGAAACTCAACACTCAGCTCAGCCAGTATATCTACATAGATTCCAAGGATCAAGATAAGATCGAGGAGCTTATGCCCTCTGAGAAACTTAATGGCTTTAGATCTGCCTATCTTGAGACGGCTAGAACCCTGCGTAACCATCAAAAGGACTATACACAGGATCAGCCTATAGATATGCAAAACGCTCATATAGAAGAAATAGATTTCGAGTTTGTTCTATTCTCTTCAGCAATTATTGACTACGATTATATCATGGGGCTAATTGCTCGATTGACCTCCCAGTCACCTAGTCAGCAGAAACTGACCAAGGAGGAGCTTGTGCGCCTTGTCGCCTCTCATAGCAATCTGATTGAAGAGCAAGAGGATATTCTAGACTACATCGAGCACATAGAGGTTATCAATGGTCTTACGGTCAAGGATGTCTCTGAGCAATATCAAACATTTAAGGCCAATAAGCTCCAGAGCCGTATCAAGGAGATTGCTCATCGCTACAATGTATCTCTAGAATCTCTCTCGGATTTGATATCCGCTGTACTAGATCGTATGATCTTCGATGCTGACCAGCTCTCAGCCCTATTCTACGAGCAAAACTTAGGCTGGAAGCAGCGTGTGCAGCAGGAGAAAGCATTGGTCGCAGATCTGCTGCCCCTATTCTCGCTCTTGGCCAAAGGGCAACATATAGCAGGTCTATCAGCTTATAAAGTCTAGACTATGGAGCAATTCAATAATTTAAAGCAATTAGCCCAAGAGCTTAAGAGCAGGTTAATGACAAAGAAAATCATTCTCCTGTATGCCTATAATGGTGTCGGAAAGACACGTTTGTCTATGGAGTTCAAAGATCTTGGAAAAATAGCAAAACAAGCAGACACTCTATACTTCAATGCTTTTACAGAAGATCTATTTTCCTGGGACAACGATCTTGAGGGAGACTTAGTTCGAGTGCTTAAAATGAATCTGAAGTCAAAGTTTTTCAATGGAGTCAAAGAGTATGCGCTGGAAGATAAGATTAGGAGATTTTGGAATCGTTTTTCTGACATTAACTTTCAAATAGACTATGACGGAGGGGATATCTCTTTTTCAAGAGATATGATTCCTAAGGAAGAAGAGAACCCTCAAGGAGAGATAGAAGAGGGCTCTAATCAGGGAACTATAGATAATATTAAAATCTCAAGAGGAGAAGAAACAATCTTTATTTGGTGTTTTTTCTTGACCATTGTACAATTGGTATTAGACGGTGATGAGGGCTACTCTTGGGTAAAATATATTTACATTGATGACCCCATCTCATCTTTGGATGACAACAATGCCGTCACAGTAGCAGTTTTGCTAGCTGAGATATTTAGGGATGAATCGGTAAAAGTCGTTATTTCAACGCACCATTCCCTCTTCTATAACGCTCTTTGGAATGTTTTCAAGAATAGTGTAAAGAATAGGGAAGATCTTGGCACCCTACACCTCAAAAAAGATGGAGAAGAATGTTATAGTATCAGCTATACAAGGGATACCCCTCGATTTCTCCATGTTGCAATGTTAGAAGAGTTGTGGAAGCGTTCTGAATCAGGAAAACTATATACCTATCACTTTGCGATGCTGCGCAATGTGCTTGAGAGAGCCGCTTCGTTCCATGGATATAGCAATATTGAAGAGTGTTTCAAGAATGAAGACATTTCAAATGAATCCAATCTCTACAATCGTATGATAAACATCTTAACTCATGGGAATTACTCTTTGTACGAACCTATTGAGATGTTGGATGACAACAAAGAGTTGTTTAAACAAATACTAACTGCGTTTACAAAGAACTACAAGTTTAACCCCGAAATTTTTGCTTCTTCTGAGGCTTAATAAATAACGTATGACAGTACTAGGCAAGACCCTATGGGCAATAGCAGATGAGCTACGTGGTACGATGAATGCCGATGATTTCCGTGACTATATGCTCTCTTTTCTCTTCCTGCGCTACCTCTCCGACAACTACGAGGAGGTGGCACGCCGAGAACTAGGCAGAGACTACCCAGATGAAACAAATCTAAATCAAGGAGAGACTGCTCTACAGAGATGGTATACACTCAATACCGAAGATATTGTGGAGTTTGAGGCTCAGATGCGGCGCAAGGTACATTATGTCATCAAGCCCGAGTACCTATGGAGCCATATCGCAGAGTTGGCGCGCACACAGAGCTCGGAACTCTTGAATATATTGAACGAGGGATTTAGATACATCGAAAACGAATCTTTTGAGCGGACTTTCTCTGGTCTTTTCTCAGAAGTCAATCTCTCATCTGAGAAACTTGGCAAGACCTACAGCCAAAAGAATACCAAGCTCGCTACCATCATACAGAAGATAGCAGAAGGGATTGGAGGATTCTCGTCCGAAGTAGATGCTCTCGGTGATGCCTACGAATACCTGATTGAGCAGTTCGCCGCGGGCTCGGGCAAGAAAGCAGGTGAATTCTACACTCCTCAGGCCATATCTACCATTCTGTCTCGTATCGTGTCGCTTGATGCGCAGAACCCCGAGCGAGGCATAAAGGACGGGATCAAGAGAGTACTCGACTTTGCCTGTGGCTCTGGTTCACTTTTGCTCAATGTCCGCAAGCAAATGGGGGATCGTATCGGTCGTATCTACGGGCAAGAGTTGAATGTTACCACATACAACTTGGCTCGTATGAATATGATTCTGCACGGAGTCAAGGACTCGGAGTTCGAGATCTTTCATGGAGATTCGCTCACCAACGAATGGCCATTCCTGAATAATCCTAATCCTACAAACAAGGTAGAGTTCGATGCCGTCGTCGCTAATCCACCCTTTAGCCTTAAATGGGCACCAAAAGAAGAAACAGCCCAAGACTTCCGCTTCCAAAACTATGGTGTAGCTCCAAAATCGGCTGCCGATTTTGCATTTCTCTTGCACGGGTTGCATTATCTTAGTAAGGATGGCACAATGGCTATCATTTTGCCACATGGTGTACTATTTAGAGGTGGGGCAGAGCGTGCCATTCGCAAAAAGTTACTTGAGGACGGATACATAGATACCATTATCGGGTTGCCCTCCAAACTTTTCTACTCCACAGGCATTCCTGTCTGTATCATCGTACTCAAGAAATGTCGTACGGCAGACGACGTTCTCTTCATCGATGCAAGCCGCGATTTTGCCAAGGATAAGAAGCAAAATCGCCTTCGTATGGGGCAGAATGGCGAACCCAACGACATTGATAAAATTATCGATGCCTACCAATACCGCCGTGAGATCGACAAATATGCTCGTCGTGTAACATTCGACGAAATACAAACCAACGACTACAACCTCAATATTCCTCGCTATGTAGATACCTTCGAGGAAGAGGAAGAGATCGATATCCAAGCCGTAATGGGTAAGATCGAGGAGCTTGAGACTCGTCGTGCCGATCTCGATAAGCAAATCAATGTATATCTCCGTGAACTAGGACTAATTCAGTAAAAGACTATGACGACGAACCAAATAGATGCTCAGAGCCTTGAGCGAGCCTTTGAACTATTCCGTTCGGGAGCAATCGAGCGAATCGAGGTCGGTACCTTTCGGGGGCTTTGCCAAATCCACCAAGCACTATTTGCTGGGCTATACGACTTTGCAGGCAAACTGCGTACACTCAATATCGCCAAAGGAGGTTTTCGATTTGCTAATTGTATGTACCTCGAGGCTATTCTGCCGGTTATCGAGCAGATGCCCGAGCAAACATTTGAGCAGATTATTGCCAAATATGTAGAGATGAATATCGCACATCCCTTTATGGAGGGGAATGGACGAGCTACACGCATTTGGCTGGATATGATCCTCAAGCATAGACTTGGACGAGTAGTTGATTGGTCTCAGGTAGATAAGGATCTCTACCTACAAGCTATGGAGCGTAGCCCAATCAATGACTTAGAGCTGAGAGTACTCCTACAGCCAGCACTCACCGATAGGGTAGACGATAGAGAGATGATATTCAAAGGTATTGAGCAGTCCTACTATTACGAGGGCTATAAAAGGCAGTAGACTATGGCAACGAACAAAAAAATCCCTAAGTGCCCCCCTTTGCGCTTCCCTGAATTCGCCGATGAGTGGAAACAAACAACGCTAGGAGAGATAGCAGAGATTATTCAAACTAGAGGGAAATCAAACACCTTATACTTATCTGTTGAATCTTTTCTCCCAAATTTCCGAGGCATTAGTGCTTCCCTGAATAGGATACAGAGTAGTGGCGTTATCTTTGGAGTTTATGATACCTTAATGTCTAATATCCGCCCTTATTTGAGAAAAGTATGGTATGCTGATTGTGGTGGCACTTGTAGTTCGGACGTACTCGTATTCAGAGGTAAATCAATTATTCATCCAAGGTTTTTATACACAATAATAGCAAATCAGTCCTTTGTAGACTATACCATGCAAGGAGCTAAGGGTGTGAAAATGCCCCGAGGAGATAAACAGCAAATGTTATTGTACTCACTCTCTCTCCCTTCTCTCGCCGAGCAAGAGAAGATCGCCAGCTTCTTGTCTTTGATTGACGAACGCATCCAATCGTGTAGCGAAACAATTAAGGAAAGGAAAAGAGAAAAGGCTGCTCTACTGAACCAACTATTCAGTCAAAAGCTCCGTTTCCCCCAGTTCTCCGATGAGTGGCAACAGACCACTCTCGGAGAAATCTGTACAATTAAAACAGGAAAACTTGATGCAAATGCTATGATTGAAGGTGGACGATATCCCTTTTTTACATGTGCTAAGCAAACCTATCAAACGGACACATATTCATTCTCAGGAGAGGCAATATTAGTAGCAGGAAATGGTGAAGTTGGACTGACAAAATACTATAATGGAAAGTTTAACGCCTACCAACGAACTTATGTTCTACAATCTCTTCGTAGAGATATTATTTTGCGACTTATCAGAAATTACATAGACGACGCCTTGCCTAAGCGTATAGTTTCGCTTCGAAATGGAAGTGCAATGCCGTATATCACGCTTAGCACTTTGAGAGACATGCCTATTTTCCTGCCTTCTCTTGCCGAGCAGAAGAAGATTGCAGACTTTTTGAGCTTAATAGACGAACACATTGAGGTAGAGGAAGAACTATTGGAACAATACGAAAGGCAAAAGCGCTATCTGCTCAGACAGATGTTCACCTAATCAAATACTTAAACGCTATGGCTGTAGATTTTCGCCCCGAATTGATACTCAAAAGTATCGTGTATTGTACCCTTGCGGATTGTCCTCGTTCGACGTTTTGACTGCGCTATTTGGCATACAAAGCTTCCGATCCTTTCTGGACGCATGCTTTCGTTGATCCTCGCATCCAGCCAACAGAGCAAGGTTGCTCTCAATATTTGAGCAATGAGGTACAACGTATGGGGCGGGGATTTAGAGCTTCTATGCAGCTGGTGCGTTATGGGAGTATTAGCACCTTTCGTGGGCGCATTGCGGACGAGCTGAGTTGCGGACGCAGTCATTTCTATCGCTACGCTACTGGAGAATATCCATTGACCTTGGAGCAACAAGCTATTGTACGTAGCGTATTTGAAGAGTTTGACGTCAATAAGGAGGATCTTTTCGACGCTTACGAAGATGCTTATTACTTACCCTACTAACTTTTTGGCAACTTCGTCCTTCTGAAATCATCAATTATATCAGTCAAACAATCATCCCATCACTACGGGAAGATATTCCCGTAGTGATGGGATTTTATTCCCGTAACGACGGGAATATATTCCCATAAAGATGGGACAACCTCTTCTTAATAGAAATCTTTTAATCTGTGTATAAGAATACGAGATTGAATGAATAGTAAATTTTCCAATAAGCCGAGAGCCATGCCTCCTCTAATGGGGGAATGGTTCTCGTTTGATTTGATAAGCAATTAGAAACCCAAACCGCAAGGTAATCGTGCTATGCCATTTAGATAAACATCTGACGCAGTAAATACTTCTTCTGCATCTCATATTGCTTGAGTAGCTCTTCCTCTACCTCAATGCGTTCGTCTAGTAGACGAAACAACTTCCCATAGTATCTTTGCTCACTAATTTCTAGCATAGGTACTTGGTATAATTCCTGAATAACACTTGGATGAGCTTTGTTTTGATAATCAAACAATAGCTTGCGATGTTGTTCCTTGAGGACTTCACATAGAAATACATAGTCAAAACAACTCGTTTCAAGCACTCCACATACATTCGTTACATTAAATTTATGTCTTGGGCGATAAAATAAATGCCCTCCACCATCTATAGACCAGGATATAAGCTCCTTGTCAAACATATAACTATTGTGAAACCCCATTAGTCCCTTATTTTGTACAGACGAAGAATATACTGGATATATATTCTCAGAGCTTTGAGATTGTTTAGGGATAACTTCTCCTCTTTTCAAGTTTATAATACCTTGCTCAACAGCTTGCTTTAACTTAATCCATCTCACGATTATCGTATTGAGTATGAGAGTACGTAGGCAAGACTTCTGCGCCTTTATTTCCTTAATTGTTTCGCTACACGATTCGATGCGTTCGTCAATGAGAGACAAGAAGCTAGCAATCTTCTCTTGCTCGGCGAGGGAGGGAAGAGATACAAAAAGTGATTTAATTTCTTGCATTGTTATCCCTTTAATAGAAGTTCCTTGCACTTCTAATGACTTTTTGTTCATCATAGGTAATAGAAGATATGACATGAAGATGTAGTTTTCTTTAATGTCATACATATTACAAAAGTCTTGGCTTGTACATATATCATTTTTAGAGTATGCGAGTTTTCCTACTCCTACTCTAGAAACAATTACAATACATGGGGCTTTACATAGTTTAGTAGCAGAACTTAATAGAGCTTCTTCCGATATAAATCTCGTTATATTTATATTAGATATACTCTTAGCCGATATGTCAGACGATGATATCCAGGGAATATGACCATTCCAGTAGCTTACCTTTTCAGATGATGGAGTACCTCCCCCACAGAAAGAAGCTATCTCTCCGAGCGTTGTCTGTTTCCACTCATCGGCGAATTCAGGGAAGCGCAAAGGGGGGCACTTAGTCTATTATTCATCAAGTCCTAAAGGATTTAGATGTATAAAAGTTATTTTGAGGCATTGTTTGTTTCATTAATCCTTAAAACAATGACATTATGAATCAGAAAGTAAGCATATTCGCCGAAGTAGCTCGTGAGTGGTTGGCGAATAAAGAACAATTTGTAAAGCGAGGAACATACTCTATCTATGCATTACAAATCGAGAAACATCTACTGCCCATATTTCGTGAATATCGAGCTGTGACAGAAGAGCAGGTACAAGGCTTCATCTTAGAAAAACTACAACAGGGACTTAGCCTCAAGACGACGAAAGATCTGGTTATTCTGCTCAAAATGATCCTTCGTTATGCCATCAAGCACTATGGGTGGCCATACGTTGAGATGGAGCTGAAATATCCAACGGCTTGTATCTCGCCACGCATTGAGGTACTACCTCGTGTACATCAGCGTAAGATCATGCAGTATGTGCGTGATCATTTTACTTTTCGCAATCTGGGGATTTTGATCTGCCTCAGCACAGGCATGCGCATCGGGGAGATTTGCGCCCTCAAGTGGTCTGATATTGACTTAGCCGAGGGGGTAATTCGGGTGAGTCGTTCGCTCCAGCGTATTTATATGCTTCGCCCCGATGGATCTCGTTATACCGAGATTATGGAGAGTACGCCCAAGACGAGCAATTCGCTTAGAGAAATTCCCCTCAGCCGTGAGCTCAAAACAATGCTCAAACCGCTATCCAAAATACTGAATGAGCACTACTATGTCCTGACGAATGAGGCAAAGGCTACCGAACCGCGCACCTATCGAATGTATTACCGAGCCTTGATGAAGGAGTTGGATATGCCACGACTGAAGTTTCACGGGCTAAGACATAGCTTCGCCACACGGTGCATCGAGAGTGGGTGCGACTACAAAACGGTGAGTGCTTTGCTTGGTCATGCAAATATCAGCACAACGCTCAACCTATATGTCCACCCCAACCTTGATCAAAAACGGCGTTGCATCGAGCAGATGACTAAAAGTCTCGGTTAACAGGTTTAAAGATAACCTTACTTATATTTCGTACATTTGCTGTATCATCTTGAAAATATTTTACTCATTTTTCCTATAATATAACTATGGGATGGGATGTCGTTCAAATAGGCCTAAGGCACAATCTGCCTACTGATGATCCAATGGCAACGGACAAAGAAATTGCAACAAGAATGAAGCAAAATATACGGCTTGTTGCCAGAGATGATTATAGATTTGACACAGAAAAGAATCTTGTCTATTCTACACATAGTTGGGATTGTATAGAGCTGGGAACTTTCAAAGTAAATGATTTCGATAAGTTTTTTAGATTGACAGTCCTTAATTACCAAGCAAATCAGATACTGGATAAAATTGGGGTAGACAATCTTAAAACATACAATTCGACGACTTCAAAGACCTTGAAACTCTTGATGACGCCAATGGAGAATGAGGATTAAAAGTAATACTTGAACGCTTCATTAGAAAGGTGATATTATAAGGGTGTGTCAAATTGATGATTTTGACACACTCTTATATCCTTATCTCATGGCTCCCAGCTCCGATGAGTAGGGTTATTCTTTGCCTTCTTTGATTTGTGAGATGTTTTTTGCTCTTGGGCAAGATATTGCCGCTGGAGATACAGCTTGGTTTAGCATTTGATGGTGAGCTGGTCATTTGTGACACGGGGGACACTGTCGTTGGACCCATTCGCCAATAAATATGAAAATAAGGCAATCGCCTAATGGCATTTGTGATGCTATTAGGCGATTTATTGTTTTAGTGTTTCAGTTGTTGAGAGAGGGCTTCTTGTTCTTGAGCGAGACGTTGTTGCTGGAGCTGGAGTTCGGCTTGGCGTTCGATGGCGAGTTCGTAATTCGTGACACGAGAGCGGAGCTTGCGGATGCTGTCGTCTGAGTCCTCAACCGAGAAAAGGCTGTCAAGACTGGCGATGTTTGGCTGTGTATAGCCGAGCTCCATTCGTAGGATACGATAACGGAGAGCATGACTATCAAGAGTTTGATTGACAGCATAGAGATGTGCCGCCCAACCGATGATGCAGGCAAGGACAGCGATCGTCACACTCCACACGAGCCATTCCGCCCAGCGTTTGGCGTCGAACAGGTAGTATTTCGTGATCTTAACATCGGGTGTGGTTTGTTTGGCTTGGAGTTCTGTTAGGAGTTTGTCAGTTGCTTCGTCTTGACTTATCCGTACCTCGGCAATACCAGACTTCATTTCGTGGATTCGCTCTCCAAGTTTAACTATCACCTGAGAAAGTTCCTCTCTAAATTGACGATGAAACTCCAGTTGTTCCTCTAAAATCTTGGCGATTCCTGCGAGATTTTTCCTATTCTCGACTTCGCCTTGCGACTCTGTTAGTTGCGGCAAATCGGAAACACTCGCCTTGAGTTCTCTGTTCTGTTGCTTGATTTCCTCGAGTACTTCTAGGAGGATGTTCATTTGTTCGGTCATAATCTTCTACGTTTTAGTTTCTTATTAGCTTGATTTCTTAGTTTACGTTGGAATATGAGTTCTGCGATGTCTACAGCATACGCATTGGTATTGAATAGCGCCTCGCCAAGGTCTTCTATGGCTTCGCCCAGCTCTCCGATAAAACTTTCAGTTTCAGAGGAGACGAGTGGCAAAGAAAGAGCTTGCGCTGCATTCTGTTCTAAAACAATGGAGAGTTTGGAGTAGCTACACGAGCGGTCGATGTGCGAACCGCTAAAACTTACGCCATCTTTGCTGAAGAGTACGCCCTCTACCTGATCGGCCTGTCCTTTTGTCTTGAATTGTATGTCTATCCCTTGGTATCTCAGTGCAGAAGAGAGTTCGTCCCAATTCTGGCATCGAGGCAATACGGCTTTGATAGTATCGAAGATTTCATACCTAAGTCGATCATTACCTCGAAGCCGATTACGTTTTACGGCCTCTTTCCCTTCTCCCCATTTCAGGTGGTTAGCTTCGGTGAGTTCTTTGCAGACCTTTGTTGAGTGGTACTTTTCGTTGCTGTCGGAAATTGTTTTTCCGTTGTTGTCTATACGATTGATGCAGATGTGTACGTGCGGATGCTCTCTGTCGAGATGGCGTACAATGAGGTATTGCGTATCTCCATAGCCCATCTTATGCAAGTATTGTAGTGCCAAGTTATTCATCGTCTGGTCGTTCAGTCGCTCAGCATCTTCAGCCGAGAAACTCAAGATGGTATGACAGACAGGCTTCTTTACATTAGGACGCATTGAGGCTTGTAGCGCAAAGTCGTTGGCTATCTCGTGAGGAGAAACATCTCTCCTAACCCCTTCTGCATAGAGAACCCTCGCTTTTCCTTCTTGCTTCCCAAGGATATAGGCAAGCACTCCAGAAAAGGATGTTCCTTTGATTATCTTGGCTATCATGATTTCAGAGCTTTGAGTTGTTCATCGACTAAAAGTTTGAGCATTCGTAGTTCGGTTGGGATGGCGGAGATGCCAAAAGAGTGAAGGCGATGAGCTATTTGGTTGATGTTGTTTGCTATTCCCGAGAGCTGGCGTATCTCTTGCATCTGTTCAGGAGTAACTCTTGGCTTGATGGAACTCTCAGAGATGAGCATTCTCAGAAATTCGTTCTTATTGATACCAGCCTCTGAGGCTTTACTTTTGAGGGTGAAGTACTCCATCGTATTCAGTTTGAGTAGGACGGAGTAGCTTCTCTTCTCGGATAATTTTTTAGTGGGGCGTCCCCCTTTCTTTTTGTCTTCTGTTGTCATTGTTCCTTTCGTTTTATTGATGAGACCATCGGGATTATTTCGCCCTGTTTGATGGGCGTTGAGGAGGTTTTGGGTTACCCAAAACACAAACTTGCTTCTCTACCTATGCAGTCTTCTCTTCTGGGGAAGAGGTTGTGCCAATCTTTGCTCTTTCATGACCCGAAGTCCGAGTTTATCGATCAGAAGTTGGAGGTTGGGATTTTTCCGAATGAGGTCTTTCAGCACACTCGTTTGTGTTTTGATTTGGAGGAGGTAATCCGCAATATCGTAGCCAGCTTGCTGGTCTTGAAGAGGAGCGTGTTTCTCCAAATAATCGAAGAGCTGCACCTCCATTCCGAGGCTCTGCATCATCTTTAGTTTCTCCTGCCAATAGTCCGTTGCTCCGAGGTCGGGAAAGAGAACTACTTGACGTGCGAAGAGAGGAACGAGATTGCTACTTTTGAAACATCCGTGCTTTCCGCCAGTTGCCAACCACAGATATTGAGGTAGATAATGAGAGGCAATGAGTGCCGTCTTTTCACTCTCAACCAGAGCGATTGGTTTATGCTTGTCTGCATCAAGAAGATGCTCTCCGAAAAAGCATTGACTAAGGTTGTAGTTTGGGCGTTTGAGCAGACTATGTACCCAGGTGATATGGTTGAATGGCTGCTTTACTCGCTTACCAGTCTCGGGATTGTAGAGCATAATCTTGCCTGTTCTGACTCTTCCGGTAGTGTCTATCTGCCAGAATACGGTTGCCCCTTCCCAATGTTTAGATGTACCAACGTGATAACGATGTACCAATTGGAGTGCTTCGTCCTCTCCAAGTTGTTCGGAAAGAAAGCAATAGAGGTTGTTCTGCTTATATCCTCTCAAGGTCTGCTCCATCGTTGCTTTCTCGATGAAGGATGGTGGTAAAATGATTGGTGCCGGTTTGTAGTCGGTGCTATCAGACGAATACAACTCTTCTTTTGCTAATGGATGCTCGGCAAAGTAATCTTTGGGTGTAAAGTGGTAGCCACAACGTTGTTCGTGATCGCAACGTCCGACGTTGTCAGGAAACTCTATTTTTCCCTCTGTGTCTATGTAGCGAGTGAAGCATCTAGGCCGTTCACAGACAGGGCAGGTGTGGCGTGTGCGTACACCTTTGTATGGTTCTAATTTGAATCTATAATTGCTCATTGATAAATTTGATTTGAATAGCACACTATCTGCACTTTGTACACTTTCAGGTTAATAAGGGATATAGAAAGGCTGATAATGCAGAAAATGTGCTGGGTTAAACATTGATTTTATGGTAAAGTCCGTGTCGCTCCTTAGCAAAGAGGTGTCCGATATTGCGACTGAGAAAATCCTTAAAAGCCCTCTCTTTCATTCCCAATCGCTCGGCGATACTTAGAGCTTCAGCGGTCTGAAAAGACACTGGTAGTTCAGCAAGGAGCTGTTGCTGTTGTAGAGTCAGCTGAACACCCGCGATCTCTGAGTGCACTCGTTGTGCCGAGTGGCGAAAATACTCGGTAAGAGTAACGGCTCGTTCCACAGAAACAAGATCAATCTCGGTTTTTTCTCCCTCGGAACACGCCCAACGAGCTATTTGGATTATAAGGCAAAAGCGAATAACATACACTTCCAACTTACAGTAGACTCCAACGAGTGTTTCGTTGGGTTCGGTATCGCAGAGTCTGGCATGCTCCTCTTGCCACATATAAAGTCTAGCCTTAGCATCCTCCGTAAAGGGGATAATCTCAGGAAGTAGTTCTCCGTCTTCGTCTTTGGAGCAAGGTATCTCAATAAGTTGCTGAATGATACTTGCCCATCGTCCTTCTGTGCTTTCGGGAAGCTCTGTTCTGCTCCATCGTGCTTTCTGCTGTAGATTGGGCATCACAAAAAGGATACGATCTATAAAGCCATTACTAGAGCGATCTCCCTTGGATAGCTCTCCGAGAATCTTCTTTTGGATAGTGCCTACGACAGAGATAAAGGGACGCTTGATAAAGATGGAACTTCGATTCCCTTTACGATCACTAATGGTTGCCTTAGCGCTGAATACAGAAAGCCAAAACTGTTCCTCAGAACCGCTGTTGTAGCGATTGAAGTTCTTGAACCAAGCAGAGAGTTCATCCGTCCACAAACAAAGACCTCGCTTATTCTGAGCATGGATAAAACTCAAACCTTCGGGGGTGATGTCAGAGACAATAAATCTTCGTCGTATCGGCTCTGTAGGTTGCTCTGAGTGACCAGCCTCTATACGCTCCTTACGGCTCATTCGTACAACATTGTCATACTCAGTATAGGCTTGTTCGTAGAGTTTATTCTCCTGATAGTCAAAATCAAGAAAAGGCTTCATCGCAAAGCTAAGCGGATGACTTTTGTTTGTGCCGGGGCGTCCAACTAATGCCACATAAAGCATTGCACTCTCTTGCCAACCTCGTTTGAGTTGGACAAGGTGCGTATTCCCGATGCCTACAGCGATAGCCACCAGCATTGCCGATGCGATATAGTCAATAGGAAAGCCTTGACACTCGTGGACTTCAGCAATGATGTTTCGTATCTGAGAGGGAAAGATACCAATGGGAAAAGCAGAGTCTGAGAATGACAACCCCAATTCGATGGCTTTATCCAGCAGGACTTCTGGCACGATTGTTTGTTCTTCCATAGCCCATTATCCTTTGAATGATTTAGGCTTGTGTCGGACGCCTGCTCTTATTGAGGCTAATTGTTCTTCCGAAGAGGGCGTATAAGTGATGCCTTTACGTCCGCTTTCCACCCATTGAAGCAGCTCTTCTTTATAGAAATAGAGCTTCTTACCTCGTTTGTAAGCAGGGATAATCCCCTTACGGACGAGAGCATAGATGGTAGGTTTTGCTTTTTGAATGACTTCGCACGCTTCATCTATACCGATGAGAGACTTCTCTTCAGGTATAGAGGGACGCAATGCCGAGACCATCTCTTTGATAGCAGAGACCTGTTCGGTCAGATACGTTACCGCTTCGGGTAACTTGTCGAATGTAATTTCTTTGTCCATGTTCGCAAATAAATTTGTGCAGGTTGCCCTGCGGGTGTCTGATTATTTGCGAGCAAAGGAAATCGGTGTTCTCTCGGGGCGCTACAACTCCTTCAAGTAACTTTTGGATAACTTTCTAATAGGGTTGAATGCTCATCAATGACAAGGTCTTTACAGAGAGGGATAAGGTATTTCCCCTCTGTATTGGTGAGCTTTCGTTGGATAGAACTCACCTCGACATCTCTCAAGGTATGGGCAAAAGTGTGTTTGAGAAAAAAGGCTATATCTTCCCTTTTCTTCCCGAAAGGACGAGATATGTTCCATCCGAAGTGCATTAGGTCAATGCTTTTGAGATGGGGAGATACTTTGATATCTTGGCTACTCTCGATACTCCATCCAGAGGATAGATAGCGAGTGATCTGTTCGCAAAGTTTTGTCAGCTCTTCCTCACTCATATAGGCTGCAAGTGTTCTTTGGGTGTAGGAGGTGACGACTTCCATTTTCTTTTGCTCTTCTCTTGCCTTTACTTGAAAAGCCTCTTGACGGAACTGTTCATAGTTGGAGGGCAATGGAGAGGGAATAATTGTCTTCGGAGGTTCGATGACCTCTCTCTCTTTAGATTTGAAGATATGCCAGAAGAAATCTTCTAACAATGATTGTACCGCCAGAAAGAGCAAAAAGAAGACAACGGAACAAATAAGGAAAACGCAGAACGCAGTAAAGCCGTCTGCTCCACAACTCAAAGTAGTGGAACGAACGGCAAGGGAAAACAGGACAATACACCCGAGGGTGATTGTTTGAGGAATATAGTTATCGTTAGTGCTTGATGGCTTCATACTTATCTATGCTTTGATGCAAACATAGACAAGTATTCATCACCATTCATTACTTAGGGAAATAGCGGGAAGCATAGGGAAAAGGAAGTAAATACAAGTTTCACTTTAGAGAAATCTTCTCAGCTGTTTCACGCTTTTTCGAGTTCACGAGGTCAGCATAAATTTGCGTCGTGGAGACGTTCTTATGCGTTAGCATCTTGGACACCGTGTAGATGTCTGTACCTAATGAAATTTGTATCACAGCATAAGAATGGCGGAAGCAGTGGAATGTAATATGCTTCGTGATACCAGCTTGCTTGAGCCATTTCTTTAGCGGATAGTTTATCATACTTCGCTGTAAGCCTCTAAAGACTTTGCCCGAACTCGGTTCACCACACAATTCATAGGCTTCGTAGCTAATGGGGAGCGTGGCTTCGGTCAAAGTTTTCTGTGTCTTGATACGAATACAATACCCTTGGTCTGGTGCAAGTTCAAAGTCTTCCCAGCAGAGGTTTAGAATATCACTGATACGTAATCCTGTAAGACAAGAGAAGAGGGAGGCTCGTTTGAGAATCTCGTGCTCACAAGGTGTTTGTGCCAACAGCTTCACCTCATCAAGGGTTAGATACTCTTTCTTGACCTCCTTAGCCTCTATTTTGTCCAAGAAATCATTGATATTCTCTCTCAGCCATTTGTCTCGGTAAGCAATCTTCAGCAATCCCCGAAAGGTGGAGAAGTAGCCCGATGCCGAATTAACGGACACATTCCCTTTTCGTTTGAGTTGCTTGGCATTGAGAAGATACTCTCGAAAGCCTTGACAGAGTTCTATTGTCACATCTCCGAAGGTGCAATGTCCCTGCACATAGTTATAGAAGTGCTGGTAGACGATACGCCACTTCTGATCTTTCTTTCGGCACATCTTTAGGAAGTAGGCAAGGAAATCGGTTTTCATTTTAGTTCTATCAAGAAACCCGAACTCTTCATTGATGAGCGACTGAACACGAATACAACGGATGGCTTCGGCTTTGTTCAGCATATCATTGTTGAACGAACGTTCCATCTCATTCTTGGGATGGGCATATAGATAGATGCCCAGATACTCTCGTCTTGTCATCTGCATTGTCTCGGGATTACGGATAGCAGGATAGTAGTCCAAATAAAGCGAAATCCGTCCGCTGTCATACAACCTCTGTCTCAATGTTACTTTAGTACATGTATGTCTCATACTCTTATTGATTAGTGGGTGATACTTATTGTTTGTCTGCAAAAGAAATCAGTGTTCTTTCGGTGGGGCAAAGCACCGAGAAATAACTTATCGAATGATGGTTGGTGGTTGTAATACTTCATCGAGTTCTCGTTGGGAGATGAGGACATTACGACCTTGTTTCACCTTCGGTATGTTCCATTGCTTGGTGTAGTGATAGAGTTGGTCACGAGTGAGACCATACTTAGCCATCGCCTCTTTGACGGAGTAGTAACTCGGAGCTATGGCTTCGAGTACCCCTTTGGCTTCTTCTACGTGTCGAGTCGAGTAGTGGCTCTTTCCTTTGACTTTCTTCTTGGGAATGTTGTGGTCAAAGGCGAAGTTGTAGACCGCTGTAATAGTCATACCAAAGCGAGCCGATATATCTTCGGCTGTACACCATTCGGTAATGGAAGCATCGGGAGCTTTCTTGGCAAAGTAGGCATCGATGTGTTGTTTGCTCCAATAGGTCTTCCCTCTGTTATGTGTACGAGGGGTATTCTCTCGCTTAGCTATTGCAAAGAGAGCGGCACGAGAAATGTCGTAAGCATCGCATACCTCGTCTGTCGTGTATAGTTTAGTGATTACAATAGCATCTCGGGGCTGTCGCTTTTCATAAGGTCGCTCCGCCAGCATCTGCTCAATGTCTTCACGCTTGACTATTGAGCGTTGAGAGCTCATACTATAAGCCCTCAACCGCCCTGAGTAGATATATCTATATATCGTATGTCTACTGATACCCAGCAATCGCCCTGCTTCTACAATAGAGAGGTAAGGTTTATCTATGAGGTCTTTGACTTTCTTCTCTTGCTCATTAACCTCAGTTCGCTGTACTCGTTCTTCTCTTCGTCTGCTTTTATAGGCTCTGCTATTACATTGGTGTGAGCAGTATTTGGTCGTAGTCTTCCATGCTACAAACTCCTGTTTGCAGTGCTCACATACTTTTTTGATTGGAATTTTGCTCGCTGTCATTTCGCTATATTCTTGTTGTGTACTGTCTATTGGTGTAGCACCATGTCTCATTTGTCCAGCATCTCGGTATATACGCGAGGGACTGAAGGGTTGGCGAGAAGCGTGCGGTACAAATAAGGTACAAGAATGAGCGAAAGAAAGGCTCCGAATGATGCCTAACGAACAGAAAGGGCAAAAAGAAAGGCGCTCATAATGAACGCCTTTTCGATATTTGGTGATATATGATTATCGATTGTAATCAGAAATTACTTGCCGATGCAGAAGTGGGCGAAGATGTAGTGCAGGGTGTCGTCGCTGGTGATTTCGCGGCCGGTGATTTCGCCGATTGAGCTGATGGCGTGCCGGAGGTCGAGCGTTAGCAAGTCCGTCGAGAGTCCCATATCGAAGCCCGAACGCATCTGCAGAAGTGCATCATAAGCCTCACGCAGGAGCTGATGATGGCGAGTATTGCTCACAATGAGGTCGGCTTCGTTCGCCCCAGAAGTCTCCATGATCTGGGTGAGTTCACCCTTGAGTTCGTCAATCCCCTTAGCCTCACGAGCCGAAATAAATATCGGTTTCGTGGATGTTGAGAGCTTCGTTTGCAGAGCTTCGCTGAGTCCGATTTGGTCGGCCTCGGTGAGGCTTTCACTTTTATTGACCAACAGAATGAGGCTTCGCTCCTCCCTTTCATCCCAAATGTTTTTGATATAGTCCAGCTGA
>ENA-OWLX01000159-OWLX01000159.1-metagenome-genome-assembly--contig:-NODE-159-length-22324-cov-17.297050_pt1 | contig 22324 bp, 12 predicted proteins | sample MGYA00245351_ERZ651106 | MGnify/ENA primary metagenome ERZ651106 (study PRJEB26857, sample SAMEA4031768) | metagenome | biome: human; feature: oral; material: saliva | place: Philippines | collected 2014... | reverse complement strand
GGGAGTGAAAAGTGTGAGAGAGGGATAGCAGCCCCACCTCCAACCCCTCCCCCAAAGGGAGGGGCGTGAAATGCGGGATACCCCTTGTGGTTAGTTAACAAGTGAACGAGTAGAGGAGTTATTTGTGTAATTACCAGTATCTTGTCTACTCGTAACGTTATTAAGTTGGTCTGCTCTTAACGTTATTTAGTTAGTCTGCTCTTAACGTTATTTAGTTGGTCAACTCTTATCGTTATTTACTTGTTCTCTTGTTACTCTGCTCTGTTTTGTCAGATTTTTTCACTTAGTTGAAAATCAAGTGATGCTCATTAAGGGGCTAATTAACGTCCAATTGGCTTCTTAAAGATGCCCTTTAAGTTTGCAAAAGACGCCTTATTGAAGTCCAATTAAGCACCTTTTAGTTTGCTACTTTATAACCACTTGATTCCCTGTTGGTTACAGAGTCGCTTTTTAGATGTCTTTTTTCGTGATTTTAAGGGGGATTTAGACGGTAAATATGTAGTGATTTTTCGAAGTCTTATGGTAGTAATAAGCAGGTGGGATGATAAGAGAAAACATGAAGAATCAACTCATGATTCGTCGTGTTTTTACGCCCACTAAAAAAAACTATAGTCCAAGTTACACGAATACCCAAATTAATTTGTATATTTGCGACTATCTTTTGAGCGACTTGGTGCCTTGATATAGCAGCACAGAGGCAAACAGGTTGCTTGCAATGACAAAAAACCTAAACTAAACATTGTCAATAAAATATTTATAAAATGCTACGTCTAAAGTGCTGCTGAACTAAAAAACCTAATATGAATAACCGATTTCTACACGGTGTGCTTACTGCACTTGCCCTAACGGCATCGGCTACGAGTTTTGCTCAGACCAATACCGTTATGACCCTTAAGACGCAAATCGCTCCCAATGCGGAGAACGAACCACGTCCAGTATTCCCTGTACCCACTGACCGTCAGTGGAAATGGCAACAAACAGAGTTCTATGCCTTCTTCCATTATGGTATGAATACCTATACTAATAAGGAATGGGGTAATGGTGATGAAGATGTAAATACTTTTGCTCCGACAGCAAAGCCAGACCCAAGACAGTGGTTAGAGGCTGTGAAAGAGGCTGGTATGAAGGGTGGTATTGCTGTTGTGAAGCATCACGATGGTTTCTGCTTGTGGCCTACGGAGACTACAGATCATAAGAGTTCGAACTCATCAAGCCCTAATGCACAGGTGAACATTGCAGAACTTTTTGCTAAAGGAGCTCAGGAGTTGGGTATGAAATATGGCTTCTACGTATCTCCTTGGGACCGAAACAGTGGTCTTTATGGTACGGACAGCTATGTGAAGGACGTCTTTTTGAAGCAGTGTGCCGAGCTTGCAAAGTATGGCTCTGACCAGTTTGAGATGTGGTTCGACGGTGCAAATGGTGGTAATGGCTACTATGGTGGTAAGAATAAGACCATCAATATTGACCGTGCAACCTACTATGACGTACCAAACCTCCGCGATTCTATCCATAAACTCAGCCCAAATATCATCCTTTGGGGTGTCGGTGGTGAGGCACGTTGGATTGGTAATGAGGACGGTTGGGCAGGCGAGACCAACTGGTGTAATGAGAATCGTGGAACTGCTCCTGAGCGCAATGGTATGTATGGCACAGAGAACGGTTGGTTCTGGCTCCCTGGCGAGAGCGATGCTAAGTTTACAGACAAAGGTTGGTTCTGGCATCCCGGTTGTGAACCAATGTCGGCAGAACGCACCTTCCAGATGTACTTAGAGACTGTTGGTCGCAATGCAACCCTCATTTTGAACTGCCCTCCAGACCAAAGTGGTAAGATTCCAGAGAATCAAGTAAAACGTTTGAAGGAGTTTGGAACTATGTTGAAGAGCCGTTTCAAGACCAATCTTGCCAAGACTGCTACTCTTGAAGCTACTAACACACGTGCCAATGGGGCGACACGTACCTATGTTGTTAACAACCTCATTGATGAGAATCCAGATACTTACTGGGCAGCAGAGGACGATGTAAAGGATGTTACCCTTACTTTCAAGTGGAACAGCCCACAGACTGTTCGCTACGTAACCTTGCAGGAGTATGTAAGACTTGGACAGCGTGTAAAGGGTTTCTCAATCGAATATACCACTGATGGCAGCACATGGAAGCCACTTGCCAACAAAGTAAAGCAAACCACTATCGGCTATAAACGTATCATTCCGCTCAACGGAAGTACCGCAAACAGCTATGGTTCGGGCTATGAGGCTAAGGCTATCCGCATTCATATCAAGGATGCTAAGGCTTGTCCTGTAATGAGTGAGATTGCAATTTATTAATCGTTTGACTTGAGAAACAATATGAAAAAGAATATATTAGCTACCTGTGGTTTGTTGTTCTGCACCTCTTTGCTCCATGCACAAACCACAGAAGAGGTTAGAATAGATTTTGAAAATCAGAACTATAAGGCGTTAGGTGTCTACGATACTTGGCTGAAGTCGCCTTTCCGCAGCCAAAACAAGCAAGCTGCTGCACTGGAAGGAAACGTGCAAGTAGTAAGCAATATCGATAAAAACTACGACGAGATACTGAAGGCTACACCAAATGCTTCTGACAATGTGTTGGGCTTCCAGCGTTCACGCTTTGGCTCAAACACTTTCGGTGCACGCATCGATCTTAAGCAGCCATTCGCTTTGACGAAAGAAACAAAGTACGTACACGTGATGATTCACAAGCCAAAAGCGGGTCGCACGATGCTGATCGGACTCGGAAAGCGTACGGATCGTAAGGGTCAGAGCGCAGATACAGAGCAGTTCTGGGAGCTTTCAACACGAGAGGTTGAGCCAAACAAGTGGGTAGATGCCGTTTTCCCAGTTAAGGGAGCTGGTGGCATTGAAATCCATAGTCTTGTTGTTGTTGTCGATTGTGAGGACACCAACGGTATGAAAGATGACTTCCTTGCTTATATCGACAATATCGTCGTAAACAACGAGGCTTTCACAACAACCAATCGTGAGGACTATCCGATGAATTATAGCAAGGATGCGAAGTGCTCGCGTAGTGATCGTGGACTCAAGGGTATCAGCCTTGGCGACCAGACATTCAGTGTCTATGGTGACATTACCACATCAACTCCAGCTTACACCTACCTCAGCAAGCAGGCGTTCTTGGCTAAACCGGGCGAGACACTCAACCCAGCGGTTCAGTACAAGGGTATCTGGATGCACAGCTATGTTTATCTTGACTTGAACAACAACGGCCGTTTTGAGCCAAAGGTAGAGGGCGGTCAGATTGTTCCAAACGCTGGTAACGAGTTGTTGGCTTACTCTTTCCTCGGTGGAGAGGATGAAAACTCAGGCTTCAACAGCGCAGGAACAGAGATTTCTGGTAATGGTCGTAACACCCTCGTTATGCCTGAATTTACCCTTCCAAGCGACCTTCAGCACGGTTTCTACCGTATGCGTTACAAGGTGGATTGGAACTCTGCAGACGCAGGAGGTAGCATTGAGAACAACAACCACATCCTTAACAATGGCGGTGGTGCTATCGATGTGCGCCTGAATGTTCATGGCGACAATGTGAAGATTTACCAAGGTGCACTCAATGGTAAGGTTGTTGCAGAAGATGGTACTGAGCTGAACGGTATCTCTATCCCATTCGGTAAGCCTTACACTATCAAGATGAAGCCTGAACATGGCTTTAACTTTAGCGGTCTGAAGGTGCGCCACGGCTACAACCTCACTGGCGATAGCATCAGCCACGGTACCTATCAGTATGTTGACGAGCTGATTCCACGCGAGCGTTTCAATGCTGATGGAACCTTCACCCTCCCTGCTGAGATGATTGATGGTGACGTATCACTTGAGGGTATCTTCATTGATGCGAAGACAGCTTTGACCTACGAGGTTTACTTCAACAATGAATTTGTATATTCAACCGTTGTCAATGGTGCGAAGACAGGTGCTGTGACGATTCCTGAGGGACTTAGCAGAGACTACGTTGAACTGACAGCTGACAAGCAGACAATCACAAGTCTTCCAGCTACAGTACGTATTAATGCTACATGGACAGCCCCTATGAAGGTGGCTACACCAGCTGACACTACTTGGTATAACCTCAAGGTGAGCAACCAGCCAAGATGGGTTTCGTCGGGAAACTATACACCTAACGTTTACTTCATTGACGAAACTTACATCACTACTGATTATGCGCTTTGGGCATTGACTGGTAATCCTTACAGCGGTTTCCGCCTCATCAACAAGGCAATGGGTCCTACAATGGTCCTCGCATCGGCTTCTCCAAAGGGCTCAGCTAAGGCTGGCGGTAACACTTACGCTACCCTTCTGCCTGCTGACAACCTACCTGCAGGATACACCAGTGACTGGACTGTGACAATAAGTCCAAATGATGAAGAGGGCTTCTATATCTGTAATCCAGAGGGCTTCGGCTTGAACTATCGTGCTGACGGCAACCTCGCTTACTGGACAGGTGGTAAGGATGGTGGCTCAACCTTCGTTCCTACAGAGGTTAAGAAGACTTCTACAGGCATCCACGCGCTTATCTTCCAGAACGATTCAGCTACTACTTACGACCTCGCTGGCAAGACTGTTAGCAAGGATCATAAGGGTATTATTATCCGTAATGGCAAGAAGATGCTCGTGAAGTGATTGGTAGAGGAGTTAACAAGTAGACAAGTTGACGAGTGAACAAGTAGACAAGTGAACGAGTAGACGAGTAAACAAGTTGCTTGCGATAAAGAAAAAACTGTTCTTATGTTACTTTGTCTCCCTTTGCAAGCCACTTGTTCACTTGTCTACCTGTCTACCTGTCAACCATGTTACTTTGTCTTTCTCACAAGTAACTTGTCAACTCGTAAACCTGTCCACTCGTCTACTATCGTAAAGATAATTCGACTGAAAATCAAAAGGGCGTTAATTGGCTTTCAATTAACGCCCTTTTGGTTTGCAAAAGGTGCCCTTTAAGCCCCTTACTAACGCCCTTTTCGAGTCCAATTAAGCACCTTTTACTTTGCTACTTTATAACCACTTGACTCTCTGTTGGTTACAGAGTCGCTTTTTAGATGTCTTTTTTCGTGATTTTAAGGAGGATTTAGACGGTAATATGTAGTGATTTTTCGTCACATTAAAGCGTCTTCCACTCACTGAGCATACCTCATAAAGGGACACATTATACGTAAGCATTTTATGGAAAAATTTGGTTAATCAGTAAATAATGAGTATTTTTGCAACATAGAATTGGACCAATCAAGTGAAAAACCTATGGAACTGAAACGTCTTACAGGCATCATTACATCAAGATTATCGTACCTTTCATCTGAAGTTAGATTGAGTGGTTCGATGAATCTACTTGATTCCAATGTTCTATTAGAAGATGTTTTTAAGGAGATTCTGAACATTACCTATGGGCTCGAACTTCAGAATGCGAACTTAACAGAACAAAATATTAAAGCCATAGACTTGATTGACTGTTCTTCCAAAACTATTATTCAGGTATCTTCCGACAATAGTAAAGCAAAGGTTCAAACCTCTTTGGATAAGATAGAACTACCTAAATACGAAGGCTATACATTCAAGTTTGTCTGCATATCAAAGGGAGTTTCTCATCTAAAAAAACACCATTTCAATGTCCCCGAAGGCATTAGCTTTAATGCTGAAACAGATTGTTATGACGATAAACGGATATTAAGAGATATTTTAGCCAAGGATATTGATATCATAAGAAAATTGGCATTATACCTTGAAGAAAGTATCTTACCTGCTACAGCCGACGAGCGACGCCCTTCGGTTATAACATACGTTATTAATCGTCTTGCCGATGAACCGCTCGCTGAAATAGCCGTAAATCCAGATACAAAGTCCTTTGATCTTGAGCCAAAGATAGATTTCAATAGCTTAAAAAAGTGGCGGCATATTATTTCAGAATATACCGTTTTCAGCTTATTGGTTGATAAGATTTATAGAGCGTATGATGAACAGGGTGTAAACAAGAGCTTTGCAGTTCTTTCATCATTGCATGATCTGTATCTTAACTTAGCTTCAGAATTAACAGGCGACGCCTTGTTTGATAAGCTATTAGAATCTGTGTATGACATAGTTAATAAAGACTACGAGTATAATGAGTCGTTGACTCGCGAAGAACTCCAAGTGAATATAAAGATAGTTTTGGTAGACGCTTTTGTCAAATGTAAGATTTTCAAGAAACCTGAATAGTATGCTTTTACCTGATAACATAGCTCCAGAAGACAGCATCTACTACAATGGTGCGATTGTCTTACAAGTGGTTCAGAGGGAACGTCGTATCTCTTTGACCAACTTGTTCTTTGAGGTTAATAAGAGTAAAACTATCTCTTTCCCTCTTTTCTTACTGTGTTTAGATTGGCTTTATTTGATTGATAGTGTTGTTATTCAGAATGAGGAGGTTATATTATGTTCCTAAGATACTTACAAATAGAGAATATTCATGGTCTAATCCGACATATAGATTTCCATCAAGGGTTAAACCTCATTGTTGATGAACTTCCCACTGATAGTGAGGAAACGGGCAACAATGTGGGTAAGACAACTGTGTTGCGACTCATTGACTTCTGCTTTGGTATGGAAGGAAATAAGATTTACACTTCAACAGAAGGGCCTAAAGTCGTAAATAAAGAAGTGAAAGAATTCCTCATGGAAACTGAGGTGTTGATTACTCTTTGCCTGACAGATGAATTTACGGATAATGCTAAGAATATTATTGTAAAGCGTAACTTCCTTTCAGGGAAACGTTCTGTATTAGAGATTAACGGCAAAAAGATAGAAAAGAAAGACTTTGAGACCAAACTTGAACAGGCTATATGGGGTATCGAAACATCGAAACCGTCTTTCCGACAAATCATCTCTCACAACTTTAGATATGATGACAATCGCCTTACAAATACGCTTAGAACATTGAACCGATACACTTCAGATGTAGAGTATGAAACACTACATCTGTATATGTTCGGCTGCAACTTTGATGATGGCGACCGTAGACAAGAGATTAGTAAGAAGCTTGCTACAGATTATAAATATAAACGTCGACTTGAAAAGACTGCCAGCAAAAGTGCACTACGTTCCAAATTGGCGCTTGTTGAAGGTGAGATTATTGAACTAAACACGAAGAAAGAAGAACTACACCTTAATCCAGACTTTGAGAAAGACATAAAACAACTCAACAAAGTCAAAGGTTCTCTTAGCGAGCTTGCTGTCAAACAGAGTTCTCTACAAATTAGATATAATTTAATAGAAGAAGCTGTTGAAGACTTAAAAGCTAAAAAGTCGGATATTGACACCCAACAACTCGAACTGATCTATCGTCAGGCATCGGCCATGATACCGAAGTTGCAGCATACATTCGAGGACTTACTGTCTTTTCACAACGAGATGCTTGAACGTAAAGCAAACTTTCTTTCAGCGGAGTTACCGCAGTTAAAGCAATCTATCTCTGCTTGTAACACCGATATCTCGGCCTTACGTCAACAGGAACGACTGTTAGCAGAGAGACTACAACAGTCTGCTACTATCGAAGCACTTGATGAACTTGTGGCTCAGTTAAACCTTAAATATCAAGAGAAGGGTGCATTAGAGCAGCAAATAACACAAATAGAAGAGGTTGACAAGACTATCGCTTTGAATGAGGAAATATTAAAGGACATTGATAATGGTCTTTTCTCACAAAGCAAACAAGACTTGGTTCAGAAACAACTTGATAAGTTCAATCAATATTATTCGTCTATTTCTAAACGCATCTATGGCGAAAGCTATGCGATAGAATACAGTCTGGTAAAAAACAAGGAAGGTAAGAATACTTACAAGTTTGCCCCTTTTGCGACGGATAACTTCAGTACTGGAAAGAAACAAGGAGAGATAGCTTGCTTCGATATGGCCTATATCATGTTTGCTGATGATGAAAAGATTCCTTGTCTGCATTTCATCTTGAATGACCAAAAAGAACTTGTGCATGATAATCAACTATTGCATATTGGAGCATTGGCAAACGACCATATTGATATCCAATATGTAGTTGCAATTCTTTATGACAAGCTGCCTGACGAATTAAAAAAGGAGGAAAACATCGTACTTAAACTGTCACAACATAGCAAACTGTTTAAGATAGAGGAGTAACAAGTATGCCAGGTCTTGATGGACTTGAAAAGTTTTAAGATTCTGAATTATCTTTACATGATTCTCTGTTGTCAGCCCTTTAAATACACAAATAAAGCCTTTTTCTTCGCCTCTGTAACTGTCAGTAGTTCAGTTTGTTATAATATTGTGCAAGAAAAGGTGCTTAATAGGACTTCAAAAGGGCGTTACTTAGGCTTCAATTAACGCCCTTTTGAAGTCCAATTAACGCCCTTTTCAAACCGTAAAGAGCGTAGATTGAAAAGGGAGAGTTGAAAAAAACGGACAAAATGTTATTGTTGCAAGGGGCGATTGGGATTTAAATTGTAAACCTTGTCCCTCTCTTTTTGGTCGATGATGGAAAAGTAAACCCGATAGTTGAACAATTACTTAGTTTGCGTAAGAGAAAAGTATAAATTTGCATCATCAAAGTTAACGCTTTTATAAAAATATTGCCTAAATTTGCATTTGCATGTTCAATCTGACTAATTTAACTTTAATTTTCTATTAAATATTGTTAATAAACAATTGTATTGAGTACGTATTTTAAAATAATTATCTAAATTTGTCGCTCTACGGAAAGGAGTGTACTGACGACATATCTAAAAGAAAAAATTTAATTAAAAACCATAATCAATTTAACTAAACCGTTTCTATGAAGAGACTTTTCAAATCTTATTTGTGGATGGTTCTTATGGGCTCGCTTGCATGGGTATCCTGCTCTGATAAAGAGGTAGGAGGCACTGCAGGTACTTCTTTTGACCCTTCACAACCAATTGTCATTAGTGACTTTTATCCCGACAGTGGTGGTATTGCTACCCCAATGATTATCACTGGTAAGAACTTTGGTAATGATACCACAGGGCTTTCGCTTTGGTATGTTGATGAAGATGGAGGCCGCCATCGTGGTGGACTCGTTTCATCAAATGGTGAGAAACTCTATTGCTATGTGCCAGCAGGTTTGACTTACAAGCGTAACATCAAACTTGAGGTGACACGTGCTAACGGTGCTGACACCATTAAGGGTACAGGCGACCGCGACTTTAAGTACATCACACAGACTGCTGTTACTACAATTGTTGGAACACAGACAAGTGACGCACACGCTACGAAGGCTGACAAGCTGTTGACATCAAACCTTTCAGCTCCGGGTTACCTTTGTATCGACAATGATAACAATATCTTCATTGTGCAGCATAGATTTGATGATGGTCTTAACGCAAACGGTACAAACTGTAACATCCAGTGCCGTAACGAGAAGAATCAGGACGTTGGTGGTATGGTGTTGAAGGCTGACTTGAAGAAGGATGAGGTTTCTATCCTTCAGGAGAATAGCGACAAGATTAATGCACCAGCTTACTCAACACTTGATGGTTATGAGGGTGTATATGTACCAGACGATGGCGGACGTAAGTATTATAGTCTGTTGAAGGATCAGGGCTATGCTGTTCACAAGCAGCAATTCATCAACCCTAACGGTTACTCTACTCTTGATCAAAGCAACTGGAAGTATTGCTTCGTGATTAATAAGAACGACCAGATGATTTACTCTGTGATGTTTAAGGGTCAGCTCATCCGTATCAATCCTAAGACACGTAAGGCAGAGTTGCTCTTGAAGCGTGTTGGTAAGGATGGTCCTAAGGGAAGCGGTGGTTCAGATGCTTTCTGTACATTCAGCCCTACACAGCCTAACCGTTTGTTCATCTCATTCACCGATGCACACCAGATTTGGTATGTAGACGTTGACCAGTTGTCAGACAAGGATTCTCTGACATACGCAGGTGAGCCATACGCAGGTATTTCTGCTTTCGGTACAGTAAACGTAACTGAAGGTAAGGGATGGGAAGACGGAGCGTTGAAGAATGCTAAGTTCTGTTATCCACGTCAGATGACCTTCACTAAGGACGGTAAGCTTTATATTGCCGACTCTGGTAACCACTGTATTCGTATGATTGATACCACTCAGGGTAAGAACGCACGTGTAACCACACCTATTGGTGTACCACAGAGTGCAGGTTTCCAAGATGGTGGTGTCGAGTTAGCCAAGTTTAATTGGCCGACGGGTGTCGCCGTGAGTGCAGACGGAAGTACGGTTTATGTCGCCGATTCGAAGAATCAGGTGATACGAGAGTTATCAATTAAATAGCTATTGCCTAATAAAACTACAAACATAAATCTATGAGAAGAACTTTATATGTCTTGTGTCTCATGGTAGCTCTGTTGACCTACGGAGTTCAAGCCTATTCGCAAGATAATAGTACTGCAAAGCAGTTCTCGGTAGCGGGTGTCATCTATGATGATTCGGGTGAACCCTGTATTGGTGCTACCGTTCGTGTAAAGAACGAGCCGGGTGTAGGAACAATTTCCGACCTCGATGGTAAGTTCGCTATTAAGGTTAAGCCGGGTGCTACGCTCTTGTTCGAGTACGTCGGTATGGAGACCATACAGCGCACTATCCTTAAGGATGAGCCATCCCTTTCAATTAAGTTTAAGGTAGCCAAGACCAATGCCATCGACGAGGTTGTCGTGACAGGTCTTGTTTCTCAGAAAAAGGTATCGGTGGTAGGTGCTGTCTCTACTATTAATATGGATGAGTTGCGTACCCCAGGTACTTCACTCGTGAACATGATTGGTGGTCGTATGCCGGGTGTTATCACCATGCAGACTTCTGGTGAGCCAGGAAAAAACCTTTCAAACTTCTGGGTGCGTGGTGTATCGACCTTCGGTGCTGGTGCTGGTGCGTTGGTTCTCATCGATGGTATCGAAGGCAACCTCAATGATATTGATGTAGACGACGTTGAGAGCATCTCTGTATTAAAGGATGCTGCTGCAACAGCTGTCTATGGTGTGCGTGGTGCTAACGGTGTTGTATTGGTTACTACCAAGCGCGGTTCAAAGGAGAAGATTCAGATTACAGCTCGTGCGACAGTGAAGTTGTCACAGATCAAGCGTCTGCCTGAGTATCTATCATCTTACGATTATGCAAGACTTGCTAACGAGGCACGTGCAATGTCAGGAGAGTCAGATCTCTATACGCCAATTCAGTTAGATATTATCAAGAACAATCTTGACCCAGAGCTTTATCCTAACGTAAACTGGATTGACGAGATTATGAAGAAGACCTCTTTGCAGGAGAACTACTATGCCAGTGCGCGTGGTGGTGGTGATGTTGCACAGTACTTCGTTTCTGTAGGTTATCGCCATGAGGGTGCTGCCTATAAGCAGAAGGAGAACCAGTTCCATCAGCCATTGTCTTACGACCAGCTGACCTATCGTGCAAACATCAACATGAACCTTACAAAGCGTTCTGAGCTTTACTTTGGTGTTGATGGTAACATCTCTAACTACACAACTCCGGGTGGTAAGAATACCAACCAAGTGTGGGCGGATGTTCTCCAGTTGAATCCATTGATGTTCCCTGTTACATACGCTGACGGAACATTGCCAACCTACGGTCAGAGCGACCTTATCTCTCCATTTGCAGCACTTAACTATCAGGGTTACAACTCAGCTGATAACACTCGTAACATGATTACCTTGAAGTTCACACACCGCTTTGGTGGTATTCTCAAGGGACTCGTGGGTTCTGTTCAGGCTGTTAATGACCGCACATCAGGTTTCAGCGAGCGTCGTTTCGTAAGGCCAGACTACTATCGCGCTACAGGTCGTACCGCTACAGGTGACCTTATCAAGACACTGCGTTCTAAGCAGCAAGATATGTCGTACTCTTCAAACAATGAATCTTGGAGAAAGTACTACATGGAGGCTAAGTTAGACTATAACACAAGTATCGGTGCTCACAACCTCGGTGCTCTCCTCTTCTATTATATGGAAGACACAAAGGGTTCAGAGTGGGGTAATGGTGATGGGCTCGGTATCGCAGCTATTCCTAAGCGTCGTCAGAATGTATCTGGTCGTTTGTCTTGGGGGTATAACTCAACTTACTTCGTAGATGCTAACTTCGGTTACACAGGTTCAGACCTCTTCCCTAAGGGTGAGCGTTTCGGTTTCTTCCCATCAATCGCTGTGGGTTGGGTTCCAACTTCATACCAGTGGGTACAGAAGCATCTTCCATTCGTAAACTTCTTCAAGATTCGTGGTTCTTACGGTCTTGCTGGTAACGATAACATTGCAAACACTCGTTTCCCATACTTGACCATTATCAACAACCACGCTGGTACCACATGGGGTTATACTGGTCAGGGTATTGTTGAGAAGCAGCAGGGTGCTGACAACTTGAAGTGGGAGGTTGCTAAGAAGTTGAACGTTGGTATCGATGCTAACTTCTTCAACGATGCTATCAAGTTGACTGTTGACTTCTTCCGTGATACACGTGACCACATCTTCCAGGACCGTGTAACATTGCCAGAGTTTGCTGGTATGGTAACTTACCCTAAGTCAAACGTGGGTCGTATGCACTCATTCGGTTCAGATGGTAACATCTCTTATTTCCATAAGATTAACAAGGAGATGAACTTTACCGTTCGTGCCAACTATACGTGGTCACAGAATATTGTTGACTACTTCGAGGAGAATAAACTTGCTTACGATTATCAGAGTGTGACAGGTATGCCTTACGGCGTATTGCGTGGTTATATTTCTGAGGGTCTCTTCAAGGATGAGGCAGACATTCGCCAGAGTCCAGACCAGACAGCAGCCTTCGGCGTTGTGCGTCCTGGTGATATCAAGTATCGTGACGTGAATGGTGATGGAGTCATTAATAGTGATGACCGTGTGCCATTGTCATATGGTAACAACGTTCCTCGTGTAATGTTCGGTATTGGTGGTGAGTTCAACTATAAGGACTTCACTGTAAGTATGCTCTTTAAGGGTAATACAGGTGTTAACTACTACCGTGTAGGTATGGGTTACGATGCAGGTTGGATTCCATTCTACAATGGTGAGATGGGTAATGTGTTGAAGATGGTAAACAATCCAAAGAATCGTTGGATTCCATCATGGTACTCTGGTGATCCATCAACAGAGAATCCTAACGCAATGTTCCCACGTCTCTCTTACGGATCAAACAACAACAACTCACAGCTTTCTACTTTCTGGAAGAAGAATGGTTCTTTCCTCCGTTTTCAGGAGTTGAACTTCCGTTATGTCTTCCGTCATCGTAAGTGGCTGCGTGCAGCTGGTCTTAGCTCGCTGGAGTGTGACTTCGTTATCAACAACCTCTTCACTATCGACAGCGCAAAGTACTTCGACCCAGAGCAGGCTTGGTACAATGGTGCGGCTTATCCAATTCCAACCACCTATTCATTGCAGATGTACTTTAGATTCTAAGGTTTCACCTCTTAATTAGATTGTAATAATGAAAAAACATATTTTAGCTTTGGGCGCTGTTGCAGCTCTGTTCTCAGGCATGACATTCACATCATGTAACTTCTTGGATCAGGACGACAACTTTAATGCTATCTTCAAGGAGGACTCTGTCTTCCACTCTGCCCAGAATGCAAATGGCTACCTCTTTGCTACTCCAACGATGTTCCCATCAGCTGGTAACATCTGGGGTAACTCATGGACTCCGGGTGAGACAGCGTCAGACGAGATTTGTGTACGCTGGCAGACTAACGAGTTCTGGGGTGCAAAGTTCTCAGTTGGTAATGTAAATGCTGAGAGCGTTCCTAACTGGGGACAGTGGTACCAGATGTATAAGATTATCAGACGATGCAACCTTATGTTATCGAAGGTTGATAAGATTGGTGATATGTCTTCTAATGATAAGGCAGACTATAAGGCAATGGTTCACTTCATCCGTGGTTATGCTTACTACGTATTGTTGCAGAACTGGGGTCCTTGTCTGATTGTTGGTGACGAGGTTGTATCAACCAGTGAAAAGGCTGATTACTATGACCGCGAGCGTGCAACAATGGATGAGTCAATCGACTATATCTGTAATGAGTTCGCACAGTCACTCCCGGGTTTGAAGCGTCCAAGCGAGCAGTCAACTGCTTACTTCGGTCGTCCAACAAAGGGTACTGCGTTGGCACTTATCGCACGTCTTCGCCTCTTGCAGGCTTCACCAACCTTCAATGGTGGTACTTGGGCAAAGCGTTGCTTTGGTGAGTGGAAGCGTACGAGCGATGGTAAGTATTATGTAAACCAGACTTACGATGCAAAGCGTTGGGCTGTAGCTGCAGCCGCTGCAAAGCAGGTTATCGATCTCAACTACTATACACTCTTCACGGTTGATGCCGATAAAGATAATCCATATCCACTCGACGCATCTGTTCCAACAGCTAAGTTCCCTGATGGTGCTGGTGGTATCGACCCATATCACTCTTTTGCTGATATGTTCAATGGTGAGGGTACTCCAAAGGTGAACAGAGAGCTTATCTGGGCTGATGAGTATTCTGCAGCTGTAACAAACTATAGTCGTCACTCATTCCCAGTGAACTATGGTGGATGGGGTGGTATGTCAGTTCCACAGCGTGTGATTGATTGCTTCTTGATGAAAGATGGTAAGAAACCAGCAGAGTCTCCACTCTATGAGGCTGACCTTACTAAGCACGTGACACAGAAGAAGTCTATCGGTGATTGCGATATGGCAAATGGTACTCCATTGGCTTACACGAACCGTTCAGCTCGCTTCTATGCAAGTATCGGTTTCCCAGGTCGTATCTGGAAGATGAACTCTACTACCGATGGTAGTTACAATAACCAGACATTCTGGTACTCTATTGATGATTCTAAGGCTGGTAAGAATGCAGCTGGTAACAACCCTAACGACTACTGTATCAGTGGTTACGTACCATTCAAGTACATCCACCCAGATGACTCTTGGCATGGTAAGGATGGTGCTGCTGTTATCAACAAGCCATTCCCAATCATCCGTTATGCTGAAATCTTGTTGGCTTACTGTGAGGCTGCTAACCATGTTCAGGGTTCAGAGACAGTGAAGACATGGGATGCAAGTGGCAGATTAGTTGATGTTGCTGTAACTCGTGATGAGGCTGCTATGGCACGTTACTTCAATATGATTCGTTATCGTGTTGGTCTCCCAGGCGTTGAAGCTGCAACACTCAGCTCAGAGAATGCTTTCGATGAGGTAATCAAGAACGAGCGTCAGGTTGAACTCTTCAATGAAGGTCATCGCTACTTCGACACACGTCGTTGGGGTACTTACTTCACTGAGGACGCTAACAGCTCTAACTGGCGTGGTCTCGATGTTTACAGCGAGAAGAAGAGTAACAACGATGGTCCATTCTTCAACCTCGTAACAATCAACGAGCAGAATATCCGTGACCGTAAGGCTCTCCCACGTATGGTATTCCTCCCACTCCAGCATCGTGAGTTGGTGAAGAGTCCTAAGATGGATCAGAACCCAGGTTGGGATCGTTAATAACGTTAATATTGTAACTATTTATGAAAAAATACAAGTATATTTTAGGATGTGCCTTGGCTGCAGTAGCATTGTCATCATGTAACAATTATGACTTTGAGCAGAACTTCTATCCTCACAAGGTAGGATTGATGGCAGGTTCCAATCGTATCTATGATCGTACCACGGTAGAGCTTTCTGCCGTGGAGAACGGTACGGCTTCTGTTCAGTTGGTTGCTAACCTTAGTGGTTCGCAGTTGGCTGACCGTGATTATCACGTGACAATTGCTCATGATGATTCACTCTTCAATGCTTATAACAAGTCTAACTTCGATATTGACAGCACAAAGTTTGCGCGTCTTCTGCCACAGAACTGTTATGAGGACCCTGCTATGGCGGGTACTATCCCATCAGGTTCAAACAAGTGCCTCTTTGATATCAAGTTGAAGAACCTCGGTACTTTGTCACCAGACAGTACTTACTTCCTCAATTACAAGATTGTTAGCCACGATGCAAGTGCACTCGCAACTGACAATAACAAGTTAGGTGCTAAGTTGGATCATGTCTTGATTAAGGTGACATGGAAGAACGCTTATGGTTCTACTGCTGAGGGCTGGAACTATCAGTTGGTATCTTCACAGGTTACTAACCTTGAGACAAAGTCAACGACTCGTCCTACCAATACGGTTCGTGCCTTCCCAATATCTGCTAATGCAGTTCGTTTCCTTGCAGGCGACGAGAAGTGGGATGATTACACAAAGGCGTTGCATGATATTAACGTGAAGAGTATCGTTGCTACTATCGGTTCGAAGACGGTTACTAATCCTTCAGCTTACAACGTAACACTGAAGCCTTTCAAGCAGGATTCACTCGAGGTAGAGATGCTTACTCCTGTTGGTGAGTATAACAATACATTCTTGCTTAACGAGTTAGGTGGTAGTGCATCAACCAACCCTACTTACTTCAAGGAGTTCCGCCTCCACTATCGTTATCGCGTGATGAAGAACGCAAAGCAGAGCGATGGTACATGGAAGGTCGGTCCATGGAAGGAAGTATTGTCTAAGCTGCGCTATCAGTATAATCCAAGGGCAGATAAACTTTAACGTATAAAAAACTACGAATAATGAAACTTAAGATTAATTTCCTATTCATATTGTCAGTGATGTTTGCGGGAGCATTAGGCCTCGCATCATGCGCAGCTGATTATGACACAGACTTTACTGGTAAGGAACTTGAGGTCCCTCATTCTTCTCAACGAATGATAGCATTCAATAAGGAGGGTGGCGAACAGCAGATTGTCGTTGATACTAATGTTCCTCTCGATGAGTGGAAGGCTGAGACCAATGCTGATTGGCTTACTGTTACCAAGAATGCCGATGGTAAGGGCGTAACGGTAAAGGCACCTTCTTACGATGGTTTTAAGGCACGTGAGGCAAAGGTTACAATCTCTTATGGTGAGCGTGCATCATACGAAATCAAAGTGTCGCAGATGGGTTACGAGAGTGTTCTCCGTATTCCTGAGGAGAATCCATTCTTCAACCGTGAGGGTACTTTCTATTCGCTGCTTGAAAGCAACGTGACAAGTATCGACGTACCAGTTGAGACCAACCTCAACCTTGACAACATCGTTATCCCTGACACTGTGTCTTTCGTTCGTTTGGATGCAAGCAAGACCGTGAAGGACAATGGTATCGTTAAGCTTCACTTCGACATGGATGCTAACACAAGCGGTGAGACACGTTACTGTACAGTTCGTTTGAAGAGTTCTGACAACTGGGATGCTTCTATTGAGTATGTTATTGAGCAGGCTGCAAAGGGTTATAAGGTTCGTCCTATCTACCCAGTAGAGACTAAGCAGGCTTCTGTTGAGATGATAGACCTCGGCCGTACCTATCGTGTTCCATTCCAGCGTGCTGCTTCTGATGGTAACTATGAGATTATCATTCCAGAGGATGCTAAGGACTGGTTGTCTACAACTAAGAAGTTCATCTCTGGTTCTGAAGTAGTCTTCACTGCAACCCTCAATACTACTGACAATGCTCGTTCTTGTGACGTGGTTTGTAAGCCTTCTAACAGTAGCGTACAGCCATTCACTATCCACGTAACACAGCAGCCATTCCAAGATATTGTACCTACTGGTGTGAGCGATGTAAACGTAACACCGGGTAAGGGCCAGTTCAACGTAACATGGAAGGCGCCAGACGAGGTGAACTATGAGAAGGTTATCGTTAGAGCAAAGAGCAACATGCCTGGCGTTCCTGAGTCAGTGAAGGAGGTTGCTGCAACTGAGACATCTTGTGTACTCAATGATGTATTCAACTTTGCAGGCGACTACACTATCACCGTAACAACTCAGGGTCTCAGAGGTAAGAACACTGATGCTCCTGCAACAGCTACTGCTCAGGCTAACGAGTGGTCAGAGGCTGTTGAGATTCCTCTCACTGCAAGTATGGTTTCTTCTAACTCAATGCAGGCAGGTCACGAGATTGGTTCTGCTGTTGATGGTAACAAGACAACCTACTTCCAGACAAAGAGTAATGGTAGCACAAGCGACCCACGTCCATACATCGACATCACTTTGAACGAGGGTATCAACGGTACATTCTATCTTGCATTCGATGAGAACAAGGTGACAACCAATGACCGTAACCCTAAGAGAGTTGATATCTATGCTTCTGCTGATGTTATTACAGCTGCTACTCCTGTAGCAACTCACGTAACTTACCGCTCTGCTAATGCAGTGAGTGAGCCACTTTCTTACACAAAGACAAATGGTGCAACTATCACTCATATCCGCTTTGAACCAACAGAGCGTAAGAACGGTACAAAGATCAATAATGGTGGCGGTTCTTATTACTGGTACCTCGCTGAACTTCACCTCTACGTTTATCACGATGAGGCTTGGAAGAAGGAGCAGTTAGGCCTCTAATTCCCTATATCCCAACCTGCTGGCATAGGTTACTCCTGTGTCAGTGGGTTGTTTTCGTTAAAGTTCTATCGGTTCATTAAGTATTAAACTTTATTTGTATAATTATCAATTAGATTGATTATCTTTGCAACCTGAAAATAGTAGATTACGTCATGTTATGAAGACTAACACGATGCTGATAAGAAGATAAAAGGCGTTAGAAATCAATATAATTAATAAGACTTACGAGCATTGTAATCTAATGACTGATTTAACTTTAATACGATATAAGTAATGTTCGAAGGCTTAGCACAGAGTGTGCGGAGGGTAAACACCATTGGTGCGGGACGTCCACACAATCTTAAAAGGACATGAATAAGAAGCTGAACATTACCGAAGAAAACTTAAGGAAACAATTATTTATTTTTTACATATATGTTATTCGAAAGATTTTTACGCAATAAGTCTCTGATGGCGGCAATGGCATTGACCGCTGTTATGCCAAGTGTTGCGAAGGCTTCGATTCTGTCAGCTGCTCCAACGGCTGAGGGGGAGAACCAGCAACTCAAGGCGGGAGTTTATTTCATTGTTAATGACAAGCGTCAGGCAGGCACGGACCTTCATGTCTATGCCGATGAGAAAGGTACGCTGCATGGTAAGAACTTTAGCTCAGTAGCAACCGACTATTCTAATGTCTTTGTTCTCCATGCTAAGGGAGATAAGTACACCATTCAGAGTTTGAAGGATGGTAAGTACGTACAGAATGTCAATGGTAACAACGTTATCTATCAGACAGGAAACGATGCTTACAAGTTCCAGATTGAATATCAGGCTATGTCGGCTGGTACTGGCAAGTCATACTTCAATATCTATAATAATAAGAATGACGGCGATTGGTGTTGGCATATTGATGCACAAAAAGATATTGTGCGCTGGCATCCATTGAGAGATAACGGTAGAATAGCACTCGGACCAAGCGAGTTTCGTCTTGATCCAGTGACTTCTCTCAGCAAGCAGCAGGTTCTCGATCGTTTGGCTGAGTTGACAAAGATTGTTGACCCACGTAAGGATTTGAATAAGTACTATCAGATTGTGTCTGATACTTACGGCAGAGCAATGCGTGAGGACTATATTGTAGGCGAATTGTCTACGGGTGGTTTCGTTGATACCGACTACAGCTACTGTTGGAAATTAGTGAAGTTGGGTAGCGGTCGTTATGCTTTCCAAAATGCTGTTACAGGTAAGTATATCGCTCAGCAGAATGGTCAGACAAGCCGTTACTATACAACATCTGAGGAGCAGGGCAATGGCTTTGAGTTCAATCTTAACGAAAGTGACCCATATGTATTGGCTTTTGAGATGGTTGATGCTTACAACGTAGGTATTCACTGTGCTGAGAGTCAGGGCTATCATCCAGTAGGATGGTATGTGAACAACGAGGCTAACAAGTGGGTCTTCAAGGTGGCTACAATCGATCAGGCAAAGCTCAAGGAACAGCAGGAGGCTTACAAGGCACGTGTTGACTTGACAAGGAATGTAGACAAGTATGCTACGGCTGTTGCAAAGTATTTCACTAACAGTGCCGCTACTGAGGTTACTGCTGAGGTGAAGAATATGACCGATGCAGCATTGAAGGCAAAGATGAATGCCGACAAACTGCCACAGGGTTTGCAGGAGGTTGTGTTGAAGATTAAGAACCAGAGCTGGACCGTTTATCCAAGTGGTCGCAACTGGGAGAAAGAGTTCCGTATCGCTGATTATAAGGTTTACAGCGAGAATAACTATGGTGCTTGGGCACGTTCAATGGGTATCGGCTACGATTATGGTAGTATGACGAATCCAACAGGTATCACGGCTCGTGATGGTGAAGACCTCTTCGTCTTCCTTGGCGATGATATTCCACAGAATGCAACCGTGCAGATTGAACTCGTGCCATTGGGTACACGCAGTGCTGGTAAGTACTATAACTTGAAGAAGGGATTGAACATCATCCTCAATCAGGGTGAGAACAACGTATTCGTTAACTATATCGGTCGTACCTTCAACAACGGTAAGTTCCTCAGAGATTATAAGGATATGAACATCCACATTGAGGGTGGTAAGGTGAATGGATACTTCGACCTTACTAAGGGTAATACCAATGAGGACTGGCAGAAGATGCAGTCAGACGGTCTTGTTTGGGCTAAGGCGTTCAATATGAAGGGCGAATTGGTTGTTATGAACATGCCTGGTGCTGATTGCAAGCGTTACACTCCTGTTCACATGAAGGAACTTGTTGAGATTTGGAACAGTGTCGTACAGCGTGAGGACGACCTCATGGGTTTCCGTGCTTCTAAGAAGGATAAGTGCAACAACGTTCTTAATGCTACTGCCGTCGACCATGGTTATATGTATGCTACGACCGGTGGTACCTACTATAACTACAACACTTTGGGCGATGTACTCAACTACGACAAGATGAAGTGGGGTAATGGTACACTCTGGGGTCCTGCTCATGAATTCGGTCATAACCACCAGCAGCTGTTTAACACAGCAGGTATGACGGAAATTTCTGTCAATATGTACTCTAACATGATAATGTTTACTTCAGGTCGCGTAACCAGCCGTTCAGAAAACTGTTCTTATACAGATGTTGACGGTAAGAAGTATGACGGTGTTTGTGAGAGTGCAGTGTCAACATACGCTGACCGCTTTGCAAAGAAGCAGATGTGGTTTGAATATGGCACATGGGGTACAACGCAGATGTATTACAAGCTCTATATGATGTTCCATTCAACAGGTCTTGATAATCAGTTCTGGCACAAGTGTCTTGATTATCTCCGTACGAACCGCCTTGAGGGTCAGGGAACAGCCAACTGTCAGGGTCAGAAAGACTACTTACTCTTTGCTAAAGCGTGTTGTGTAGCAGCCAATCAAGACCTCTCAAGCTTCTTTGAGGCGTGGGGGCATTTCTATAATGTGAACGGTTCTGTTATCGGTGACTACAGCAATACAACCATGTACACCACACAGGCACAGTGGATGGAAGCTAAGAAATTCATGCAGAAGTTCCCTAAGGGTCCTGCTAACAACATGATTTTCATTGACGATCATATCCGTCGTACTCCTGCTACATATCCTGGTCATGCTGCTGGTGAGATGCGTGAGGACTTCAATGGAGCTGTACGTGTAGGCAGAATGGGTGATTTCGGTTCATGGGATCAGTTCTGTCCAGACAGCCTCGGTCAAGGTTGGGCTATTATTAAGTCTCAGAGTGATGATAATGGCAGACGTACTTATACAATGGAGGCTAAGAACAACCACGTTGTTGGTTTCAAGATTTACAACAGCAAGAACCAGCTTATCTACTTTGCTAACACCAAGACCTTCACTATTCCTAAGAAGGTGATGGAGGATGCTAACAACGATATCAAGGTTAAGGTCTGCGGTTCAGACGGTTCTGAGGTTGACCCAGGCACCATTCCAACAGGTATCAAGACCTTCTCGGCTCAGGCTAACGGTGGTAAGGTAGATGTTTATAGCATCTATGGTGTTCTCGTTCGCAGTAAGGTGAATGCCGAGACAGCCCTCGAAGGCTTACCTAACGGCGTTTACGTTGTTGGTGGTAAGAAGGTGGTAGTAGGTAAATAAGAAGCCGAAGCAGCAGCCAACTGGCCCCTCCCCCGTCCCCTCCCCCAAAGGGAGGGGCGTGAAATGTACAGTTTGCTTGTAGATTGCTTGTAAGAAAAGAACCAACTTCCAAGCAGGACAAATTGTTTACATGCAAGTTTGTCTACTGGTGAACTCATCTACTAATCACAAGGGGTATCACACATTCTACGCCCCTCCCTTCGGGGGAGGGGAAGGGGGAGGGGCCACTTGGTGGTGCTACGCTATCTTATTTTAATATGACATTAGACATGCTGGGCTGCATCGTCGGCCTAATTTACATCTATCAAGAAT
>ENA-OWLX01000158-OWLX01000158.1-metagenome-genome-assembly--contig:-NODE-158-length-22370-cov-19.652790_pt1 | contig 22370 bp, 20 predicted proteins | sample MGYA00245351_ERZ651106 | MGnify/ENA primary metagenome ERZ651106 (study PRJEB26857, sample SAMEA4031768) | metagenome | biome: human; feature: oral; material: saliva | place: Philippines | collected 2014... | reverse complement strand
CGCAAAAGGAGTGCGGTCAGTTTTACTTTCATTTTTCCCTTTTACACAATGTTGCAGCCAATTCTGGCATTTTTTTATTCAACCAAAAGGAAATTAATTTAATGAAACTCACTTTTTCTAAACCTTTGCATAAAGGTTTTACGTTAATTGAATTGATGATCGTGATTGCGATTATTGCTATTCTCGCGACGATCGCCATTCCGTCTTATCAAAATTATACCAAAAAAGCAGCCATCTCCGAATTGTTGCAAGCTTCTGCACCTTATAAATCTGATGTGGAGTTATGTATCTATAGCACCAATTCCCCGACAAACTGTTCAGGTGGTTCAAATGGCATTGCAGCAGACATCACTACTGCAAAAGGCTATGTTAAATCCATTACCACGAAATCGGGTGTGATTACGGTAACAGGAAATGGCGCATTAGATGGGATCAGTTATTCTTTAACGGCGACAGGATCAACCTCCTCTGGTGTCACCTGGACAACCGCTTGCCCAAGCAATGCGGATTTATTCCCTGCGGGTTTCTGCTCTCCTACCAAATAGCGAAACATGGCCTATCAAGCAATCGCAAAAAATGGCGAGATTTATCAGATCTCGCCACAATATTGGCAACAAAACCAACAGCAACAAGCTTTGCTGTTGCGTTACTTTGCGCTACCACTTAAAGAAGACGAACACCATTTATGGCTTGCAGTGGATTCGCTGAATAATCTTGCGGCTTGTGAAACCTTTGCTTTTTTAAGCGGAAAATTAGTTGAACCGATTTTATTTGAAACACATCAACTCAAACAACTTTTACAATCCCTTGCACCGAAAGCCAATCAAATAGAAGAGCAAACGACGTTTTATCATCATTCAGAAGACGAAAGCACTGCTAATTTATCTAATGAAGATGAACCCGTTATTCAATTATTAAACAGTATTTTTGAAACCGCCCTGCAAAAAAATGCCTCCGATATTCATTTAGAAACGCAGCCAAGTGGACTCTTAATTCGTTTACGTATTGATGGTGTACTCCAACCACAACCGATTATCAGTAAAGCGCTCGCCAATCGTGTGATTTCTCGTTTAAAACTCTTAGCCAAACTGGATATCAGTGAAACTCGGCTACCACAAGATGGCCGCTTTCAATTCAAAACGACATTCTCCGATATTTTAGATTTCCGCCTTTCTACCTTGCCCACACATTGGGGAGAAAAAGCGGTATTACGATTACAACAAAATAAACCTGTTCAGTTAAGTTTTGCTGAACTTGGCATGACACAAAACCAACAAAGTCAATTTCAACATGCTCTCAGTCAACCGCAAGGTTTAATCCTCGTGACTGGACCAACGGGAAGTGGAAAAAGTATCTCACTTTATACCGCACTTCAATGGCTCAACACACCAGATAAACATATTATGACGGCAGAGGATCCCGTTGAAATTGAATTGGAAGGCATCATTCAAACTCAAGTAAATCCACAAATCGGTTTAGATTTTAGCCGATTACTTCGTACATTTTTACGGCAAGATCCCGACATTATTATGCTTGGTGAAATTCGAGATGAAGAAAGTGCATTGATGGCATTAAGAGCCGCTCAAACCGGCCATTTAGTGCTTTCTACCTTACATACCAACGATGCCATCTCAGCCATTTCACGCTTGCAACAACTAGGCATTCAATCTCATGAAATTGAAAATAGTCTCTTATTAGTTATCGCACAGCGATTGGTGCGTAAACGTTGTTTAAAGTGCGGTCAACATTTTAGTGATTCTTGCGATTGCCATCAGGGGTATCAAGGGCGTATTGGGGTGTATCAATTTTTACAATGTGAAAATAACTGTTACCAAACTGATTTCGATTCACTTTATCAAAGCGCGTTAGAAAAAGTAAAAGACAACATCACCGATCTCAATGAGATTCAACGCGTGTTAGGGAAAAAATAGGAGTCTCTATGGCAAAGCAAAAGCTCTTTTACTTCCAAGCCTATGATCAGCGGCAACAATGGCAAAAAGGCAGTCTTGTTGCACAATCTAAACAAGCCGCACAATTTCTATTAATTGCAAAAGGTTTTAGTCACATTCGCTTGCAACAAGATTGGCAACTTAATCAGAAACCGAAAAATGCAGAAATCAGTGCTTTATTGAATCAACTGGCTACATTGCTCAGTTCTGCCATTCCATTAAAAAATGCATTACATATTTTGCAAGACAACTGCACACAATTGGGTTTGCATCAGTGGATTGGCGCCTTAATTGAATTAATTGAAAGTGGTCTTCCGTTTTCACAAAGCTTAGAAATACAAGGAAAGTATTTAAATTTTCAAGAAATTCAACTTATTCAAGTGGGAGAGATGACAGGAAAACTGGCAGAAGTATGCACTAAAATTGCAGAACGTCGAACGCAATCATTAACGCTTCAACGCAAATTGCAAAAAATTATGCTTTATCCTGCCATGGTATTAGGTATTTCGCTTTCACTTACGTTGATTTTATTACTCTTCGTTGTACCGCAATTTGCTGAAATGTATGGCGAAAATTCCGCTGAATTGCCTACATTAACTGCCGTATTATTAGCGATGTCTCAATTCCTACAACATCATTTTGTTGCGTTAATGATTGCCTGCACTTTCGCTATTTTTATGTTGAAGATGGCATTAAAACATTCCCTTTGGCTAAATCAAAAAAAGAATGTACTAATTAGTCGCATGCCAATTTGGGGCAATATCATTTGCCTTTCTCGCTTAATCAGTTTTAGCCATAACCTGCAATTAATGCTTCAATCCGGAGTGGCATTAACGCCAGCCTTAAATAGCTTCCTCCCAAAACAACAAACCTGGCAAACACAACGTACCTTAAAAGGCGATATCCTGCTACAACAAGAAGTGCGGTCAATTTTACAATGGGTTTCTCAAGGTTACCCTTTTTCTGAAAGCGTCAGTAGTCATCTTTTCCCAATGGAAGCACAACAAATGCTACAGATTGGAGAAAAGAGTGGAAAGCTTGCGTTGATGTTGCGTCATATTGCTGATAACTATCAAGAAAAACTCAATCATCAAATTGATTTACTTTCCCAACTTTTAGAACCTTTAATGATGCTCATCATTGGTAGTTTAATCGGTATTATTATGATGGGCATGTATCTGCCGATTTTTAATATGGGATCCGTAATCCAATGATGACATTAGCCTTTTTCTTATTGGGTGGTTTAGCAGGTATCTTTGCTTGGTTTTATATTGATCGTTTTATCCCCAATCTCCAACAAGAAATTTATCAGAACTATATCGAACTTTATCCTGAAAATAGGTACTTATTTCACAGTAAAAAAGTAGCAATTCAATCTCAAAAGTGCGGTCATATTTTTCTTTATTTTTTAGGGTTTGGACTCTGTTTTGCTGTACTTTATTATTTTCTTCAGGATGAATTATTTACTTTATGGCTAGCGATTACGCTTAGTCTACTTTTTGTTATCAGTTGGCTAGACTGGCATTATCAACTGATTTCACCGACACCTTGCCTCTTTTTATTTTTCCTGGGTTTATTCGGCGCACATCAAGAATTTTCAATTCTGACGCTTTCTCAAAGTTTAGAAAGTTCGGTCAGTTTTTTCGGTGTTTTTTATATCATCTATTATTTGTCTAAATGGTTTTACAAGAAGGAAGCGTTAGGCCGTGGCGATTATTGGCTCGCTTTAGGAATCGGCACTTATCTCACCATCGCACACTTACCACTTTTCTTATTCATTGCCTGTCTATTAGGCATCATAGTCTATTGGATTTCTCGTAAACCTGTTTTACCTTTCGCGCCCTTTCTTTGCTTATCTTTAATCATCACCAGTGCAATAACCCTATAAATGTAATATATTGGCAACATTGGAAAAGATTATTTTTAAAGGATAGATGCGAAGCATCCTCTCTAAATCAAGTTGCAAGGAATATTATGACTTATATTGTGGGCCTCACTGGCGGCATCGGTAGTGGAAAAAGCACGATTGCAAATCTTTTTGTTGAACTTGGTGTACCCATTGTTGATGCAGATATTGTGGCAAGAGAAGTGGTTGAAAAAGGCTCACCGCTGCTTGCTCAAATTGCTGAGCACTTTGGTAAATCGATTTTGACTGAAGAAGGCGAATTAAATCGGGCCGAGCTACGAAAAAAAGTATTTGCAGACGAAAATGAGAAAAACTGGCTCAATCATTTATTACATCCCGCTATTCGCGAAAGAATGTTAGCGCAGTTAAATGCTCAGACTGCTCCTTATACGTTATTTGTCGTCCCACTGCTCATTGAAAATAAGCTCACCACGCTTTGCGACCGCATACTTGTTGTCGATGTAAAACCTGAAACTCAGCTGGCTCGTGCGTCATCGAGAGATCATAATAATATTCAGCAAATTCAAGCCATTATGAATGCACAAGTCAGCCGTGAAGAACGATTAAAATGGGCGGATGATATTATTTCAAATGATGCAAAATTGCCTGAAAACTTACCGCACTTAAAACAAAAAGTGCTAGAATTGCACCAATTTTATTTAAGTGAATCGAGAAAGAAAAATGTCTGATGAAATTTTTGAAGTCCCCTGCCCGACATGCCAAAAGCCTGTACCTTGGACACAGGAAAGCCAATTTCGCCCTTTTTGTAGCAAACGTTGCCAACTCATTGATTTAGGCGAATGGGCTGCAGAAGAAAAAGCTATTCCAAGTGACACAGCAGATTTCGCCATGGATCCCAATCTCAGTGATGAATGGAGTATCAAATGACTCTTCAACATCACGATAATGGTAAACAGGGTGAGTTTTTCTTACTCGATGAGCAAGGCAAGAAAATCGCGAAACTTACCTATTTTTATGAAACACCCGATACCATTAATGCTAATCACACGTTTGTTGATGATTCTCTTCGAGGACAAGGTGTGGCAGATAAACTCTATCAAGCCTTAATTCATTTTATCCAGGCTAAAAAGCTCACTTTGCACCCAACTTGTAGCTATATTGCAAGAAAATGGGAGCGAACCCAATCTGCTCAATCCCAAGCTTAAACCTGTTAATAAGCGTTTTATTTTTAAGGATATTTTTCCTGCTTCGTGCTATCCTTAGCCCCATTTATTTCTGAGAGCCTGTTATTTATTATGCAAGAAAATTATTTAAGTCAGCAGCGATTTGCCGATCTTCCATTACATCCTATCGTACAAAAAGCCCTACAAGATAAGGGATTTGAATATTGCACCCCTATTCAAGCGTTATCATTACCTATCACCTTACAAGGAAAAGATGTCGCCGGCCAAGCACAAACCGGTACGGGTAAAACAATGGCATTTTTAACGGCCACATTTCATCATTTATTAACGCATCAACCGGATTTTGCTACCAATCAACCTCGCGCATTAATTCTTGCACCAACCCGTGAACTAGCGGTACAAATTAATAATGATGCAGAATTGTTAGCGAAAACAAGTGGATTACGAACCGCACTTGCTTATGGTGGAGATGGCTATGATAAACAACTTAAGGCTATTGAAGCCGGTGTGGATATTTTAATTGGCACCACGGGTCGTGTGATTGACTACGTGAAACAAGGCATTATTCGTTTAGATGACATTCAAGTCGTGGTGTTGGATGAAGCGGATCGCATGTTTGATTTAGGTTTCATTCGCGATATTCGTTATTTATTACGCAAGTGTCCTTCTCCGCAAGAACGCCTCACCATGCTCTTTTCTGCCACGCTCTCTTACAAAGTGCGCGAACTTGCCTTTGAAGATATGAATTCCCCAGAATACATTGAAATTGAACCGGAACAAAAAACGGGACATCGAATTAAAGAGGAACTTTTCTATCCGTCAAATGAAGACAAAATTCCTCTCTTACTGACATTAATGGAAGAAGAATGGCCGGAGCGTTGTATTGTTTTTGCAAATACCAAACATAAATGTGAAGAAATTTGGGGTTATTTAGCGGCAGATGGTCATCGTGTGGGATTGCTCACGGGTGATGTGGCACAGAAAAAACGTCTTTCATTGCTCAAACAATTTACCGATGGTGAGCTCGATATTCTCGTGGCAACCGATGTTGCGGCGCGTGGGTTACATATTTCAGACGTGACTCATGTTTTTAACTTTGATCTACCCGATGACCGAGAAGATTACGTTCACCGTATTGGCCGTACTGGTCGAGCGGGTGAAAGTGGGGTGTCTATTAGCTTTGCTTGTGAAGAATATGCGATGAATTTACCGGCAATTGAAGAATACATTGGTCATTCTATTCCGGTCAGTCAATATGATCCGAATTCATTGATTAGTGATATTCCAAAACCTTATCGTTTAAAACGCAATCCTCCACCTCAAATGCGAAATACTACAGCAAGAAAAACAAACTATCGTCGTAAAAACTAAAAAGAAAAGCTGATGAACTCCTTCATCAGCTTTTTTATGATTAATGCAATCCGACTCTTCGACGTGCAGTACGCATCAATAAGAAAACCCATGGCCATAACACACCTGATGCGATGGAACCAAAGATTTCCTGCCAGTTGAAAAATGCCCCATGCAAGGAGAATTCAACCAAGAAAATAGCCACTCGAATCGCAAAAACGAAAAGAAGTACCAATAAACTTTGGAACCAAAGAGAAAGGTTGCGCAACATTAAGTAATATTTGGAAACAAAATAGAAGGCGACAGAAAGCACCAGTGCATGCACGCCTAAAATAGAGCCTAGCACGATATCCCATAAAACCCCGAGTAAAAATGCCCAACCAATGCTTACTCTATCGGGTAACGCAAGCGTCCAATAAAGCAAAACTAAAACCAACCAAGACGGTTTAAAGGCTTGAAAGCCTGCTGGCCATGGGGCTAATTCCATAATTAATGCCACAACAAAGAAGCATAAAATGGTCGCCCATTGAAAAATAAAACGCCCTTGCATTAGTCTTCTTCCCTATGTTGTTGCTGATCTGGAAAAATGGGTTCCTCTTGTTGAGGCATTGTGGTCGGAATGTCAGGATCCACAATTTCTTTTCCTGTATGCGGTTGAGTACTATCCGCTTGGTCATCCGTAATTTTGGTTTTACTCACAGAATGTGTCGCTTCATGAGCTTGGCTTTCTAAACGTTGCTGTACTAAACGACGCACTTCTTCCGGCGACATAGATTTCACTTTCGACATATCAAGATTGCTCGGCCAAAGTAAAAGCAAATAACGTAAACGATCTAACTCAGCCAACGGTTTCGCTTTCACCGTTGCAAAGTAATTTGAGCCATCACGAGAGACACTTTGCACAACAGCCACAGGATAGCCTTCCACAAAACGGCCACCCAAACCTGAAGTCACCAATAAATCGCCTTTTTCAATATCCACGGAACGAGGCACGTTATCTAAGGTAAGTTCATCTGAGTGCCCTGTGCCACTCGCGATCACGCGCACATCATTACGTAAAACTTGCACAGGAATAGAATGAGTCACGTCGGTTAAAAGTAATACTCGGCTGGTATTCTCACCCACAGATATAATCTGTCCGATCATCCCTTTTTCATCAATCACAGGCTGCCCAACATAAGCGCCATCTCGTTCACCTTGATTGATCACCACTTGCTGACGATAGACATCGGTTTCAGCTGTCAGCACTTCTGCAATCTTTTTATATTCATCGGTGCGTAAAGGCGAATTAAGCAGTAAACGAAGACGTTGGTTTTCTACTTTGAGTTGATCCAATAATAAAAGATCGGCATTTTTCTCACGCAACTGCTCACGCAATACTTTATTTTCAATAAGCAGTTTATTGGTATCCACCAAGTTACTTGATACACCATCTAGAACCGTTCTTGGCCCATTCGCAAGGTAATATAAGCCTCCCACGGCAGTTTCCATGACACTACGCGCCTTCGTCATTGATGAGGTTTGTCCATCAACTAAAATCAGTGTCATCGAAGCAATCACTGCTAATGCGAGTCGAATACCTAATGGTGGTGCTTTACCAAAAATGGGTTTCATTCACTGTCCTAGGGTTGAAAGGAAAAGTGCGGTCAAAAAATCAGACGAATTAAAAACGCCGATTTTTCTGACCGCACTTTTAGAGATTAAATTTCGTCGCTGAAAATATCGCCGCCGTGCATATCAATCATTTCGATTGCTTCACCGCCACCACGAGCTACACAAGTTAATGGTTCTTCTGCGATAATTGCTGGTACGCCACATTCTTTTGATAACAATACATCAATGTTGCGTAATAAAGCACCACCACCCGTTAACACCATACCGCGTTCGAAAATATCTGCGGCGTGTTCTGGTTGGCATTCTTCAAGCGCTGTACGTACCGCTGCAACGATACCATTTAATGGCTGCTGAAGAGCCTCTTGTACATCACGAGAGGTTAATTTGAATGAACGAGGCGCACCCTCAGCAAGATTGTGGCCGTGCACTTCCATTTCTAAAATTTCATCGCCTTCTTGAATGTATGCTGTACCAATTTCATGTTTGATACGCTCTGCAGTTGGCTCACCGATAACGGAACCAAAAGTACGACGAACATAAGAGATGATCGCTTCATCAAAACGGTCACCACCAATACGTACAGAAGATGAATACACGATACCATTTAAAGAAATCACCGCCACTTCAGTGGTACCACCACCGATATCAATGACCATTGAACCAATCGCTGTAGAAACCGGCAAGTTTGCACCGATAGCAGCCGCCATTGGCTCTTCAATTAAATACACTTCACGTGCACCTGCACCTAATGCTGATTCTTTGATTGCACGACGTTCAACTTGAGTTGCACCAGCCGGAACACAAACGAGTACGCGCGGGCTAGGACGCATAAAGTTACCGCTATGTACTTGTTTGATAAAGTATTGCAACATTTTCTCTGTCACAGAGAAATCAGCAATTACACCATCTTTCATCGGACGAATAGCCACAATACTTTTTGGGGTACGACCAAGCATTTGTTTTGCTTCTTTACCTACTGCCGCAATACTTTTGTATGCGCCCATACGGTCTTGACGAATTGCCACAACTGAAGGTTCATCAAGTACGATGCCTTGGCCTTTCACGTAAATTAATGTATTTGCTGTACCTAGATCGATAGAAAGATCGTTTGAAAATAAACCACGAATTTTTTTGAATAACATAAGAATTCCGTCATTAGTTTGGTGAAAAATCACTCATTTCTGAGTATAGAAAAAATTGTGCTAAATGTACCAAAAAATTGAGTTTGATAACAGAATTTTTTACTTTGGTCATCTACACTTACCTCACTATTTTTTCTAACAAGGTAAGTGCGGTCAATTTTAATGGTGTTTTATACCAGATTTCGGTCAGTGAATTGCCACTCACCATTACCTAAAATCATCAATTGTTGCTGATGGAAAGCTTGTAAGGTTGAACGATGTCCCACACTGATAACGGTTGTATGAGGTAAACGTTCTTTTAATAGTCGATACATCGTATCTTCTAAGCCTTCATCCATACTCGCTGTGGCTTCGTCCAGGAATGCGACTTTCGGTTTGTGTAATAACAAACGTGCGAAAGCCAAACGTTGTTGTTCACCGAGAGAAAGAATACGTGTCCAGTCTTGTTCTTGATCTAAACGATCTTGTAAATGCCCTAAAGACACTTGTTTTAATACCTCAATCATCTCATCACGATTAAAGACCTTTTCTTCATTCGGATAAGCCAGCGCAGTCAATAAACTGCCTTGTGGTAAATAAGGTTTTTGCGATAAGAAAAGCTGGTGGGTTGGACAATACACATCTCCTTCAGAATACGCCCACAGCCCTGCCACGGTTCTCAACAACGTGGTTTTCCCCACACCAGAATTACCTTGAATTAATAGGGTTGAACCTTGTGGCAGCGTCAAATTTAAATTCTCAATTAAGGTTTTTCCAAATGGATTACTGATGCTTAAATCCTTAAAGATCACGTCTGTTTCGTGTTCATGTAAATGCGACGTAGATTGACGATTCGCCATATCAATCGCATAACTAAAGCCTGTTAAACGATCTAATGTGGCTTTGTATCCGGCAAAACCATCGTAAGAATTACGGAAGAACGAAAGATTTGAATGCAACTTACCAAATACTTGTAGCGTTTGCATCAGATCACCGAGTTTAATTTGTTTCTCGAAATAGCGACCTACTTGAATAAGCAAAGGAAACACAACAGAAACTTGGCTGACCACTAAGTTAAAACCAGAGAATTTTAAGGTTCGATAAACAATATCCCACATGTTATTGATTACCGCACCGAATTGTTTATAAAGTTGGCTACTCTCAACTTTCTCACCGGCATAAAATGCGACACTTTCTGCATATTCTTTGATACGAATTAAAGAATAACGATAGTTAGCGTTTAAGCGTTCGTTGACGAAATTCAACATAATTAACGGTCGTCCTAAACGGAATGCTATCACGGTGGTGATAATCACATAAGTGAACACCAAGAACACCATCATATGAGGAATTTCAGTACCAAATACCATCATTGGCCCCGCTAATCCCCACAATAAGATCGTGTAAGAAATCATCGAGGTGACAGCATCTATCACACCAGTACTTAAGGAAAGCGAGGTTCTCACATAAGATTGCACATCTTGTTGAATACGTTGATCGGGGTTATCTAAGTTAGCAGAAACATACTGCGTTTTATAGTACGCACGATTATCCATCCATTTATCGACTAACTGACTATTCAACCATTCAATCCAATTAATACAAAAGCGTTGTTCTAAATAATAGCTAAGTAATGCGGCAATGACTGAGCTTGTCGCGATCACACAAAACAGCACCATTTGCTCCCAAAACACAGGTTCATTAAATTCCTGTAAGGATGTGTACATATTGTTATACCACTCGGAATGCACCAAGCTAATACGCACACTGACCAATGTCATCGCCACAATTAACAAGAAAAATAGCAAAGGTTTAATACTTCGACGTGGTGAAAGATACCCACCCGCAAATTGCCAAAATTGTTTACCCCAGTGGGTAAAACGAACTAATAAGAAAATACCAAAGCTAAACACAACAGCCGTCATTGCTAGTGTTTTTACTATCCATAAAAGCGAATTAATGGCCTCTTGAGCGTAATCCATAATCAACCTATAAAATCAAAAAAGTGCAGTCATTTTAGGCGGTGTTTATTTTTAAGCAAGAAAAAATGTGATGGATATAACATTTTTTGACTTTGTTACAAGCGGGCAGGAAATCAAATTGATATAATCCAAAATAGTTAAATTTTTAATAAATTAGAGGTCGGTATGAGTGAAACTGCGATTACCATTAGTTTGCTTGCCCTTGTTGCCGTAATTGGTCTATGGATCGGGCATTTCAAAATTAAAGGTGTAGGACTGGGTATTGGTGGCGTATTATTTGGTGGTATTTTAGTTGCCCATTTCACCACCCAATATGGCATTAAATTAGATAGCCATACATTACATTTCGTGCAAGAGTTCGGCTTAATTCTGTTTGTTTATACGATTGGTATTCAAGTGGGGCCGGGCTTTTTTGCTTCCTTACGACAATCAGGCTTAACCTTAAATGGATTAGGGTTCTTAATTGTTGCACTCGGTGCATTCGTGACGATTATCATTTATAAATTTGCGGATATTCCCCTTGATGTCGCACTTGGTATTTACTCTGGGGCGGTCACCAATACCCCATCCCTCGGTGCGGGTCAGCAAATTCTCTCTGAATTAGGCATGTCGCAAACGACGTCTAACATGGGGATGGCCTATGCGATGGCTTATCCTTTTGGAATTTGTGGCATTTTACTTTCTATGTGGCTTATTCGTCTTTTCTTTAAAATTAAAGTGGATGAAGAAGCGGCAAATTTTGAAAAAGAAAGTGGTCACGACAAAGAAGCGCTCAAAAGCATGTCTCTGAAAGTCACCAATACTAATCTCAATGGTATCCATTTGATTGAGATTCCTGGTTTTGATGATGAAGATGTAGTTTGTTCTCGCTTGAAACGAGGTGAGCTCGTCATTGTGCCGAAAGCGGATACCGATGTTCAACTTGGCGATATTTTACATTTGGTCGGTAATCCTGAAGGTTTGAAAAAAATGCACCTAATTATTGGGGAAGAAGTTGATGTTCCTGTAGCAAGCTTGAGTGGCGAAATTCGTTCTGAACGCGTGGTCGTGACAAATGAAAAGGTTCTAGGGAAACAAATTCGCCATCTCGGCATTCATCAAAAATACGGTGTAGTCATTTCACGTTTAAACCGTGCGGGTGTAGAATTGGTGCCGACAGCCCATACCACCCTTCAATTCGGTGACGTATTACACATGGTGGGTAAAACCGACATTCTCAACCAAGCTATTTCAGTGATCGGGAATGCCAAACAGAAACTGCTACAAGTGCAAATGTTGCCGGTATTTATTGGGATTGGCTTAGGGGTATTACTCGGTTCCATTCCTTTCTATATTCCTGGCTTCCCTGTGGCATTAAAATTAGGGCTAGCGGGCGGGCCATTAGTCGTCGCATTGATCTTGGCTCGAATTGGCTCTATCGGTAAACTCTATTGGTTTATGCCACCAAGTGCTAACTTAGCTTTACGCGAAATTGGTATTGTGCTCTTCCTCGCTGTAGTGGGTTTAAAATCTGGCGGTAGCTTTGTAGACACACTCACCAATGGTTCTGGTCTTGAATGGATGGGCTACGGTATTTTCATCACACTCATACCATTAATGATTGTGGGAATCATTGCCCGTTTATATGCGAAATTAAATTATCTTTCACTTTGTGGTTTATTAGCGGGGTCGATGACTGATCCTCCAGCACTCGCTTTCGCCAATGAACTGAAAGAAGGAAGTGGTGCCGCATCCCTTTCCTACGCGACAGTTTATCCGCTCACAATGTTCTTGCGGATCATTTCACCGCAATTATTAGCGATTCTTTTATGGGTTTAATACCCTTTCAAACTTGGGGCAGAATGACTGCCCCAATATTTATGCCAAACTCTGTTACAACCATAAAACAATTCAAATAAAATCTGCCCCAAGCCTATCCCTTTCCCTCATTCAATGATAGAATTCATCGCTTTATTTAAATAGGAAAAGAAATGTCATTAGTTGAATTTGTAATTGATAAACTCGATGATTTAAAAGGCACCGACATTGTGCATTTTGATGTAAAAGGCAAATCATCGATTACTGAAAACATGATTATTTGTACTGGTACATCTAGCCGCCAAGTCTCTGCTATGGCAGATAACCTTATTGCAGAATGTAAAAAAGCCGGTTATGAAACCTTTGGTGAAGAAGGTCGTAATACGGCTGATTGGATCGTGGTCGATCTCGGTCAAACTATCGTACATATTATGCAACGTGATGCGCGTGAGATGTATCAGTTAGAAAAACTTTGGGCATAAAGTGCGGTCAATTTTGATTGTGTTTTGAAAGGGAAAAGGATGAAAATCACATTAATTGCAGTGGGAACGAAAATGCCGGCTTGGGTTACCACCGGATTTGAAGAATACCAACGTCGTTTTCCTAAAGATATGCCTTTTGAACTCATTGAAATTCCAGCAGGCAAGCGTGGAAAAAATGCGGATATTAAACGCATCTTAGAACAAGAAGGCAAAGCAATGTTAGCAGCTTGCGGAAAAGGCAAAGTGGTGACATTAGATATCCCTGGGAAACCTTGGACCACACCACAACTCGCAGAGCAACTAGAAGGCTGGAAAAATGATGGTCGTGATGTGTGCTTGCTTATTGGTGGGCCAGAGGGCTTATCCCCTGAATGTAAAGCTGCGGCAGAACAAAGTTGGTCACTTTCTCCGCTCACAATGCCGCATCCATTAGTGCGTATTGTGGTGGCAGAAAGTTTATACCGTGCCTGGTCACTAACCACAAATCATCCTTATCACAGAGAATAACGCGTTACATTACCGATGAATTTAAAGAAATTCTTTGCAGCCCCAACCAGCGAACCGATCCGCGATAAAAAAGCGGAGCGGAACCTGTTTGCGCGTCGAACATTGGTGGCATTCATCGGTATTTTGGCATTAAGTGGCGTGCTATTTGCCAATATTTACCATCTCCAGGTGGTGAATTACGACATGTACCAAACTCGCTCTAACGGCAACCGCATTAAATTACTTCCATTACCGCCTACTCGCGGATTAATTTACGATCGTTATGGTGAACTACTAGCGGAAAATCTCACCTTTTTCGGCTTATATATCGTGCCGGAAAAAACCGAAAATTTAGACCGCACTTTTGAAGAGTTGCGCTATGTTGTGGGGCTCACAGACGAAGACATTGAGCATTTCAAAAAAGAACGTCGCCGCGGCACACGTTATACACCGATTTTACTCAAACCAAGCTTAACGGAAGAACAAATCGCCCGTTTTGCAGTAAACCAATATAAATATCCCAGCCTGGATGTTCGCCCTTATTTCAAACGAAATTATCTATATGGCGAAGTCATGACACATATTTTGGGTTATGTGGGACGCATTAATGACCGAGATGTTGAACGCCTGAAAAAAGAAGAAAAATTTGCTAACTACTCAGGTTCCACAGATATAGGGAAATTGGGTATTGAGCGTTATTACGAAGAACAACTCCACGGTACGACGGGTTTTGAAGAAGTGGAAATCAATAACCGCGGAAAAGTTATCCGTAAATTACGTGAGCAACCAGCCACTGCAGGCAAAAGTATTCATCTGACTATCGATTTAGCCTTGCAACGCTATATTATGTCATTACTTTCAGGGCAAAAAGGCGCAGTTGTGGTACTAGATCCGAAAGATAACAGCGTATTGGCCATGGTTTCTACACCAAGTTATGACAATAATTTATTCGTCGATGGCATTTCTTCTAGCGATTACAAGCGTTTACTAGAAGACCCTACTCGACCACTTTACAGTCGCGCGACACAAGGAGTCTATCCACCGGCCTCTACCGTAAAACCATTCGTTGCAGTTGCGGCATTAACTGAAGGGGTGATTACACCTAACACCACGATTTTTGACCCAGGTTACTGGACATTACCAAATTCAACAAAACGTTTCCGAGATTGGAAAAAAACAGGGCATGGTTATACGGATTTAAACAAAGCCATTACGGAATCATCGGATACCTTCTTCTATCAAACGGCCTTTAATTTAGGCATTGATCGTTTCTCCATGTGGATGAAACGCTTTGGCTTTGGTATGCCAACTGGCATTGAAATCCAAGAAGAAGCCGCGGCCAATATGCCGAGTAAAGAATGGAAACAAAAACGTTATAAAAAACCTTGGGTACAAGGCGATACGATCTCTGTAGGGATTGGACAAGGTTATTGGACGGCTACACCATTACAAGTGGCAAAAGCGACCTCTATCGTGGTTAATAACGGGAAAATCCATACGCCTCATTTAATGAAATCAGTGGAAGGCTCTATCATTGAGCCCTATCAAGACCCGCTTTTATATGAGGATATTACTGAGCCGAAACAAGCTTATTGGGATGCCGCTAAACGCGGGATGTTTAATGTGGTGAATTCAGGTGCAGGGACAGGACGAAAAGCCTTTATCGGTACGAATTATCACGTAGCAGGGAAATCCGGTACCGCACAAGTGTTCAGCTTAAAAGAAAACCAAAAATATAATGCAGTAGGATTAAAAAAAGAATTACATGACCATGCTTGGTTCACGGCTTATGCACCTTATGAAGATCCGAAATTAGTTGTCACCATTATTTTAGAAAATGCGGGGGGCGGCTCAAGTAATGCTGCGCCAATTGTGCGTCAAATTATGGATTTCTACCTAAATAAACGCTTGCCGCAAATTGAACGTCAACAAAATGCTGAAAAAGAAAAGATAACGGACCAAACTGAGTTAGACGCACCAACGCAAGAACCCCAACCAAGTGAGAATGAATAATGGAAGAAAAAGTGCCTTTATGCTTGCGATTATGGCAACGCTTACATATTGATTTCTTATTATTTATTGGTTTAGCCGCCATTACTGCCTATGGCATGCTTGTGCTTTATAGTGCATCTGGTGCCAGTGAAGTCATGTTCCAAAACCGTATCATTCAGGTTATATTAGGTTTTGCTGTCATGATGATTATGGCACAGCTTCCCCCTAAATTTTATCAGCGCCTCGCCCCTTATTTATATTTGGTTGGTTTTATTATGCTGATTTTAGTTGATGCCTTCGGTACAACCAGTAAAGGAGCACAACGTTGGTTAGATCTTGGTTTTATTCGCTTTCAGCCGTCTGAAATTGTCAAACTCGCAGTGCCATTAATGGTCGCCGTATATTTAGGTAATCGCCCATTACCACCTAAAATGAGCGAAACTTTTATTGCTATCGCTATGATTATGGTGCCAACTTTACTTGTAGCCATTCAACCAGACTTAGGGACATCAATTCTGGTTAGTGCATCGGGCTTATTCGTGGTATTCTTAGCAGGCATGAGTTGGTGGCTAATTCTGACGGCTGTCGTTGGCTTAGCCGCATTTATTCCCATCATGTGGATGTACTTAATGCATGACTACCAACGCATGCGTGTATTAACCTTACTTGACCCAGAGAAAGATCCGCTTGGGGCAGGTTACCACATTTTGCAATCCAAAATTGCCATCGGTTCAGGCGGCATGTCAGGCAAAGGATGGATGCAAGGGACACAATCCCAATTAGAATTTTTGCCTGAACCACACACTGATTTTATTTTTGCCGTGATGAGTGAAGAACATGGAATGGTCGGTTTTCTTATTCTGATGGCAATTTATTTGTTTATTATTATCCGTGGCTTAATAATTGCAGTGAATGCAGAAACCTCTTTTGGGCGCATTCTTGCCGGTGCCACTACGCTGATTTTCTTTGTTTATGTCTTCGTGAATATCGGTATGGTGAGCGGTATTTTGCCTGTTGTAGGGGTGCCTTTACCACTCTTTAGCTACGGCGGTACTTCATATGTAGCCATTATGGCAAGCTTTGGTTTAGTGATGTCGATTCATACTCACAAACCTCGCTTTATGAAAGGGAACTAATTTCCCGTTTGGCTTTCTTATGAAGAGCACCGATAATCTTGAAAGTAATAAGTATGACATTAAAAAACATCTTAAAAACGACCGCACTTTTCACCTTGATAAGCAGCTCAAGTTTCTCTGCTTTTGCCGATACTCAAAAAATGTATGGTATTCAAGGGGATTCAATGTCGATTACAACGACCGTTCAAGCCCCACAAAGCTATGAAGTGAATGGTAAAACATACACGACACAAGGTAATGAAGCGAAATCCTATTCAAAAGAAGGGACAGCAAGTTATTACCACCATAAATTTAATGGTCGTAAAACCGCCAATGGCGAACGCTATAATTCCGCACTTTTCACCGCTGCGCATAAGACTTTGCCTTTAAACTCTTATGCCGTCGTCACTAACTTGCATAACAATCGTAAGGTAATTGTGCGAATTAATGATCGCGGACCATTTAGCCATAAACGCATTATTGACTTATCCCATTCTGCCGCAAAAGAATTGGGTCTTATTGCTCGTGGTACAGGACAAGTAAGAATTGAAGCGTTACATGTGGATCATAAAGGTCAAATTTCAGGTGCAGGGGCAAAAACACTTGCTAAGCACGCTAAAACACAAGAAGCCAGTGATCGTTTAGTCACCGATAAAAATAACGAAAAAAAAAATCAAAACTTAGATAGCACAAACGATGCAAAAACTGTCTTCAAGCTAAAACTACTCGCTCTGTCGTCAAAAAATCAAGCAGAAAGCATCATCACAAAGCTCGCGTTAGACGACATAAAGGCAGAAATTAATCAAAATGGAAAAAACTACGAAATTCATTTTGGTCCGTTAGCCAATCAAGCTGATGTTAATCAATTAAAAACAAAATTACAAAAAACGATCAATGGGCAACCCGTAATCGTTTATACTTATAAAAACTAATACGCTATTAAAGGAAAAACTATGTTAAAACAATCTGCAAAATTGAAAAAAATTGTACTCTGCTCGGGATTAATGGCCGCATCAACATTTGCTGCGGCTGAAGATATTCAATACGGTATCGCAGTACCGGAAGTGAATGCACAAACTTATGTTTTAATGGATTACAATTCTGGTGCGGTACTTGCATCACTTAACCCAGATCAACGCCAATACCCTGCTTCATTAACGAAAATGATGACTAGTTACGTGGTTGGTGTAGCATTAAAACAAGGTAAAATTCATAATGAAGATATGGTCACCATTGGCGAAAGTGCTTGGGGGAGAAACTTCCCAGATTCTTCAAAAATGTTCTTAAATTTAAATCAACAAGTGTCAGTGGGTGATTTAAACAAAGGAATTATCATTGTTTCTGGTAATGATGCTTGTGTCGCAGTGGCTGAACATATTTCGGGTACCGTGGCTAACTTCGTTGATACCATGAATAAATACGTTCAACAATTTGGCTTAAAAAATACCAACTTCACTACGCCACACGGTTTAGACGATCCAAACCAATATTCAACTGCACGTGATATGGCGATTATTGGTGCACATATTATTCGTGATTTACCGGAAGAATATAAAATCTACTCTGAAAAATACTTTACGTTCAACAACATCAAACAACCTAACCGTAATGGCTTATTATGGGATAAAACTATTAACGTTGATGGGATGAAAACCGGTCACACAAGCCAAGCAGGTTATAACCTTGTCGCATCAGCAACAAGTCCAAACAATATGCGTTTGATTTCTGTTGTCATGGGCGTGCCGACCTATAAAGGTCGCGAAGTAGAAAGCAAAAAACTCTTACAATGGGGTTTTGCTAACTTTGAAACACTAAAAGCCCACAAAGCCAATGAAAAAATTTCAACACAATCGGTTTACTACGGTGATAAAGGTGATGTTAAACTCGGTGTCTTAGAAGATGCTTTTATTACTGTGCCAAAAGGTAAACAAACTGACTTAAAAGCACGTTATGAATTAGATAACAAATACTTACAAGCACCTTTAACAAAAGGTCAAGTAGTGGGTAAAATCGTTTATCAACTAGACGGCAAGGATGTGGCAATTGTTAATCTTCAAGCATTAGAAGATGTACAAGAAGGCGGTTTCTTCGGTAAAGGTTGGGACTGGTTAGTGTTAACCGTTAAAGGATTATTTGATTAAACGCCTTGAAAATTAACCGTACTTCCCCATTTATATTACATCAATAAATCCGTAAGGTGTGTGAATTTAACTGATTCACGCACCTTACTCTTAAATAAGGATACAACATGACAACCGAAAATGATTATGAAAAACTAAAAGAAGTAATGGAATTCCCTGCTGCCATGACATTTAAAGTCGCAGGTGTTAACCGTGAGAACTTAGCGCAAGACATCGTTGCGGTAATACAAAAATATTTACCGGGTGATTATATTCCAAAGGAAAAACGCAGTAGTAAAGGCACTTATAATTCAGTTTCAATTGATATCGTGGCGCAAAACTTTGAGCAAGTAGAGACGCTCTACAAAGAACTTGCAAAAGTTGAAGGCGTCAAAATGGTTATCTAAGATGAACAATACTGATTTAGTTGTCCGTCAATTAGGATTACAAGATTATCAGGAAATTTGGCATAAAATGCAGGAATTCACCGATAATCGAAATGCAGAAACGACTGATGAAATTTGGCTTGTCGAGCATCATCCTGTTTTCACACAAGGCCAAGCCGGCAAACCAGAGCACTTATTACAAAGTAGTAATATACCTGTTGTACAATCGGATCGTGGTGGACAAATTACCTATCATGGACCAGGTCAGCAGGTGATGTATGTGCTCATTGATATCAAGCGCCATGAACATTTAAATGTTCGTCAATTAGTGACCGCACTTGAACAATCTGTCGTGAAAACCCTCGCAGACTATGCCATCGAAGGTTATCCCAAACCTGATGCACCAGGCGTATATATTGACGGCAAAAAAATCTGTTCATTAGGCTTACGTATCCGTAAAGGGTGCTCCTTCCACGGTTTGGCATTTAATATCAATATGGATCTCAATCCTTTCCATTACATTAATCCTTGTGGCTATGCAGGGCTTGAAATGTGTCAGCTTGCTGACTTTATTGGTAAAGAAGAGGCGACACTTGACAAGGTTTCCCCCAAATTAATTAAACACTTTGCCGAACTTTTGGGCTATAATGTTACAAATTTATAACATTCACTTTTATCACTCATTTAAAAATGCCTGAATCAGGCATTTTTCTTTAGGAAAGAACAATGTCAACGCCTTTTAAAATGGAACGCGGTGTGAAATACCGCGATGCTGCCAAAACATCGATCATCCCAGTTAAAAACATCGATCCTAATCAAGAATTATTGAAAAAGCCGGAATGGATGAAAATCAAATTACCGTCTAGCTCATTAAAGATCGAAACCATCAAAAACGGGATGCGTCGTCATGGCCTACATTCTGTATGCGAAGAAGCGTCTTGCCCAAATTTACACGAGTGCTTTAACCATGGTACGGCAACCTTTATGATTTTAGGCGCAATTTGTACTCGTCGTTGCCCTTTCTGTGACGTTGCACATGGTAAACCCTTACCGCCAGATCCTGATGAACCACGTAAATTAGCTGAAACCATCCAAGATATGAAGTTGAAATATGTGGTGATTACCTCTGTTGACCGCGATGATTTACCTGATCGTGGTGCGGGCCATTTTGCTGAATGTGTAAAAGAAGTGCGTGCATTAAACCCTGGCATTAAAATTGAGATTTTAGTGCCTGATTTCCGTGGTCGTATTACTCAAGCCTTAGAAAAATTAAAAGACAATCCACCGGATGTGTTCAACCACAACTTGGAAAATGTGCCGCGTTTGTATAAAGAAATTCGTCCAGGTGCCGATTATCAATGGTCTTTAAAATTACTTCATGATTTCAAAGAAATGTTCCCAAACATTCCAACTAAATCAGGCTTAATGGTTGGATTGGGTGAAACCAATGAAGAAATTCTTCAAGTGATGGAAGACTTACGTGCCAATGGCGTCACCATGCTTACACTGGGTCAATATCTCCAACCAAGTCGCCATCACTTACCGGTTGCGCGCTATGTGCCACCAGCCGAATTTGATGAATTCCGTGATAAAGCTAACGCAATGGGCTTTGAACACGCAGCCTGTGGTCCATTTGTTCGCTCTTCCTACCATGCTGATTTACAAGCAAGTGGTGGATTAGTGAAGTAATCCAAAACAGCTAAAAAAATGACCGCACATTGAATTTCAAGTGCGGTCATTTTTTATGTCATCCTTTCAACTAGTCTGTTGCGGCAGGCTTCTCTTCTTCGCCCTCATCCGTCTCTATCATGCTTTCTTGACGAAGATCTTCAAGGGTACGACCATTAATTAAGTAGCCATTTTCTGTTTTTTCCACTCTAGAAACGTAATTATCACCTTCTTCTACAAATTCTCGGTGAAGTTTTCCATCATGTTTCACAAAGCTATTTAAATATTGCCAAAAGTATGAATTTTCCTTAATTGCTAAGGCTTTTTCATTTTGATCATCAAACAACATTTTACTTAATGTCAGATTAAATGTGCCTTCAATATTATCTGGAATCATGTCTGATGAATCATCTTCTGGCACTTGAGGCACAATACCACTCACTTCCAATTTAACAGGATAAGCCTTGGTCTCCGGATAAGTATTTAGATTCAAATTCAACGTTGCATTATCAACGATTAAATCAAGCTCTTTCCAAGAGTTTTTGATATATTTATCGAATGTGGCTGACGTTAAATGCGTACTACATAAAGCCCCATAAAATGGTGCTGAGCAAAATCTTGCTGATAAATGCGCTTTGCTATGATTAATTTTAAATGGTGCATCAACCGCGAGTTTTTCAAATTGAAAGCCTGCACTTGGATAACTAACTTTATTCGCAGACAATGTGATATGTTCATTATATTGATCATTATCTAAAATTTCCGTCTTATCACTGGCTGATACGTCATCAAGCACTAAATCGGCCATATTAAATGATTTTAATGCTGCCTCAATATTGGTTTTACCACTAAATTCTTTTACCCATTTATCTTTGGCATTCAAGAAATCTTTATTGTCTTTTGCCGGAGCCTCTTTCTTAGCAAACGCATCTAATAAAAACGGGACAAACGCCAATTCGTTTGCCACGTTGTAATCATCTAACTGAATATTAACTTTACCGCCTTTAGCTTCCCATTTACGCTCTTCATCAGCTGGGGTTTGCTTCACACTTTCAACATTTAATTTGAAATCCACATTGGCTTTAGTTAAATCTGTATTCGCCAACTTAAGTTCAAGGCCAGCATTTTGTAAGTTAAAGTAAGGCTGATTATTTTTAGGCACATTGACAGAAAGCACAGATAACGAACCATCAAAACGATCGTTTTGTGTAACAATTTTCGTTAATAAATTGATCGCCTCTTTAATGGTCAGAAAGC
>ENA-OWLX01000157-OWLX01000157.1-metagenome-genome-assembly--contig:-NODE-157-length-22432-cov-8.980024_pt1 | contig 22432 bp, 27 predicted proteins | sample MGYA00245351_ERZ651106 | MGnify/ENA primary metagenome ERZ651106 (study PRJEB26857, sample SAMEA4031768) | metagenome | biome: human; feature: oral; material: saliva | place: Philippines | collected 2014... | reverse complement strand
AAAGCGTGTATACGTGAATAGCGTATCGAGGGTTCGAATCCCTTCCTCTCTGCCATTTTCATTTTTATAAGTTTTTCATTACTTCTAAAACTGCATATTAAAGGCTAAGTTATCAATAACTTAGCCTTTTTTGTTATTCATCTGCTTTAAATTCATTTCGGGTATATTTCAATTCTTTTATCTTTTTTGTGGTATTTTATGTGTTATTACCCAAGGAGTAACACTTCATGCCAAAAATTGTAACGCCATTAAGTCTGTCTCAAATTAAAACAGCAAAACCTAAAGAGAAGGTTTACAAGTTACCAGATGGAGGTGGGCTTGCCCTATGGATTTTGCCTTCAGGTTCTAAGTCTTGGAGGCTACAATACCGCCGCCCTGATGGGAAAATGAACACATTGACGCTGGGTTTATTTCCACGTTTCGGACTAGCAGATGCGCGGGCATGGCGAAAGGAGATGTTAGAAAAAATCAGAAATGGAACTGATCCGAAGGCAATTTCTGCGGACGTAGGAGCAGAGTTTCGTTTTGAAAATTGCTTGGTACTTTGGTTTGAAAAATGGAAGAAATCGGGTGGCAAACAAGGGATGGGTAAAAATCCGCGTTATGCAGGGCAAGTACTGTCGGCTTTAGAATTGAATGTACTACCTTTTTTTAAGGGAAAGGATATTCGTTCGATCAAGACGGCAGATATAGTAGCTGTTTTAAGGAAAATGGAAGAACGCGGGGCGCTTGAATATTTACGTCGGGTTAAAGGTGCATTGGGATTGATGTTTGATTATTTTGTAGCAGATGGATCTATCACTATAAATCCAGTCAGTGTTATTGGAAAACAAGTATTCGATAGGCCGCCTGAACGTCATTTCGATACACTGCGCTTTGATGAGCTACCTCTCTTAGTGGAGAAGTTAGAAACATCGAAGGGAGTCGGAGAACGAGCTCGTCTATTAATTTATTGGCAACTTTTGAGTATGACGCGACCGTCAGAGGCGGCAGGGACTCGTCTGAATGAAATTAACTTAAAGGCAGGAACTTGGGAAATACCAATTGAAAGGATGAAAACAAGACCGCATGTTGTCCCATTGAGTTCCGCTTTGACGCGAATTTATTTTGAGGCACTAAGATTAAATGTGAATGGAGTATTCTTATTTGAAGGTTCAGGGTTTACCAAACCATTGTCGTCTGAAACAGTCAGATTGAAGCTTCGTACTAAAATGGGGCTGGATACGACGGCACACGGTTTGCGGAGTCTTGCACGGACTTATTTGCGGGAGGTTTATAAGGTTCGTAGAGATGTGGGTGAATTACTGCTTTCACATGGTATTACAGATAAAACAGAACGCGCTTATGACCGCTCGGAGCTTTTAGAAGAGCGACGAGAGATGCTGGAAAACCTTGGTCGAGATGTGATGGCATTACGGGAAAAGTATCGGATAAAATAGTTTTGAGGTCGTCTGGAAAGTTTTCAGACGACCTTTTTCTATATCCAAAACTTAAAAAACCCACCTAAAACCCCATATGCTTGCCCACATATTCACTCTTTGCCAAAATCAAATCGTCATCTGAAGTGATATGTTCCTTGTGATTGTTGAGTAATGACAGCCGGAAAGACGGCATCACAAAAAGCCGCCGTTGCCACTCCACAACGGCGGCTTTCCAAAAACAGCAAAACAAAAACCAAGATCATGTTCAAAGAACCCTGCCAAGTCATAGCAATCCACAGTCGCCCCTTATTTTTTTGCGGCTTATGGTTCATTACAGTCAGACTGAAAAATGAATATGGCTGGAAATTTGACCGAAAAGCCATGTTTGAAAGTAAAAAAGCAGCAGAAAGCCTAAAAATCGGAGACTACATCATTCCATGAATAGTCGCAAAATTGAAAACCTCATAAAAATCGGCACAGTTTCACAAGCCGACCCCGTTGCCAACAGAATCCGCGCACAACACGGCGGTCTCATTACAGACTGGTTACCATACTTTGTTCCTGCAGCGGGTGGCGTATCAATTTGGCGTTTACCTTCCATCGGCGAAGGTTGCATCATACTTTCTCCCAGCGGAGAACCCGAAAACGGAATTATTATTTGCGGATTCTCAACCGACCAACATCCTGCCCCATCTAAAAACCCAGACGAAACCATCATCCTCATGCCTGACGGAGCAGAGTTTAAATACAACCACGCAGAAAGCCATCTGCAAATCAACGGCATTAAAACTGCCGATATTACCGTCAAAGAAACAGCCACCGTACACACCAAACACCTGACTATCGACAGTCCCGAGACAGACATCAAAGGCAAGTTAACCGTTGCCGGACTGCTTACATATCAGGGAGGCATGGCAGGAAGTGGCGGCGAAGGTGGAGCGGCAGCAGTTATCAAAGGCACAATACGCCAAGAATCAGGCAGCATCATCAGTAACGGGATCAACCTAACCACCCACACCCACCAGGGCGACAGCGGCGGCACGACAGGAACGCCTAAATGACCAACGACCAAACAGGCCGCAGCATCGGTCTAAAAGAACACATTGCCCAATCCATAAAAAACATACTCTTCACTCGCATCGGTAGCCGCCTCATGCGGGAAGACTACGGTAGCCTCCTGCCAGAGCTGATAGATATGCCGATGACCCAGACCGTTATAGCACTCTGCCATCAGGCTGCCGTAACTGCCATAGCTGCATGGGAGCCGCGCATTACCGTCCGCAGCATACACTTTGACCCGTCCGCCGCCGCCAACGGACAACTTGCCATTACCATAGTCACAACCCTAACCGACGGCACAGAACAAACATTCCAAATACAATAACGCAGAAACATGGCAGAAATTGACCTAACCCGCCTACCAGCCCCCAAAGTCATCGAAGAACTCGACTTTGAAACCATATTTGAGCGCAAAAAAGCGAACCTCATCGCCCTCGTCCCGGCTAGCATACGCCAAACCATTACAGCCACCTTGAAACTCGAATCAGAGCCATTGACCATAGACCTTCAACAGCAGGCATATCAAGAAATCATCCTGCGTCAACGCATAAACCAAGCAGCTGCAGCAACACTTTTAGCCTTCGCACAAGGAAGCGATCTTGACCACCTTGCCGCAGCCAAAGGCATAGAGCGGAAAACCATCATAGCTGCCGATCCAACCACCAATCCCCCCACAGAAGCCGTTTATGAAACCGACGATGACCTCCGCCGGCGCGTCCAGTTATATCCAGAAAAACTCGCAGCTGCAGGACCTCGTGCAGCATACGAAGCCCATGCCCTTGATGCAGCCCCTGATATTACCGATGCCCGCGCCGTCAGAGTGTCTCCGGGAACAGTCGCTGTCTATATCCAAACATCCAGCAACCAAGGCATACCTAGTGGCCGCACCCTTGAAACCGTCAATGCCTATCTTAGCGACGAAATCCGCCGCCCACTCTGCGATACCGTAACCGTCCACGCCGGTACACCTAAAGAAATACGCATATCCGCCCGTATTACCTATGAAGACGGCCCAGACAAAGAAATCGTCAAAGCCCGCCAGCTTCAAGACCTCAATCAAATGCTAGAGCAGCATAAAAGACTCGGCGCACAAATTGCCTTATCAAAAATCATTGGCGCACTTGATACGGATGGCGTCAAAAAAGTAGAGCTGACAGAGCCAAGACAAGACATCCAGTGCACAGACGGCGAATTTATAAAAATTACAGAAACCATTCTGACAGAAGCCTAAGCCATGCCGACAGTCATCCCTAGTAACAACACCGACCTCCTGCAAGCCCTCGCACGCCTGACATCGCAAGAACTGGCAACTGTCTTCGACCTCACAGTCATTACCAAAAGCCGCATTCCCGACAGTTGCCCTCCAGAATTCATACCATGGCTTGCATGGGAACGCTCCATAGGCAGTGACGAAGGCTGGAATATTACCGACACCGAAATCGCACGCCGAAAACTGATAGAAAACTATATTCAAAAGCATCAGCACAAAGGGACACCATCCGTCATCCGGCGCCTTTTCCGTGACCTAGGATACGGAGAAATACAAATCATCGAAAATACCGCCAATCTTTACTGGAACGGAAACGCCGTCTTCGACGGCACACACCTATTCGGTGGTAGCAACGGAGAATGGGCGAAATACAGCATTAAATTAAGCCGCCCGGTTACCAATAATGAAGCCCAAAAGCTTCGAGAATGGTTGGAACGAATTGTCCCTCTCCGTTGCGAACTGCACAGCCTCGACTACCGGGACCACCCTATCTATTGGAACGGAGAAATCACTTTCGACGGTAGTTACAACTTCGGCATAGCCTGACCCTAAAGGATAAAAAATGGCCAACGCAAAAGAACTCAACCAATACACCCAAAACGTCCGCCTCATCGAACCGGGCGACCGCGTTATAGGCGGTACTGATGCCCCAATCAATCAACCCCTGCAAGCGCTAGCTAACCGCACCTTATACCTTAAAACCCAAGTCGAATCCAAGATTGGCAATAAAGGTACGCAAGTTATAGAAGGCCAGCTCAACATTCAAACCAACGCATGGGAAAAAATCCGTTTTACCAATGGCGACGGCAGCTACTGGCGTTTTGAGACCGCCCCCGTATCTGAAGGAGAAAACGGCGCACGCTTCAATTATGTTTTTACATCGGGAGGTCGAGAAATCGGGCGCGTACACTTCCCGCGCGTATCCGGATCGGAAAGCGTCGCCTATCAAAGTTGGGTCGAAGCCAATGCCGCCCGACTTGCTACTGACAAAATGAATGTCGCCACCACCAACTACTATGCAAACCAGTCCGGAGGCTATACCAAAAGCGGATTTTACCGATCCAATGGCCGTCAGCTTGACGGAAATACCCTGCCAACGATGGAAATCCACATTGCCCATCCGGAAGCAGTGAACGGCGCACACGCCCGCGGTATCGGTTTCTCATACGGCTCGGCGTCCAATCCGTTTCATCTCGTTACCTCTGCTTGGGATGCCAACGGTCGTTATATCGGCATGAAAACCGTCTTGACTGAAGAAAACGGCGTCATGCTATCAAATGACCAAACCGTCGGCGGTGTCAAAACCTTTACATCAAAAGCCGTATTTAATGCGGGATTGTCCGTATCCGGCAATGGAAAATCTGCCGACATCAATACTGGGGCAAAAGACGTTTATTTGCGCAACACGGCAAGCAATAAATACCTGCAACTTAAGGACGACGGCACATTGACATACAGTGGCGTCAAAATTGCCCTTATGTCCGACAAATCAGATGCCGTCAATCTGGACAGTACCGACAGTCTTGCCACATCCAAAGCCGTCAAAACCGCCTACGACAACAGTATCCGACGCGGAGGAGCAGTAGGTTTGGGCGGTCAGAATCATCAAATTGCCATCGGTTGGGACACGCCCGGACTGATTGCGCGTGTCGATAACAACGTGATGAATGTAGGCGTCCCCGTTGGTGCCGTCGCCTACTTTGCCCAAGATGTCCCACCATTTGGATGGTTAAAAGCAAACGGCGCGGCAGTATCCCGTACCGTCTATGCAAACCTGTTCGCCGCCATCGGTGAACGTTACGGCCGTGGTGACGGACGCACCACTTTCAACTTGCCCGACTTGCGCGGCGAATTTATCCGATCATGGGATGACGGCAGAGCCATTGATAGAAATCGTGTCTTAGGCTCATGGCAGGCGGATGAATTCCGCAGCCACAGCCACGGCATCGGCGTCAACCGCATGTCCGACACCGACAGGGGTAGTAATCCGTCAACCGTATCGGTTGACACTGTCGGCCAAACCGACCCGGCTGGCGGCATTGAAACCCGCCCTCGAAATATCGCCCTGCTGGCATGCATCAAGGCATAAGCCGCCTTAAACCGTTTAGAAAGGTAAAAAAAATGACCCAAAACATCCAATGGACAAAGCCCGTTTGCCAACTTGACGCCGACCATCTCTACATCGGCCAAACCACAGCCGATCTGGACATCATGGCACGCGACGGCAGCTATCTGATTCCCGCCGGTTGCATCGACACCGACCCGCCTCAAATCAGCGCAGGCAAAGCCGCCCGCTGGAACGGCGAAGGATGGGACTTCATCGAAGACCATCGCGGCAAAACTGCCTACCGAAAAACTGATCGCACAGCCGTTATCATCGACCAAATCGGCAGCCTTTCAGACGACCTGACATTTTTAAAACCTTCCTCACGGTTTGACGAATGGGATGGAGAAAAATGGATGGAAAACCAAGACAAAAAAGCACAAATTGAAGCCGAATTTTTAAACGCGTCCAAGGCTGCTTTAATCCGCGCCATCAACCGTCAAGCCCAAAACATTGTTGCCCAAAAATCAGGCATGGACGACCTCCCCGCCTTTGAAGTGCAGAGCTGGCCTATCCAAGCGGCCGAAGCACGCGCATGGTCGGTAGATAAAAGCGCGGCCACGCCCGTTTTAGATCAAATTGCCCAATCGCGCGGAATAGACGCAGACAAACTCAAAGCCGCCGCCCTGCGCAAAACCGTTGCCTATGAGTCCCTCTGCGCTACCGTTGCAGGCAAACGCCAAGCCATCGAGAAACAAATCGAAGCCGCCCAAAACTTAGACGAACTCAACGTCATCAACACCGAAATCAATATTTGATTTACAAGGCCGTCTGAAAATGAAATCAAACATCAAAGCCTACTTCAAGAATCTTGCCATTGCTGCCGACCAAACAATTAATGCCGTATTTGGCGGCTACCCGGACGAGACCCTGTCCAGCCGCCTCTACCGCAAAGATGTCGAAGCAAACAAAAGTCACTGGACAGCCATCCGAAAAGCAGTTGACGCACTATTTTTTTGGCAGAAGAGCCACTGCCGAGCCGCCTATCTTCGCGAAAAACATAAAGCCCACTTCCCTGAAAGTCTCAAATGACCATCCAGACAAAAAACCTGACCTTATACAAAGGCGATACCCGTATTTTCAGAATCGGCTTTGACGGTGGCGGCCTGCCATTCGAGCCTAAATCTGCGCAATGGGCAATGACTGTCCGCGGGCAGACAGGCGAAGAGCTGCGCCCTCAAATCAGTGTCAGCGGACAAGAAATAATTATTACTTTCCCCGCCCACTTGACTCAAAACACCGCATGGACATTAGGCCAATACGACCTACGCGCCGTTTTCGGGGGAATCGTCTGTACCGTCCTGCGCGGAGAAATCTACATTGCTCCCTCCATTACCAACGTCAGCGGCATTATCGGCGAGAGTACCGAACCTGTCCGCGTCAGCATCATGGAGCAGGGGCTAGTCGTCGTATCCCCTGCCGAAAGCACACCAACCGCCGGCGTATCTCCTGAAAAAATACGGGAAATCGTAAAAGAGGTCATTAAAGAAACACAAAACGGCAACGGCACGGAACACATACCGTCAACTAGACCTGAACAACCGGTTGCCCCTACTCCGAATCCAGCTGCATCCACTGACCTGACCGACGAAACACTGGCAGAAGTGTATAAAAAATTAGGAAATAAACAATGACATCAAAATTAGATCAAGCCGTATTAGCAATTACCGATGCAGTAGTGGCGGCAAAAGAAGAATCCGCAAAAGCCAAAAAACTTGCAGAAAATCCAAACGTGACCGCCTCTCTTGACGAAGAAGGCCGTCTGAAACTAAACGACAATACGTCCGACATCCACCTCATTACACCCGCCAAGGTATCAGAAGCGGTAGGCAATGCCTTTGCCGATGTCAAAACACCATCGCTGATTATTACCGAACAGGCCAAGTTCGAGGGCGAACAAATCCAAGCTGCTGCCAAGATTGCCATTGAAAAAGGCAAGTTCTATATCGAGGACGCCTTGACGCCCGAACTGCGCAAAAAAGTTTACGACGGTTGGTACAAAAACAATCCTTCCAAAGAAGATGCATTGAATATCGTCCGTCTGATTCAGGCATGGTACGACCGTCTGCCGTCTAACGTCTTTATTTCTTCGCGCGGCGGCTTTTTTCCGGTAACGAAGAATACAGGTTACAAACCCGAATACTACGGCGCGGACGGACGGCAAATTTCCGTCGGCGGCATGAAGCTGACGGTCAACGGCCAACAGCCCTGCATTACCTTTCATCATTCCGTTTTTAATGTGTACGACTTCTCGTTGGCAGAATTTTGCGTGGAAGAAATGGGGCAGGACGTGTTCCACTTGTGCGGCAAATCCGAGGGCAACACCATTCTGCACGGCGGCAAAATTACCACCCGTGCCTATAAAGACTATGGCTACATATCAGGCATGGCCGACCCTGACAAACGCTGGATTCCGCATATCGACGGCTGGACGCGCGAAAAACCGCACATCGGCACGGGTATGGCGCTGAAAGGTACGGCGGAGGCAGGTTTCAATACCACCACACTGTCCCACGATGTTGCCCGTTACATGAACAATTCGGCTGATACATCAGGCGTACAACAACCTGAAGGATATACACGCGAAAAAATCCGCCAACTGCACATTGACGAATCGAGCCAACGCTACCGCAGCGTCGGCGGCTACTGGAATTCAGACGGCCTGTCGCAATTCCCGCAAGATGACGGTACGGTTGCGCCCACATTCGGCCTCTGGCGCGGTGGTCAGGTATGGAGTCGCGGTTACGGTTGGCGACTGTTCGACTGCAGAGGCACAGAAATCCGCTACTTCGACGTACGGGGATTCACTGGCGGCGCAGTGATTGCAGGTTTACATGGTTCTCCGTCCGGAGAGGATGTAGGCGGCGGCGAAGTCGCCAAGGCCTACGAAAAAGGCATGGTTGCCGTCAACACCCGCATCACGGGCGGATACTTTACCCACAACTATACATGCGGTGTGGAAGCAGTCCGCGTATCAGGCTACGAACTTTGCGGCATCTTCGCACCTGATTCTGTAGTCGGACACCCCGATGCGCATCTGGAACATGTGCGTGGCTGGAATAATTCCATCGTCAGCCTCGATCCGGGTTATCAGCAATGCACATCCCGATACCTGCCAATGGACAACCTATTCATCCACGACAACGTGTTCGGTTTTGGCAAGCGCAAGGTAATGGATATTCATACCGGCAACAACGTCAAAATCGTAAACAACAGTGGCCGTGCCATGTACTACGGCATTTCCACCGTGATCGAAGAAGTATTTGCCGCGACGGACGGACGCGCCTCCAAAATTGCAGACCCGTACAGTTTCTATTACCAAGATAGCAATATCGAAATTACGGGGAATACCATTGTCAGCGGCAATATCGGCATTCATCCGATTAATGGTGCATTGGGAGTGCTTTCTCGCCGCAATCAGAAGAAATGGTGGCTGCGTTGCCGTCAACTGATTAACGACAATACGGTCTATGCCCCGCGCGGTTTGCAATGCAACTACGGGCACAACCACTTTCTGATTGAACGCAACCAGTTTACATTTGCCCTGCCGTTCGGCGATTTTTACGGCATGCGCTACGTTTCAGGATTTGCCGTTACCAATGGCGGCAGTGGCTATACCGCCGCCCCCAAAGTCATCATCACAGGAGGCGGTGCGGAAGCCTTCGGTGCAGAAGGCGAAGCAGTAGTGAAAGACGGAAAAGTTACCGAAATCAAGCTGCGCCGCATCGGCAGCCGCTACGACACACCGCCAACCGTAACCCTCGAAGGAGGCGGTGGTACGGGTGCGACGGCTACCGCAACCGTCAACACATCGACATACGGCATGAGCGTGGGCGCAGAAGCGCGTTACGGCACAATGTTGGCTGCACAAATCCGCGGGAACTACATTCAAAACTCACCCGACGGCAACTTCATGCGCCAGATGATAATTGGCAAGTTGCGCGGCGCGTCCATTATCGGCAATCACTGCGACATTACCCCGTACAAAAACGCCGAGCAGGGCAAAACCGAAGTGGGACAACCCTATACAGTTGACACAGTTAAATACCGAAACGGCCTACTAAGTGCAGGTTTCTACCCTATCGGCGAATTAGACAACTGCACCGTTGCCGAGAATTACATGCACAACCAACTGACCGATACAGTAGAAGTATGGACAGGTGCGCGTAACCACAAAAATACACAGGCTACTGACTATGCCGCCACCCTGATGCAGGCGAAGCTGACAGATTTAGAGGCCGAAATCACTAAACTCAAAGCATCGACAGCAGACAAAGCGTCAGAGACAGTCACACAGCCGACACCAGAAACAGTAGTACCAAAAGCTGATTCAGCAACGCCCAAAGCAGAACCTGAACAACCGACCTCCACTGCTAACGAACAGCCCGCACCTGCCGCCACAGAAACATCCATTAAATTCACATTTAACGGCCTCGAATCCAGCGCCACCGAAGCCATTGGCAGCAATAGTGAGGCTCGTCTAACGAGCGTCATCAATGCACTCCGTGCAGGAGAGCCTGAAGGATGGACAGGCGCATTCGGAGAAGAGGGCAACATCCGTTACATGAAGGCACAGGCCGGTGAAAACGGTAGAGGCCACCGCTATATCGAAAGTAGCGGAGTCAGTGCCGCAACCGGTACTCCGACCACAGTTATTATGCCGTTCAAACTTGAAAAAGGAGGCACACCAGGGGTAGCGTTTATCCTGCTGCCGATGACGGGCGAAAGCTCCGCCGTTGGCGGCGTAACCGCCACTCATGGAGAAAACGGTTTTACCCTGCGTATGCCGGAAAATGCCACAGTGGATGGCAAAGTCAACCGAGCAGGCAATACCTACTCCTACGGTGAATGGCATATAGCCGTCGTACCTTGGAATACCGCTTTTGACAAAATCCGTATCGGTACCAACCACGTTGCCAATACAGGCCGTACAGTTCGAATCGGTGCAGGTTTTGAAATCGTACAAGGGGATGTGTCCAAAGCCGCCGACAAAGGCACGGCATTGATGACAGGATTTGGCATCGCCGCCGCTTAAGACAAACAAAGGCCGTCTGAAAACTTCAGACGGCCTGAAAATCCCACTCAAAACCTCCACCGCTTGCCACCGATAAAAAGCAAAGCAACAATCAGACCATTCCCAAAGAAACGGACAGCCACATGACCGCAAAACGCATGCACGGCGTAACAGCCAACGAATTCACACACGGCGCGCGCCATATTTCCGACATCGCCACCAACATTATCGGCATCGTTGCCACCGCAGACGACGCTGATGCCACAGTCTTCCCCGCTACCAAACCCATATTTTCAACATCCGTCTCTGCCCTGATTGATAAAGCAGGTAGCAAAGGTACCTTGGCAAAATCCCTAGACGCAATTGCAGATCAGGCAGATGCCCAAATCGTTGTAGTCCGCGTCCCCGGCTCAACCAAAGCACCGGAGCAGAAAGCAAACGTTATCGCAGGTATCAAAGCACTGGCGAAAGCTCCTGCACATACCGGTTACAAACCAAAAATCATTGGTGCGCCAGAACTTGACGACGCTGACGTAACCGCCGAGCTAGTTGTAACCGCCAACGCTCTTGAAGGCTTCGTATATGCATCCGCCGGCGGCGCAGAAAATATTACCGCCCTGACCCAATATAAGAACGGATTTGGGCAAAAAAACCTCATGCTGATTGACAACGAATTCATGACTTTCGGCGCTTCCAAAACCCAAGAAACTGCCGCTACCGTTGCCCGTATCCTCGGCGCACGCGCCATGCTTGACCAGAAAATCGGTCCGCACAAATCCATTTCAAATACCGAAATTCAAGGCGTATCCGCCCTTAAATACCCACGCAGCTTCGGACTTTTGGACATCAACAGCGACGCCAATACCATCAACAACCTCAACATTACCACCCTCATCCGTGAAAACGGCTTTCGCGTTTGGGGCAACCGCACATGTTCTGCAGACCCTGCCTGGGCATTCGAACCGACAGTCCGTGTCTCCTCCGTAATTAAAGAGACCATCGCCGAAAGCTTTCTCTGGGCAATGGACAAACCAATGCATCCGAGCCTTATGATTGACATCATCAACAGTATCAATGCCAAGCTCGCCGAAAAAGTCTATCAAGGCTGGTTATTGGGTGCGCAAGTCTTCATCGACCCCAAAAAAATCGAAAAAGAACGCGTAGCCGGCGGCATCTTTGCCTTCGACTATGAGTTCACCGTAGCCCCGCCTTTAGAGAATATCGAACTCAACCAACATGTATCAGACCGCTTTATCGTCAACCTGACCGACCGAGTTATCGAATTCGCATCTAACCTCAAACCTACCACCGTCTAAACTACCTTGCCTCCCAATAATTCCCCTCTCCCAACAGAGAGGGGTTAGGGATAGGTATCCCAAACACAAGTAATAAAGGACACCCAAATGCAGCTGCCACGCATCTTGAAAAGTTTTAACGTCTTTACCGACGGACTCAACAAAGACGGCGTCCTCATGACCGTCAAACGCCCGGACATCAAATTCAAAACCGAAGACTACACCCCGGGCGGCGGTATGGGCGAGTTTACCGTCATTCATGGCATCGAAAAATTAGAGCTGGAGCTGACCAGCAAAGGTTTTGATCTTGAGCTGTTCAAATCCATCAGCCACAAAATCAATGGCAACCTCTTACGCTATCAAGGCGCATTGCACAAAGAAGACGAAGAAACCTACCAAACACTGGTCGGCGAAGCGCGTGGCCGAATTATCGAAACCACACGCAGTGAAGACAAAGCAGCCGAAGGTGGAGAGCAGACATTCAAATATGCCCTAACCTACTGGAAAGAAACTGTCGATGGAGAAGTCGTTTTTGAAGCAGACCTCATGGCGAACAAACTCATCATCGGCGGCAAAGACGTTCGTGCCGGCATTCGCGCCGCATTAGGCCTCTAAACACATACAACAGGAACAAGTAAATGCAAGAACCAAAAATCAAAATCAACCCCGACGATACCCTGACCGTAACCCTGACCGACGGCAAAGCCTACACTTTGCGCGAACCGCTGGCCAAAGATATGGCAGGCATGGGACAAGACCTCATCAAAATCAAACACACCGAAACTGTTCAAAAGCTCCTCTCAAAAATCAGCACCCCAAAAATCAGTATGGCGCAATATGGCGTATTGGGTATGGCAGATGTACAAGCCCTCAATGCCGCTATTGATTTTTTTTCAGCCGCACCTTCGGCGAAAGCAGAGATTCAGGAAGCCTTTGCCGAATTGGGCTATACCCATGCTTCCGATACCGAGCCGGCCAGTTCGCAGACCTTATAAAAGCCGCGCCCGACATCTGGCAGGCTGAAGAAGATGAAGACGTTCCTGCGTTTTACCCAATAGACGACGCCCTTGCCCTCTGCGCCATTACTTTCAAAGGAGGTATCGGCTGGTTTGCAGGACTAAATCTTTTTACCCTTAACCGCTGGGCAGAAAAAGCCGCCGAAATCCAACGCGCACGCCAAGGAGACGGACAATAAAAAAGGTCGTCTGAAATCAATTCAGACGACCTTTTCAATCGACAAAATAATCAAGGAAGCATCCATACCATAAGGGCAATGACGGCAACAAAAAGCCAAAATAATGCGCCATACCACCAAATGACAGAATCGACTGCATTCAAAACCGAATCCGCCAAGATTTGATTTTTCATTTTCCGTTTCATCTTAAAGCTCGAGCCATGACAGACAAGACAATTAATATTATCCTCAAAGCCGCCGACAAAGCAAGCAAAACTTTTGACAGAATTAAAAAAAGTAGTAGCGGATTGTCGGGCGAATTGGCGAAAAACAAAAAAGAAATGCGCGATCTCGAGCGCGCCCAAACCGCACTGGCAAAAATCGGCAAGGCAGAACAATATTTCAACCGTCTGAATGAGCAAATCATCCGCAATTCTGCCGCCACAAGCCGTCTTACTGCCGAAATCGACAAAACGGGCGTTGCCACAAAAAAACAGGCGGAAGAACTCAAAAAGCTGACCCGTGAAGGCGAAAAACTGAATAACGAATACGAAAAACAGTCCGCGCAGCTAAAACGCTACAAAGACCACATGGAAAAAGTCGGCGTATCCGGACAAAACTTTGAAAAAGATCAGGCAGAGATTGCCGCCCGAATGCAGAAGACTACTGCTCAAATCGAAAAGCAGTCCAATGCATTAGAAAAGCTGGAGAAACGGCAACAGAGTCGAATCAAAGCCGCCGCCATCGCAGGTATCGCATCAGGTGTCTCCTCATGGACAAGTAGCAAGGCTGCCACCATGAGGCAAGGTGCAGGACACGCCATCAACGCCGCCATGAGCGAAGAAGACGCCATGAACGGCCTTATTCGCCAAGTCGGAAGCCTCAAAAATACAGACGGCAGCCTCAATCACGCCGAAATCGCCAAAATCCGCACCGAAGTCCAAAAACTAAGCAGTGAATTGCCCATGGCAACGGTTGAGATCATGAATATGATGACTGCCGGCGCGAAGATGAATATCCCACGCCAAGAGCTTGCAGCCTATGTTACCGAAGCCGTCAAAGCTGCAAATGCATTTGAAGCAGCAGATCCGGGTGCGCTTGCAGAAGAGCTGGGGCGCATTCGCCAAAACTTCAAATTATCCAAAGAAGCCGCTTCTGAACTAGTCAACGTCCTGAACTACCTTGATGACAACGCACTGGTTTCAGGCGACCAGCTCATCAGCTACATGAATGAAGTATCAGGAAGTATGGGGTTGGCGAAAATGAACGAGAAGCATGTAGCGGCTCTAGGCTCCGCCCTTATGTCCGCAGGTGTAGATGCTTCCACCTCTGCCAAAGCGGTCGGCAGCCTCATGACAAGGCTGGGTACCGCGCCCGATATGAAACCCGTACGGGAAGCCCTGAAAAGCATAGGTATGGACGCAAAATCCGTCCAAAAAGGCATGGTCGAAGACGCGCAAGGTACGCTGGAAAAAATCATTGCCGCCGTCCAAAAAATGCCGAAAGAGCAACAAGCAGGCATTCTCAAAGGCTTGGCAGGCGGCGAATATAACCGCGTATTTGCCCAACTCATCGCCAATACAGAGCTTTGGCGCGAGCAAATCCGCCTTGCCACCTCCCCGGACGCATTAGGCAGCCTCGACAAAGAGTTCGAAATTCGTGTCAACGCCATGTCGTCCAAATGGCAGATGTTCAAAAATAAGCTCTTCAATACCGAATCAGGCTTTGGGCGCAGTATGTTTTCAGGCTTAGAGTACGGCATGAATGTCATTTCAGGCTTATTGGATAAGTTCAACGAATGGTCGGCAAAAAATCCAGAGGCCGCCGCCAAACTTGGAAAAATCGCATTTTATGCAACCGCAGCAATGACCGCCTTAGCAGGGCTGGCCGCAGTTATTGCCGCAGTTGCCGTCCCCTTTGCCGCCGCCCGCATTGCCTTTGGCGGATTCGGCATGAGTATTCTTAAATTTTTAGGCATTGCCCTACGTTTCATGACATTAAATCCCATAGGCCTTGCGCTGACTGCCCTAATCGGCATCATCTATCTCGTTTACACCAACTGGGATACATTGACTGCCGCCTTCATTAGAGGCTGGGAATGGATTAAAAAAACATTCGCCCAAAATCCCATCCTATACGCCCTGACCGGGCCGATTGGCGCAATCGTTGCACTGGCAACACACTGGGACCGCATCAAAAACGCCCTTATCACAGGCTGGGGATGGATAAAAAAAACATTCAGCGGCAACAACCCCATATCCTATGCCCTCTCCGCCGCCCTAGGCCCAATCGGTATCCTCATCAAAAACTTCCAAATCCTCAAAAACGTCGCTACTAGCGCATGGGAATGGATGAAAAAAGCCTTTTCCACCAAACCGACTGCACCGGGAGGCAGCGCAGCCGGTTATGGCGTAGGCGCATACATTCCCAACAAAGGATATTCCACAGGCGGTTACACAGGAGCGGGAGGTGTCAACCAAGCGGCCGGTATCGTGCATAAAGGCGAGGTTGTCTTCAATCAACAAGATGTAGCCCGCTTCGGAGGATGGCGGGTTCTGGAAAAAATCCGCAAAGCAGGCTTGGGCGCATTGCAGAGCATTATCCCCGCCGCCGCAGAAGAACCGCGCCCTTCCCTTGTCGGAGCAGTTCCCGTATCGGCAGGATTCAATCACACAAACGCAGGCGGTATGACCGTCAACATTACCATCAACGGAGGCAGCCAAAGTCCAGCCGACATCGCCCGCGAAGTTGCCCGTCAGATTAAGCAGATTGCAGACCAAGCCGCACGTCGTGCCCGTAGCGCATTTTCAGATGACTGACACCAAAAAAGGACACTACCATGCTTGCCACATTAGGATTCTTCCCCTTTCTCATCCGTACCATCCCCTTTCAAACCATCAACCGTCAAAGCGGCTGGAAGCACCCGAATCAATCCACCGTCGGCGGCGGTATTAATCCCACCCAATACCTAGGGCCGGAAACTGACACCCTGACCCTGTCAGCCGAAATGAGGCCGGAAATCACAGGGGGAGACACCTCCCTGGCCATGCTCCACCTCATGGCAGAGCGTGGAAAACCATACAACCTCATCCTCGGCACAGGTCAAATAATGGGCGCATACGTCATCACATCCATCAAAGAAGACAGAAGCCAACTCATGCACGATGGCAAAGCCCGTTCCATCAGCTTCAGCATAGAATTAAAAAAAGTATCCGACAGCCCGCTGGGACTAAAAGGCAAAGCCCTTCAGCTTGGCGTATCCATCGCCCGCAGCATTGCAGGAATCTGACATGACCGCACTTACCCAAATCAAAGACCAAGCCGTCAAAATCTTCAACGCCATTACCGACACCGGCGGCAACCATCTAACCCCAGTCGCCAAGCTGTCCATAAACGGCAAGCCGTTCAATACCGACGCTCTCTCCCGCATCATCTCCATCAGCCTGACCGACAAAAGCGGCTTCGAGGCGGACGAACTGACCGTCAGCCTGTCCGACCACGACGGCAAGCTCGCCCTGCCCCCGAAGTCTGCCGAGATAACCATCGCCCTGGGCTACATCGAAACAGGCATTGTCGATAAAGGCAGCTACAAAATAACCGAAGTAAGCTGGAGCGGCGCACCCGATACCCTGCACATCACCGCCCAATCCGCCGACACATCAGACCGATTTTCAGAGGCAAAAGAAAAAAGCTGGCACAAAACCAGCCTGAAAGAAATCATCGAATCCATTGCCGCCGCCAACGGCTACACCCCAATCATCGGCAAAGCCTACCAAGACGAAAAAATCGACCACATCGACCAGAGCAACGAATCCGACGCCGCCTTCTTGTCGCGCCTTGCCGAACGCTACGATGCCATCGCAACAGTCAAACACGGCCGCCTCCTGTTTGTTTCATCAGGCGAAGCCACAACCGCCGGCGGGCAGCCGTTGCCCACAATCAGGATTACCCGCAACAGCGGCGACCAATATGCATTCAGATACAGCAATACCGAAAGCTACAACGCCGTCCGCGCCTACTACATCGACAAACAGACAGGTAAAAAGCACGAAGTCGTCATTACCGAAGACAACTACGACCCCGTCAAAAAAACCGTTACTACCACCAAAAAATACAAGACCAAACGCAAAGACGGCAAAACCCACAAAACCACCACCAAAGAAGTAACCGAAATCAAACAGGTGGATACTGCCGGCAAAAAAATCAAAACCCTGCGCCATACCTACCAAAGCCCCAAAACCGCCGCCACCGGCGCGCGCGCCGCGTACAAAAAACTAAAACGCGGCGCAATGGAATTCGATATTTCCCTAGCCATCGGCCGCCCCGACGTCGCCCCCGAAAGCCCCGTAACCCTACAAGGATTCAAGCCCGAAATCGACGCAGAGAAATGGGTCGGAAAAGAAACCGTCCATACCCTCGACAGCAACGGACTGACGACCGCCGTCAAACTCCAAAGCCTGATCGACGTACCGATTGTCCTCTACGAAGGCGAAGTCAGCCCAAACTTTGCCGCCGCAGTTTCCAAACCCTGACCAAAACAAAAGGTCGTCTGAAAAAATCAGACGACCTTGTTTATCCATAGCCAACATCAAGACGGCACATCCTTAATCTGCTCGTCAATCAGCTTCTTCAGCTCATAGCGTTTATCATCCGCCACAATCAGGCGTGTCAATTCATCATTGGCAAACAGAAGAACCTTCATACTCTTATGCGACGTGCGTAGAGCCTCCAGCCTGACCGTAGAAGCGATTTTATGGCTGGCCGCAATAATACCAAGTTCCGCCAGACCGCTGCTGGATTCGATTTTGGACACAAACGCCAAAAAATCATTCTTATCGACAGGAGCGGAAGGACGGTTTTTTGCCTCCACAAAAATATACTTGCCGAATTTAGCTAAAAACGCATCATCAATATCATTGCGTAAAATCAAATCCACTTCCGAAGTCGCATCCGTTACCCGTTTCCGAATAAACTGAAAACCGATCTGTCCGAAAAGATTGACAAGGAAGTCCTCAAACAACACACCCTTGCGGAACGGGTCCTTTTCATTTTTGGCAGAACTGTACGCATTCAGCAACATCTTACTGTTTTCCGAAAACTCACCGTCCCGTTTTTCAAAATAACCGGCAACCGTCCGTTCCAATTCCGGCACCCATTCCGCCATCGATTTTTTCTCCGACACCGCCAACACGCTGCCAGAAGTCATCAGGTCCTGCATCGCCGTTAAAAACTCCGGCAGCCATGCCGACACGATAATAACCTTCGCCAGAGGATTGTTTTCCAAGATACGGCGGCATATTTCCAAGCCGTTGAACGGATAATCATCCATCCGCAGATCCACAATCGCCAGCGAGCAGAAGCGGTCGGCAACTGCCTGCATAATCTCATGTTCACCGCTCAAAGGCTCGAACACATATCCATTCCCGCCCATACGCTCATTAAGCTGTTTTGCCAGCCCGTCGGCCTGAATCTTTTCATCATCGATAACAAAAATATGCTTATACATCGTCCAATCCTATAAAAGGCAGGGTAATCAGGAAACGCTTCGAATATTCCGCCCTGTCTGACGGCACACATTCAACCGTTCCCTTCAACAATTCACAAATATAACGTGCATGGTAAAGTCCGATGCCGCTACCTTCCGTAGTAGAGTATCCATAATCGAAGATTTTGTCGAGACAGATTTGCTCAACAGCTGCGCCCGTATCGTAAACCGAAAAGAAAAGCTCATGGTTTTCCTGATCAATGTCAACCGCAAACAACACCTCGCGCCGCTCGAAATCCCGCAAATGGCGGCAGGCATTAATAATCAGATTACTGAATACCTGAAGCAACGAATGAAAAGGATATTTAGTCCGCAAATCGATGTCTTCCAGCAATTCCTTCGTGAACAAAACCCCGTTTTCCTCCAGCATCGAACGCGTCAAAGCCTCCGTCGCGCCAATCAGGCTGTTGACCTTGAAAATCCCGTCCTGCCCGTGCGGCACAAGCTGCGCAAAATTGCCCATTACCTCCCGAATCATGTCCAACTGTACCCGCAGGCTTTCCAAATGCCCCTCGGTAATCTCTTCTGCCCCATAACTTGTCAAGATGACATCCATGTTTTGAATACAGTTTTTCATATCATGGCCGAGGAAATTAGACAGCGCGGCAATATGCAGATTATGCGCTTCCTCCGTCGCCGCCATATTCCGTTGCAGTATCTCGATGAGAAGCGTATTGCTGTCTATCGTCTTCTGCAAAGCATCCAATTCTTTTTTGATTGCCCGCCGCCCGTTTCCCGTCTGTTTTGCAGGTTTACGGTACTTCGGCAGCGGAAACGTACCTTTTGAATCCGTCATTATCCCCCCCTCAAAATCCCGACAAATGCCATGCGCCGCGCACTTTGCCGCAGATGGTTAATTTTTCCAGTCCTTCGCCTTCGATGGTTTCTGTTCTGTATAACGGGTTGTCGCTGATGACCAGCAGGCCGCCGCCGACGGAGGCTTGCAGGCGTTTGGCTTTTAGGCCGTCTGCGAAGGATAGGAGGTAAATGCCCTCTCCTTCGAATGAGCGCACGGAGGTATCGACGAAGAGTACGTCTCCGTCCTCGATGGTGCCTTGCATGGAGTCGCCGCGTGCCGTGATGACTTGGATTCGGGAAAGGTTGCCGCCGAGATTTTCGCGCGCCCATGCTTTATCGACATGGACGAAATCGACCACCTCCGCCGTCTCGTTGTTGATGTATCCGTCGCCCAGCGCGGCGATCACGTCCAGCCGCTCGAAACGGATATGGTCGTCTGAAGGGTCGTCTGAAAGGTTTTCAGACGACCCTTCTCCTGTCTTTAGCCATTCAACCGACACACCTAATGCTTCAGCAATTTCAAATAAAAACTTTGGATTCAGTGTCTCACCTTTCGTGATTTTCCTCATCGCCGGATAAGACACGCCGACTTGTCGCGCCAAAGCATTCACACTTAAACCTTTAGTTTGCAAAGCCGTATTAATTCGTTCAGCCAAAGTTTCCATTTTTACTCCCAAAAAATAACTTTTATATTCAATGATAAAACTAAAGTTTGACTGTAACAATTCAAAAAAAGTTCAATTTATAGTTGACTGGATATAACGCAAGTTATATCATTTGCACATATGTTAAACATTAGTTGAAAGAAGTTATATGAATCCAGCAATCGAAACAGCAATTTTCATCATCGGGAATAAAAACGCATTAGCAAAAGCCGTCGGCGTGAGCCATGTAGCCGTTGAGAAATGGTTGAAAGGCGGCGGCATCAACGTGCGCCATGCGATAAAAATTGAAGAAATCACAAACGGAAAAGTAACCGCCAAACAAATTTCAGACGGCCTACCCAACTAAACGGAGCAAGAAAAAATGAAAGAAATGAAAACCGAAAAACAGAATCCCCGTAATTTGACATACGGGGATTTGGCAGACTTGAAAGAACTGACTTTAAAACTGGCTGAAACGCGCAATCCGGAAGAAATCCGCCCGATGGTTGAAGCGGTGTCAGAGATGCTGGAAGAGCTGAACGGCTATTCCACGTCGGCTTGAGCGGGTGGGGGATTTTCAGGACGCGCCTGTTTTTTCACTTCTTCCGCCAGTTCAAACATATGTTTGACGATGGCTTCTTTGTCGCCCGCTTTATCGGCGGCGGATGAAGCCAAAACGGCGGCAAGTTGCAAGGCTTGAAAATCGTTCAGATACATTTTTTCTACTCCGTTTCAGGTTAAGGGAAATGACATTGTAACGGAGTGACGACAAAGCGGAAAGACGCTTGACCCGCCGGACAGACGGCATAACAAACTAACCGGAGCAAAACATGAAACCCATCAACGTCCAACTTTCCTACGGCTCGCTCGTCGAGGTTGCCACTTGGGACAAAGGCTTTCTCGCCATCCAAAAACGCGGCAAAGACGGCAACTTCAGCGAACTGCCGCGCAAACCGGCAAAGACTTTGAAAAAGGCCGTCCAAATGGTCAGCCGAATCTACCCACATGAAATCATCGTCGCATAGGAGCAGAAAATGAACGAGCAAGAAAAAAAAGAGAATATGGAGAATGCCGTCAGCCTAGTTCTCCTGCATTCATCGGAAGCGAAGGATGTTGAGGCAATTATGGATTTGGCAGTTTATGGACTGACTGTGATGACTTCTAAAGACAATAAATACAGCCTAGAAAATATTGTTTTGCAAGTACTCGCAGGCAGGCTGCGAAAGGTATTGGAAGCACTCCCTAAAACAGAATCTTTAATCAAAACAGAAGAGAATTACCGCCCCCTGGAAAATATTATTTTCAAAAACGGATCTCCAATCATAAGGAAAAATGAAGTGTGCAAACAGTCTATCGAACAACACGTCCACGCCGACACATGCGCCCAAACAGGCGCGGCGGACGAATTAGCCCCTGCCGCCGTCGAAGTCAAATTTTACGGCGAAGAGCTTGACCTGATGGAATCGGCAGCCTGCGCGGCCAATAAATCATTAAGCGAATTTGCCGCCGAAGCCGCCTTGGAATACGCAGAAATCTACCTGCGCACATACGCGGCGGCCGCCGCAGACGTCCGAATCAAACACGGTTTAATTTAAAAAAATAAGAGGTGGGGATATGTCAAACAATCAATTAATCATCGTCAACGCCAAACATCAAGAAATCGCGCGTCATGAGCTGACCGACCGTGAAGCCGAAAACTTCCGCCGCGCCGAGCCGATGAAACGCTTTCCGAATATCCGCGCAACGGCGACCTACCGCAAACACGGCGGCGGCCTAGTGGTTTATGCAAGGGAGCAAGCCCATGACGGTCAAAAATAGAAACCAACACGAGCAAGGCCGTCTGAAATTGGCGCAGCAAGCCTGCCCATGCTGCGAAGAGCCTTGTGTTGTTTACGCGTCCACACGCCAAACCATCCTGACGCGCCTGTTTTATCTGCGTTGCACCAATCCCCTCTGCGGATGGACTGGGACAGGATATTTCGAGATTACCGGCACAATCCAAAAGGGCAGCCGGTTTTACGCCCAAGAAAGCAAAGAGCCGCCGGAAATACACGGCGAAACGCTCAAGGCAGTCGAGGAAGACATCAAACTCAAGCAGCAGGAAACGC
>ENA-OWLX01000156-OWLX01000156.1-metagenome-genome-assembly--contig:-NODE-156-length-22628-cov-6.737341_pt1 | contig 22628 bp, 20 predicted proteins | sample MGYA00245351_ERZ651106 | MGnify/ENA primary metagenome ERZ651106 (study PRJEB26857, sample SAMEA4031768) | metagenome | biome: human; feature: oral; material: saliva | place: Philippines | collected 2014... | reverse complement strand
CTCGTTCACGTTCCATCTGGGAACGCAGAGCGTAGTCGCTAAAACGACGCCAATCCAGCATCTGCCCGGGGTTGTAGAAGGTGGGCATTGCACGGGGAGGCTGAATTTCTTGGATCTCCCTGTAGGTTTGGGACCAAAATGCAGTTCCCCAGGCCTGATTGATCGCCTGAATATCCCCGTATTTCTCCACGAGCCAGCGTCGAAATGCCTCAGCGGACTCATCGTCGAAACTCTCCGCCGTGTGACAGGCGTATTCGTTCGAAATGTGCCACATGACGACACCGGGATGGTCACCAAAACGGCGCGCCATGACCTCGGTCAGCTCGCAAGCTTTGCGGCAAAAAAGCTCGCTTGAGGGGTTGTACTGCTGGCGCGAGCCAAATCCTAAACGCACGCCTCGAGAATCAACGGGAAGGGTTTGGGGGTAGCGCTGAGCCATCCACGCCGGAGGGGAAGCGGTCCCATTGGCCAGGTCCACGCCAATTCCAGCACTGTGGAGCTGATCAATGAGATCCGCCAACCACTCCAGATCGTAGTGGCCTTCTTCGGGTTCAAGAGATGCCCAGGAAAAGATCCCCAGGGAGATCAGATTGACGCCGGCACGGACCATGCGTTCGATATCGTGTCGGTTAGTTTCCTTATCCCACTGTTCGGGGTTCCAATCGCCGCCGTAGGCAATCGTGTCCATTAACCTATCCTTCCCAGCACCTCGTGGTGGATCGACAGCGGACTGACTATCCCTTCACAGAGCCGGCAGCCAGACCTGATTGCCAGTACTTCTGCAAGCCTAGGAATAGCACGATCAGGGGCAGAACTCCCAGAAGGGCACCCAGCATGACTGCACCCTTTTGGGGAGCAAAGTAGCTCATCATGCCATACAAGCCCAAAGTGACAGGCTTGAGTTCAGGCGTCGAGACCATCATCAAGGGAAGCAGGAAGTTATTCCAGGTTGCCACGAAGATGAAGAGGAAGATCGTGACCATTGCCGGGGCAAGCAGGCGAAGAACGATCGTGAAGAACACGCGCGCTTCGGATGCTCCGTCGATGCGGGCGGCCTCAATGAGTTCTGTCGGAACCGAAGAATCCGCGTAGACACGGCCGAGGAACACACCGAAGGGAGACACGCAGCTGGGGATGAGGATCGCCCAGACAGTGTCGGTCAGACCCAGGTTGTGGAAGACCACGTACAGCGGGATGGTGAGCAGGGCGACCGGCATGAGCAGACCAGCCATGATCAGCGCCATCGAGACATTACGCCCCGGGAAGGCAAACTTCGCCATTGCATAACCTGCTGCGACCGAGATCAGGGTTCCGATGACGCCGGCAGTTGTTGAGTAGAAGAGGGAGTTGAGCACCCAGCGCCAGAACAGACCTTGGGTCCATCCCATGAGCTTCGTGTAGTTATCTCCCAACTCAAAGTGACCAAACCAGAAGCCGTTGGTGGAAACAAGATCGGCATTCGACTTCGTCGCCGAGAACATCACCCAGATGATGGGCAGAACGAAGTAAAGCATGGTGAAGGTCAGAGCAACGATGGTGACGATTCGAGCGACCTTCGAGGGTGCGAGTGAACGCGGAGGCATTCCCTCGAGAGAGGGGGTGTACTGACGCCCGTCGGGCAGTGTGCGCGTAGTAGTACTCATCGGACGGTCTTCCTTTGCAAGAGCGCGTAGATCACGGCAAGTCCACCCGCAACCAGCGCCATAACGATTGAGATTGCCGAGGCCGGGCCATCGCCACCGGGCGAGATCGTTCCGAACATGGTGTTGTAGGCCATCATCATGGGCGTGTAGGCGTTACCCATCCACCCATTTGCAGACTGCATAACTGCGGGTTCGTTGAAGAGTTGAATTGTGCCGATGATGGAGAGCAAGACTGCCAAGAGGGCAGCTCCGGAGACCATGGGGATCTTAATTTGGCGCACAATCTGCCACGAGGAAGCGCCATCCAAGCGCGCGGCCTCGTACAGCTCATGGGGCACTGCTTGCAGCGCTGCCAGGAAGATCAGCATGTTGTAGCCCGTGTAAGTCCACGTCGTCATATTTGCCATCGAGGCGAGAATGGGGGCTCCCGGTGCCATGAAGTCGATGTGAAGACCTAGGGAATCAAAGAACTTCACGATCGGAGAAAGCTCAGGGGTGTAGATATAGAGCCAGACCATTGCGGCAACAATGCCGGGGATGGCAAAAGGTAGGAAGTAGGTCAGTCGGAAAAAGCCTGCGCGGCGGACCAAGAAGGAGTCCAAGACAAGGGCGAGGACAAGAGCTGAGATGATCATGAAGGGGATCTGGAAGGCAGCGTAAACAACGACTCGCCCCATACCGGACCAGAATTGGCCGGAGGTGATCACCATGGTGAAGTTTTCGAGGCCGACGAATTGATTTTTCAGTTCGCCGCCGCCGTATAGGCCTCCGCCACTTGCGACCTGACGGAAGAAGGATTGGTAGATTGCCACGCAAATCGGAACGGCAAAAACCAAGAGGAACATAATGAAGAAGGGGGCCATGAATGCCCATCCGGTTCGCGCATCGTGCCGCTCTCTGATGCGCCGGTTTTGAATGTCTGACTGCATGTATCAATCACCCTCGATTGCTGGCAGATTGTGGACTTTAAACACGGTAGGGGGTGTGGTTCCTCAGCGGAGAAACCACACCCCCTCCGCGATTAGCGCTTACTCAGCGACGGGAAGGTTTCCGTCCTTGAGTGCCTTCACGGACTGCTCCTGAGCAGCCTTGAAGATGTCGATCACCTTGCCGGAGCCATCACCAGCTGCGGTTGCAGCCTTGGCCATGGGATCGCCGAGGGTCGAGAAGAAGGGGATGTAGGGGAATTCGGGGGCCAGGTTGGCGTTTGCCTTCGACAGTTCAGCGAAGACATCCTGTCCGCCGTAGAACTCCTTGACCGAATCCGGGGTCTTCATGGTGCCGGTCGTGGTTGCAACGACCAGGCCCTGGGAGACCAGAGCGTCAACCTGGGTGTTCAGCCAGTTGTTGAACTCCATGGCGCCCTTGGGGTTCGAGCAGCCCTTCATAACAGCAACGCCGGAACCGCCGTCAGGTCCGGTGAGAGCACCCTTGCCAAAGTCAGGGAGCTGAGCAACTGCCCATTCGCCCTTGTTGTCGGTCTTCTCCAGGTCACCGGAGATGAGCGGTGCTTCCCAAGCGGCACCGATCGTGCCGATCAGGGTCTTGTCGGTCAGGGCCTTGGTGAAGGAATCGCCCCAGCGCTCGGCGACGAGAGTGGTCTTGTCATCGAGCATCGACTGCCAGAAGTCTGCAACGGTCTGGGCGGAAGCATCGACGATATTGACGATCCACTTGTCGTTTTCAGCCTTGTACCAGACACCGCCTGCTGCAGCTGCCTGTGCAGACAGGCCGTACTGTGCTTCATCTGTCTCGAAGGCGGAGATGTACTTGCCCTGGGCTGCTGCGGTCTTGGCAGCGGCCTTGAACTCGTCGAGGTTGGTGGGAACCTTGATTCCCAGCTTGTCGAACTCTGCCTTGTTGTAGTAGTAAACAAGCGGGCCAGTGTCCTGGGGCAGGCCGAAGTACTTGCCACCAACGCCGACCTGCGAGAATGCACCAGCAGAGTAGTTGGTCTTGTACTGGTTGGCGTACTGGGTCACGTCTTCGAGCAGGCCCTTGGTGAACATTTCGGGGATTTCTGCGTAGCCCAGCTGTGCCAAGCAAGGTCCAGAGCCGGCCTTGATGTCAGTTTCAAGCTTCTTGATCATTTCGTTGGCCTTGCCATCGAACTTGACCGCCTGAACCTGAGTGTCAGGGTGTTCCTTGTTCCACTGATCAACCAGCGAGGACACCTTGGTCATGCCTTCACCATCGGGCAGACGGTGCAGGTAGGTGATGGTCGCTGCCTTATCAGCAGATGCCGAAGAGCTTGCGGTGGTATCCGTCTTCGTGCCCGAACCCGAGCATGCAGTCAGACCCATCGCAGCGACTGACATGAGCGCGACAACGCTCATGGAGCGGCGTGACATATACATGTTGTTCCCTCTCCATCGTGGGATATTTATAAAGTTGACACCTTTTGTCAGCTTCATCCATTGCTCTCTTATGCTAACTCACAGAGAAGTTGTCTGACACATTTTTAACCTGTGACTGTGCAATTAGTTGATTACGATTTGATAACTAAAGAAGCTGACCTTTTCCCCAGTCAACCCAGCGCCCTTCACCTGCAGCCAATTCAACAAGGATTTGTCCGCCCTGGCCAGAAATCTCACTCGAACGCGGAGCATCTGCATCGTTATAAACGAATGCGAGTGCTGATTCTGGATACCAGGCAACTTCAACATCCGGGTTCGACGAGGACAGAACGCTCTCCCATTGATCCTCAGCATGGGCTGCCCACATGATGGCGCGGTGAAGCAAACGGCTATTCGCTGTCGACCATGTCAGACCCGCAAGATACACGCCGCGTCCCGCACAGAAGTCGTGAGCCGAAGCACGAACACTGCCGCGATCCATCACCAAAACGCGAGTTGCAGAGTCGGTAACGACAATATCACCGGGATCTTCACCAAAGATGTAGTCCCCATCCAGATCAGCGGTGATGAAGTGCTCGCTCACCGGCGCCTCGTAGTGGTCCTTGGACAGCGACCATGAAATCTCCTGGTCAACCCCCAAAACGTCAGAGAGCGCGAAGATGCTTCCGCGGCAGATTCCTCCACGATCAGCGTTTCCCTGCGTACCTACCGAGGCCGTGGGCTGACCGACCCCAATGAAACCTCCGCCACGGGCGACAAAGCGGCGCAGGGTATCTTGCAGTCGCAGGTCCTCCCAGACTTCCCCTCCGGAGAAGGCAGTATTCGCAGCGCCGGCGTTGATGACCACGTCGACATCCTTCAAAGAGGAATCTCCCCCATCGATGACCTCATCGAAAGACATAAAACGCACGTCAAAAGGAAGTCCCGCAAGGGCTTCGATAACCCCCAAATAGGTATGGATCTGCTTGTACCACAGGGCATGGGCAACCATATGGGTCTGCCACGTGCGCAGTTTTCCCCAAGCGTTCAAAACTGCAACGCGTACGGGTGCACACGCGGGCTTTTCCCCACCCGTGGCCTCGTGAAGGGAACGGAACTCTCCAAGGATTTCCTCCACGCGGTCAATGAACTCGGGGAACTTCAGCGCCAAAGAAAGGTAGCCGCCATAGCCCATACGATCCAAAGGGCTACGAACAATCGCGCGGCGAGCGGTGCGCCACGATTCATTGGCCTCACCCAGGGGATCGCCGCCCTCACGGAAGACATCGGGGAAGAAGTAGGGAAGGAAGCGCCCCTCGGTGTAGCGCACACCGGGAATATCGGAGATCATGCGGCAGGTCGCTGCCGAACCGACAGATCCAACAACCGCATCCATCTTGATCGAAGGGAAGTAGGGACCGTAGGGCTCCATGCCGATCCAGTTATCGCCAAGGAACATCATGGCCTCGCGGCCCTCCTCGTGAACCTGACGAACCAGCTCACCCGCCTTTTGAGCAACTCGCTTGGAGGTGAAATCGATCCAGTCTTTGAAGACCGGAGTGGGAGTGCGGAAGGGGCAGTTGTACCAGCCGCCGTCAACGAAGTCCTCGGGAGTGAGCGCGTAGCCGTATTCCTTTTCAAACTCTTCCATCGCCGGGATCGACACCGAGGCCGAGTATCCAAACCAATCGACGTAGCGTTCGCGGCCTCGGGAATCAAAGGCCAAAGTGAAGTGGTAGAAGAAGGTCGTAAAACGAACCACGTCCACTTGAGGGTTGGCTTTCAGCCAGAGCGCCAAGGTTTCCTTGACATGCTCCCACGTGCGGGGGAAGGCCACGTCGAAGGGACGCTCCTTCACGCGACCTTCCTCAAGCGCCCAGTCATTCGTCAAATAGTTGTACATCTGGGTGGAATCCCACATCTGTATGGCAAAGAAGTTCACGGTGTACACGTGGAAGGGAATGGGCTCGTGAATCGTCACCACCGCGCTCGAAGCAGTAGGCGGTAGCTCTCCAACGATCGGCACGGGATCAACGACGGGCGAAGGCTCAACCTCCTGAACGCTCCACTCCGAGGGATCCAAAGCCTGCCCGCTGGTCCGATCAATGACCTGCCACCAGCGGGAGGTGTCGCATTGAGTATCAGGACGGAATTGCGCTTGGAACCATCCCTCCATGACATTGATACTCAAAGGCCCGCTTTCTGGCGCCGTATGAGGGTTTGACGAAAGGTATTGGTGGATGCGCTCGCCTTCGCTCTGATCGGCCCAGTCTTCATCACCACGCGCAGGGAAATACGTGGAGTACACCTTGGCAAATGCTCGGTCGACCCACTCAGGAAGTTCTGTTCCATCGGAATTTCGCACTGCGTCCGCGCCAAGGCGCTCAACAAGAGCGCGCACTTCGGCATCGATTCCACGCTCAATGGGAAGGGTAAGACGACCTGGCTTGGTCGATTTGTCAGTCATTGTCACTCCGATGTGTTGATTTCAGCGTCATTGCGAAGAGGTAGACAACTTTGGGCACTTATCCAGCTAGTCCTAAGTTATTTCCTTCTTGGTACGATAGTACAAGCACACCGAGGTGGTGATGCATTCCCGATAACAATGGAGACACCGATGTCCCTTACTTCTGAAGAAATTAACAGCCAACCTGAGCTGTGGCGTCGAGTTCTTGACGTTCCCACTGATGCACTTCCCAAAGATGGTGAGGCCATTGCCGTCATCGGCTGTGGAACATCGTGGTTTATCGCGCAGGCATACACCGTCGCCCGCGAGCGCCAGGGCAAGGGTCTCTCTGATGCCTTCACCGCCACCGAATTCCCCTGGGATCGCCACTACGACCGCGTCGTGTGCCTGTCGCGCTCGGGCACGACAACTGAAATTATTGACATCCTGCACGGTCTGAAGGACCGCGGCGTCCCCAACGTCTTGATCACCGCTGTGGGTAATGGCCCCGCAACCCCCTACGCAGATGTTGAGGTTGTTCTGGACTTCGCCGATGAAGAATCCGTTGTCCAGACTCGTTTTGCAACCACTGCTCTTGCATACTTCCGTCACAGCTTGGGTGACGATATCGCTGCAGCTGCGGATGACGCACAGCGCGCCCTCGAGCTCGAAATCCCCCAGCGTTGGGTTGATGCCGACCAAATCACCTTCCTGGGCACCGCATGGACCATTGGTCTGGCAAACGAAGCTGGCCTGAAGCTGCGTGAGGCATCTCAGTCATGGACTGAGGTCTACCCGGCAATGGAATACCGCCACGGCCCGATCTCTATCGCTCAGCCCGGTCGCCTGACCTGGGTTTTCGGCCCGGTTCCCGAGGGCATGGCCGATCAGGTTGCCGCAACTGGCGCCGAATTGGTGACTTTCGACGGCGACCCCATGGCTCACCTCGTTGTTGCACAGCGTTTGGCCGTTGCTCGCGCTGAAGCTCGCGGTCTCAACCCCGATACCCCGCGCCATCTGACCCGCTCGGTGATCCTCAAGTGAGCAACTCGGACCAGAAGCTCGCCATCGGGATCGATGTCGGCGGCACCACCATCAAGGGGGTGCTCGCTGACACCCGAGGCACTGTGATTACCTCTTCCGAGGCCGTCGCCACCCCCCAGAGCGGCGCCGATGATGTCGTTTCTGCGGTCGTGCGTCTGGCCCGAACTCTTCGCGAGGCTTCGGTCGATGCGCCCGTCGGCGTGTGCGTTCCTGGAATTATTGATGAAGAACATGGAATTGGTATTTTCTCCGCCAATCTGGGCTGGAAAGATGCTCCTTTAAGGGAAAAGCTTTCCGAAGCGCTGGATTCTTTCGTCCCACTAGGACACGATGTGCGCTCGGGAGCTCTTGCCGAGGCTCTGTGGGGCGTTCGCCGTCCCTCCTGCCTGTATGTGGCAGTAGGGACCGGGATCGCATCGGGCGTTGTGATCAATTCGCACCTCGCGCCGGCACCGCCGTGGGCTGGTGAAATCGGACAGGTTCCCGTTCCACACCCCGATCGCCCCTATGAGGTTGTTCCGCTGGAGCAGGTTGCCTCGGCCAGCGGTATTGCACGCCGGGCAATCGAGGCCGGGATCGTCCCCGAAGGATCGGGGGCCCGAGAAGTTGAGGAACTTGCCCTTTCATCCAGCGAAAACGCTCGAAAGGCACGCGAGATCCTCGAGACCGCGATGAGTCTACTGGGAGGGATTCTTGCAACGGTTTGCCACCAGGTTGGTTCACTTCCCGTCGTTCTAGGAGGCGGCCTGTGCAAAGGTGGCTCACTTGTTTACGATCCCCTTCGTAAAGCCTTGGAATCGGGGTGCACAGTCATGCCCGCACCTGCGCTGCTCTCCGCTGCTTTAGGTTCCTCGTCGCAGGCCTTGGGCGCCGCAGCGTTGGCATTCCAGAGCCATGGAATCGAGGTTGAATCATGATCTGGACCTTCACTCCCAATCCGGCTCTGGATATTACGTGGCAGGCTCCTGACCAAACCCACGGTCAGGTTCACCGCATTACGGAGTATTCCCAGCGTCCGGGAGGGAAGGGACTGAATGTCTCTCGTGTCTTGGACCAGCTCGGAGTTCCCAACCATGCAACAGGTTTCTTGGGGGGCGCAACTGGCAATGTGATCGCCTCGCTCATGGAGGAAATGACTTCTCTGGTCACACCGGAGTGGGTTGAGATTCCTTTCCAAACGCGACGCTCAATCGCCATGATTGATAACACCGCCACGGTATACAACGAGTCCGGCCATGCTCTAGATCCTGATTCCTGGAAGCAGATGGCTGATCTTTTGGGTAGCCGCCTGAGCGGCGATGACCTCTTGGTGGTTTCGGGTTCTCTTCCCGGAAGTAGCACTTTTGAGGTTCTCGAGCCGGTGTTGCGCCGTGTCCGTCAGATCGGTTGCCGCATCATTCTGGATACCTCAGGTCCATCCTTGGTTGAGTGCGCAGCGTGGGCCGATGTTCTCAAGCCCAATCACTTGGAGCTCCTCGACGCTACGGGGGCGTCCTCCATCGAAGAGGGCGCGCGCGCCCTTATCGAGCAGGGACCGAGCTGGGTGTGCGTATCGCGAGGCGAAGAGGGAATGGACCTCTTCTCTCGCGAAAGCCATTGGCACGCCGAGGCCGGAGTTGTCCTTCAGGGCAATCCCACCGGTGCTGGCGACGCCTGCGTCGCATCCCTAGCTCGCTCGCTTGCTCAGGCCGGGGACGACCTTGAGTCTAAGATTCCTACTGCTATTGCCGAGGCCGTCGCAACCTCTGCCGCCGCGGTAACGATGCCCGTCGCTGGGGAGATTGATCTTCCCCTTCGCGAGGAGCTTCTTTCCCGTATTTCTCCTGTTCGCCTGTCCTAATTTGTCAAGAAAGTAGGTCGCTATGCTTGCTGACACCGCTGTACTTGCGCGCGATTGCGCCGCCCGCAAGGTTGGCCTTGCGGCTTTTAACGTGGTCCTTCTTGATCACGCAGAAGCGTTTGTCGATGCCGCCGAAAACACTGGTTTACCTTTGGTTCTCCAGCTGTCCCAAAATGCCGTGAAGTATCACGGTGGTCGTCTGCGTCCCCTGGGGCGCGCGCTTATCGAGCTTGCCGAGGCCTCCACCGTTCCCGTTTCCGTTCACCTTGATCACGCTGAATCCACCGATTTGTGCCGCGAGGCTGTTGAGCTCGGTTTTACCTCGATCATGTACGACGGTTCAAAGCTTCCAGATGCGCAGAACCGTGAGACTACCGCTGAGATCACCGCTTTCGCTCATGAGCACGGTGTCAGCGTCGAGGCCGAACTGGGTGAAGTTGGCGGAAAGAACGGTGTCCACGACCCTTCGGCACGTACTAATCCTGAGGATGCGGCCCAGTTTGTTGCAGATACCGGCGTTGATTTGCTTGCTGTTGCTGTCGGTTCTTCTCACGCGATGGCAACTCGCGAGGCGGTTTTGGACAATCAGCTGATTGCTGCAATCCACGAACTCGTCCCTGTCCCGCTGGTTTTGCACGGCTCTTCCGGCGTTCCCGACGAAGGCATGGTCGCGGCAATTCAAGCCGGAATGACCAAGATCAACGTATCGACACACCTGAATGTCGTCTTCACCCAGGGTGTTCGTCAGATTCTTGATGAAAACCCGAAGATTGTCGATCCGCGAAAGTATGTCGGCCCCGCAACTCATTTGGTTCAAGAAGAAGTTGAACGTCTGATGCGCCTCTACGCACAGGCTTAAAACTCAACGAAGAAAATTAGCCGCCGACCGTGTTTCATGCGATGCGGTAGCACGCAGCCCTCCCGCGCTTGCGCGTGGGAGGGCTTTCCATCTGCGCTCTATATTTATTTGACGTACCAGCCGCGGCCTCGCCACAGGCCTTCGAGGCCCGCCAAACGTTCTTGGAAGTCTTCCCAACTTCCTCGGGGGCCTCCCGCCCAGGCAACCTCAGCAAGACCCGCTAGGCGCGGAAGCAGCATCTCCCAGACGTCCTTCTCTCGGCGCAGGGTTTCACTCCACAGGCAGGCCTCGACGCCTTCAATTCCCTTACGGTCCACGCCCTCACAGATGCTCTCGGGATCCCAATCCCAGGCTTTCTTCAAAGGAAGGATTCCGGCCCACGTGATCCCGAGCTTCTGTTCTGGGTATTCCTTCATGTCGAAGTAGGCTTTCGGGCCGGGTGACATGATAGCTTTCACTCCACGTCCGACAGCACGAGCGATCGAGTCTCCTTCAAGGTCGTCATGCCATACCTGAACGAGGTCTCCTTCGCCCAGCAGATCCGCGGCTTCTTCCCACGCCACAGCGCGCTTGCCCAGTGCATGGATGCGTTCGATCTGGCTGCCAACGATGATCGGGTAGTCACCTTCGGCAGTTGCAAAGGATTCATCGCCACCGATGTGGATACCAGCAGGAGAGAAGGGGGCAAGGGTCTCGACGACGGCCTCGAGGAAGGCTTGGGTCGCGGGCGCCTTGGTTGAGAGAGTCGAGAAGCCGACTTCCGTTCCTTCGTAAAGGGGAGGACGAACACCATCGGGGTTGAGTCCTTCAATCGCGTGGAGAGCAGCATTGACGTGCCCAGGGATATCAATTTCGGGGATGATCGCAATCATCCGCGAGCGCGCGCCCTCGACCAGGGTCTGATAGTCATCGAGAGTGTAGTAGCCGCCTTCTTCCCCGCCGACTGCGCAATCGGATGAGCGTTCAATGAGTTCGGGGAATTGCGGGATTTCAATGCGCCATCCCTGATCATCACTCAGGTGCAGATGCAAGATGTTCAAACCCATTTCGCTCATTGCATCCATGACGCGAAGGATCGTGGGAACGCTGAAGAAATGGCGGGCAACATCGATGTGCAGGCCGCGGTGCCTATAAGCGGGATAGTCGATGATCTTCACTGCAATGGGGGCCCGGCTGTGATTCGCGATGGCCAATGTGTTGAGGCGACGCAGGCCTCGAGATAACCCCAATTCGGTAGCAGCGCTCACCTGCGCGCTTCCACCGGAAATCGTCAAAATATAGGCCTCTGCGAACTGCCATTCCTCGGGGATTGTCAGGGGTGCAATTGCCGCCGAAAATTCCTCAGGAGTCTTCAGCACAACAGAGGGGCTAATTTCTGCCCAAGTGGCTTCTTCCGGATGCGAATCGGCCTCTTCAATGGAGACTGGAAGTGGAAGAAGTCCAGGAATCGCGGACAGCGAGGAGGACATCGACGAGCTCCTTTGCTTAGTCGTCAACTGTATGAACATCCCTATCCTAGCCCTCTAGGCATCAAGTGGTCATCGGCCGCTATTGTTGGGGCTATGAGTGCACTGAATTTCGTTTCCGATACCTTTGATCCTTCGCGCTGGCGTGAGGTTGAGGGTTTCGAGCTGACCGATATGACCTACCACCGAGGGATTTCCCGAGGCCCCGTCGACGGAAGCGAAAAGGGCGCCGACTTACCCGTGGTCCGTATTGCTTTCGATCGTCCAGAAATTCGCAACGCCTTCCGCCCCCATACCGTTGATGAACTCTATCGTTGCCTGGACCACGCACGAATGACCAGCGATGTCGCTGCGGTTATTTTGACGGGAAACGGGCCCTCCCCTCGCGATGGTGGCTATTCCTTCTGTTCAGGTGGCGACCAGAGGATCCGCGGTAAAGATGGCTACCACTACGAACTTGAGGGCAGCGAGGCCTCGGCGGGAGTGGAACAGCGACGCGAGCAAATTGACCCCGCACGCGCGGGACGGCTTCATATTTTGGAGGTTCAGCGCTTGATCCGCACCATGCCGAAGGTCGTTATTGCGGCGATTCCCGGTTGGGCGGCTGGTGGCGGCCACAGCTTGAATGTTGTGTGCGATCTCTCGATTGCTTCTCGTGAGCATGCCGCATTCATGCAGACCGATGCGAATGTTGGTTCTTTTGACGCCGGTTACGGCTCTGCATTGCTCGCGCGTCAAGCGGGTGATAAGCGTGCACGTGAGATTTTCTTCCTTGCCAGGCGCTATGACGCCGATACTGCGGAGCGCTGGGGAGTCATTAACGAGGCCGTTCCCCATGCTCAGCTGGAGGAAACCGCGTTGGAGTGGGCTCGGATCATTGCAACGAAGTCTCCGCAGGCTATCCGCATGCTGAAATTTGCTTTCAACTTGACCGATGACGGCTTGGCCGGCCAGCAGGTTTTTGCCGGCGAAGCGACGCGCATGGCCTACATGACGGATGAGGCTCAGGAAGGTCGCGATGCCTTCATCGAACACCGCTCGCCAGACTGGTCTTCCTTCCCTTATTATTTCTAAATAATAATTCGGCTTTCAGGAGTCAACCAGCTTTGTCACAGCTCAAGTCATGGTTACTTTGTATGACATTTCTGCGGAAATATCAGGGAAAAGCACCCAAAAGATACACTTCTGTATCCCATTAGCTTGACAAAACCTATAAACTATTAGCCGTGCGGACTGCAGGAACTCTCCAGCAAGACGTGTCCCCATCACACGAATTGAGTTCATAGAAAGGGCCTATGTGAGAATTCGCTTAGGATCGCGAAACTCCCGAAGGGCGCTGTCGTATCGACAGAGCTCCAAGCTTTCGCGCACCCTGATTCTTCTCACAACTGCCGCGATTGGCGGCTCCTTTACGCTTTTAGCTCTGCCTTGGTCATCCGCGTCTGCACATCCGGACACAGCGCCCGTTACGACTGTTTCCACTGATCCTCTTGATCATCTCGACGATGTCGGCGGCAGTCTGGATGTACACGCTACGGCTGAAGCACCCAGCGCAGACCCAACTCTCAGCGTCAGGGATCTTCAGTCAACTCCCGATCGCCTTGTCCTTGACAGCGATTCCCCGCTGGCAAAGAAATTTGTCCGCACACCTTATGAAAAGGCAGAGGTAGTTGTTGAAGGTGCTGAACTTGCGCCCGAAACAGCACTGTCCAATCAGACTCCGGCGGTTACCTTCGATCAACTTGAACCCAAGTCGGCATCCAGTGACGGCACGCCCGCTCTGAATGATCTGAAGGATCACGAAGGTGCGCTTTGGGTTGAGAGCAACGCAACGCCTTCCACCAACGCCACCTCAATTGCCCAATTGCAAGGCGATGAGCAGGATGCTAAGACTCTCGATGAGTTGCAGGAAAAGGGTATTCCCGCCATCGATTCTTCGCTTGCAACCCCTGAGATCCTCGTCCAAAACGGAGAAATTCGTACCCTGACATTCGAGCTGACCAATGTCGGCAAGGATGCGAAGGACATCGAGATTGAAGGCGTTTTCTCCAGTGAGGCCTCCGGCAGCAGTACGGTCATTTGGAGCCTCCAGTGCTCAGTTAAAGGCGGAGCAACCTGCCCCGAGCGCGCCGATGGGTATGCAGAATCAATTACCCTCACTCAGGACAAGCCTGAGTTCTCTCCCTTCCATTCCGTGATCAACATGCCAAAGGGCTCCACCATCACGATCACTGCTCAGATACGCCAAACAATCAGTCAGTGCACCCCCGATGCCGTCAGTGAAACAACTACTCGTTTCAGCTGGGGACGCTTGGGGGCTGACAAATCAAAGCAGACCGATCTTGAGCTAACTGGGAAGATTGCCTGTGCAAGTGCAACTCCCACGCCGACGGCAACACCTTCAGCGACTCCGACCCCCACTTCGACGCCTACCGTGCCTTCAAGTGATGATCAGACGCGTTCTGCGACTGCAACGCCCCTACCGACGGCAACTCCGACCCGGCACATTCACGAGAGCCAGTCGAACGTTCAGCCCCGACCCAGACAGAACGAGGCTCGCTCTACCCCTGCCCCGGCTCGTCGAGTACAAGTCTTCGCTCCCGGTTCACCGAACCGTCCGAGCGCACAGGAAGCAGTGCGTCGCAACGCTGCTGCTGCTCAACAGGCTCAGGCAGCTGCCCGCCAGCAGCAAAACACGAACGCTGCGGCCCAACATAATAATGCTGCACCCGCCGCTCCGACGCGGTCGAGCAGCGATGCCACTCCCACTGCTTCCCAAGCTCCTGTAGAGAACCAAGACAACTCGCAGCTGGTTGATTCCAGCTATGGTTTCAACGCGAACGGTCGCCGCGGCGGCTTGATGAGTGACGTCGAAGCCAATAGCGCGGTTGCAGTTGCTGCACTGCTCGTCACTGCTGGCGCCGGCGCATTGGCGACCTTCCACAAGGGCAAGTGAAGCACTCTCTTTGATTTTCGCTGGTACCTATCACTCGATAGGTACCAGTTTTCTTTTTATATTCGAAGAGTTCCCTACGCTCTCCGAGACGCACAAGCAAGTGCTGCCCGCAACGAGGATAAAGAAGCGCTGGGCTGTACGGTCAGCCCAGCGCTTGTGTCGTTTCAGATGACCTTAGCGGCGTCCAAACTTCGCACGCATCACGCGTGCCAAGGCAAGTTCAGCGAAGGCGTCCACCAGAAGAGCACCACCGAAAACACCCGAGAAGATCTTCCATCCCGAACGCGGCTTCGCAGCCTTCACCGCAGAAACCAGTAGCGCCGCACCGGCCGCTGCTTCGATAGAAGCGAGAGCTGAAAGAATCCAGGGGCGGTCAGAAACGACCGCCATGTAGGCCTTCTGAATAGCGCTGGGATCTTCTTCCTTGTTCCCGGTCATCATGATGTCAACACTACGACCGATGGCATTCGAGATGCCGCGCGCGTTGTGGAGAACCGCACCTTCAACTTCCCCGGCTTCAATCGTGCCCTGTAGGAACTCTGCAACGCCGTGAGGCAGCGCAAGCGCCTTCACAACGGCAGTAATTGCATGAACTCCGTTGAGGTCCTGAGCGGCCAGCAATGCCTCGACATCAGCACCCGGGACATGTGCCGCGATTTCGCGAAGGGCGGGGCGATCTCCCACTAAATCGACCACGGAAGGATCCACGGACTCGACAGAAACAGAACCGGTCACGATACGCGTTGTCATTCCCCAGTTATGGGTGAGCACATGCTCGAGATGCTCATCGGTCACCAAGTACAGATGCAAATCACCATCGGACATCGCCAAGGAAACCAGCGGAAGATCACCGAAGTTCCATCCTGACTTGTCTTCGGGAATTTCTGCCAACAGTGCGCGATACCCATTGTTCAGCTCGACATCTGCGACATCAACACCCTCAAGCGCGGCCAACAGCGGAACCGAGGACGCGGGAGTACGACCGATCTCAACGACACGATCACCCGACTCTGATTCTTCGACCTCTTCAGGAAGGAAATCAGCCAGAGGGCTATCACCCTGAGGAAGAGCATCGATATGTTCTCCGCCCAAACGCACTTCTGCTTTAAAGTGCGAAGCTAACTGAGAAGCAAGCTCGCTGACCGTAATTCCTGCTTGCGCATCCTGAGCACCTTCAGCAAGTGTCGCGACTCGCCCGTTCTCAACCGCAATATTGAGACCCAGCAGCTGAGGAGTTGCCTCAAACCACTCCAATTGGGCCAAAACGGAACTTTCACGGAGCACGTGCACAACTTGATCGGGATCAAGCTGGGAGGCAATCATCATTCCCTCAACGCGGGTCCATGTCGCATCAGTCATCATTGTCATCCTTCCGAAGACCCTGAGAATCGTCCTTCGACTAGCTACAAGTTTAGCCTGTCCTTCCGACCGATAGGCACATCACAACAGAAAAGGTGAGGGCACCCATTTGGCTGCCCTCACCTTTCAGTGCTAATGAAGCAGTTCAGAAGCGATCAGCGCATCTTGGTGCCGACCGAGCCCAGACGCTCAGCAGCCTCAACAACGCGTGCAGCCATACCGGCTTCAGCTTCCTTGCCCCAAGCGCGAGGATCGTACTTCTTCTTGTTGCCGACCTCGCCGTCAATCTTGAGGACACCCTCGTAGTTGGTCAGCATCCAGTCGACGACCGGGCGGGTGAAGGCGTACTGGGTGTCGGTGTCAACGTTCATCTTGATGACGCCGTTGGCAACTGCCAGTGCGATCTCTTCGTCGGTCGAGCCGGAGCCACCGTGCATGACCAGGTCGAAGGGACGGTGATCCAGACCGTAGTGAGCGGCGACCTCTTCCTGGATGGTGCCCAGGAGCTCGGGACGCAGCTTGACGTGGCCGGGCTTGTACGCACCGTGCACGTTGCCGAAGGTCAGAGCGGTGATGTAACGGCCATTCTCGCCCAGACCAAGAGCCTCAACGGTCTTGATGGCATCTGCGGTCGAGGTGTAGAGCTTCTCGTTGATTTCACCAACGACACCGTCTTCTTCGCCACCCACGGCGCCAACTTCGATCTCGAGGACGGTGTGGGAGTCAACTGCGAGCTGGAGCAGGCGCTTGGCGATCTCCAGGTTCTCATCGAGGGCGATGGCGGAACCATCCCACATGTGGGACTGGAACCAGGGCAGACGACCTGCCTTAACTTCCTCGGCCTCCATGTGCATGAGCTGCTCGGTCCAGGAATCCAGGTTCTGCTTGGCGCAGTGGTCGGTGTGCAGAGCAATGGTGACGTCGTAGTTCTTTGCGACCTCACGAGCGTAGGCAGCCATTGCCAGCGAGCCGGCGATACGGTCCTTGACGGTGGAACCTGACCAGTATTCAGCGCCACCCACGGAAACCTGGATGATGCCATCGGATTCGGCATCAGCGAAACCGCGAAGTGCAGCGCTCAGAGTCTGAGAAGAGGTCACGTTAATTGCCGGGTACGCGAACTTTCCGTCACGCGCACGGTTGAGCATTTCGTTGTAAACCTCAGGGGTTGCGATGGGCACAGGAGCCTCCTAATTGATGACAACATTTGTCGCTTCATATTGTCCCACATTTGCAGAAGAACATCACTGGACTATTGGCCCTCAGATCGAAGTCGTTTGAACAAGGTATCACTCCCCCCTGCTCAACGCTGATCAGAGACCAGTTTTAGACCTACTAAAATACGCCTTCTATATAGGGTGTACTCTTCTTGTCCCTTTTCTCAATATAGGTGGGTGGTTTTTTGGAACGATTCAAACGCGCGCGAATTTGGCTTTACTCTCCGCAGACTTCGTGAGGAACACGGACTCTCACAAGAAACCTTGGCCTACCGTTCTGGGGTGACGAAAAACCAGATTCAACTACTGGAATCAGGACGCGCTTCGGGACGCAAAGGCGAAGCCGGCGCCTCCAATCCACGCATGACAACACTCAGCGGTATTGCACAGGCGCTCGGCATGAGCATCTCTGCACTCCTTGCCGAGGCAGGACTCTAAACTAAAAACTCAGCGTTTTAGTAGTGCGACATGACCGGAGTACCAATCTCCGACCACTGATACACCCAATGCGCCTCTTCAACTGGCATATTGATGCAGCCGTGTGAACCGCCGGGTCCGCTCCAGCCGAACGAATCCTGCCAAGGGGCACCATGGAATGCGTAGGAGCCAGTCCAATAAGTCACCCACGGCACTCCCTTCGCGCAGTAAGGCCAATCTGGAGTGCACCCCATATCCTGCGCCTGATACTTGAGGTATACGCTGTAGAGTCCCGTGACAGTCTCATGACCAGGCGAACCCGGAACAATCGCGACCGGACCGTGGACAACGGTGGCACCCTCATAAGCGGTAACGGAGTTGTTTCCAAGATTGATCTCAAGCCACTTCTCACCCGGGGCGGCCTGATAAACCAGGTTTTCAGCTCCATCAGCAATGAGCTTGCGTTCATAGGTAGCCGGAGTGACGTCGTAGCTGAAGTTTCCCTCGAACTTCTTATTGTCCTTGAGCGAAGTAATCACCGAGGTAGCGAGTGCATCAAGATCCTTGACCTTGCGACCATCAACAGCCTTCTTCGGAGTCTGAACGATATCGCCAGCAGAGTTGACATTGTGGCGGCCATTGACGGGATCTCGGTTTGTTTCTTCACCCTGAGAACGTACCCACTCGCGGATGCGCTCTTCATCAACCGCGGGCTGTTTCAAGGAACCATCATCGGCCAGAGCAATCTTCACCCATCCAACCCGATCCTTCGAGCTGGCCTCGATCGTCTCTTCACCATCGGAAATCTCAACGGGAATCTGCGCAAGCTTATTTGCGGCCTCGGCAATGGTCTGCGCGCTCGCATCATCAACCACGGGAAGAAGGTTAGTTGCACTCAACTGCACTTCTCCCCCGCGAAGCATCCGCGCGGCCTCGTCCAAGGAATTGCGCAGGGCGTCATAGGGAACACCACGCCCAGCCTGGGACTTGGTTGAAACGAAGGACTCTTGATCCTCGGCTGGACGAACAGTAGCGTCAACCACCGGAGTTCCCAGTGAGGAGGCGATCGAGTTCGACAGGTCTTTCATCTTCAGGTCGTCGACACTGATTGCAGCTGGCACGTCATTGTGAACGAAAATCGCCTTGAACCGATTAAACAGGTTCGAATTCGCGGCAAGCGCCCGGTCCGCGCTCCCCTGCGGATCAACGGTTATTCCCATATCGGAAAGCATCAGGGGTGTCGAATGCCCCTCAACGACGACATTGACCTGCATCGTCTTCGCGCGTTGATCAACCATCTGTGTGATTTCATCCCGGGTCATTCCCGATACCGACTGACCTGCCACACTGACGTTGGGCAGCGCACGCGCCGAATAGTGCAGGGCATAAGCAACCCCAGCCGCACACAGAGCGATCAGAACGCATCCAAGCGTTACACCGATCACAAGCGGCTTACGCAACCGTGAAGATTTATGTTCAGACATCTTCTCCATCCTACTGATTTCACAATATTTTTGCTTGAAATTCTCAGATTGTGCACACCTGTGTCGCCCACATATCTTCAGACAGCCCAGATCGTTTCCTGTTACCCTATTCCAACTGGTCGGGGGTACCGTTAGAGTAGGCGGACCCCAGGAGGGATAAACGTGAGTGACCTTCGTCTTCTTGTCGTTCCGGGGGGCACTTCCCCGGCATCTGTAGCGATGGCTCATGCCTCGCTACACAAGCTCGCAGAGCTGTATGAAGAGCGTCAGGCAAACCCCGATCATCCCGCGCCGCACACCGTTGTTGTTATTCGAGACCCAGAGCTCGTCCCCCCATCGAGTTTGCGCACAGCTGCGACCACACCGCGTGAGGCCTTCCCGCCCGAGCTCTACCCAGAGCTTGCCGACCGCATCGACGACCCCTCTCTTTTTGACAACATCGATCTGGTTTTGGCCTCCTCTGGTTCATCTGGTGAACCGCGACTAGTTGGCCTCTCCATCGATGCATTGATGGCCTCGGTCAAGGCGACGCATTCCGTTCTAGGAGGACCGGGGCGTTGGATCTTGGCGCTGAGTTCCCACCATATCGCGGGCGCTCAGGTACTCATGCGCGCTGCCGCGACCGAAATTTCTCCTCAGATCGTCGATTGTTCCCGTGGTTTCAATCCAAAGGATCTGCTTCCCGCAATTGCGGGGGCAACCTCCGATCCCTCTCTGCCGGGCTATCTGTCACTAGTCCCGACCCAATTGGTTGATTGCCTGAACGCTGGCGACGAAGTCGTCAGTGCACTGGCACGCCTCCACACCATCTTGATCGGTGGGACTCGTCTTGATCCCGCGCTGCGCCAACGCGCCGAGGATGCAGGACTCAGCATCATCGAATCCTTCGGAATGACCGAAACCTGCGGCGGCTGCGTGTACGACGGCGTTCCACTTCCCGGGGTCATGGTGCGCACCCTCGAATGGGACGGTGCCACCCGTATCGCTATCGCCGGCCCAGTCTTACTGACGCGCTACCTTGTCGGCGACACCCCATTCCACGACGAGGCCGGCACCCGCTGGTTTATCAGCGGAGATACCGGCGTGATCGACGCCGGTGGGCGTCTGAAAGTTTTGGGGCGCGCCGACGACATGATCATCTCCGGAGGGCTGAACATTCCGCCAATCCGAGTCGAGGATGCCCTGAAGAACGTAGCCGGCATCAAGGACGCGTGGGCACTGGGCTTAGACGATGAAAAATGGGGACAAGCGTTGTCCTGTCTTGTTGTCCCCGAGGACGCTCCTTCCTTCCCTCCCCCACCTGATTTTGTTGAGGAACAGGGGCATCGCATTCGCGAGGCCGTTTCTTCCCAGATCGGTCGCCCGCAGGCACCGCGTCGTGTGATCTTCGTTTCTTCGATTCCGCAGCTTTCTTCCGGCAAGGTCGATCGCATTGCCGCACGCCAGCTCGCCCAATCGCTCACCGGGACAGAGTCTGAGTGGCGCCGATGAGCAGTGAGAATAGGCGGCAAGCAAGCCTAGGCGACTGGGTTGAAGGTGCCAGGCTGCGCACCCTTCCTGCTGCTGCAGCCCCAGTCTTCGTCGGCGTTGCCGCGGCTTTCGCCTTGGGCGCTGTTCATCCGGAACGCTCAGTCCTGGCGCTTTTTGTCGCACTATTGCTTCAAGTTGGCGTGAACTACTCCAACGACTACTCCGACGGCATCCACGGAACGGATGACCAGCGAAGCGGGCCCCAACGTTTGACCGGGTCAGGGCTTGCGCGGCCTCGTACTGTTCTAAAGGCGGCACTGGGGTGCTTTGCCGCAGCCGGCGTCCTTGGGTTGATCCTTGTTGCAATCAGTGGAACGTGGCCTCTGATCGCCGCGGGTATTGCTGCGGTTGCAGCAGCATGGTTCTACACGGGCGGGAAACACCCCTACGGCTATATGGGAATCGGCCTATCGGAACTCTTTGTCTTCGTTTTCTTCGGACTGATGGCGACCGTTGGAACGACATGGACACACATCCCTTCAGCGCCTTGGTGGCTGTGGCTTATGGCCTCGTGCTTGGGTCTGATGTCGGTGGCGATGCTCATGGTCAACAACATCCGCGACATTCCTACCGATAGCGTCACCGGGAAAAAGACAGTGGCTGTTCGCTTGGGACAGCGAGCTTCTCGAATCCTCTTTTCCCTGTGCCTATTGGCCCCAATCTCTGCCTTCTTTGCGCTTCCCGCAGCGATCGGCACCCATGTCATCATCTGTATTTTGGCGTCACTCGCGTGGATTCTGGCGATCTTCCAGCCGGTCTATTTGGTGTTGAGTGGAGTGAAGGGGAAGGACCTCATCATTGTCCTCAAGCACACCGGCTTTTTAACCTTGGGGTGGGCACTCTTCATTAGCGCACTCTTGATCTCAAGTACATTTGCCTGAGCACCTGCTCTAAACTCGAACCATGGTACGCATTCTGTTCATCATCGCATGGTTCGCCGCATCGATTTATGCAATTTCAGATTGGGCAACAACGTCTGCCGACAGAATGCCTATGAAGCTTTCTCGGATGACTTGGCTGGTCATCTTGGTCGTGACAGTTCCATTCGTTTCTCTTGGAGCAATTGCGTGGATCGTCCTCAAGATGGTCGCAAATGCCGAGGATCGTCAGGCACAATCCACTCCCAAAGCCCCAACCGCCCCAGACGATGATCCTGAATTCCTCTTCCGGTTGGAGCGCGATCTTCAGATGAAGCGTAAGCGCGAAGAAGAACGGAAGAATAAAGAAAACCCCTCCATCACTGAGGATGAAGGGGATGGACCCGAAGAAGGGCAGACGAAGAACTAGCGCTTGAGATGGCATTCAGACACCCCGGGGACCATATCCGATGCCTTGGATAGCAGGTGCGCAGCCGGCTCGTTATAGGTCATTCCAACCAGCACGTCATCGTCAAAAATGAGCGAGGTCAGCGAAGCAAGGGAGCATTGCCTTGACAGCGGTGAGTGTACCAATGGCTGGTGACGGATCAACCGCTGAAGTGAAACGATGGGCATTTGGTGCGAAACCAGCAGCGCTTCATGGCCGCGCGCCTCACGCAATGCGCGAGCAACCGCACGGGTCATGCGCTGAGCAGCATGCGCATAGGACTCTCCCCAAGAGGGGCGCAAGGGGTTGACGTAGTAACGCCAGTATTTGGGGCGTGCAAGAACCCACGGATTCGCATTGACCGCTACACCTTCAAAAACCGATTCAGCTTCAATGAGGTTGTGATCATGTTCAATCTCAAGCTCGTAGGCAAGCGCGGTCGGCGCTGCGCTCATCTGGGCGCGCAACAGGGGCGAGGCAATGACGTGGGTAATATCAGCGCCGCTGTCGACAAAATACTCAGCGACGGCCTCGGCCATCTCAATTCCAAGGTCAGTTAAGCCATAACCGGGAAGGCGGCAGTACAAAATACCATCGGGATTATCAACTTCACCGTGGCGCATCACGTGAATAACAGTCTTCATGACAGTGCCTTTCTGGAGGTACCTCTGCGCTGAGGCAATACTGCGATGTATTCAGCGCATGCGTTGCGGGAGATATGCCGAA
>ENA-OWLX01000155-OWLX01000155.1-metagenome-genome-assembly--contig:-NODE-155-length-22634-cov-10.847779_pt1 | contig 22634 bp, 13 predicted proteins | sample MGYA00245351_ERZ651106 | MGnify/ENA primary metagenome ERZ651106 (study PRJEB26857, sample SAMEA4031768) | metagenome | biome: human; feature: oral; material: saliva | place: Philippines | collected 2014... | reverse complement strand
GCATGCAGAAACCCCCGCCGGAACGGTACCGAAATACCGCCCCGACGGGGGTTCCTTACACTAAAACCGTGTACTAAATCTGTGCACCCAGATTAGGCGCCCAGTGCCTCCAGACCGGGCAGGGTCTTACCCTCAATGTACTCGAGGGAAGCGCCACCACCGGTGGAGATGTGGCCGAACTGCTCATCCTTGAAGCCCAGGTTACGGACTGCAGAAGCGGAGTCGCCACCACCAATGATGGAGAATGCGTCAGAGTCGACGATAGCCTGTGCCACCGCGCGGGTACCCTCAGCGAAGGGAGCAATCTCGAACACGCCAACGGGGCCGTTCCAGAAGATGGTCTTTGCGCCCTTGATCTTCTCAGCGAAAATCTCAGCGGTCTTGGGGCCAATGTCCAGGCCCTCAGCCTCTGCGCCCAGCTTGCCGCCGGTCAGGTCCTCAATGGGGCGGACCTCGGTGTTAGCGTCAGCGGAGAATGCGTCAGCCCAGATAACGTCAACTGCGGTGATAATCTCGGTGCCCTTCTCGGGAGCTTCCTTCATGTAACGCAGAACGTTCTCGACCTGGTCCTTCTCCAGCAGGGAGTTGCCGACCTCGTAGCCCTGTGCGTATGCGAAGGTGTAGCCCATGCCGCCACCAATGAGGATGGTGTCAGCCTTGCCGATCAGGTTGTCAATCACGGCGAGCTTATCGGAAACCTTAGCGCCACCCATGACCACAACGAAGGGACGCTCGGGGTCGTTCAGGGTCTTAGCCAGAACGTCAACTTCCTTCTTCACCAGGTCACCCAGGTATGCGGGCAGACGCTTAGCAACGTCGTAGACGGAAGCGTGCTTGCGGTGAACCGCACCGAATGCGTCGTTCACGTATGCGCCGTTCTCGCCGGTCAGTGCGACCAGCTCGTCAGCGAATTCGCCGCGCTCTGCGTCATCCTTGGAGGTCTCGCGTGCGTCGTAGCGGACGTTCTCAACGACCAGAACTTCGCCGTCAGCCAGGGCTGCTGCCTTAGCCTTTGCGTCCTCGCCTACCAGGTCGGTTGCAACCTTCACGGGCACGGATGCCAGCTCAGCCAGGCGTGCAGCTGCCGGTGCGATGGAGTACTGGGGGTCGACCTTGCCCTTGGGGCGGCCCAGGTGTGCGGTCACGATAACGCGTGCGCCAGCCTTGGCAAGCTTCTCAATGACGGGCAGGGATGCGCGGACGCGGCCATCGTCGGTGACAACGCCGTCCTTCAGGGGTACGTTCAGGTCGGAACGGACGAGAACGTAGCGGCCTGCGACGCCTTCTTCGAGCAGTTCGGACAGTGCCTTAGCCATAGGAATTCCTCCTGGATAGGTGGGTTTATATACCGTTTCCATCATACCGAACATTAGGGTGTTTGCCAGCCTAAAAAATAGCTTTTATATGGTGTTTTTCCGCAGAATATCGCGGATATTCGCACTCCATAAAACCTATTTTCTTACGGTATTTTTGACCCAAAAAGGGCGACGGAAAATAGTATGTTTATACGTTTTTAAGAGGTTTATTCAAGGCCCTTACACAAGAGTCTTGGTACAGCAAACCCCGACTCCCCCGCTTGATGCGGTGGTGCCGGGGTTCACTATGCGTTAGTTACGCGGGGTGACGCTTACACTCGGTGAGCGTCGTAAGCCTATTGGGGCTTAGAGGGATGCCACAACCTTGTTGGTGAACATCACGAGGCGGGAAACGTAGCCGTACTCGTTGTCGTACCAAGCGATAACCTTCACCTGGTCACCGATGACCTTGGTCAGCGGTGCGTCGAAGACGGTGGAGATGGGCTCACCCTCGATGTCCTTGGACACGATGGGGTCCTCGTTGTACTTGATGATGCCCTTCATGGGGCCCTCAGCTGCTGCCTTGACTGCTGCGTTGACTTCCTCAACGGTGACCTCGCGCTCAGCGGTGAAGGTCAGGTCGGTGATGGAGCCGGTGATGGTGGGAACGCGGACTGCGAAGCCGTCCAGCTTACCCTTCAGCTCGGGCAGAACCAGGCCAACAGCTGCTGCTGCACCGGTGGAGGTGGGGACCATGTTCACAGCTGCTGCGCGTGCACGGCGCAGGTCGCGGTGGGGAGCATCCTGCAGACGCTGGTCAGCGGTGTATGCGTGGATGGTGGTCATCAGACCCTGCTTGATGCCGAATGCGTCGTTCAGAACCTTAGCCATCGGAGCGAGGCAGTTGGTGGTGCAGGATGCGTTGGAGACGATGTGGTGGTTAGCTGCATCGTACTGGTCGTCGTTCACGCCCATGACGAAGGTGCCATCGATGTTCTTACCGGGTGCGGAGAGGATAACCTTCTTAGCGCCAGCCTCGATGTGTGCCTTTGCCTTGGTGCCGTCGGTGAAGAAACCGGTGGACTCGAGGACTACGTCAACGCCCAGGTCCTTCCAGGGGAGGTTCTGGGGGTCGCGCTCAGCGAGGATCTTGATTTCCTTGCCGTCAACAACCAGTGCGCCTTCCTTGACCTCGACCTCTGCGTTGAAGCGACCCATGATGGAGTCGTACTTGAGCAGGTGTGCCAGGGTCTCAACATCGGTGAGGTCGTTGATTGCGACGATCTCGAAGCCGACGCCCTCGGTCTGAGCTGCGCGGAAGAAGGTGCGGCCGATGCGGCCGAAGCCGTTGATTGCTACGCGTACAGTCACTGGAGTATCTCCTTGTCAGTGCGTTGGTGGCGGTGTACAAATCCGATGCCTTGCAGGCTCTGGTTTGTCGGATTCGTCCGTGCTCTATGTTGCCCGGTGCGTTCCGCCGTTGTTGGTAATAATCCTACCCTAGTTTGTGTGTGTTTTGGTGTGTTCTATCGAGAAATTTTTGTGAGTTGCGCCATAAAAACCGGCAAAAACCCGTTGTTTTCTGTTGTTTTACGTTGTGTTCACCCTTAGAAAATGTTGCGATACGGTCACGGCAACATAAACACACATGAAACGCACATTTGTCGAAAACCGCGCCATATCAAGGCAAAATGTGAGGGTAAAAAATACCCTTTCACTTGCGAATGGCTTTCAAAGAGGTCCCTCGAACTCACGGGCAGTGCAAATTCTCACGCGAAAACAGGCAAGCCCAACGTAAGACACACCACAGCCTTAAAACGGGTTAAATGCGCTCCCGGTGCACAGTTTTCGTGTCGCGTGTCGTGTCATATCTCGTGTCGCAACAGGGGCGGCTAGTACACCACCAGCGCCACAGCACCCAAACCCGAATGAGCCGACAGCACCGGCGGTAGCGCACTCACCAAAAACTCCGGCGCCGAAGAAGCAGCAGTATGAACCAGGGAGCTCTCCCCCAGCATCTGCTGAACCTGCTCGTACAGCTGCACCGCCTGCGCCGCATTACCCACATGATGCACCGCAACCACCTCACCGCGCGGGGTTGCCTTGCGAGAAGAACTGGTGTGAGAAAAACTGGTGGGAGAAGAATCCATGTCAGGTGCAGCTGCTGAGCTGAGCGCCGCCGCATGCTGATGCTCACGGCAGGTCTGCACGGTCACCTCCACCAGGCGCTCCAGGGCGCGCGCCGCAGTGCGGGGACGCTCCACATACGCCAGCTTGCCCTCGGTGATCGTGCCAATCGGCTTGATCTGGAACATCTGCCCCACCATCGCCAACGCCGGGGAAACACGGCCGCCGCGGCGCAACGCATCCAGGGTCGGGATGTAGAAGTAGAGCGTGGACTGCTCGCAGATGGACTGAATGTAGTCCACCAGCTGCGCAGGAGTGGGATATTCAACACCCGAACCGGCGGATGCAGAGTTCAGCACCTCCAGGGCACGCACCACCGCATGACCGTAGGCGCCGGCGACCGTGCGGCTATCCACCACGCTCACGCCCTCGGCACCCAGGCGGCTCAGGCGGGCACCGGTACGCGCCGCCTCCACCGTGCCCGAAAGCTCACCGGACAGGTGCACAGACACCACATGGGTAAAACCTCGCGACGCCAGCTCGTCATACACATCAGCAAACACGCCCGGCGCAGGCCCGGAAGTACTCACCGTCTGACCCATCACGTGCGCGAGCATAATCGCCTCGTCCACCTCGGCGGCGGTCAAATCCTGCAGCTGACGATCAGGCTCACCGGGCGTGCGAATAGTCACCGGCATCGGAACCAGCACAAAATTACCGCGAGCGCTCAGGCGCTGCACCAGCTGCGGGTCGAGGGCGGCGGCGCTATCGGTCACCACGGCAATGCGGTTCTCTGCGTTGTTTTCTCGCTCCATATCCCGACCCTTCTTCCGGTTCGCCACTTTCGATTCGTCACTTCCGGCTCGTCAGTGCATGATTTCGATGACGAGCCCTCTCCTAGCGTTCCCTGAACATTATGGCACTCATCACTAGTGCAGTACAGCAAAGCCCCGCCGCGCCTCCGTGTTCATTCCGTAGAACGAACCGAAGCCACAGCGGGGCTTGCACTTTATCTCAGAAGATTAGATCACGATGTTCACGAGCTTAGGCGCACGCACAATCACCTTGCGGATCTCGGCGTCACCAATCGAACGCTGAACAGCGGCATCCGCCAGAGCCAGCTCCTGAAGCTCCTGCTCGGAAATATCCTTCGCAACCTCCAGGCGAGCCTTGACCTTGCCCTTAATCTGCACGATAGCGGTGACGGTGTCATCCACCAGCAGAGCCGGGTCAACCTCGGGGAAGCCCGCGGTCAGAACCGGGGTGTCGTGGCCCAGAGCGTGCCACATGTCCTCAGCGGTGTAGGGTGCGTACAGAGACAGCAGAATAGCGATAGTCTCAGCAGCCTTACGAACAGCCGGATCAGCCGCACCAGCACCGGAGTCAATAGCCTTACGGGTAGCGTTCACAAGCTCCATGGTCTTCGCAACAACCACGTTGAACTTGCCGTTATCCAGCAGGCCCTGAACCTCGTGCACGGTGCGAGCAATCAGCTTCTGCAGCTCCAGGTCACCGGTGGTTGCGTCAACGCCGGGTTCGCTGGTGACGTCCTGAGCCACACGCCATGCGCGAGCCAGGAACTTCTGCGAACCGGCCGGGGAAACATCTGCCCAGTCCACGTCATCCTCGGGCGGGGACGCGAAAATCATGGTGGTGCGGATAGCGTCCACACCGAACTTGTCGAGCTGCTCGCCCAGGTTCACGCCGTTACCCAGCGACTTGGACATCGCCTTACCGCCGTTGAGCACCTGACCCTGGTTCATGAGGGCCTTGAACGGCTCATCGTGCTTAATCAGGCCCAGGTCGCGAACAACCTTGGTGAAGAAGCGTGCGTACAGCAGGTGCAGAATAGCGTGCTCCACACCGCCAACGTACATGTCGACGGCACCCCACTCGCTCATAGCCTGCGGGTCGAAAGGAGCCTTGTCGTAGTTCGGGGAAACGTAACGCAGGAAGTACCAGGAGGAATCCACGAAGGTGTCCATGGTGTCCGAGTCACGGCGAGCCTGCTTGCCACACTTCGGGCAGGGCACGATAGCCCAGTCATCGGCAGCGGCAAGAGGCGACTGACCCTTAGGAGCCAGCTGCTCACCGCGCAGGTTATCGGGCAGCAGCACCGGCAGCTGATCCTCAGGAACCAGAACCTCGCCACAATCCTCACAGTGAATCACGGGGATGGGGGTGCCCCAGAAACGCTGGCGGGACAGCAGCCAGTCACGCAGACGGTAAATGACCTTACCCTCACCGGTGCCGGCAGCCTCAACCAGCTCAATAGCCTTAGCAATCGCCTCAGCCTTCGGCAGGCCGGTCAGCTCACCCGAGTTGACGAGCACGCCGTCACCAGCTGCGGCAACACCGCTGGTAGCCGGGTCCTCAGCACCCTCAACGTCCAGAACCTTCACGATGGGCAGGTCGAACTTCAGGGCGAACTCAAGGTCGCGCTGGTCGTGCGCGGGCACAGCCATAATCGCGCCGGTACCGTAGTCGGCGAGCACGTAGTCAGAAGCCCAGACGGGCAGCTTCGCGCCGGTCAGCGGGTTAATCGCGTAGCGGCCGGTGAACACGCCGGTCTTCTCGCGGTCGGAGGACTGGCGGTCAATATCGCTCAGTGCCTTAATGTCTTCGCGGTACTGCTCCAGGGCAGCCTTGTGCTCGGGTGCCACGATCTGCTCGGCGAACGCCGCATCCGCAGCAACCACGATGAAGGTTGCGCCGTACAGGGTGTCCGGGCGGGTGGTGAACACGGTGAAGGACTCAGCGGCCTGATTCTCGGTCGCCTCAATCTCGAAGCGCACCTCAGCGCCCTCGGAGCGGCCAATCCAGTTACGCTGCATGAGCAGAACGCGGTCGGGCCACTTGCCCTCCAGCTGCTCCATGTCATCCAGCAGCTGCTGTGCGTAGTCGGTGATCTTGAAGTACCACTGGTTCAGGGACTTCTTAGTCACGGTGGTACCGCAACGCTCACACGCACCGTTCACAACCTGCTCGTTCGCGAGCACGGTCTGGTCCTTGGGGCACCAGTTGACCATGGAGTCCTTACGGTACGCCAGGCCCTTCTTGTAGAACTGCTCGAACAGCCACTGAGTCCACTTGTAGTACTCCGGGTCCGAGGTGTGCAGGCGGCGGCTCCAGTCAGCGGCAATAGCGTAACGCTTGAAGGACTCAGCCTGAGTCTCAATGTTCTTGTACGTCCACTCCTTGGGGTGAGTGTCGTTCTTAATGGCTGCGTTCTCAGCGGGCAGACCGAAGGAGTCCCAGCCAATCGGGTGCAGAACATCGTAGCCGCACTGCTTGAAGTAGCGGGCGTTCATGTCACCAATAGCGAATGCCTCCGCGTGACCCATGTGAAGGTCACCGGAGGGGTACGGGAACATATCCAGCACATACTTGCGGCCCTTGGGGGCGTCACCGGTGGGCTGGAAAACCTTCGTTTCGTCCCAGTAGGGGCGCCACTTGGCTTCCATAGCGCGGAAGTCGTACGCATTTTCGTTGCGTTCGGTCTCTACCTGAGCAGACACAGCGATTCCTTAAATAAAGACAGGTTGATAAAAACTTAACCCTCCAAGTGTAACGCGAAACCCGCACCGCGCCAGAGTTGAGGCCGCCCCGACTACCAAATGGACGGCACCGCCCGCGCAGCTGACGATGCGGGGCGCAAGTTTCAGAGCCCTTTCAGGCTTCTCCCCTAGAATTAAGAACGGGACTTCGCCGTCCCAGTACCCAACCCGCGAAAGGTACCCATGACCTCCACCGTTACCCCGCACTCCCCCAACACCTCAGTTCTTGAGGGCGTGCCCGGCCCGCTCATTCCCGGCACCCGCCACGACGCCCTCATTGGTGACGGCACGCAGGCGGTCATGACCCGCTATTGGCAGTACGGCAAAGGCATGAACGACGGCACCTTCCCCGAAGGCTCCTACCCCGTGCTACTCGTGCACGGTTTCCGTGGCGACCACCACGGCCTGGAAATCATCGCGAACTACCTGCTGAAGCTCATCCCGAACGTCAGCATCATCAGCCCCGACCTGCCCGGATTTGGCCGCTCCGCAGACCTGCCCGAAAACGCCCAGGGCAAAGACAATATCAACGCGTACGTGGCGTGGCTGAACGACTTTGTGGAGCACACCAACCCCGCCCGCGATGATGCGCAGCCCCTGCCGCTGCACGTGGTCGGCCACTCCTTCGGCTCCATCGTCACCAGCGCCTTCGCCGCCGCACACCCGAACTCGCTCGCGCTACTCTCGCTCATCAACCCCATCAGCGAACCCGCCCTCGAAGGCAGCCAGCGCGTCGCCTCCCGCCTCGCCTCCCTCTACTACCGTGCCGGCGCGGCACTACCCGAAAAAATCGGCTACCCGCTACTGCGCTCGCAGCTGATTACCCGCGCCTCCAGCGAAGTCATGATGCGCACCAAAGACAAGGCAATGCGCCGCTTCATCAACGGCCAGCACGCCGCCTACTTCGGCTCCTTCGGCTCCCGCCGCGGAGTGCTCAGCGCCTACGAAGCGTCCATTACGCACACCGCCGCCGAATACGCCGCCGCAATCACCGTGCCCGTGCAGATGCTCGTCGCAGAAGACGACGACCTGGGCACCCCCGAAACGGCACGCGCCATGTACGCGACGCTGACCTCCCGCAATCTACCCGTCTCTTCGACCGGCGCCCGCGAGCGCCTGGACATGATCCCCGAAGTCGGGCACCTCATCCACTACGAAACCCCTCGCCTCGCCGCGGAACTCATCGCCGATTTCGCCGCCGAGCACTAAGGGAACGAACAGAAGGAACCAACATGAAACTCATGGTTGACGCCCGATACACCCGTATCGGCTTCCACGACGGCATCAGCCGCTACACTGCATCCTTGCTGGGCGCGCTCAAAACCCTCATCGACACCGGTGACGAAGCCGCCGCCGACCTCGACCTGACCATGATTATTAGCGACGAACGTCAGCTGGACATGCTACCGGATTTGCCGCACGTGAAAATCTGCTCGCCCACCGGCCCGCTCGAACCGACCGCCTCGCTGCAGCTGAACAAGTACGCGCCGGACGTGGTGTTTTCCCCAATGCAGACCATTGGCTCTACCGGACGCAAGTTCAAGCTGATTCTCACTCTGCACGACCTGATTTACTATTCGCACCCGACCCCGCCCGGGTTCCTGCCCGCGCCGGTGCGTGTAGGCTGGCGGCTCTTCCACAAGACCTACGCCCCGCAGCGCTTCCTGCTCAACCACGGCGACGCGGTCGTGACGGTTTCTGAGTCGACCGCCTCACTGATTCGTGAGCATGAGCTGACCACCAAGCCGCTGTTCGTGGTGCCCAATGCCCCGCAGCCCGGTAGCGTCGTCTCCCGTCAGACTGCGTTGGAACGCGCCACGACCCGCGAAGAGCAGCCCGTCAAGCACTTGGTGTACATGGGTTCGTTCATGCCGTACAAGAACGTTGAAACCCTGCTGCTGGCGATGCGTTCTCTACCGGATTACCGCCTGCACCTGCTGTCGAAGATGCCGCCGCAGCGTCTGGTGCAACTCACTGACGAACGTTTGATTGCCGACAATGTGGAGGTGCACAACGGCGTGAGCGATGAGGAGTACCAGCAGCTGCTCCGCCAGGCGCACGCACTGGTGACGGCTTCTCGTGAGGAGGGGTACGGCCTGCCCGTGGTTGAGGCGCAGGCTGCCGGTTGCCCCGCGGTGATTAGTGACATCCCGATTTTCCGTGAGATTGCCCCGCACGCCGTGTTCGCGCCGGTTGACGGTGCCCCGGAGGCGCACGCTGCCGACTGGGTCAAGGCTATCCGTTCGCTGGAGGACACCGCCGTTCGCGAGCGCGTGATTATTGACGGCCTGTCGGATGTGCGCCGCTACTCCTGGCGCGACTCGGCACTCAAGCTGCTGGAGATCGTGCGCGGGCTCTAAAGCGGGCTCTCTGAAGCGCGGGCTCTAGGGCTTGCAAGACTTACAGAACGCGGCGCTAAATTACGGCGCTAGGCACAGAAATGCCGCCGCACTCCCCCGAAACTCGGGAGGGTGTGGCGGCATTCTCGTATTCAATTCGTGGGCGCCGAGTGGCGTATGCGGCACGCGTTCTACACTGCGGCGGTATGCAAGGGCGGTTCGCTACACACTTCCTCCGCGCCGACGCAGGGAACCCGCCCTCGCAGAGCTCGGGCACCCTGAGGGCGCATCCGGAAGGTGCAGCCTCACCGCACCGAACCGAAGCAGGAATCCTTATACGTAAGCTCCGCGGGCTGCTTCTTTCGCAGCCAGCTCATCCGCATGACCGTACGCATAGAAAATCTTCGCATCATCCAGCTCAGCAAAACGAGCCAGGTAGCGGCACACCGCGCCACGCTGAGCCTTCGTCATCGAGGACAGCAGCACAGGATCCGGGTGAGTAATGCCGTTGTCACGGCTCGGTGCCGAATCGCCAAATCCCGGCTCGTATTCAGAGGTGATATTGGTAAAGCTCATCGGTGAGTACCTTTCCTTTGGGCGTTTCTTAAGTGCAACGCTGCATCAGCGCAGACGCTACGTATAACATTGCGGACAGAATCGCGGAGGCGACCGAGAGTCTCTTCGCAGCAGTGGTTGTGATACCTCTAAACTACCCAAGAGCCAATCAATGTTCAAGAACCAGCGGGGAACGCCCCCATAGTGGACACGTCCCCGGTAGTCAGGAAGAAATCGGCGGCACATAGCGGCGTATGACCGTCACGTCCCCGCGAGCTAAACCCGCCCGGGATCCAGACCGAAACCGAAAGACAGTCCGAAAAGCAGAAATGCTGCCACACTCACGAGAAGTGCAGCAGCATTTCTAAAAACTAACGATGCAGGCTACGCCATAGTTGCGTAAAGACCGTGCTCGGCATCCTTACGGGCCAGCTCATAGGCGTGACTGTACGCGTAGAAAATCTTTGCGTCATCCAGCTCAGCGAAGCGCGCCAAGTAGCGGTAAACAGCTCCTCGTTCTGCGCTGGTCATGTCGGAAAGCAACACGGGGTCCGGGTGCATGACGCCGTAATTGTGTACAGAAGCAGACCCGCCGCATGCAGGTTCGTATGCGGGGGTGATCATAGTCTGAGTCACCAGTATTCATCTTTCGTTGGTGCGCACGGTTGTGAAGCGTACGCGAAGTTGAGTGATAGATACCGCCAATACCACCTCGACAAGCGCCGAAATAGTATCCGCAGTGGTGAATATTTTACCGTGAATACGGCGACTACGCTAATTAGGGGCGCCTAGAGCTATTATCAACCACTAAATGCACATGGTGCATAAAATGGCGGATGTGCGCCACACCGAGCGAGACTAATCTACACCCCGTTCGCCTGTGCCGCGCTGGCCTGGGATGCATAAGTTTGAGACGCGCCCTTCTCCCCCGCACTCGCCACGACTTCATCCTCAGTGTCCTCATCCTCACCGTCAAGACCCAGAAGAGCCGTCACCATCGGCAGAGGATTGAACTCACTCAGCTGACCCGTGCGGTCCACCTTGCGCATCATGAACGCACGCTGCAAACGCCGCTGAGTCCACGGCGAAAGCACCATCATCAGCAGCGCCTCCACCACAAAAATGCCGACCAGAATCCACAGCAGCAGATCCGAAGAACCCGCCCGCTCACGCAGCTGCTGAGCATCAGCCACCAGACGCTCGAAGCCCTCCGAATGCAGACCCGACGTATCAAGCCCCGTCAACGCGGACAGACTCACCGGTGACGCCACATTCAGCAGCACCGACAGCATCAGCAGAAGCACCGCATACAGCCCGTAATGCATGGTGCGCATCCACTTCTTCACACGTGTAAAACCGTTGTTCAGTTCCGCACCAATATCGGTGAAAGCCGCCGCCTTCTGCGCCTGCTCACCCGCCGGCATCATGTGCGGCACCAGGCGGTGCGAAAGCATCAACGGCACCGGCGAACACGCATCAAAATACTGCATGTGACTATTCACCGACGGGCCCGGCAGGGTCACAAACGTAACATCCACACCGGCGGGCTGAGTAATATTCGACCTGCCAATACTGTCACCACGAGCGGAAATCTCGCACCGGTCAACCACATCAAGATCCTGCAGCATCGGCGCGTAGGCGCGCACATACAGGTGGCAGGCGCTACGCACCGACATCATGAGCACCAGAATCAGAGCGCCCCAAAACGCCACAGAGGCGGCGGTCAGCTCGGGGACAGCGCCCTCAGCACGCACCTGCGCCAGCAGCAGCATGAACACCGCGTACAGCATGAAAACGCCGTGCACGAAGAGCAGCGGAATCAGCCACTTCACGTAGGCGCGCGTGCCGTACGGGTTCGCCAGGTGTGCCTCCGCCGGACGCACATCAGCCGGGCTCTTCGCGGAGGCGGTTGCAGAGATCTTTGCGGAGGGAGTTGCGGAGGTGCTTTCCCGGCTTTCCTCAGCGTTTTCCCCGGCGCTCCTGCGGACAATACGCGCCCTACCCTTCAAAGCACCCAGTACGCTCGCAACCAGCGGTACCACACTCAATGCCAGCGGCACCAGCATCGCATGATGCAGCAGTGAACGGTACGGGCTTGCCAGCAGGGACGCCTCCACCAGCCACGAGAGCGCCGCGACCGCGCTCACCCACAGCAGCATGGCGCGGTTACGGTAGCCGCCCGCGGCATCCAGACGCTCCGGAATGTCGTTGCGGTCACTAGCGATAATGCTAATCGGGACCACACCACTACCCAGGCCGTAGAAGAAACGAATCGGCTTCTTACCCGCCGCCGCACGACGACGCAGCAACTCATAGCTCAAATACCCGCCCTGCGAATGGGCAATAATACCCACCGCATCGCTACGGGAACTCAAATCGTCCAGCTGACGATCCAGACGCGCATAAATACGCTCCAAATCGCGCGAATCCGGGCTGGTCGCCGTCTGAATCAGCTGCGTCGGAATAGCCTTCACCAGCGCCCACAGCTCACGGGCACGACGAGCCAAAACCCAGCCCACAATACCCAGGCCGAGCACCGCCGCAAGAGCCGTAAACGCACCCTGCGCAGTGCCCAGGGACGCCACAAAAGCATCACGGAAGGTCATCACAGCCATTGCCGCCAGCACCAACCACAGTGCCACATTCACAAACCGGGCCGTAGAACGCCACAGGTTCCCGGCACGCTCACGCAAGGTCACGCCGGGGCGCTCATAGTAGAAGCAGAACATCAAAAACAGCGGCAAAACCGACACCAACCAGGGCAAATGCTCCTTCAACGGGCGGTAATGCCGCGGTCGCCAAAAGCCCTCCTGAAAGAGGAGGCTGCGGCGAGTGACCGTGCGCACCGGGCGCGGCTTCGGCTGTGGCAGGCGCGGAAATTCAAGATGAGGCAGCTCGATACTGGGTAGCTCAATGTTCGGGAGCTCTACTTTGGGCAGTGCTACCTTGGGCAACTCAACCTTGGGCAGATCCTCCGCCGGGGCACCCTCAAACACCGGAAGACCCAGCACGCTCACATCAAACGAGGGGCGCAATACCGCCCACTTACGCAGACGGTACTTACGTGCAGAGTCCAGGGTGCGCTCAAGCAAAGTTTTCTCTTGCAGAGTCCGCTCCAGAAGATTCTGCCCGTCAGCTTCAGACGGTGAGGCGGCTTCTTCCTGAGCGGATTTCTTTTCTGCCTCCGGGCTTTCCTCCGCCGGGTCGGCGGGGTACTCCGTGCGCTCAATCGTCAACGAATACGTCAACTCGCTTTGGTGGCTCAGCGGGTTCACCTCAGCGGCAGGCGGGAAGGTATCACCGTCAGGAATCACCTCAACACGAACCCGCGCAGAAGCCTCCGCAGCGGGGTTCTCGTCAGAGAGGGCAGCAGAATCCGTGTTCAGCGCCAACAGAGTCTGCACACTATGCGCCACCGGCTTGCCAAAATACGCGAGCGTCTCACCGTGATTCTGGTAGCCGATACCGTGAATCAGCAGCACCGCCGCATCATGGTGCTTACCCTTGCGGTGCAGGGCACTCTTCGGATGCGCAGAAGCATACTCAGCCAGCCGCCGCTGCTCATCGTCAGGCAGCGCACTACCCTTCAGCAGATGAGGCATCTTCGGCATGCCTCTCACCTCCTCGCCTCTGCGCTGACCCCACAGACGAAAATCACGCCGTCAGCACCGCAGTCAGGAGCACAAACCGCCCCTCACTAGAACACTACAGCACGGCTAGAAAATTACAGTACATCCAGGCCGTCGCAACGAATCTGAACCGGCCGCTCCCCCACGTTCTTCTTCAACGCCGCAATCGTTGCACGCGTAGCACGCAACTCGCGGGTCACCTGCTGGGCAATGCCATACGAGAAGAACATCAGGGTACGCCAATCGCCCTGAACCGGAGCCTCCTCAGAATCCTCCACAAGAGACTCCGACCAGGCAAAATACCCCTGATCCAGAGGAACCGGACCCACAATACGCAACTGCTCACGCACCCGCTCATCCAGCGCAGAAGAGCCCAAGAACTCCTCCATGAAGGCGCGAACATCCGCCTCCGCACCGGTCACCGCAGCCGTACGAACCGCCGGAGGCAGACCCGTCTGAGCGCGCTCCTCCAACTCCTGGCGAGCAAACCACGCCGGATCCCAACGCACCAGCGCCTGCTCCACCGGCGACGGCGAAGCAGTCGTCACCACCGTACCCTCAAGCGCCGCCGGACGCACCAACGCCGCCGCATTCAACCAGCGACGCAACGCCGCCTCCGGGGCACGCAAGGAATCAAAACGAAGCATCTTATCGGCATCCAACAAAAGCGCCGCCGCATAGCCGCCAAAAGCCACCGGCTCAGCACCCGGAGTCGCCACCACCAACGCAGGCTCAGGACCAACCGACGCCCGCACATGGTCACCCGCCGAAGAAATCACCGGAACATTCGGGAACGCACGACCCAGCTCCTCAGCCGTACGAGTCGCACCCGCCGCCGAATAACGCCAATGCGTAAAACCACACTCAGAACAACGCCACTGCTGCGCCAGACGACCGCACCACGAACACGACGGAACCGACGAACCCGAAGCCACCGACAGGGGCCCGCTACACTCGCCACAACGCGCCGGCATGCGGCAACGCTCGCACGAAAACGACGGAATATAGCCGCTGCGCGCCACCTGAACCAACACAGGACCACGCGCCAACGCCCGACGAGCATGCTCAAACGCCAGGTGCGGAATACGCGCCATCGCCGCCAACGGGTCACGCGCCAGCTCAAACTCCGAACCCGTCGAAAAAATACGCGGCGAATACTCACGCACCAGCGCACGCGGCGCACGCACATGAGACGCCCAGCGGGTACGCACCAGACGCGCCGCCTCACTACTCATGCTGAACCCGGCAAACAGCGCCGCAGTATTCTCAGCCGCAGCACGCAGAAGCAACACATCACGGGCATGACAATACGGGGCGCGCTGCTCCAGAAGCGAAGAATCGCCGTCATCCCAGCACACCACCAGGCCCAGGTTCGCCACCGGCGCATAAGCTGCCGCGCGGGTACCAATTACCACCGGAACCTGCCCCAGGCGCGCCTTCACAAACCCGTGATAGCGAGTATGCGGAGTCGAATCAGAACTCAAACGCACAAACGAGTCAGCGGGCAGACGCTCGGCGAGCGCCGCCTCCAGAAGATCCAGGTTCTTAGCGGTCGGAACCACCGCAATAGCGCCCCTGCCGTTCGCCGCAGCGGTTGCGAGAGCGGTCGCCAAAACATCCGCCCACGTGTGCTCCAGGTGGCCGGGAAGAACCGTCATCACGGCGCGGGTTGCGGCACCGGCGGCAACGTCCTCAATGAACTCCGCACCGTTCTCGTAATCGGAGAAGACGGAGGCGGCATCCGGCGCGTCCGGGTTCAGCGCCGGCGGGTCCAGCACGAAGGGCGCGGGTGAGCCGGGGGTGGCGAGCCAAGCGTACGGGTCGGCGTGAGTGGAGGCGGCGGAGGCGGTAGCAGGCTCGGGATCCGCGTGCTCGGGGTTGGTCTCGGTGGCATCCTCCGCACTATTTTTGGGGACATTCACCCGAGCAGGCTCGCTCAGATACGCCGACTCGTACCCCGGCAGCAGAGGCGCATACTTCTTATCCAGGGCGGCAATACGCGGTGGCACCGACAGACGCAAAACATTCGCCACCGTCGAAGCGTAACGGTCAGCAAGCGCCTCGGCAAGCGCAAAAATTTCGGGCGCAACAGACGGCACCCGCGACAGCACCGACTTAAGCGGCAACAGCGAAGTGCGCGTCCAATCGGTCGTGGCGGCGCGCTCCTCAATGTAACCGGTCAGCTCGTGACCGTTGAACAGCACGCGCACGCGAGCGCCGGGCACCGCATCCTCACTCAGCTCAGCGGGCACGCGGTAATCAAAGGTGCGGTCCACCTGCGGCAGGGTGCTATCCACACGCACACGCGCCACAGGGTTCGGCACGCCGCTCGCCTCCAACTCAGCGGCAACATTCACCGGCTCCGGGGCAGCCGGAATCAGGGCATCACGAAGAGCAGGAAATCCCTGCAACAGGTCAAGCTGTTGCAGGGATTCCTGCTGAGCACCCAACGGTGCCGAAGAGTTCGATTCAGAACTGCTCTGAGTCACCCGAATCAGCGTGCTCCTCTACCCTGACAGAGATTAGGAAGAGGACACTGCCGAACGCAGCGCATCCACGCGGTTCAGGCGCTCCCAGGTGAATTCCGGCTCGGTACGACCGAAGTGGCCGTGAGCTGCGGTCTTCTTGTAGATCGGGCGGCGCAGATCCAGTTCGTTAATGATTGCCAGCGGGCGCAGGTCGAAGACCTCACGCACAGCCTTCTCAATCTTGATCGGGTCGACCTTCTCGGTGCCGAAGGTTTCAACGTACAGACCGACCGGCGCTGCCTGGCCGATAGCGTACGCAACCTGAACCTCGGCGCGGTCAGCCAGACCGGCACCCACAATGTTCTTCGCAACCCAACGCATTGCGTACGCTGCGGAACGGTCCACCTTCGACGGGTCCTTACCGGAGAACGCGCCACCACCGTGACGAGCCGAACCGCCGTAGGTGTCCACAATAATCTTGCGGCCGGTCAGACCCGCATCACCCACGGGGCCACCCTGAACGAAGCGGCCAGCGGGGTTCACAATGAACTTAGCGTTGGAAGAATCCAGCTCGACGCTGCCCAGGACCGGTGCGATCACGTGCTTCTCAATGTCTGCACGCAGGTCAGCCAAATCGTAGCTTGCGGTGTGCTGGCTCGAAACAACCACGGTGTCCACGGAGACGGGGACGTTGTTCGAATCGTAGCCGAGGGTCACCTGAGTCTTGCCGTCGGGGCGCAGCTCGGTCAGCAGGCCGTCCTTACGGACCTTGGTCAGACGCTCAGAGAGGCGGTGCGCCAGCCAAATCGGGGCGGGCATCAGCACGTTCGTCTCGTTGGAAGCGTAACCGAACATGATGCCCTGGTCGCCCGCACCCTGGCGGTCGTACTCGTCAGCAGCGATACCCTGACGAACCTCAAGGGACTCGTACACGCCGGCGTTAATGTCCGGGGACTGTTCGCCAATGGACACGGACACGCCGCAGAACTCACCGTCGAAACCGCGGGTAGAGGAATCGTAGCCGATACCCAGAATGGTCTCGCGCACGATGGAGGGGATTTCGACGTAGCTGGAGGTGGTCACCTCACCGGCAACATGCACCTGACCGGTGGTTACCATGGTCTCCACAGCAACGTTCGCTGCGGGATCCTGGGCGATGATGCCGTCAAGGATGGCGTCAGAAATCTGGTCACAAATCTTATCGGGGTGGCCTTCAGTCACCGACTCGCTGGTGAATAGGCGCAGATGGTTATTACTCACGGTTTCCACTCTACTGGTTGAGGGCGCGCGAAGATAGCGCGCTCGTAATGATGACGGTTTCCTTCAATTATGACACGTTTGTTAAGCGCTATTACGAGGCGGGGCGCAGCCACCCGCCGGGCGGCTTCTTCACGGGCTTCTTCACGCGGCGCCACCAGATGCTTAGGTCAGCGCCGCCAGAATCTTCTGAGCCAACGCCGGACCAATACCCGGCACCGCCGTCAACTCCTCGGCGCTCGCCTGCTTAATCTGAGCCACCGACCCGAAGTGCTTAATCAGCGCGGCGCGCTTCACCTCGCCCAGACCGGGCACCTCATCCAGGGCGGAGGCGACCATCGCCTTACCGCGCTTAGAACGGTGGAAGGTGATAGCGAAACGGTGCGCCTCGTCGCGGATGCGCTGCACCAGGTACAGCGCCTGCGAGGTGCGCGGCAGCACGACCGGGTAGTCGTCGTCCGGTAGCCACAGTTCCTCCAGGCGCTTAGCGATGCCGGCAACGTACACATCCGTAATGCCCAGGTCGCTCAGCGCGGCGGAGGCGGCAGCCACCTGGGGCGGGCCGCCGTCCACGAGCACCAGGTTCGGCGGGTAGGCGAACTTCGCAGGCTCGGGCGTGGAGGCGTCAATCTCGCCGGAGCGCACGGGCGCGGCTTCGCGTTCCGCCTGCTGCGCCAGGTGCCTCTTGAAGCGGCGCGTAATGACGTCGTACATGCTGGCGGTATCGTCACGCGCGGCGTCGCCGGTAATGCTGTAGGTGCGGTAGGCGTTCTTCGCGGGCATGCCGTCTTCAAAGACGACCATGGAGGCGACCACGTTCGTGCCCTGCACATGCGAAATGTCGTAGCACTCGATGCGCAGCAGCGGGTCCGGCAGTTCCAGCGCCTCCTGCAGCTCCACGAGGGAGGCGCTGCGCGTGGTCAAATCACCGGCACGGCGGCTCTTGTGCAGGGTCAGCGACTGGCGCGCATTCTCGGCAACCGTCTTCATGAGTTCTGCCTTGTCGCCGCGCTGCGGGACGCTAATTTCCACGGGGCCGCCGCGCACCTCCGCCAGCCAGGACGCCAACTGCTCCTTATTCTCGGGCTCCACCGGCACGAGCACGGAACGCGGAATATCGTAGCTGTTCAGGCTCTTCTCGGCGTCCTTCTGGGAGGCGAGGCTCGCCGCAATATCGCTGTACACCTGCGCAATCAGCTGCTCAATGAGCTGCGCGTCGGTGCTGTCGTTGACCTTCTCCACGATCCAGCCGCGCTGGCCGCGGATCCTGCCGCCGCGCACGAAGAACACCTGCACGGACGCCTCCAGGTCGTCCTCGGCGTAGGCGAACAGGTCGGCGTCCACGGTCGCGCCGAGCACCACGGCGTTACGCTCAAACGCCTTAGTCAGCGCGGCAATATCGTCGCGAAGAATCGCGGCGCGCTCAAAGTCCATATCGGCTGCGGCGGCTTTCATTTCCGCGGTCAACTGGGCGATATGCTTCTCAGCGCCACCCGCCATAAACCGGGTCAGCCCGCGCGCCAACTCGCGGTGCTCCTCGGGGCTAATCTTGCCCACGCACGGCGCCGCGCACTTATCGATATAGCCAAGCAGGCACGGGCGGCCACTATTCTTCGCGCGGTTAAACACGCCGTTCGTGCAGGTGCGCACCGGGAACACGCGCAGCAGCGCATCCAAGGTTTCACGAATCGCCCACGCCTGCGAATAGGGGCCAAAATAGCGCACGCCCTTACGGCGCTCACCGCGAGTCACCATCGCGCGCGGGTACACATCATTGACCGTAATCGCCAGGTACGGGTACGACTTATCGTCACGGAACGCAATATTGAACCGCGGCGAAAACTCCTTAATCCAGGTGTATTCGAGCTGCAGCGATTCCATCTCGCTCGCCACCACGGTCCACTCCACACTCGCCGCCGTATGCACCATCGCGTAGGTCTTCGGGCTGAGCGTCTGAGGGGACGCAAAATAGCTGTTGAGGCGGTTGCGCAGGTTCTTCGCCTTACCCACGTAGATGACGCGGCCGTCGGCATCGCGAAAACGGTAAACGCCCGGGTCGGTGGGGATTTCGCCGGGGGCGGGGCGGTAGCTGGAAGGCTCTGCCATGGGTACTTTCTCCTCGCTCAACTGGGCTTTACGGTAATTCTCTACGGTGTGGTTCTCTGCGGGGCTACCGGAGTCATATCGGGCGCTCACATACGACAAACCGCGCATCCTACACCGGGCTCCCCAAAGCGCGGGGTGGGTGCGTGAATGCGCGGTTTAAGTCTACGCGGTATAGGCGGCGTGTGCCCTAGCCTGCGTCACGTGCGGCTGAGGGCGAAACGTTGTACTCGTTCTTGCGCGCCTGACCGGACAGCTGAGCAATCTCGTCCATAATCGTGTCCGTGGTGACGCGGCGCTGCTTGCCGGTCATCTTCTCGCCGGTCTTCTCAAAGTAGAGCGGCTTACCCACACGAATCGTGAAGCGGCGCGGGTAAATCATGTTCGAGCCGGGCTTCTGCAGACGGTCGGTACCAATCAGACCGACCGGAACCACGGGCGCGCCGGTCATGTGCGCCAGCCACGCCACACCAATCTTGCCGCGGTACAGGTAGCCGTCGCGGGAGCGGGTGCCCTCGGGGTAAATGCCGAAGACCTTACCCTCCTGCAGCTTCTCCAGGGCAATGTCGAGTGCCTTGAGCGATTCGGAACGGTCGGAGCGGTTCACGGGAATGATGTCCACGGCTTCGAAGAACGCCTTCATCATCTTGCCGCGCGGGCCGGGGGTGTTCACGTACTCAGCCTTGGCGAGGAACGCCACGCGGCGCGGCATCATGGCGGAAATAATGATGGAGTCCAGGAAGGACAGGTGGTTGGAGGCGACAATCACCGGGCCGGTGGCGGGGAAGTTTTCGAGTCCGGTCACGCGGGCGCGGAAGACGGTGCGCAGGATTCCGGTGACTGCTTTCTGGGTGGATTTGTAGAGAAGCACGTGAACTCTCCTGAGGTGCCGATAGATTGGTGCCGATAGATTGCGGGCTGTGGCGGCGGTCCGCCGTGGATGCGGGGTGAGCGACCCCTTCAGATGGTGCGCCGTGCGAGTGCACAGAATCTGTACTGAAAAAAATTTGTACTGTATTTATTTGTACTGTGTTTAGTAGTACCGGGTTTTATTATTCCACACCCGGGTGTAGGAACGTGAGGGGCGCCGCGCTCCCCTTCCATATGCTGGGATGCGCCTCCCGCTCATGATTTCGGCGAGAGCAGTGGTTCCGACGAGTGCCCCGGTAGGAGCCCGAGTAGAAGCCCGGTTGAGTGAGCCTACGCAGATTCTGCCTCGGAGCCTTCTCCCTCTTGACACTCACCGTTACAGGCGGGGAGACGGCGCGGAAGCTAAGGATTCAACCTCAACGTAATATTTCAGGTTTTCCGCCCTGTGATTGCAGATGTTCCGGCAAATTAGCCGCGTCACATTGTGACGCTACGTCAGCAAAGTTTCGTAAATACGCATTTAATATGCAAAAATGATAGCAGGGTGGGCTGTCGCACCTCCCTCAAGGACGATTCACCCCGAACATAGTGAGCCGCCCCTCCAGCGGATGTGCGTCGGAGCCACTCCACATACAAATTCCACGCACACTGGAGACATACACTATGGCTACAAAACCCGTCTCGCGTGCGCAGGCAGCAAAGATTGCCCGCCGCTCAGACACGGTCGGTGCCTATGCCGGAAAAGGCTGGGTACAGGCTGTTGCGTTTGTGATGCTCCTGGGCTTCACCATCATGGCAGTCCTTGCAATGCGCACCTACGCACTCTCCATGCCGCTCCCCGACAAAATCGTCGGCAATGACGGCAAAGTCATCGCGACCCAAGAACAGATTCTGCGCGGTCAGGAACTGTTCCAGGGACGCGGCCTGCAGCAGTACGGATCCGTGCTCGGCCACGGCGCCTACCTCGGCCCCGACTACACTGCAGAATACCTGCGCCTGACCACCGATGCTGCCATCAAGGAGTACCGTGAGCAGGGCAAGCAGGACCCCCGCGAACTCGTCAAGAACGAGTGGCGCAAGGAGAACAAGTACGACGAGCAGACTAATACCATCACCTGGTCCGCTGGTCAGACCAAGGGCTACCAGCTCATGCTCGACCACTACCGCGACACCCTGATGAGGGGTGACACCTCGCAGGGTCTGTTCCCCAACGCCATTCAGAACGAAGAGGAACTGCGCGACCTCGTCGCATTCTTCGGCTGGACCGCATGGGCATCGGCGGCAGACCGCCCCGACCAGCCCTACTCCTACACCAACAACTGGCCTTCCGAACCCAACGTGGACAACAAGCCCACCGCGGATCTGATGGTCTGGTCGGCGCTCTCCCTGATTGCCCTCATCGGTGGTACCGGTCTGATGTTCGCCATCTACGGCCGCTGGTCCCGATCTATCGGCTGGCACGCGGAAGAGGCACCCGTCCTCGACTTCCGTCAGCCCGACGAAGTTCGCCTGACCCCCTCGCAGAAGGCAGCCTGCCTGCTCTTCGCAACGATCCTGGTGCTGTTCCTGCTGCAGGCTCTGGTGGGTGCACTCACCGAGCATTACCGTGAAGAACTCACCGGCTTCTTCGGTATCGACATGGGTCAGATTCTGCCCTACACGGTATCTCGAACCTGGCACCTTCAGCTCTCCCTCTTCTGGACCGCAGGTGCGTTCCTGGCGGGCGGTATCTTCATCGCCCCGCTGATTACCCGCCGCGAACCCAAGAAGCAGGGCCTGCTCACCTACGTTCTCATCGGCGCTGTGGTCTTCGTGGTCCTCGGCTCGCTGCTGAACGAATGGTTCTCTCAGAAGGGCCTCGTCCCCAAGGAACTCACCGGCTTCTTCTCGCAGCAGTGGGAGTTCCTGGATCTGCCGCGATTCTTCCAGATCCTGCTCATCGCGGGTATGTTCATCTGGATCGTCATCGTCTGGCGTACCCTCTCCGCTCGCCTGAAGGGCTCGAAGAAGACCTCCCTGCCGTGGCTGTTCCTCTTCTCCGGCCTCGCCATCCCCATGTTCTACGCGGTCGGCCTGCTTGCAGGTCAGCGTACTCACGTGACCGTCGCCGAATTCTGGCGATTCTGGGTGGTTCACCTCTGGGTGGAGGACTTCCTCGAACTGTTCACCACCGTCATGGTGGCGTACATCTTCGTGCTGCTCGGCGTGGTCCGCGAGCGCATCGCAATCTCCATCATCATGATGGACGCCGTGCTCTACTCCGTCGGTGGTGTGATCGGTACTCTGCACCACACCTACTTCGTCGGTACCCCCTCCGAGCAGATGGCATTCGGTGCGTTCTTCTCGGCTGCTGAGGTTATTCCGCTGACCTTCCTGACCGTTGAGGCGTGGGGCTTCATGCAGCTGGGTGCTCGCCAGTACTCCAACCGCACCA
>ENA-OWLX01000154-OWLX01000154.1-metagenome-genome-assembly--contig:-NODE-154-length-22658-cov-4.180772_pt1 | contig 22658 bp, 16 predicted proteins | sample MGYA00245351_ERZ651106 | MGnify/ENA primary metagenome ERZ651106 (study PRJEB26857, sample SAMEA4031768) | metagenome | biome: human; feature: oral; material: saliva | place: Philippines | collected 2014... | reverse complement strand
TCATTCTTACGAGGTGCGTCGTAATCGGTAGCCATAATGCCCTCCCCTTTTCTGTCGTGATGCGTCACGTTCACACACAACACATTCGCTGGGCTGCAGGGTAACACGTTGAAACTTTTCGCGCTACTGAAAAGGACACGCGCCCCGACAATCGCCTATTTTCACTGCATCTTTGAGAAAATCTGAGAGCAGATGCAAGGAGGAAACGATGATCGATCTTGATCTTCTCGGAGTTGGCGCTGACGAGGAAACGCTGGTCTTCACGGATAGTGAGGGCCGTCGTTACACCACCCCAATTACCGATGAGCTACGCGGAGCCGTTCGTCGTGACCGTCCACGCATCGAGGCAATTACTGAAGATAAGCCTTTGCGCCCGCGTGAAATTCAAGCTCTTCTTCGATCAGGTGCACGTGCTGTTGATATTGCACGCGAGCACAATGTTGAGGTTTCCCAAATCACGCGTTACGAAGCCCCCGTTCAAGCTGAGAAGGATTACGCACTTTCGCGTGCACTTTCCAGCCACATCGGATCGCTTCCGGACTCTCCCGTAATGGGAGATTTGGTTGTCGATCGTCTTGCAGCCCGAGGGGTGAGCCCAGATTCCCTCAATTGGTCGGCTTCACGCCAAGCTGATTCGCCCTGGGTCATTCAGTTGACCTTTGTCCAGGGCGCCGTCGAGCATGGCGCTCAGTGGCGCCTTCCTTCCTCCGGTCACCTCGAGGCCATTGACGAGGAAGCCCGCTGGCTTACTGAAACTGCATCTCCGACGGGCGTTCAAACTTTCGCGTCCCTTCCAGCCCCCGCACCGCTTCCGACCGCAAACGAAGAAGATATCCAGCAGCGTGAGGCGCTCATCGATCAGCTCAATTCTCAAAGGGGCAAGCCCCAGGAAATTGAGTACGACCTTGACGAGGAGGATGAAGATCTTCCCCATCTTCCTGCTGGAGTTGAATCCCTTGCTGCACGAATTCATTCTTTGACGGAAGCTCGTCGAAGCTCGACCCCGGCAGATGATGAGGCACAGTCTCACGCAGAGGCCGACGAACCCCCGCTTCCGCTGGAGCAACTTGAAGACGTACCCTCAGCGCCTGCGCCAAAGAAATCAAAGCGGCGTTCAGTGCCTAGCTGGGACGAAATCGTTTTCGGTTCGCGCGCCTAAGCCAAACAAATAAGAGGGATGAGCATTTCCTCTTGTGTCAAAGAGCCATGGACTCCGGTAAGGGACATCGCAGCTGCGCTTTGCGTGCGACTGTCGACGATCCCGCCACGGCCTCGTGAGAAAGCGACAAAGTCACCGGTTTCAGCAAGACCAGGGCCTTCTCCCATCAATTCGGCCAGCTCGCTTCGCCCGACAACCCACGCTTGCTCATCGAGGAAGTTTTCCCAACGCTCTCGAACATTTTCTGGATTTACACCGCGCTCGCAGTGGACATGAACTGCACGTGTCTCCCCGGCAACGACGCGAACTCCCTCGCGCAAAGCAGGAGTCTGGGCGACATCAACAATCTGTGTGAAATCGATGTTGACCATGCCGTGGTCCGCAGTCAGTAGAACACGCACGCCGGCAGGGATTCGCGAAAGAAAGCGTCCCAATCCGGCGTCAAAGTCTTCGAGCGCCTCACTCCACTGCGTTGAATCGATACCGTGAGAGTGGCCGCAGGCATCGATATCGGACCAGTACAGGTAGACGAGCTTACTCCCCTGTTTCAGCTCAGTTACCGCCGCATCACAACGCTCATCCCAGCGAGTTGCGGGAACAAAATGGGCGCCACGCAGCGCTGCGGTCGTCAGCCCCGATCCGGCAAACTTTGCGGGAAGAATAGTCGCACTCGGCATTCCCAAGTCGCGCAGTTTTTCAAAATATGTTGGGCATTGCTGCCAGTGCGCGGGATCAATCCCCTCAGTAAAAGCCAGGAGATTGAAGATCTGCTCGCCATGAAACACGCTATAGCCCACCATGCGTGTTTGCCCCGGGAGCTGGCCCGTTCCGCAGGCGGTAATACCCGCTGCCGTTGTTGAGGGAACGACCGAGTACGCCGCTTCAATACTGTCGCGAAAACCGCGAAGAGTTCGAGCGTGTCCCAAGTGATCGTGAAGGGGAAGCAACCCCAAACCGTCGACAAGAATAACGACCACTGCATCAGCCGATTCCATTGCAAGTCGCCGAGCAAGATCGGGGCGAGCAAAAGGCAAGGATGGAGCAACAGTACCCAGCGCAGTCGGAATAACATCGGTCAAAGAGATATCGCTATTTCCAGCCAAACACGCGCCACGAGTGCGAAGATTAGAGACGCTCATTGCCGACCACCTGCGTGAGTGCATCGATCAACTTCTGTGCATCAGCACATGCTCGCGCACCGTCCCCCAACTGTGAGACACGGATCGTCACATCATCTGGATAAGTGCGAGCCTGGAAACCATGATCAGCCTCGCAAGACGGATCATCACAGCGAAGCGACTCAATGTCACTGCGTCTTTGGGAAGCCATGTCGACACTGATCGTCATTTCACTGATCTCTTCGCTATCTGTCGGATCTGCAAAGACTTCTTGGACTGAAACTCCACGAATCGCCCGAATTGAGTGCACTGCGGAGGTCACAACAGCGCTGTGATTGTCTGCCTCATCAATGTGGACCTGAATAAAAGAGCTGCTGGTGAGAATCAGAATCGTCAGGTGGCGAAACATGGATCCGCGATCGAATGCGGCCTCGACTTGAACAAGAGATGCCTTGACTTCTTGATCACCAACGAGCCGATGAACAGCGCGCGTGGCCAACTGCGGGAAGAAACCCGCACCTTCAATATCGCGATCCAGTTTCACCACACAATCTTAACAAGAGCGGCGTGTACTTGGCGGATTCTGAACCTTTTCATAGAGAATCGACCCATGCGAACGAAGGAAGAAAAACTGATCCTGCCCGAGGATGATCGAAACATTACCGAGATCGATGTTTCCTCAGAAATGCGGGGTTCCTTCCTCGAATATGCCGTCTCCGTCATCCATGCGCGCGCACTTCCTGATGCGCGAGATGGCCTCAAGCCGGTCCAGCGTCGCATTCTCTTTCAAATGGACCAGATGGGTCTGCGTCCCGATCGTGGTCATGTAAAGTCCCAACGCGTGGTCGGCGAGGTCATGGGTAAGCTGCACCCGCACGGCGATTCCGCGATTTATGATGCACTTGTCCGACTCGCGCAGCCCTTTAATCTTCGTGTTCCGCTGGTTGATGGGCACGGTAACTTTGGTTCGCTTGATGATGGTCCGGCAGCAGCGCGCTATACCGAAGCTCGTATGGCCCCAGCCGCACTGGACTTGGTTGCTTCCCTTGATGAAGACACGGTCAATTTCGTTCCCAACTACGACAACCAATTCATGCAGCCCGAAGTGCTACCTGCTGCTTTCCCTCAGTTGCTTGTCAACGGCGCCTCGGGAATCGCCGTCGGTATGGCGACGAATATTGCCCCTCACAATCTGGCAGAAACGATCGCTGCTGCCCAGTATCTGTTGAAGCATCCTGAGGCATCAGTTGGCGACCTCATGCGATACGTCCCCGGGCCGGACCTTCCCGAAGGCGGCGTAATCGTTGGGCTCGAGGGCGTGAAAGAAGCCTACGAAACCGGGCGAGGTTCCTTTAAGACTCGTGCCAAGGTCCAAGTTGAACGCGTTACTGCCCGAAAGATGGGCCTCATTGTCACTGAGCTTCCCTACATGGTTGGTCCCGAAAAGGTCATCGAAAAGATCAAGGAGAACGTCTCTGCAGGGCGTCTCAAAGGTATCTCGGCAGTTCAAAACCTCACCGATCGTATTCATGGCCTCCGTCTAGTTATTGAAATCAAGAATGGTTTTAATCCAGAGGCTGTTCTCCAGCAGCTCTATGCACGAACACCTCTTGAAGACTCTTTCTCGATCAACGCCGTCGCTTTGGTTGATGGAAAACCCCAGACCCTGGGGCTCAAAGAAATGCTCCGCGTTTTCCTTGACCACCGCATCGAGGTCACGACTCGGCGCTGCCAGTTCCGCCTTGCTAAACATCGCGATCGCCTCCATTTGGTCGAAGGCCTACTGATTGCTGTCCTTGATATCGACGATGTCATCGCAATCATCCGTTCCTCAGATGACGTGGAAACGGCACGCGAAAGGCTCCAAACTGCTTTCGACCTTTCCGAAGTGCAGGCCAATCACATCCTCGAATTGCGCCTGCGTCGCCTCACAAAGTTCTCACGCCTCGAACTTGAATCCGAGCGCGATGAATTGAACGCAAAGATCGCAGAGCTTGAAGAAATTCTGGCCTCCCAAGACCGCCTCTACGAACTCATTAGCAATGAAATGAGCGACGTCGCCCAGCGTCTGGGGACTCCACGTCGAACTCTCCTCTTGTCAGCGACTGGTACACAAGTCGACCAGGCTCTTCCTGCTGCTGCCCTCGCGACCCTACCAACAGCCTCAGGCAAAGCCTCAGCGATGGCTCTTGAGGTGCCCGACGACCCGTGTGTTGTCGTACTTTCCGCTCAAGGCGGGCTTGCCCGCGTTGAAGGCTCAGATCCCATCGAGGCCGGGCCACGCGCATCCCACGATGGAATCCGCGCACAATTGGTATCAACGGCACGCTCGCAAATCGCCGTCGTAACCGCAGACGGGCTTGCGCACCGCATCGAAGTCGTTGATCTTCCGGCTCTTCCCCGTTTTGAAACCGGGCTTTCATTCGCTGCTGCAACCCCAAGTGCGCTTCTGCTCCATACGGACTCCCCCGCTATCGGACTTTTGGATCCCGAGGCCTTGACTGTCATAGCAATGGGAACGCGGATGGGCGTCGTCAAGCGGCTCAAGCCCGATGTTCTCCAACGCGACGAGTGGGAAGTAATCTCCATGGAAGACGGCGATGAGTTGGTTGGTTTTGCGCCAAGTACCGACGCATCAGACCTCGTCTTTATTACTTCCGATGCACAGCTTCTGCGCACTCCCGCCGAGAAGGTGCGTCCGCAGGGACGTACTGCCTCGGGAATGGCGGGAATTAAGCTTTCCGAATCCGCGCATGTGCTGGGATTCTGGGTAATAGATGCACCTGAAGAAGCACTCGTTGTCACCGTTGCAGGGGCAGCAGGAGCCCTCCCCGGAACCGGACAGACGACCGCAAAAGTTACACCTCTGTCCCTGTATCCCTTCAAGGGCCGAGGCACTCAAGGCGTACGCGCCCAACGTTTCCTTCGCGGGGAAGATCGCTTGGATATCGCCTGGGTTGGCGAAAATCCGCGCGCGGCTTCGGCAGACGGAAGCCCCGTGGATCTACCGGCAGTTGACGAGCGACGCGACGGTTCGGGCACACCACTCACTCACGCCATCGCAACTATCGGCTAGCGCTCAGGTCAAGGTGACGAGATCAAGGTAGGAATCATCCCACAGGTCCTCGTCCGCATCTGGCAAAACAAGCACGCGCTGCGGAGAAAGCGCGGTCACTGCACCCGGATCGTGGGTGACCAGTACGACCGCGCCTTCGTAGGAGTGAAGTGCATGCAAAATCTCCTCGCGCGAGGCGGGATCGAGGTTGTTCGTCGGTTCGTCCAGCAGCAGGACATTGGCGCCTGAAACAACCAGAGTTGCAAGCGCAAGACGGGTCTTTTCACCGCCGGAGAGTACATGCGTGGGTTTATCGACGTCATCTCCGCTGAAGAGGAACTGACCGAGAACATTGCGTACATGAGTATCGTCAAATTCGGGCGCACTATGGGACATGTTTTCTCGAACTGTTGCCGCCATATCCAAAGTGTCATGTTCCTGTGCGTAGTATCCGATTTTCAGTCCATGACCGGCTTCAACGACACCGCTGTCGGGTTCTTCCACTCCGGCCAAGAGACGCAGAAGCGTTGTCTTTCCAGCACCGTTGAGACCGAGGACAACAACCTTCGATCCCCTATCAATTGCCAAGTCAACACCCGTGAAGACTTCAAGGGATCCGTAGCTCTTTGACAGGCCCTGAGCACTCAATGGCACTTTGCCACAAGGAAGTGGATCCGGGAATCGCAATCGCGCGACCTTCTCTTGAACGCGTTCAGCCCCAACAGAAGCAACGAGTTCCTCTGCACGACGCAGCATCTGTTGGGCAGCAACCGCTTTCGTTGCTTTTGCACGCATCTTTTCGCCTTGAGCACGCAGTTGTTCCGCTTTCTTCAACGCAAGCGCGCGTTCTTTTCGGCGTCGACGTTCGTCTTCTTCGCGTTGTTTGAGGTAGGCAGACCAGCCAAGATGATAAATATCGACCTCTGCACGATTGGCGTCCAAGTACAGCACTTGATTGACGGTATCGCCCAAAAGCTTCACATCGTGAGAGATAACGAGCACTCCACCGGGGAAGGTTTTGATCCAATCACGAAGCCACACGATTGAGTCGTGGTCGAGGTGGTTCGTCGGCTCATCGAGCAAGAGGGTATCTGCCCCTGAAAATAGGACGCGGGCCAGTTCCACGCGACGCCTCTGGCCGCCCGAGAGAGTCGACAAAGTCTGAGATAAAACCCGGTCATCCAAACCGAGAGAATGGGCAATTTGCGCTGCCTCCGCATTGGCAGCCCAGCCGCCAGCTTGAGTAAATTCATGATCGAGACGAACGTAGCGTTCCATCGCCTTTTGCTGGCGGTTTCCCTCTGTCGTCGACATTTCTTGTTCTGCACGCTTAATTTTTTTGATGATTGCATCGATTCCGCGAATTGAAATGATGCGATCACGTGCAAGCTGATCAGGATCTCCTTCACGAGGGTCTTGAGGAAGGTACCCAATAGTTCCGTTGCGCGTAATGGTCCCCTCATACTGAGCGCTTCCGTGGTCTTCTTGCCCTGCAAGAAGCCTCATGGTTGTGGTCTTTCCCGCCCCGTTACGGCCAACCAAACCAATGCACATTCCTCTATCAATTCTGAATGAAGCATTGTGGATGAGCTCGCGTGGGCCAATACGCAACGAGAAATTGGAAACATTGATCACATTCTCATTCTAATGGGCGCCTCCGCCGGCGCCCAACGCGCACTCGAGTAACGTCTACGGGCAGAATAGAGAGGTTGACAAAATTCAGGAAGGAACTCCGATGACCGAGCCGACTGGGAACACCAAAGCTCCCCGCGTGTATGACATCGTTGCTGTCAGTTTTGTTGCTTTCTTATTGATCTCCAATATCGCCGCAACAAAAGTAACAGTGCTCGATGCTGGCCCGATTCACTTAGTATTTGACGGCGGCGCGGTCCTCTTTCCCCTGACCTATATTCTGGGCGATGTGCTCTCCGAAGTGTACGGTTTCGCGCGCGCACGCAGAGTCATCATCATGGGCTTCGCGGCTTCTCTCCTTGCCTCGCTGACCTTCTGGGTTGTTCAATCAATCCCCGCAGGCCCTGGATACGAGAACCAGGATGCCTTCGTCGCAGTACTCGGTTTCGTTCCTCGAATCGTTGCCGCATCGATCGGTGGATACTTGGTCGGTCAGCTCATGAACTCACTCGTTCTGGTGAAGATTCGACAGCGTTGGGGGGCAAACCACCTCTGGGCACGTTTGATCGGTTCGACTCTTGTCGGCGAGGCTTTTGATACCGTCATTTTCTGCACGATCGCCTTTGCTGGAATCATTCCCGGAAGCGAATTCCTCAACTACATCATCACGGGCTACGTCTACAAGGTTGGAATCGAAGTTGTTTTCCTCCCCATCACGTACCGCGTCATTGCACTGGTTCGTAAGGCAGAGCACCTGCGCCGCGAAGAGGTTCTGGCATGACACTTTCGCCTCAGTGGATTGGCGCCCCTATTGACGTCGATTCTTCTTTCCCTCATTCCGACCGGGATCGCGGTTTTGATTGCCACACACGCCTTGAATACGGCCAAGGTCTTGGCCGTACAGGAACCCTTCACACTGCACACGGCACGATTTCTACCCCGGCGTTTATTCCAGTGGGAACTAAGGCGAATGTTAAGGCGCTTGTCCCTGAAATGGTGCGAGGCCTCGGCGCTCAGGCGGTTCTTGCCAACGCCTACCACCTGTACCTCCAGCCGGGTTCGGATATTGTTGACGAGGCCGGGGGCTTGGGCTCTTTTATGAACTGGGCAGGTCCTACCTATACGGATTCGGGGGGCTTCCAGGTCCTTTCCTTGGGAGCCGGATTCAAGAAGGTCCTCTCGGCAGAGTTTTCAGGCGATGCAGATTTCAAGGATCCTAAGCTCAATAAACAGGCAGTCAAGGCATCCCGAGCAGTTGTTGACGATGACGGAGTGATTTTTAGCAGTCACATTGACGGTTCCAAACACCGCTTCTCGCCCGAAGTTTCCATGCGCATTCAGCATGAATTGGGTTCGGACATCATGTTTGCCTTCGATGAGCTCACGTCTTTGCTCCATCCACGCAGTTACCAGGAAGAATCTCTGGAACGCACCCATGAGTGGGCACGTCAATGTCTGGCCATCCACCGTAGGCTGACCCAGGAGCGTGAGGGCAAGCCCTATCAGCAGCTGTGGGGAGTTGTTCAAGGCGCTCAATACGAGGATCTTCGGCGTATCGCTGCCCGCACTTTGGCTGAAATGAATGTCGATGGACAGATCTTCGACGGCTTTGGGATCGGCGGAGCGCTCCAGAAGGAGAACCTCGGAACGATTGTGTCCTGGGTGAGTTCGGAACTTCCCGAGGACCGTCCGCGCCATCTTTTGGGAATTTCCGAACCTGACGACCTTTTCCGAGGCGTCGAAGCAGGTGCCGATACATTCGACTGCGTGAATCCCTCACGCGTTGCGCGCAATGCGGCGATTTATTCTCCCGACGGTCGCTTCAACATCACGAATGCTCGCTTTAAGCGCGATTTCACTCCCCTTGTTGAAGGCTGTGGGTGCTACACGTGCACGCACTATACGCGCGCCTACGTTCATCACCTGTTCAAAGCCAAGGAAATCCTTGCTTCGACGCTGACTACTATTCACAATGAGTGGTTCACCGTTCGTCTTGTTGATGCCATCCGAGATTCGATTAATAACGGCGAATATTCGGACTTTAAAGAGGAAATGCTTGGGCGTTTTTCAGGCGCACAAGGCTGAAACCTACGGTAACGTAGGGTCAGGCATTCCACTAAGGAGGAGACATGGTCTCAGAGCTGACGGCGAAGTCGAGGCTTCAGTATGATCCCGGTACTCCCTACGAGGTTCCGGTCGCTGACACCTCCCTTATTTCCCTTCTCGAGACTTCGGCGCGCCTCTACCCCGAGCGAATTGCGATTGATTACTTGGGGGCAACGCTGACATACACTCAGCTATACGCTCAGGTTCTCCGCGCCGCGCAGGTGCTCGTTGAAAACGGTGTTCGCAAGGGAGATGTTTGCGCGATCTGCCTGCCTAACTGTCCTCAAGCATTGGTCGCTTTCTACGCCTGCATGCGCATCGGAGCCGTTGCAGCCCAGCACAATCCTCTTGCGCCAATTGAAGAGATCCATCAGCAATTGGATCGCCATCACGGAAAAGTCGCTATTGTTTGGGAAAAGTCTGTCGACGCCTTCATCCGTGAAGGAGACCAGGCTCTCGACTGTATTTTCACCGTCGATATTTCGGCGCAAATGCCTCGTACTTCGCGCGCTCTGCTCAAACTCCCCATCGAAAAGGCGCGCTCTACGCGCGAGCAAATGCGCGGAGAACGCCCCAAGGGGACACACTCGTGGGATCACGCGGTTGCACGCGCACGCCTCGTCCACCCAGATACACCCGGTGCCTCGGCCCAAGATCTTGCCGTCATTTTGCATACCGGGGGCACCAACGGCGTTCCCAAATCAGTTCCGCTCACGCACCGCAATATCGGTTCGAACGTCAATCAGTGCATCATGTGGGTATGGAAACTCCATGAAGGCGCCGAGAATTTTTATTCATTGCTCCCCTACTTCCACGCTTATGGGCTGACCCTCTTGATGTGCGCTGCTGTTCGCCTCGCAGCGACCCAGTTGGTTCTCCCAAAGTTCGATGTCCATCTGGCCCTAGAGGCTCACAAGCGTCATCCGGTGACCTTCTTCGTGGGCGTTCCTCCCATGTTCGAACGCCTCATGCAGGCCGCACAAGAAGAACACATCGATTTGACCTCAATGAAGTGGTCGTTGTGCGGCGCAATGCCGCTGTCTCAAACACTTGCGCAGCAATGGGAAGAGATCACTCAGGGAATAGTCATTGAAGGCTACGGCATGTCCGAAACTTCTCCGGTGATCGCAGGAGTCCCTCTCGCAGCCAATCGTCGGCATGGCGCTTTAGGACTCGTGTTCCCTTCCACTGACATTCGCCTCGTCGATCTTGACGACCCTTCTGTTGATGTTGAAGAGGGGACCCCCGGTGAAATCATCGTTAAGGGCCCTCAGGTGTTTAGCGGTTATCTTGGTGCTCCCGAAGAGACGGCCCGTGTCTTCACCGAGGATGGGTGGCTGCGCACCGGTGATATTGCAGTTATTCGCGATGGCTTCTTGATGATGTCCGATCGTAAGAAAGAACTGATTCTTTCAGGCGGTTTCAATGTCTATCCTTCACAGGTCGAAGACGCGATCCGTTCGATGCCCGGAGTGAAGGATGTTGCTGTCGTTGGTCTTCCCTCCGGGGATGCTCGCGAGGAAGTTACTGCAGCGTTGATCTTGGAAGATGATGCCCCGATGATCACCTTGGCTCAGGTGCGTCAATGGGCAGAAAAATATGTGTCTCACTACGCACTCCCACGCCAACTCGCCATTATTTCCGAGCTGCCGCGTAATCCTTTGGGAAAGGTCATGCGACGCAAGGTCAAAGAGCAGCTTCTTGATCCCGCAAACCGTATGTTTTCCAGTGCTTCGAAAGCAATTGGCGAGGCCGCGGCCGCGGTAAGCGAACGTCTTTCTCCTCCCGATACTTCCGCAGACGATAAAGACTCCAACAATGAGTAATCAGTCCCCCGACAAATCGATGAGATTGGTTCGCCATTCTCGCGCAATCGTTGATTCACTGAGTCGAGGGGCTCAGCGTCTTGGCTCTTCAACTGCGCAGAGACTGCGTTCGGGCCGTAAGAGCGGGGTTGAGCCACGTCCTTTGGCTCCGCGTCGAACAGTTCAGTGGGTTCCTCCCCAGCGCGTCGAGCGCCGGGGGGCACGTCCTTCAGCGTCGGATGCTCGCAAACCTTTGATCCCCCGTTGGCTTGCGCAGGCGGGGTATGGATCGTGGGCGATTATTGGCGTCCTTATCGTAATCTCCGCCGTTGTCTTCGCAATCGCCCAAGCAACGCCGGTATTTATTGCGATTTTTGTTGCCCTGTTACTCACCGCGATTTTGAATCCTTTGACGAACTACCTCAGTCGCTGGTTAAACCGTTGGGTTGCAGTTTTTGCTGCGCTCTTCGCGTTTATTGGAACTTTTGTTGCGCTGATGACGCTTGTCGTGTCTTCAATCGCGGGACAGTGGCCAAATCTTCTTTCAGAAGTGAGCAATGGTCTGGGAAAGCTCTCTGATCTTGTTGCTCGTCTGCATCTTCCTTTTCAGATCCCGCTCAATGACCTCAGCCATTTAAACGAAACTCTTATTGCGCAAGGCAAGAGCTTTATCGCGTCCAATTGGTCAGGACTGCTCAGCGAGACTCTAGCGAATGTTTCCAATGCTGCGGTCGTCGCCTCGGTATTGGTCCTCGCCTTCTTCATCACGATCTTCTTCTTGCACTCTGGCGGACAGATGTGGGACTGGTTTGTCTCCTTGCTCCCCTATCACCGACGCAAGATCACCAATCGAGCCGCGCAAGCAGGTTGGAGCACCTTCTCCGGCTACGCACGAGGAACGATGCTGGTGGCTGGAACAGACGGTCTCTTTGCTGGAATTTTCCTCCAATGCCTCGGGGTTCCCGTCGCCCCCGCTCTCGGTATTTTGGTTTTCATCGGCGCTTTCATCCCTCTGATTGGCGCTCCCACGGCGATGATTCTCGCAATGATCGTTGCTCTTGCAGCAAAGGGCATTATTACAGCAGCTATCGTCGGCCTGGGAATCGCACTGATTGGCCAGATCGAAGGACATATTCTCCAGCCGCTCATCATGGGGCACCAGGTTTCTCTCCACCCGGTCGTCGTCGGTATCGGCGTCATGGTGGGAACCTTCACCGCTGGGCTCCTCGGCGCGATCATCGCGATTCCGATTATCGCGGTTGCTTGGGCGATCTTCTCTGAGCTTTATACCCCGCGTGAACGTAGCTAGCTTGTGGCACGAAAGTTTCAGCGGAAATCTCGAGAACTCAAACGCAGCTGAGTAGAAAACGGATAGATCCGAAAAGCTCGGACGCTTCGCGTACCATAAGCATTTTCGCAGTAGCCATCTACAACTACCGCAGAGGCCATCACTTCACGTCGATGCTGCTTCCACGTCGTCTCTGTAACTGTCACGTTGACGCTGCCGCTCTCGTCTTCCAAGCTGAGGAAAAGTACCCCACCTCCGCTGCACGGACGCTGTCGATGCGTGATAATTCCTGCAACTCTGATCCTTGACTGATTTTCTTGACGGAGGATCTCGCAGGCCTGAATTATTCCCTGTGCGTTCATCTGTTTTCGGATCAACGCAAAAGGATGGCTCGTAACAGATAGGCCCATGGCTTCATAATCCAGATTCATCTGCGCAACAGAATCGAGCGGCGGAAGGGACGGAAGATGGTATTCCATCCCAAGTCCTTCCAGCATCGGTTGATACTCCCGGTCTTCGCTACCATCTTGTCCTAAGACGCCACTGGCCCAAATTCCTTCGCGGCGCTGATACCCCATCGAATCGACAGCACCAGCTTGAGATAGTCTTTCAAGATCTGTGCTGCGAAGCCGTGCGCGCGAGGCAAGATCCTCAAGATCTTGATAGGGGCCTTCCCCACGGCCTCGAAGGATCCTTTTAATGCTCCCCTTATCGAGGCCTCGGATCATGTCGAGGCCAAGAACGATCCCCCACTCGGGATGGATATCAACCAGCCCTTCTTTGCCCTCCATTCCTATTCCGCATGCTTCCTGTGCTCGCTCAGCGCCAATGACCTGCACGATCTTGCTCAGTGGAAGTACCTGCGTGGACTCTAGCGACAAGTTCACGTCAGGTGCGCACACACGCAAGCCGTGGCCTCGTGCATCGTGAACAAGAGAGGAAGGGGAATAAAAACCCATGGGCTGATGAGAAAGGATCCCCGCATAAAAGTGCTCGGGATAGTGGACCTTAAGCCAAGCGGACGCATAAACGATATAGGCGAAAGAAAAAGAGTGCGATTCAGGAAAGCCAAAGTCGGCAAATCCCTGGACCTGTCGAAAGACCTCTTCGCAAATTTCCATCGGGATACCCCGTTCTTTCATCCCCTCGATGAAAGGCCCGCGCAATTTTTTCATTTTTTCCGCGCTACGAGAAGAACCCATGGCTCGGCGTAATTCATCAGCCTGAGCGGCAGAAAAGCCCGCAACATCCATAGCAATGTGCATCATCTGTTCTTGAAAGAGAGGAACTCCCAAGGTCTTTTCTAAAGCCGGACGTAGAAGAGGATGAAGATAACTCACCATTTCTTCCCCCCGACGACGACGCAAATACGGATGCACCGATTCGCCTTGAATAGGACCGGGACGAATGAGAGCGACTTCAATGACAATGTCGTAAAAGCAACGCGGCTGGAGCCTGGGCAAAGTATTCATCTGCGCGCGAGATTCAACTTGAAAGACTCCCATTGTGTCTGCCGCGCACAACAAGTCATACACTCTCGGGGCTTCGTCTTCGAGTTCATAGAGAGAAAGAATTTTTCCTTGCGAATTTCGAATCCCCGCCTTCTCAAGAGACTCAAAAATCGATCCCAAGGCTCCAAGCATTCCCAGCCCAAGGAGGTCAAACTTCACCAATCCGGCGTCTGCACAATCCTCTTTATCCCATTGGATCACGCTTCTCCCCCGCGTTTTTGCCCATCGAATGGGGCAGATCTGACTCACGGGATGTTTACTGAGGATCATCCCTCCCGAGTGAATCCCCATATGGCGCGGAAGCCCACTCAAAAGCTGGGCGCAGGTGGTAAGCATCAGCTGCGAAGGGGCCTTGTCTGCTCTTCGGCTTTCTTCCCTTCGCTGAGCTCGGCTTGGAACGTGAGTCGCGTCAATTCCCAGAGCCCTGGCAGCGTCTTTATAGGCCAATTGCGAACGGTACGTAATCACTGTTGCCACTTGAGCGGCACGTCTTCTTCCATAACGTTGGTAGACATATTGGATGACTTCTTCGCGGCGGGCACTGTCGATGTCGATATCGATGTCTGGGGCTCCTGAGCGTCCCGGGGAAAGAAAACGTTCAAAGAGCATTCGATGGCGAATAGCATCAACTGCTGTAATCCCCAGGCAATAGCAGACGGCAGAATTAGCTGCAGACCCACGTCCTTGGCACATAATCCCCCGCCTTCGACAAAAATCTACGATGTCGTAGACGATGAGAAAGTAGCCAGCAAAGTCAAGCTGTCCGATAATTGACAGCTCATGGTCAATGACCTCCCACGCGTGCGGGTTGGCGGATCGGGGGCCATAGAGTTTCTGCGCTTTTGCATAGGAAAGCGCAGTGAGCCAAGAAATCGTGGTATGACCTTGAGGAACCTCCGTATCGGGCAAATCCCAGGTATCAAATGACATCGGGTAATAGCATTCACGCGCAATTCCAGCGGCGTTGGAAACCGCCTGAGGAGCCATGCGATGAAGGGCGAGCATTTCTTCTGCGCTCTTCAAAAAAGAATGCTGGGCTGGAAGAAGATAACGAATCTCATCCAAAGATTTGCCCTGTCTGAGAGCACATAGAAGGTCCGCTCGATACTTTGACTCCGGAGAAGCCATGGTGACGCCACCGGCAGCAGCAAGAGGAAGTCGATGTTTGTGCGCGAGATCAGCAAGCTCGGCCCCCATGTCGTCTTCCCCGGGCCGCAGCACGCTTTCAACGATGATGCGCTCGCGCCCGAACAGGGAAATGAGGTCATCGAGAAAACGATCAGCTTGTTTTCTTCCCTGCGCGTGCAAAATTCGTCTGAGAGGTCCGCGGGTACCTCCCGTTAAAATCCGTATATCCTGCGCATTTTCGGCAATATTTTCGAGGCCGTGGCTGGGGTTTTCTCCTTCATCATCCTCAAGCGTTCGTTCACTCATCAGCGAGCACAGGTCTCGATATCCATCCTGAGATGTTGTGAGGATTGGTAAGCGAATTCCAGTATCTTCCCAGCCGCAAGGGAGCCCCCAGCCAGGTGAGCCTATCGAGGCGTTGCCATCGTAGCGAGAAAACTGAGTAGTAGAAAGAGTCAGTTCGCTTCCAATAATCAACGGGAAAGATGACTCGCGTGCAGCCTGCAAGGAGCGGATCAGGGAATACATTCCATCGCGCTCTAGCAGAGCAAGACCGTCAAGACCGAGCTGCTGGGCGCAGAGGATGTAGTCTTCGGGAGCATCTGCACCCTCTAAAAACGTGAAGTAGGAGTGCGCGTGTAACTCAGCATAAGGATGGGAAACCACGCCCCTATTATATCGAACAGGTGTTCGATTGCTATTGCTGGGATTTCACTCTCCAGCTCCCAAAAGTTCGATCAATTGATCAATATCCATCCTCTGAGTACTCTCATCACCAACGTCATCAACGACGGTATCGATCAGCCTTTGCTTATGCGCCTGAAGTTGACAAACTTTCTCTTCAATCGTGTCCTGGGCAACTAGTCGATAGACATTGACCGCGCGATCTTGCCCAATCCGGTGTGCACGATTAACTGCCTGAGCTTCAACGGAGGGATTCCACCAAGGATCCATGATGTAGACATAGTCTGCTTCAGTGAGCGTGAGCCCAACTCCACCAGCCTTCAGTGAGATGAGGAAAACAGATCCTTCTCCTCTACGAAATTTTGCGATAACATCCTCACGCTTTCGCGTCTTACCCTCAAGGAGAAGACACGAGATTCCGCGCTCTTTCAGAGCGCTATCGATTCGTTCAAGAAAACTCACGAATTGACTAAAAACAAGTACTTGGTGGCCCGCAGGAACAATTTGTTCTAGGTGCGAACACAGAAGATCAATCTTTGCAGAACCAACCCCCTCATAGCGCTCATCAACAAGAGCCGGATCAAGGGAAAGCTGCCGCAGCCGCGTGAGTGCAGCAAGAACTTCAAATCGCCCTTGAACCCCTTCATTGTTGAGCTGAATACGAAGGAGACGAGCGCGTTCACGAGTGAGGTAACGGTCGTAAATCTGGCGTTGTCTTCCTTCCAAGAGAACAGGCAGTAGCGTTTCGATGCGGTCGGGAAGTTCAGGTGTCACTTCTTCTTTCGTACGGCGAAGGATGAATGGAGCAATCAGCGTATGCAAAAGTTCTAACGCACTGTCTTGCTGAGCGCCTTCAATGGGGCGCCGGAATTTCTCATTGAAGTGGCTATGCGTCGACAGGAGGCCTGGGACACTCAACGACATCAGCGACCACAGGTCCTCGAGTGAATTTTCAATGGGAGTTCCGCTCACGCAAATTCGCCAGGGAACCTGGAGTTCTTTCACACTTCGATAGAGCATCGTGCGCGGATTCTTGAGAACCTGCGCTTCATCGATGACGAGTCCATTGAGCGAGTGGCTCTCCCACAAAAGGTGGTCCATTCGGAAGAGCGTGTGTGAAGTAATGACGATGTTGGATTGCGAGATACCATCCCAAGCATGCGGATTTCGCTGATGCGAAGCGCGAAGCACACATGCCCTGAGCTGCGGAAAACAGCTCGCGGCTTCATTTGCCCAGCTTGAAATGACGCTGGTCGGAACAAGAATCAAGACGGGTGATTCAAGAGATCCTTCCTCGCGAAGAGCATCGATTGCTGCAAGAATCTGCCTGGTTTTTCCCAGCCCCATATCGTCAGCAAGGATGCATCCAAAACCAGAGGAAATCCGGCTGCGAAGCCAGTTACGACCTTCAAGCTGATACGGACGAAGACGGGGGTCTTGATCTTGATCCGTATGGGACTGGGTGCGCAGCGCAAGTTGTTTTAGCCCCTGAGTGCGAGAGCGCCATTGCAGGTCTTCTTGTGCGACATCAACTGTCTGACTCAGTCTTTCCCACAGCCCAAGTTGTGAGGTATGAAGACGAATATCATCAATCGAACGCGATCGCGTCAGTTGTGCAGCTCCACGAAGCAGGATGCGAAGACGTTCGACGTCAATACCTTCAAGTCGCGCCCATTGTCCGTCAGTAACACGGATATATTCTTCACCTGAAGAAAGTGCCTTCAAAACTCGTGAAATTGGAATTTTTTCGTTACCAACTTGGATAGCGACGCGAAGCCCCCACCAATCCGGAGAATCTGTTGCTTCGATAGCAGCAGTAACAGTCGCTACTTCTTCACTGATTGTTAATTTCCTGAGGCTATCGTCAATATCCCAACGCACCGATGCGAGCGGCCAGGCTCCAATCTCTTGTATGAATGCGGGGACTTGAACAAGAGGAATGAGAAGGCCCTGCGCACTCGGGTGAAGCGACGCCGAAGCGAAATAGCGTCGTAGGAGAGCATGTGCATCATTAAAGTCGCGCTGAACATCCTCATGAAGCTGTGAAATCTTTGTCTGGGGAGACAAAATGACACGGAAACATTTATTCCCAAGGTGGTATTCCAGCGCCCATTCGATCTGCGCACACACGCGGTCTTTGGGATGCAAAACGAGTAGGAGTTTTGGCTGATAGTTTTCTACAGGGAAGGTTCCCGTCGATGAGGTGCACTCAAAACGCTCGCGTAATAGTGGCAGCCATTTGAAGAGGAAATCTCCAATAGATTTAATCGGGATCTGAACGATCTGATCGGGCAGCGACTCGTCATCGATATCCTCGTCGCTTATTGCCCCATCACCACCGTCGCAAAAAGTTAGCGACATATGTGGAGCTCGCCGAGGAAAGGGGATTTCTTCGTTTGTTCTGGTGACATAGTGGCGGCGATACGAGAGTTCAAGACTCTTCTCAGTAAGATTCATGTCGATCACGATGCGTGACGAACTGAGTTCGAAGTGAAATCTCTGAAACTGCGGTGTTAAAAGCGCGACTCCCCCGCATTGAAGTCTATATAGCCAGCGCGGCGCCTCCATGCCAAGAGAATCTAGATAAACGTCATATCCCGTCGAGATATGCCCCTGTGATTTTCGGCTGCATTGGTAGAGCCGACGGAGAAGTTTCAGTTGCTTAGGCGCTAGAGCATCCGTAACCCCACCCCAGCGTGACTGAGCCAATTCTGCCCAGCTCAACCTGCGCGGCGGTAGGTGGTCCGTGTTCAAACGCACTGGAGTCAACCACACCGGATCTGCAGGATCATGTGCGTCAACCACAAGGCCTAAGGACTCTCCTCCGTCCGTTGAAAGCAAGATCTCAAGATCACGGTTCCATGCCGGTTGATGTGTTCGGTCCTCACGCGCAGAGAACACCTTGTCCATCGCACACTGAAGTAAAGCTGCAGCATGAGCGCAGTTTCCGTTAAGAAAACACGCACATTTCAGGCGCAGATGCGGAAAAGGTAAGGAAGGCGCGTATTCGATCTCGTTTCGATAGGAGACGCCTTTTGCGCGCACCCGCGCCCACACTCGTTGGTCGTCCCATGTCACGTCGTAAACGTCACCGCGTTTGAACGCAAGCGCCCCCTGTGCCCATAGAGCGCGACCAACGCATACCACTGCGCCTTCCTCACCACAGGAGAGCAGTGCTGCGCGGATCGGTGATGTGTCCATCCCTTCAGGATAATCCACACTCAAAAGAAGCCTCACACTCATATATCCCCACGAGGCTCCACGCATGACGTCTCCACATCAAAAGCAGATCTGGAGAAGAATCAGACTTCACTCGAAGGTAATGCGTCTGCGGGTCATGGGATATCTCTTCAGTTGGTTCAGACCACCATTGTTGAGGTACAGCCCATGGCCCATGCCAGGACAGAATGTGATACCACTTCTCTTCCCCAAAGGCGCAGATTTTTACGTCTTGAGGACTACTTGTCAAAGCCGATCGTTCATTAATACGTACATCTATTCTTCGGAACCCTTCATCCTTTCCAAAGACTTCCGCTGGATATGGACGGATACACAGTCTTGAAGGAGCGTCTTCGATTCCTCCTTCAAGACACGTCACCTGTTCTTTTTCTTTTCTTTCATCAACGGAGGCGAATCCTGCGCGTTGAGTGGGTGAATATCCCGGAAGGATCCGAGGAATACGAATGGCACTTTCACCTTTATAGGCACAAATTTTTCGCAGAACAGAATCACGTTGAGGTGACTCCCCTGCCCGCCATAAAGCTCGCGAAGCCCCCACGCGCTCGCAGTGCTCAGCCCGTACATTCACGCGTACAAATCCCTGCTCGTTTTCAGAAGCAGACAACCACGCAACCAACTGCCATCGAATCCGATCGGCAATTTCGTCTTCCTCTCCGTCTATCCCCCACCATTGCCGTTCATAAGATTGCGATGCAGAATCTTGAGCACTCACAGCGATACTGGAACAACGCAGTCCACGAAAATCCAACTTCTCGCAGATTTGATGCGCTAAGCGGCGCGCACAAAATGCAACTTGTTCCTCGCGTTCAATGCTCTCTTCATATTCTTCTTCCACTTGAAGATCGTCGAGAAGAATCTGTCTTTCGGGAAGCCATAGATCTTTTCCCGTAAAGAGTTCCCATACATGTTTTCCAATGCTGCCAAAACGCGAATACAGGGCAGCAGATCCCATTTTCCGAATATCGATTCCTCTTGTAATCCCAGCAGAATGACACGTCTGCACAAACTGAGAAAGTGCATTGTGCTGTTTGGATGGGAAAAGAGAAAGACACTGCCGAACTTCGAGCTGATCAAGAAAATCTTGAGTGTCTTCTGGGGCAAGAATAATGCCGCGCCTGGCCGCGCAATAACTTGCAAGAGGACCAGAAGCTATTCCAACGTTGCTCTCTGAACCAGTGCAATCTGAAATAGAGTCAACAAGATTTTCAGCTAATTGCGCTTCTCCTCCACTCCAGCGGGCAGCTCCAGCAGCCGGCGCCCAGGCAAGACCCGGATAAATGCAGGCTATTCGAGCGATCCACTGTTCACATGCCCGCAAAATTACTTCAAACGAAGAAATATCCCGGCGCATATCGAATGGTAGAACTAAAAGATCAGGACATAAATAGCGCGCCATGGATAGTTTCATCCCCTGCCTGACACCACATTTTCGAGCAGGCGGAGTGACGACCTGTATATATCCCCCTGTTTCAATCGCACCGTGAGCTCCGGGAGGAATGTCAACAACCAAAGAATTCACAGGCCAATTAGGAATCCACACCATGACATAGCGCATTTCAAACAGCCTTTCGTCTTTCATACATCTGATCGCACCAGAGCCTGCTCATTCCTCCCCATGGGACAGCAGTAAAAAGTGCAGCTTTTTCTTGACGTACTTGAGCACTGAGACGACGCATATCGCCAATCTCTAAGTGGCACTTTCCGAGATAGAGAACCCTGTAGTGAGGAAGGAGCAAAGAAATAACGCGCGCATCTGCCGCGGAAGATGGAACTTGCACGCAACGCGCAAGATCAAGGCCTTGCTTGGCTGCATATTCCCACCCAAAGTCATCAGCACCTATGAGGGCACAGGAATTTTCTTCGCCGGTGAGCGCCACGAAAATCCGGGTCAGCAGTGAGTAGTTATTCCCAAATTCCCACACACCCACATAACTTGATACACGTTCCCAAGCCCCTTGGTTTTTCTCAATCCCCAAACGAGTTTCAACATCGTTCAAAACCTGACGGGCAATATCTAGACGCGTCACACAACCACCCCAATCGAACAAATGTTCTATTAGTGTATGTGGCCCCACCTCATTTGCGTCCACTTTTGATCCACTTCAAGAAGTGAAAGAATACCGCCATGCATCTCTTCGATCGCCCAACCGCTCAAAATCCCTATGAGGTTTTGCCCCCAAGTCAGACTTTTACTCTTAAATCCAACGACCTGTCTGACGGTCAGCCCCTTCCCTTGCTCCATAGCGCACAGGGAGGAAACGTTTCACCACACCTGCAATGGAGCGGATTCCCTCAAGAAACAGAAAGCTTTTTTGTTTCCTGTTTTGATCCAGATGCCCCGACTCCTTCAGGTTTTTGGCATTGGATGATCGTCGATCTCCCTTCTTCTTGCACTTCTCTTGCCCAAGGAGTCGGCCGCTCAGATCTTGAACTTGATGGAAGCGCTTTCCATCTACGCGGAGATCACGGTGATCATTCCTACTTCGGAGCGGCACCTCCAGCGGGAGATCGAGCGCACCGTTATATCTTTTCAGTCCATGCGCTTGACGTTCCCACCTTGCAATGCGATGACGAAGTTTCTTTAGCGATGTATTCCTTCCTCGCAATCGAACACTCCATCGCCCGCGCCACTTTGACCGCTACTTTCTCCACTCCGCTCAACTGATATGCTTCACATCATTTTTCTTGAACCTGAAATCCCCGGAAACAGCGGAGCCGCAATCCGCTTAGCAGCTTGCACGGGAGCTTTCCTTCATTTGGTCGAACCTTTGGGATTTGATATGTCCGATACCAAGCTCAAGCGTGCAGGCTTGGATTACCACGACCTCGCGCACGTTAAAGTCCATCACACCTTCGACGAGGCGCTTACAGAGGTTCCGGGGAGAATCTGGGCTTTCACCGGACACGCATCGCGCCACTACAGCGACATCACCTACGCCGATGGCGATGGGCTTCTTTTTGGTCGCGAATCCGTCGGTTTACCTGATTGGGCAATGTCTCACCCTCGAATCAGTGAGTGCGTGCGCATCCAGATGCGTGAAGGCATTCGCTCTCTCAACCTTGCAAATTCCGCTTCCATCGCCCTGTACGAGGCCTGGCGTCAGCTTGGCTTCCCCGATGGAGTTTAGTGTTTCGCCCCTGAGATTTTTGACGAGCGTAAGCTCAATCCCGGACGCTCAACTTGCTCAGCGAGCTCAACGATCCTGCGCGGATTCGATAGCCACATCCAGATAGCACCGATGAGTGCAACAGCAAGCGGAAGGTAGGAGTAGTCACTCCCAAACGAATTCCACGCATTTCTGACCAGAGCAAGCTGTGACAGATGATTCTGCGCTAGCCCACAGACAAGCGGTCCGATGACCCCTAAAGCAATCATGCACCAACCAAGGATGCGCATGCGCCGCCCATTATGCGTCAGAGCAATGGCGGCAATTACATAAATTAGACCAATAAAAATGGCGGCGAAGCGTACCCAGAGGGACACATCGCGACGATGATACGCATCGACAACGGCCAAGATAGTAACAGCAAGACTGAACAACCAGTACAGAGCAATGACAAGCCGACCAGAGCCGCGTGAGGGTGGCCGGTTATCTTGAGACTGCTCGTGTGCTGCTTCGCTCACATCTCCTCCTTCGTTTAGTGCCATAGTAGTTGTTTTTCCTGAGAAAGCTTGACATTTTTGCCTACACAACATGTGGGCTGTCTAACCGATTGAGCAGCTATGTTCTCGCGGACAAATACAGTGACTAGTGGAAGAATAGGACCTAAGTCGGACATTGAAGGTCCGTTCTCTTCGCTATCAAGGAGTGGAACACGTGAGCGAGTCTGTATACGACCTCGTCATCCTCGGTGCAGGGTCAGGCGGCTATGCTGCGGCTTTGCGCGCCTCCCAATTGGGATTGAAAGTTGCCCTTATCGAAGGTGACAAG
>ENA-OWLX01000153-OWLX01000153.1-metagenome-genome-assembly--contig:-NODE-153-length-22704-cov-6.637114_pt1 | contig 22704 bp, 21 predicted proteins | sample MGYA00245351_ERZ651106 | MGnify/ENA primary metagenome ERZ651106 (study PRJEB26857, sample SAMEA4031768) | metagenome | biome: human; feature: oral; material: saliva | place: Philippines | collected 2014... | reverse complement strand
AGAATATAACGATTTTAAAACTAAATTTGAAAATTAGGAACTTTTCCCAATGTTGTCAAATCATAAGGAGTTCCTTGATAAACATGATGATTTATCCAATTTGAAAACAATAAATTCGCATGAGCTCGCCAAACAAAAAGCGGCTCTTTGCTTGTATCGTCATTTGGATAATAATTATAAGGAACTTTTATACTTTTTCCTAATTTTACATCTCTTTCATACTCTTTTGCCAATGTCATCCTATCGTATTCCAAATGTCCCATAATAAAAATATTACGTTTATCTCGGCTACGTACGATACTCACTCCAGCTTCTTTAGAATTGGCAATAATTTCCAGATCAGGAATTTTTTCTATATCTTCTGCATGTACTTCTGTATGCCGTGATTGCGGCATATTAAACACTTCATCAAAACCACGTAATAACATTGTATGGCAAATATCAATTTTTAAAGGATAAATTCCAAAAAGTTTTTCCTTTAAAGGATATTTCTTTATTCCATAATGATAATAAAGCGCTGCCTGTGCTCCCCAGCAAATATACATTGTAGAATAAACGTGAGTTTTACTCCACTCCATAACTTTTGTTAATTCCTTCCAGTAAATAACCTCTTCAAAAGGAATATTTTCCACAGGTGCTCCAGTTATTATAAGCCCGTCAAAATAATCATTCCTTATATCATTGAAGGTCTTATAAAAATTCGACATGTGCTCCTTAGAGATATTTTTAGACACATAAGATGCCATTTTTAAGAAAGTTACTTCAATTTGAAGCGGAGTATTGCTTAAAAGTCTTAATAACTGTGTTTCTGTTTCAATTTTTGTAGGCATAAGATTTATTATTATAAATTTTAGAGGACGAATATCTTGTGACAATGCCCTTCTTTCATCCATTACAAAGATGTTCTCCTTTGCTAAAATATCTACAGCCGGTAAGTTATTTGGTATTTTTATAGGCATTGCATATTCTCCTTTCTATTATTCTGACTGTATACTTTCTTTTAAAAACAAAAATATAAGCCATTTAACTGTTTCTAATCAATTTAAATTTTTTCTGCTTTTTAAACTTAATTAACTTTCTCTAAGTGCCAATGGCATTGTGAAATAAAGCGATTTATCATTATCTTCATCCTTTACAATTACAGAACTTTTATTGTTTAGCAGCTCCAACACCGTAACTTTTCCTTTAATTGTAGAAATATAATCAAGTAAAAATTTAACATTTAATGAAATTTTTAAATCTTCACCTTCTTGAATCGTTACAATTTCCTCTTTTATCTGCGCATTTTCACTCGTTCCTGTAAGCAGCAGCTTATTATTTGAGAAATTAAATATTCCACCATTTTTAGATTCCTTATTATCTCTGACAAATATGGCAGTTCTTTTTAACACTGACAGAAAATCCTTTGTATTCAATAATATTTTTTTATTATGCTGTGAATTATTCAAAATTGATTTATAATCTGGAAATTGTAAATCAATCGTACGAGTTAATATTTCCACATTTGAAAATTTGAAAAATACTTTTGAGCCATCTGATTTTACTACAATCTTTTCCTCATCTATTAACTTCATAATCTTTATTAATCCATCAATTGTCTTTAATGGAATGCTCAAACTAAGATTTTCCTTATTTCTTTGTGACTCTTCCAAGTCTTCTTCAATATATGTCAATCTATATGTATCAGATGAAATAAGTTTTAATTTATTTTCCTCGATTTCCACTCTAATACAGTTTACAGCAAGATTTTCTGGATTTGGAGAAGCTGATATTTTCACATTTTCAATTTTATTTAACAATTCCCCTTTTTCAAATACATATTCAACCCCATTTTCAAGTTTTGACTGAAGTGGAAAATTTTCTACATTATATAAAGAAAATTCTGTATTTGTCGAACTTGCCTGAATTACCAGCTTACCACTTTCTTCAATTAAAGTTATTTTATCATCAGAAATTTGTTTTAAAAACTCTTCAATCAATTTATGCTTTATGACAATTCTTCCATCTTCTTCCACTTGCGCTTCTATTTCTGTATTTATAGAAAGTTCCAAATCTGTTCCTCGCAAAATTGCCTTTTCACCTTGAGTTTCAATATAAATTCCAGAAAGAACTTCTTTTACTTTGTTTTCAGTTACTGCATTTTCAACTATGGTCATAGCCCTCAATAACGATTTTCTATCTACAATTATATGTAACATACATTCACCTCTTCTTTATAATATATCCTTGTATTCTTCCAAATGTTCCTTTAATTTTGTTATAGCCTTTTTCTCGATTTGTCTAACTCTTTCACGTGTAATCCCCATCTGCTCGCCAATTTCCTTTAATGTATGGATTTTATTGTCATACAATCCGTAACGATATTCAAGGATCAGTCTTTCCCGCTCATTTAAAACTTTTTCAAGTAATTCCTTCATTTCAACAAGCTGATCTTCCTTTATTATTTTATCCTCAACATCATCATTTTTCCCAATAATATCCTCCAGATAAATATTATCGCCTATTGTTTCATTTAATGACATTATATCCTGAAATTCACCTAAAAGCAATATAACCTTGCTTTCCTTCAAATCAACTTTTTTTGCAATATATTCTGTTGATGGAGCTTCACCGTGAATGGCAGTATAATCCTTTATGACTTTATTTACTTTTGATAATTGCTCATACTTATAAGACGGTATTCTAATATCCCTTCCGATATTGATAATTGCCTTTTTAATTGACTGTTTTATCCACCATACTGCATACGTGCTAAATCTATGCCCTTTTTCATAGTCAAATTTATTTATAGCCTTTATCAATCCAATATTCCCTTCGCTAATTAAATCAATTAGAGGCAATCCGTTCCCAAGAGATTTTTTAGCTGTACTTATTACCAGTCTTAAATTTGATAAAATCAGTAATTGTCTTGCCTGTTCGTCATTTTCCTCTCTAATCTTTCTTAAAAGTTCATATTCTTTAAGTCATGAAATGATATTTGGAAAGCCTAATCTATTATTTATAGGTATTTATTATTTTTTATTAGCACAAATCATTATTAGACAGCAGTTAAAAAAGACGATTTATCGTCATTTACTGTGCTGTTTATCATTGCTGATTATCTTTAATTTTTATTCTAACTATAAGTTTTATGCTGAAGTAACAATGATAGATGTAGGGCAGGGAGACTGTACATTTATACGGTTACCTTTTGACCAGGGAAATTACCTGATAGATACAGGAGGTGACAGGAATTATGATATTGCTTTAAATCGTGTTATTCCTTATTTAAAAAGTAGAGGAGTTAAAAGACTAGATACAGTTTTTATATCTCATTATGATTATGACCATAGCGGAGCGTTGGATTCCTTAAAGAAACATTTTGATGTTAGAGAAGTTATAGATAAACCATTTAAGGAGAGGAAAAAGAAAGATTTTAGTATATCCTGCTTAACTGTAGAAACCAAGTCAAAAGAAAAGAATGATAAGAGTAATATTCTTTATATGACATTATTTAATGTTCATTATTTGTTTACCGGTGATATATCAAGTGAAGTAGAAAAGGCTTTAGCTGATAAATATCGTTCTTTAAATGTAGATATTTTAAAAGTTCCTCATCATGGTTCAAAGTATTCTAGCAGTGTTGCACTTTTTGAAATGATACATCCTAAAGCGGCATTGATTGGTGTAGGTAGAAATAATAAATATCACCATCCTTCGTCATTGGTTCTTAAAAGATTAAAAGAAAGGGGGATACTGACACTAAGAACAGATAGAGATTCCAATATTACTATTATTCATTATAGAAAGCATTATTATATCTTTAGATGAAGATAGAAGGATATAAAAAAAGAACATATAGATTTTCATTTAATACTTTTGGTGCTAATATATTATTAATAGAAATGAGGAGGAAATAAAAATGAATTGGAAAAAAATAGTTGTAGCAGGCGGAGGAGTATTGGGAAGTCAAATTGCTTTCCAGACAGCTTTTTCCGGTTTTGATACAAAAATATGGCTAAGAAGTGAAGGCTCAATTGGGCGTACACAGCCAAAGGTTGACAGACTAAAAGATATTTATTTAAAGACAATTGATGCATTAAAAGAAAATCCGGCATTGACACCAAGAGGATTTGGAATCACCGGTGAAATAACTGATGAAGTTATTGCTGATTTAAAAGATAGAGTTAATAGAGCATATGAGAGTCTTGTATTGACAACGGATTATAATGAAGCATTTAAAGATGCAGATTTTGTGATTGAATCCATTGCTGAAGATCCTAAACAGAAGATCGCTTTTTATACAGAAATGGCAAAATACCTTCCTGATCATACGGTTATTGCAACAAATTCATCAACAATGTTACCAAGTACATTCGCTTCTTATACAGGCAGACCGGAAAAATATCTGGCATTACATTTTGCGAATGAAATTTGGAGAAATAATACTGGTGAAATAATGGGTCATGCCGGTACAGAGAAAATATATTATGATCAGACCGTAGAATTTACTTCAGCAATTCATATGGTTCCTTTAAAGCTTCATAAAGAACAGCCGGGCTATATTTTAAATAGTATGTTAGTGCCTTTCTTAAATGCTGCTGAAGCTTTGTTTGCGAATGGCGTTGCAGATCCCGAAACAATTGATAAGACATGGATGCTAGGAACAGGTGCTCCTGCCGGACCATTTAGAATTCTTGATGTTGTAGGGTTGACAACAGCTTATAATATTGTGATTATGGATCCAAGATCAAAAGATCCGGAAACAATTCAAGGCAAGGTGGCCGGTAAATTGAAAGAATACATTGATGCCGGTAAGACTGGTGTTAATGCCGGTGAAGGATTCTACAAATATAAATAATTAAAAAGTTGAGAACTTTTCATGAGTTCTCACTTTTTTTATAAGAAGGATGCTGTATAATATGTATATGTGGAGGAATCATTATGAAGCAGGAATTTACCTTTTTATCCAATGATCAATTACATCATCTTCATGCGATTGTTTGGAAGCCTGAAAGAAAAATAAAGGCTATCTTACAGATTGCCCATGGTATGCAGGAATATATTGACAGATATGATTCATTTTCACGCTATTTAAATGATAAGGGAATCATGGTTGTTGGGTATGATCATTTAGGACATGGAAAAAGTGTTAACAATGATGAAGAATACGGCTATTTTACAAATAATCACCCCAGTGATACATTAACTGCTGATATGTATAAGTTTTTTCATCATATAATAAAAGATTATCCTAATATTCCTTATTTTATTTTAGGACATTCAATGGGTTCTTATCTCTTAAGAAAATATTTAAGTACTTATGATGAACCGTTGAATGGAGCTATTATTATGGGAACAGGGTATATCAGCCCGGCACTTTCACGCTTTGCGATTACCTTGAATGAAATATTTATTAAGATTTTTAAATCACATCACCGTAGTCGTTTTGTGACAGCTTTATCTTTTGGTAAGAGTTATCAGAAGTTTGATACAAATGGGAAAAAACCGGAAAAAAGCTGGCTTACCAGAAATCAAGAGATAGTAAAAAAATATTATCAGGATCCTATGTGTAATTATGTTTTTACTTTAAATGGCTATAAAGGATTGTTTGAAACTGTATATTTTGATTCTATCCAAACTAATACAAATAGGACTAATAAAGATCTTCCTATTCTCATTATTTCCGGTGCCAATGATCCGGTAGGTAATTTAGGGACAGGTGTTAAAAAGGTTTATGGAATGTATCAGATAACAGGAATAAAAGACTTGACATGTAAATTATATGAAGATTATCGGCATGAAATACTTAATGAGATAGATCATGAAATAGTATTTGATGATATTTATGAATGGATGAAAGAAAGATTATAAAATGAATATTGTTATTTATGGAAATGAAAAGCTGTTGATGAAACAGCAGTTGGCAAAACTAAAGAAAAAATATCATACTGATGAAGAGAATATGAGCTTTATAGTTTATTATCTAAATGAAACATCTATGTCAGAAATTCTTTCTGATGCTTTGACACCACCTTTTTTAAGCGAATACAAGATGATTGTTTTAAGACAGCCGCTTTTCTTAACATCTGAAAAACAGAAAGAAATCAGCGAAGAAGATATAATTGCTTTTATAGATTACTTGGCACATGATAATCCTACAACAATCTTTGTAATTTATCATGATGTGATGAATTTTGATAAAAGAAAAAAAGCTGTGAAAGCATTAAGAAAATATGCTAAGTTTTATGAAATAGAAAAAGTAAATCGTCATGACTTATACAAACTTGCTAGAGAAGCAATTAAAAAGAGAGAGGCAATAATTAATGATGATGCTTTAAATCTTCTTTTAGAAAGAACAGGAGATGATTTAGAAGCTGTTAGCAATCAAGTGGAAAAGCTATGTCTGTATACTAAAAATATACAGATACAAGATGTTAACAGACTGGTCAGTAGGCCTATTGAAGAAAATGTTTTTGCATTAACAAATGCTATTTTATCTCATAATTTGTCTCAAGTTTCTTTCATTTATCATGATTTAATGATTTCTAATCATGAGCCAATAGCTTTAATAGCCTTAATAGCTCATTCTCTGCGTAATCTTTATCAAGTTAAGCTATTAGAAAGAAAAGGTTATAGTGATAAGGAAATGGTTAGTATATTAGGATTGAATCCGCGAGCCGTTTATCCGATTAGGATGAATGCCAAGAAATTTGAGATTGATGACTTATTATATAAGCTTCATCAGCTTTCAGAGCTTGATGTAAAAATAAAAACAGGAATGATTGATAAAAAAAGGGGATTAGAATTATTCCTTATGTCGATTTAGGAGGGCTTATGCAATCTTTAAGAGAATTATATAAGGTAGGAGTAGGACCATCTTCATCACATACTATGGGTCCTATGAAAATTGCTGAACATATTAAAAAACTGTATCCTTATGCTCAGGAAGTTATTGTTCATCTTTATGGATCATTGGCATTAACCGGGAAAGGGCATTTAACAGATAAGATAATGGAAAAAACATTTTCTCCGATAAAATGTACTTTTACATTTTCCAGTGACTCTTTACCTAAACATCCTAATGGAATGATTGTTGATGTTATAACAGATCAGAAAATATCGGCTTCAATAGAAGCTTATTCAATTGGCGGAGGGGAAATTGTTTTTGCAGGAGACCATCATCAGCATAAAAAAGAAGTTTATCCACAAAAAACATTAGAAGAAATACTATTATATTGTGAATCACAAGGTATTTCATTATATGATTATGTATTAGCTTACGAAGATGAAGATATTAAAGGATATCTGCATATGATATTAGATACAATGTTTCGCTGTATTGAAAAAGGTTTACATACCCAAGGAACTATTCAAGGTGCCTTGAAACTCAAGAGAGTTGCTTCTTCAATGTATCAGCAGGCATTAAATACGCATTCAGAAACAGAAAGAGGACGCTTATTTTTAGCTAGCTATGCTTATGCAGTCAGTGAACAGAATGCTGATGGCTATACTATTGTAACAGCACCTACATGTGGAGCAAGCGGTATATTGCCTGCGGTTCTTTATTATGCCTATTCAAAGATGAGCATGAAGAAATCAGATTTGATAAAGGCTCTTGCGATTGCCGGTATTTTTGGCAATGTAGTAAAAACAAATGCAACAATCTCCGGTGCTGATGGGGGATGTCAGGCAGAAGTTGGAACAGCTTGTGCTATGGCTGCCGCCGCCATGGCATGGATTTATGAATTGAATAATTCTTTGATTGCTTATGCAGCTGAGATGGGTCTTGAGCATAATTTAGGCTTAACCTGTGATCCGGTTATGGGTTATGTACAAATTCCATGCATTGAACGTAATGCATTTGGAGCAATGCGTGCTGTTGATTCAGCAACTCTAGCAAAGGAATTAGGATACTTAAGGAAGAATAAGATATCTTTTGATACAATAGTTCAAGTTATGAAGGAAACGGGAGCTGATCTTAATTCTGCTTATAAAGAAACAAGCTTAGGTGGTCTAGCAAAAGAATATAAGGATATCTATGAAGACTGAAGCTCTCTATATACATATTCCTTTCTGTGAGCATATCTGTACTTACTGTGATTTCGCAAAAGTATTCTATAATCCGGAAATTGCTGATCGTTATCTGTCTATACTTTCTGAGGAAATAGAGTCTTTACCTGAAAAAAATTTTAAGACTATTTATATAGGAGGAGGAACTCCTAGTGCTTTGAACTATTATCAGCTATCTTATCTTTTTGAGATCCTTAAGCCGTTAACTGATAATAATCTTAAAGAATTTACAATAGAAGTGAATCCTGAATCAATGAATGTTGAAAAACTCAAACTTTTAAAAAAATCCGGTATTAATCGTTTATCGGTAGGGATACAAACTTTCAATGATGATCTATTAGAAAAAATAGGAAGGAAACATACTTCATTACAGGCACAGCAGTTTATAAAACAAGCTTTTGAATTTATAGATAATATATCTATTGATATGATGTATGGATTACCGGATCAGAAGAAATCTGATTTATTTAATGATCTTTCTACTATAGAAAATCTTCCTGTTAAACATGTTTCTTATTATTCACTGATTTTAGAAGATCATACTATCTTAAAGAATTCTCACTTTGTTCCTCTTGACAGTGAGGTAGAATATCAGTGGAATAGAATGATTTATGAAGTATTAAGCAATCAAGGCTTTCATCAGTATGAAGTTAGTAATTATGCCAAAGAAAATTATGAATCTATACATAATAAAGTATATTGGCATTATGAAAACTATTATGGCTTAGGAGTAGGGGCATCAGGGAAAATAGATGATCTGCTGATAACTCATTCAAGAGCTCTTAACCGGTATTTAAAAGGAAAAGATATTACAAGCATTCAAAAGCTTACCAAGAAAGATACGATGTTTAATCATCTTATGATGTCCTTAAGATTAGTTGAAGGTCTTAATATAAAGGATTTTAATAAAAGATATCATGAAGATTTTTTAAACCTTTATAAGCATCCTATAGCTAAGCATTTAGCTTTAAATAATCTGATAATTAAAGATGATTATATAAAGACAACTGATCAGGGAATGTATATTTTAAATACTGTACTTATTGACTTTTTAGAGGATTGAGTCCTCTTTTTTATTTTCTGTAAATTCTAGCACTAAAATGTTGACAGTGCCAAAAGAACGTGTATAATGATGTTAGCACCAAAGAATAAAGAGTGCTAAAGGAGGCGTTGAAATGTTAACAGCGAGACAATTATTGATTTTTAAATATATTGTTGAGGAATACATTGAAACTGCTGAACCGGTTGGTTCTAAGCTCCTAATGACAAAGTACAATCTTTCTTATTCGAGTGCAACAATCAGAAATGAAATGAGTCTTCTGGAAGACTTAGGATTCTTAGAAAAGACACATACATCTAGCGGCAGAATACCTTCTATGAAGGGATATCATTTCTATGTAGAAACACTGCTTCAACCTAATGTTAATGATGAAGTTAAGAACCAGGTAGCTTCATTATTTCAGAATAAAAATTATTCACTGCAGGAGATTATTGAAGAAAGCTGCCAGATGCTTAGTGAATTGACGCATCTTACAGCAGTTGCTTTAGGCAGTAATTCAGGATATGAGCATTTTCAGAATGTTACACTTGTTCCGGTAGGAACAAATAGCGTAACAGCGATTATTGTGACTGATAAAGGACATGTAGAAAATAAAGTTTTTAAGATTTCTAAAAAATCATCTATGGATGATTTGAATGCCTGTGTTGATATCATGAATGATACTTTAGTAGGAACTCCTATTAATGAAGTGGCTGATAAGCTTCAGCGAGATGTTAAGCCGATTATGAATGTTCGTGTAAAAGAACATGAAGCACTGTTTAATGCTTTTTTAGAGGCTTTTATGAAGTTTGCAAAAAGTAATATCTATTTTTCCGGCAAGAATCATTTACTTTATCAGCCAGAGTATAATGATATTAATAAGCTAAGAAAATTAGTAAGTGCTTTTGAGAATGCTCAGCAATGGAAATCATTAGAGCTTGATGATAATCAGAACGGTGTTGTGATTAGAATAGGAGGTAATGAGTTGCCTTTTGATGATGAATTGAATGATGTATCAGTTATATCTGCTTCATTTGATACAGGACAGGATACTAAAGGATCAATTTCTGTTATTGGACCAACACGTATGCCTTATGATCAGGTTGTTTCATTAGTAGAAATTATTGGAAAGAATATAGAAAAACTTATTCAGGAACAGAACAAAGAAAGGTGATAGTATGGCAGAAGAAAAGAAAGAAACAGTGCAGCAGGAAGAAACTGAAATTATTGCTGATAAAGATGTAGAAGTTATTGATGCTAAAGAAGACAGTTCTTTAGAAAAGAGAGTTCAAGAATTAGAAGAAGAAGTCAATAAGTGGAAAACTGATTATTATAAAGTATTTGCTGATATGGAAAATACTAGAAAACGTTTGAATAAAGAGCATACCAGTCAGGTTAAATATGCTATGCAATCCTTTATTGAGGAACTTCTTCCGGTTATAGACAATTTTGAAAGATCTTTAGCTGTTGAGACAACAAATGAAGAAGCTGCTAATTATTTAAAAGGAATGCAGATGATTCATGATCAAATGATGAATATACTCGCAAAGAACGGTGTTAAAGTCATTGAAACAAAAGATCAGATGTTTGATCCTAATTTTCATCAGGCAGTCATGACTGAGCATGATGAAAGTAAGGAAGAGAATATGATATTAGAAGAATTACAAAAAGGTTACGTTTTAAAAGATCGTGTAATAAGAGCATCACTTGTAAAAGTGAATCAATAGGAGGAATATGATTATGAGTAAAATTATTGGTATTGATTTAGGAACAACAAATTCATGTGTAAGTGTTATGGAGAATGGGGAAGCAAAAGTTATTGCTAATCCTGAAGGTGCAAGAACAACTCCATCAGTTGTAGCTTTTAAAAATGGAGAAATCATTGTCGGTGAAGCCGCTAAGCGTCAGGCAGTCACAAATCCGGATACAGTATCTTCTATTAAAAGGCATATGGGTTCTTCATATAAAGAACATGTTAATGGAAAAGATTATACACCGGAAGAAATTTCTGCAATGATCTTACAAAATTTAAAAGCAACTGCTGAAGCTTATTTAGGCGAAACGGTTACTAAAGCAGTTATTACTGTTCCGGCATATTTTAATGATGCACAGCGTCAGGCTACTAAGGATGCCGGAAAAATTGCCGGATTAGATGTAGAACGTATTATTAATGAACCTACTGCTGCTGCACTCGCTTTTGGTATTGATAAGATTGAAAAAGAACAGAAAGTTCTTGTATATGACTTAGGTGGTGGAACATTTGATGTTTCTATTCTTGATTTGGCCGATGGTACTTTTGAAGTACTGGCAACTGCCGGTAATAATCATTTAGGTGGAGATGACTTTGATAAGGTTATCATGGATTATATCGTTGCTGAATTTAAGAAAGAACAGGGTATTGACTTATCAAATGATAAGATGGCTATGCAGAGAGTAAAGGATGCTGCTGAAAAAGCTAAAAAAGATTTATCCGGAATGCTTCAGACACAAATTTCTTTACCATTTATTTCAGCAGGAGCTAGTGGCCCGGTACATTTAGAAATGACACTGACAAGAGCAAAATTTGATGAATTGACAGCTTCTCTAGTAGCAGCTACTGAAGAACCTGTAAGACAGGCATTAAGCGATGCCGGTATTTCACCAAATCAGATTGATGAAGTTTTATTAGTTGGTGGATCTACAAGAATTATTGCGGTTCAGGATTCAGTGAAAAGACTGCTTGGCAAGGAACCAAATAAATCAGTAAACCCGGATGAAGTTGTATCAATGGGTGCTTCTATTCAGGGTGGTGTTATTGCTGGTGATGTAAAAGATGTCTTATTATTAGATGTGACACCATTATCATTAGGTATTGAAACAATGGGTGGTGTAATGACAGTTTTAATTGAAAGAAATACGACTATTCCTACTACAAAATCTCAGATATTCTCTACTGCTGCTGATAATCAGCCGGCAGTTGATATCAATGTTTTACAAGGTGAAAGATCAATGGCCAAAGATAACAAGCAGTTAGGTTTATTTAAGCTTGATGGTATTGAACCGGCACCTAGAGGTGTACCTCAGATTGAAGTAACATTTAATATTGATGTTAATGGTATTGTTAATGTTAAGGCGAAAGACTTAAAAACAAATAAAGAACAGTCTATCACAATTCAGAATTCAACAGGTTTAAGTGATGATGAAATTGATAGAATGGTTAAAGAAGCAGAAGCTAATAAAGCAGAAGATGAGAAGAAGCGTAAAGATATTGAAACAAGAAATAAAGCTGAACAGATGATTAATGAAATTGATAAAGCCTTGAAAGATCAGGGTGATAAGATTTCTCCTGATCAGAAAACTCAGGCTGAAAGCTTAAGAGATGATTTAAAGAAAGCTTTAGATGCTAATGATATGGCTACTTTAGAAGCTCGTATGAGTGAGTTAGAGCAGATGGCTCAGCAGATGGCAAGTTATCAGTATCAGCAGAATACTCAAGGTGGTACAGATAATGCTGCATCAGGCAATGCAAATGATGACGTTGTTGATGCTGATTACACTGAAAAGAATTAAAATAAAGCCAAGGGAAAACCTTGGCTTTGTATTGTAAAGAAGGGATAGCTATGGCTAATAAAAGAGATTATTATGAAGTGCTGGGTGTTTCAAAAACAGCCGGTGCAGAAGAAATAAAAAAAGCTTATCGAAAACTAGCTAAAAAATATCATCCTGATGTTAATAAAGAAGCTGGTGCTGAAGAAAAATTCAAAGAGGTTCAGGAAGCATATGATGTATTATCGGATGATAATAAAAAAGCAGCTTATGATCGTTATGGGCACTCAGCTTTTGATCAGAATGCCGGTGGCTTTGGCGGTGCCGGAGGCTTTGGTGGTGGCTTTGGTTTTGAAGATGTTGATTTAGGAGATATTTTTGGATCATTTTTTGGTGGTGGACAGACTCGTTCAAGACGACAAACCGGACCACAGAAAGGTGATGATCGCTTTGCTCAAATAGAAATTGATTTCATGGATGCTATTAAAGGTAAGAAGACAGATATTAAAATATCCTATGATGAACCTTGTAGTCATTGTCATGGCAGTGGTGCTGAATCATCACAAGATATTACAAGATGTTCGCGATGTGGAGGAACTGGTACGATTCGTACACAGCAGCGCTCTCCATTTGGTACTTTTGTTAATCAGACAACTTGTCCGGAATGTAATGGTACAGGAAAGAAAATTACTAAGGCATGTTCGCAGTGTCATGGTAAGGGATATATACATAAGACAATTACTGTTGAATTGAATATACCTGCCGGTATTAATACACATCAGCAGCTGCGTGTCTCAGGCAAAGGAGAACGTGGTATAAATGGCGGTCCTAATGGTGATTTATATGTAGAAATCTATGTACGACCACATAAATATTTTACAAGAAAAAATAATGATATTTATATGGAAGTACCAATTTCTGTTGTAGATGCTGCCTTAGGATGTGAAGTAGATGTACCAACTGTTTATGGTGATGTAACAATGAAGATTCCTGCCGGCACACAAAGCGGTTCTGTATTAAGATTGAAAGGTAAAGGAATCAAAAGTATTCGAGGTAATATACAGGGAGATCAGTTTGTTAGTGTGAATGTAGAAGTTCCTAAAAAGCTTACTAAGAAAGAGAGAGATCTCTATGAAAAATTAAGAAATGAAGGCAGCAAAGAAACTATCTTTGATACTTTTAAGAAGGCATTTAAGGCATAGAGCCAGCTAAGCTGGCTCTATTTTGATATGGAGTATATATGAAAATATTATGGGATATAGATGGAACATTACTTAATTTTAAGAAATCAGAATATGTTTCTTTGAAGACATTATTGAAAGAAAATAATATTAGTCTTACGGATGATCTTTTAAGTGAATATCTGATCATTAATAAAAAATACTGGAAGAATATAGAGAATGGAAGAATTGAAAGAACTAGAGCATTAGAAGATAGATTCAAAGACTTCTTTCAATTCATTAATCGTCAGGATATAAACTGCCGGACATTTAATTATCAATATCAAAAATCTTTATCTAAGAATACTTTTTTAGAAAAACATGCGTTAAATACATTGGCATTATGTCAGAATCATGATCAGTATGTTGTAACCAATGGTTCTAAAATAGCTCAGCAAGGCAAGCTTGAAAGTACAGGAATACAGTTATTTATTAAGCAGAGTTTTATTTCTGAGGAAATCGGTTATGAAAAACCTCATATCAGCTTTTTTGATTATGTAAAGAAAATGACTGATTATGACTGTAATCAGACAATTATTATAGGAGATAGTCTGACAAGTGATATAAAGGGAGGAATTAATGCAGATATTCTAACATGCTGGTATAATCCTGAAGGAATATTAAATGAAACAGATATTATCCCTGATTATCAGATCGGTTCACTTTTAGAAGTAAAACAGATTGTTGGATAAAATAAAAAACGGCAAGTACGCCGTTTTATTATTATTGAGCATTTTTTCGTAATGTTCTTAATTCTCTAGCTGTTAGTTTAACTTTAGTTGGTTTACCATCTACTAAAATTGTAGCTTTCTGTAAGTTAACATTCCATCTTCTTCTAGTAGCATTTAATGCATGAGAACGATTATTACCTGTGATAGGTCCTTTTCCACTTAACTGACTTTTTCTAGACATGATTCTCACTCCTTTAAACGTTTTTTACATACTCGTAGATGATAACACTCAGATGATTAAAATGCAATAGTTTTTTGTTAAATAATCATTTAAAATAGTAAAATATTGGCGTATGTGTTTACAATTTTTAACTGTTTTGTTAATATAATAAAGAATAAACTAAAGATATTATACTATAAAGTATTTATATATAGGAGGGAAAGTATGATTCAGAAAACAACTGATTTGGGGCGTATTGATTTATCTAATGATGTCATTGCGACTATCTGCGGCGGTGCAGCTACTGAATGCTATGGTGTTGTAGGTATGGCGAGCCAGAAAATGAGTGATGGTTTTTATGATTTATTAAAAAAGGATAATTATTCTAAAGGAATTGTTGTCGAAGAAGGTGCTGGCGGAGCAATTGTTAATCTTTATATAATTATAGGATATGGCATTAAAATTTCTGAGATTGTTTATGAAGTTCAGAAAAAAGTTAAATATGTATTAGAAAACACTTTAGATATTGATGTAGAAGCTGTTAATGTCTATGTTCAGAGTATTAAGGTAATGGAGGATTAACATGAAGACAGTTAATGGTAAAATGTTTAGAGAGATGGTTATGACAGGTGCTATTGTTTTGCATAATAATCATCCGGAAATTGATGCATTGAATGTATTTCCTGTACCGGATGGAGATACCGGAACAAATATGTCATTAACATTCACTAATGGATCTAATGAGGTAGAAGCACTTGAAAGCGATGATTTATTTGAGATTTCAAAGAAACTATCTAAAGGATTATTAATGGGTGCCAGAGGAAATTCAGGAGTTATTCTTTCTCAGATTTTTAGAGGTGTTTCTAAATCATTAAAAGGAAAAACAGAGGTTAATGCTGTTGAATTAGCTGATGCTTTTGCAAATGGAGCAAAAGTTGCTTATAAGGCTGTTATGAGACCGGTTGAAGGAACAATACTTACAGTTATCAGAGAAGCCAGTGAAGCAGGTGTTGCTTATGCTAAAGAAGATATGGAAATTGAAGATTTCTTTTCATATTTTGTAAAAGCAGCAAATGATTCATTAGATCACACACCTGAATTACTTCCTGTTTTAAAAGAAGTTGGTGTTGTAGATTCCGGAGGTGCCGGATTATTACTTGTTTTAACAGGTTTCTTAAGTGCACTGGCAGGTGAAACTATTGAAAGAATTGATGTGACATCAGAAGGCAATAAAGCAAAAGAAACAATTGATCGTGCTATGGCGGAAAAAGAAGCAGAAACAAAGTATGATTATCAGTTAGAATATTCATTTAAGATTGATGAAGGAAAAGAAAAAGCATTTACTGCTGAACGCTTTAAAAATGAATTAGAACGTTTACCGGGCGGAAATATTAAAATTATTGAAGATAATGGTATTATTAAAGCCAATGTTGCTACAGATAAGCCTGGCAATGCCTTAAATGTTGGACAGAGATATGGAACTTTAGGGAAGATTGAAATTAAGAATATTACTGAAGTTAACTTTAAAGCACCGGAATTAAAAGAAGAACCTGAAAAGGAAGTTGCTATCATTTCTGTATCTGCCGGTGATGGTATTAAGGATATGTTTATGGAATTACATTGTGATTTTGTTGTTAGTGGTGGACAGACAATGAATCCCGCAACAGAAGACTTGGTAGAAGCTATTAGAAATGTTAATGCAAAACATGTTATTATATTACCGAATAATTCTAATATTATTATGACTGCTCAGCAGGCGGCTACTGTATTAGAAGATGAGATAGATGTAATTGTCATTCCTTCTAAAACTATACCGCAAGGATTGTCAGCTTGTATTATGTATAATACAGAAGCAGATTTAGATACAAATGTAGCAGAAATGACAGAAGCATTAAGTAATGTAAAAACAGGGCAGGTTACATTTGCAATTAAAGATACAAACATTGATGGATTAGATATAAGAGCTAATGAATATATGTCATTACAGGAGAAAAAAATTACTGCCTGTATGCCAAATAAGCTGGATGCTCTCAAGGAAACGGTATCCGGTCTTGCTGATGAGGATTCTGAAGTTATTACACTTATTTGTGGTGAAGATATTACTGAGGAAGAAAAAGAAGAAGCGAAGAATTATATTGAAAATAATTATGATGCTGAATTAGAAGTTGTTGATGGAAAACAGCCGGTTTATTCATTTATTGTAGGTATTGAATAAAAAGAGTAATGAAAACGTCGATATTATCGGCGTTTTTAAACTTTAAGTTTATTAGCTGAAAAAGATAGTTTTAAAGAAAGAAGCGATAAAATGAAGAAAAAGCTAATCACATTGTTTATATCCACGTTCTATTTAAGTGCCTTTACATTTGGCGGAGGATATGTCATTGTAACACTAATGAGAAAGAAGTTCGTCAGCGAACTTCACTGGATTGAAGAAGATGAAATGCTTGATTTAGTGGCAATAGTCCAAAGTGCTCCCGGAGCAATTGCTGTTAATGGGGCAATAGTTGTAGGATATAAGATTGCCGGATTGCCTGGAGTTTTTATTTCATCCTTAGGAACAATCATTCCGCCTTTTCTTATTATTTCGCTTATTTCATTTGTCTATCAGGCATTAAAAAGCAATATCATTGTATCTTTGATGCTGGAAGGGATGCAGGCAGGGGTAGGGGCTGTTATTGCTTCGGTATGCTTTGAATTGGGGGCCGGCATATTAAAAGAAAAATCACCTATTTATATAGTTGTCATGATAGGATCCTTTATAGCTAGTTACTTTTTTAAGATTAATGTGATGATTGTTATTATTTCATGTATTTTAATAGGGATAGCCTATTCATTAAAAGAAAGAAGGGAACAAAAATGATTTATATAAAACTCTTCTTAAGCTTTCTTCAAGTAGGTATTTTAAGTTTTGGCGGAGGCTATGCTTCCATGCCAATTATTCAGGCACAGGTTGTTGATTATCATAAATGGCTGTCCTTATCTGAATTTACTGATTTGATTTCTATCTCACAAATGACTCCTGGTCCAATTGCTGTCAATTCAGCAACATTTGTAGGCATAAAAGTCGCCGGCATTCCCGGTGCACTGGTCGCCACCTTGGGATGTATTCTGCCTTCGATTATCATAGTAAGTATAATCAGTTGTTTATATCTTAAATATCGCAAGATGGAGCTTCTTCAGAGTGTATTAAAAATGTTAAGGCCGGCTGTTGTTGCTCTTATTTCTACGGCAGGTGTTTCTATTCTGATAACAGCCTTTTTCGGTGAAGCAGGTATTGTTTTATTAAGTAATTTAAAAATTCAAATGGTTGTTATCTTTAGCATATGCGTATTTCTGCTTCTTAAAATGAAAATTGATCCTATTCTGATTATGATATTAGCAGGGTTAATGAATGTTATTCAGCATTATCTGATTTCTTATTTAAGTTAAAGACTATTAGAAAGTGATATCATTATTTATGGAAAGAAAAGTACAACTCCATTAATGCCTTTAGGAATAAGACAGGCATTAGAAGTTAAAAAAATATTTTGATTATATTTATATTTCAACATCTGAAAGATATTCTGACACAGCAGAATTAATCACTGATTTTTCTTATAAGAGAATGAAGGGATTAAAAAGAAATGAACTTTTGTGAAGACAAGATTTATTTCATCTTCTCTTTTTAGATAGAATTTTCTAAAAACAAAACGAGAATCATTAGAATCAATAAAAAGACAAAAATCTAATAAATCTTAAATTTAAGATAGTCTTTTTAAAGCTGACTAATAGTATTAGCAATGCGCTTAAATCTAATTGAGTAATGTAAAAAGATTTAGCTGTATTAGTATGGCTTCTTTACGAGTAACTGCTAAAAATATTCTTCCTATGTTTGCACAGCCTTTTCTTTATTTTATTAGATATTAAAAACAGAAAAAGGCGATTATTTTAAATATTTTACCTGTCTACTTGACAGGTAAAATATCTTTTTCGTAATCGTCTAAAAAACTAATTTCTTTATTATGTAGTTTATATTTAATAACACAGTCTAAATTGACATTATGCATGGATACAAATATATTATGATCAATATGAGGATTATCTTTACGCATTGTTTTAATGAATTCTTTGATAACTTTTCTTTTACTTGTTCCATCATTAATTAAAGAGCATCCTTCTGTAAAGCGACAGGCACAGTTAATAAATGTTAGATTATTGGCATCTCGCCATCTGATAATAGCTTCTTCCTTTACCTGATAGAGAGGTCTAATTAATTCAATGCCTTTATAGTTTTCACTATGAAGTTTAGGCATCATAGTTTTTACTTCACTGCCGTAGAACATAGATAGTAATGTTGTTTCAATGACATCATCAAAATGATGACCTAAAGCAATTTTATTACAGGCTAAGCTTTGAGCCTGTTTATATAAGTATCCTCTGCGCATTCTGGCACAGAAATAACAGGGATTTTTAAAATCTCCAGAACTGACAGCATCAAATATATTTGTTTCAAAAATTTCTAAAGGAATACCTAAGTCATCAGCATTATCTTCAATATAGTCACGATTATATTGATTATATCCCGGATCCATACAAACATAATGAGCTTCAAAATGAATCTTTCCATGTCTTTGAAGCTCCTGAATACATTTAGCCAATAGAAAAGAATCTTTTCCTCCGCTAATACATACCATAATACGATCCCCTTCATTAATCAGTTGATAGTCTTTTAAAGATTTAATGAAATTATGCCATATTTCCTTACGATAGGTTTTAATAATACTTCTTTCTACTTCTTTTTGTTTAATCATCAAAATTCTCCTTATAAATTTGATCAAAGGCATTTTTAAAAATTTCAATATCTTCTTTAGTATTGAGATGTGAGAGACTTAAGCGAATAGAAGAGGAAGCATATTGTCTGTTATGAGTTAAGGCATAAACAGGCTTGCTTGGTGTATGAGCCGGGCAGCAGGATGTTTTTGCTGAAAGATAGATATCTTTACATTCAAATAGTTGAGCTAATATATCTGCTTTGATAGAAGGTAAAGAAAAATTGATAATATGAGGTAAAGAAGTCTTTGTTGAATTTATATGCACATGAGTATAATGAGAAAGAAAATCATATAATTCATCATGATAAGTTAATACTTTATGGTATCTTTCTTCTTGCTTTTCTAATGCAATGGTCAAAGCCTTATCAAAAGCAATAATATTAGCTGCCACCGGTGTGCCGCTTCTAAATATAGTAGTTGAACGTCCGCCATCAATTAATGAATGTAAGCCGATGTCTTTCTTTTTTAGCAGAGCACCTGTGCCATTCATTCCATAAAATTTATGTGGAGTTAAGGTTACTAAATCAGTATCACTATAATCAATAAAGACTTTTCCAATGGATTGAGAAGCATCTGTATGAAAATAAGTATTGGTGTTTTTTAAAAGTTTAGCAATCTCCTTAATTGGTTGAAGAATGGCTAATTCTGAATCAGCAGCTGTCACACTAACAAGAATAGTATCTTCTCTTAGTTTTGAAGAAAGACTATTTAAGTCAATTTGTCCATTATGATCAAGTGGAAGAATTTCTATCTCTATATCTTTAATAGATGTTAATGAAGCAGTTATAGAATTATGTTCAAAAGGACTGATTAAAACATGTCTTCCTTTATTTCTGTATCTTTCCAGTAATCCCTTAACAGCAAGATTATTCGCTTCAGTTGCACCGGAAGTATAGATAACTTCTTTATCAGTTTTTAAAATCTCTTTAATATGATTTGTTGATTGTTCAATTAGCTGATTGACTTCTCTTCCCAACTTATGAAAAGAATTAGGATTAGCATAATATTTTTTTGTAATATGATAAAAAGTATTTAGAACATCCTGATTTACAGGAGGATTAGCTGCAAAATCAAAATAAGTCATAATCTTCCTCTCTTTCTTAACTTTATTATCTTAATATTTTAATAGCTTGATGTCAATGAAGCCGTGTTTTCATTGATTAAGAAATATGATAAAATACAATTATGAATGAACTAAAGAAAATTACCAGCTCAAACAATAGAATATTACTGCTTAATGAAAGTCATATTCATACGCTAACTGATCTGATTTTACATTTGCCTTATCGATATGAAGAAATAGAAGAAGAATGGATAGAAGGTGATGGGTCTATTTGTGTAGAAGGAATAGTCTGCGGTTCTGCTAAGAATGCTTATTATGGCAGGATGTCTCGCTTAATTGTTCCGATAAGCATTAGAGGAAAAGTTTATCAGGTTACTATTTTTAATCGTCATTTTTTGATGCAGTATCTTCTTATGGATAGAAGAGTGACAATTATAGGAAAAAAAGAAGGCAATAGAATTACTGCTAGTCAGATTGTTACAAAGACTCTTGATCAGCAAAGAGGTCTTCATCCTGTTTATTCACTTAAAGAAGGATTAACTAATAAAGTATTTTCTAATTATATTAAAAAAGCATTTGATCTTATCAGTGAAATAGATGATTTTATACCGGAAGATTATAAACAGAAATATCATTTTCAAAGTAAATTAAAAGCTTTAAAAGAAATTCATTTTCCTTCATCAAAAGAGTCTCTTGTAAAAGCGATGAAAATGTTTAAATATGAAGAATTTCTTAAATTTCAACTAACAATGCAGTATATAAAAATACAAAGAGAACAAGAAATAGGTCTATCAAAAAGATTTTCTATAAATGATATAAATGATTATTTATCTTCCCTGCCTTTTCATTTGACTGATGATCAGCAGCAGGCTGTTAAAGATATCTTAAAAGATCTTGCGAAGCCGATTATTATGTATCGTTTTTTGCAAGGTGATGTTGGTAGCGGTAAGACAGTTGTTAGCAGTGTTGCTTTATATGCAAATTATTTAGCCGGTTATCAGGGAGCCTTAATGGCGCCAACTGAAGTACTGGCAGTACAGCATTATAAGACACTTAGTCATTATTTTAGAAATACTGATATCAAATTAGCTCTTTTAACAGGGACTCTTAGCTTAAAGGAAAAGGAGAACATATATAAGCGTCTGGAAAATTATGAAGTAGATGTTATAATAGGTACTCATGCTTTATTTCAGGAGAAAGTTAATTATCATAAGTTGGGTTTAGTTATTACTGATGAGCAGCATCGTTTTGGTGTTGAGCAGCGAAAAGCTTTAAAGGATAAAGGAAAGAATAGTGATTTTATGGTTATGTCTGCTACGCCTATTCCTCGTACTTTAGCTTTAACTTTGTTTGGTGATATGGATGTTTCTACAATCAAAATGAAGCCGACAGGCAGACTGGAAACAAGGACGGTTTATTATTTTGGAAAATCGGTTAAACCTTTTTTAAAGGAACTTAAGGATTATCTTGCTTCATTGGGACAGGTATATGTAATTTGTCCAATGATTGAAGAAAATGAGGATCAGTCTTTAAAAAGTGCAGAACAGGTTTATCAGGCAATGAGCAAATATTTTAAAGGACAATATCAAATTGGATTGCTTCATGGTCATTTAAAAGATGAAGAAAAGAATAAGGTAATGGATGATTTTTCTTCTAATAGAATACAGATACTTGTATCTACGACTGTGATTGAAGTCGGAATAGATGTTAAAAATGCGAATATGATGATTATTTATGACGCAGATAGATTCGGATTAAGTCAGATTCATCAGTTAAGAGGTCGTGTTGGCAGAGGAACCATTCAAGGAAGATGTTTTCTTTTAAGTACCAGTAAGAAAGAAGAAACCATTGAACGCTTAAAATTTTTAGAATCACATAGTGATGGTTTTGAAATATCGGAATATGATTTATCTTTAAGAGGTCCGGGAGAAGTCTTAGGCGATAAGCAAAGCGGTATGCCTTCTTTTGTACTGGGTGACCTTGTAAAAGATTATAAAATGCTGGAAACTGCTAGAAATGATGCAATTAAGATTATTGAAGATTATTATAAATATGATGAATATAAACAGGAGAAGAAAGAAGAATATGAAAATAAAGCGGAGC
>ENA-OWLX01000152-OWLX01000152.1-metagenome-genome-assembly--contig:-NODE-152-length-22718-cov-22.362573_pt1 | contig 22718 bp, 33 predicted proteins | sample MGYA00245351_ERZ651106 | MGnify/ENA primary metagenome ERZ651106 (study PRJEB26857, sample SAMEA4031768) | metagenome | biome: human; feature: oral; material: saliva | place: Philippines | collected 2014... | reverse complement strand
ACAATGCTATCTCGGATTCGACACAAGCCGAGGATATATGGCTCAATGAACTGTTAATTGATATGTTTGACGACAAGAGCATTGTGAAAGTTAACGCGATTGTTAAAAGCAAAGAAAAAACAGCATTGATGATGAGGCATGTAAATAACATGCTCGATATCTATGCTGAAAAGTGTAGCGCAAAGCGATTTAAGTATTGTGAGTGCATGCGTAGGTATTATATTGACGGAGAAACATTAGAACAGATTGCTGACTCGTTTCCTGAAAAACCAGATGTTCGTACCATCAAACGCTACATCGCTAGAGGCATTGAAGAGTTATCTGTATTACTATGGGGCGTTATTGGGCTAAACACAAAGCTAGACTAAAAATTTGTCCCAAAACTGTCCTAGACCTGTCCTTCTTGACAGTTTATAATGATAGTGTGAGTTAATAGGGAAAAGAATCAATCTCTCTCGACGAAGTGAATACATAGAACACTAAAGCAAAAGACCACTTAATCTAAAAGGTTAGGTGGTCTTTTATAATAAATAAAGCAATTAATATGATGTAGCGAATTGAGAAATATGATATATTTAATAAATAAAGAGGTGAGATAATGGAACATTATATTGAGATTATTATTATCTTAGCACCAGGATTTATTGCAAAAGAGACTGCTACATTATTAGGAAATATAAAAAGCGATAAATCGAGTATTAATCAAGTAATGAATTACTTTGTATATTCTTTGTTTGCGATAATACCATTGGTCGTTTTATATTGGTATTTAGGTGTGCCTCATGATGGAATATATTTAATTTACATTCTTCTAGCTGTAGTTAGTGGCGTTGTAGTGGGTGCTTTGTGGCAACTCTTTTTAAAACAAAAAATTAGAAAGATGTGTGAGAAAATTACAGTAGAAACAGATGGATATGTATATTTTCAAGAGGATACATTAGTAAATTTTAATTTATTTGATGGCAAGGACCATTTAGTGATAATAAAAAAAGGTGGGGAAGTTATTGCAACTGGTCCAGTTCTAGCTTTAACATATGGAGAAGATAAATTTTATGAAATTAAAATAGACAACCACCCTACATATAGAGAATGGTTGTCTGTAGAGGATGCTTCAGAGAGATTTCCATACAAATGTACTTATATTGATGCTACAAATGATTTAGTAATAGATGAATATGAATATCCTGAAGACTTCTTTTCAAATGATTACAATAATTAGTTTGTTACTTTTTTGGTGGAGTGGGTTTTGGAGTCTGGTTAGGACTACATGGACGAGGTGGACGATTTTTTTGTGCACCATCTCTGCGTTCCCAACCTTCTTTAATAGATTGTGGCTTAACATTATTCATAGGTTCACCTCCTTTATAATAAAATATAATTTAATATTAACATAAGTTAGAATTAGGGGCATCTAATAAATAGATGCCCTATTTTGTTTGTCTTTATTAGCATAATAGAGTGTGGTAAGAATATATGACAGATATATATTGTGAAAAAAAGCATTGTATGAATAATCGACATGGCTGGTGTAAAGCTAATGGTATTCATATTGATGGAATGTGTCGATCGTATGCTGCTCCTCATACATTGATTCATGGAAATCATGCTCGTGTGGCAAAGAAGCAAGGTCGATATAAAAGAGCCCCTGATGTAATAAAGTAAGAACATAAATTAAAAGGTACTTTATAGAGGGGGGCGTCTATGCGGGTAGCTCCGAACCGCGAAAACTCACTCAAAAAATGAACAAAATTTCACTTCCGCAAGGTGAGTTGGCTAAGGGAAAGGTGGTGATGACTTTGGCCAAGCAAGAATTGGTTATAGAAAATGACCAAGTAATTGTAACAGCCCAAGTTGTTGCCATGGTTTTTGGCGTTACGGTGCGAACGATAAATGATTGGGCAAAACGTGGTTGTCCTAAGGTAAAAAAGAATACATACAACCTACGTGAAGTTATAAAGTGGAAGTATAGTACAGAATCCTCACCTGAAGGACTGGAAGCGAAAAAACAAAAGGCAGATATTCGATACCGTGAAGCTAGGGCTGATATGGAAGAATTGAAGCGTAAGAATATGATTGGTGAATATGTAGCTGTATCTGATATAGAAGCAGATTTAGCAGAATTATTCTCTAAAGTACGTATACGATTAACGAATTTGAAACATAAAGTTTTACAGGATTTAAATTCAAGTTATCCAGAAGTCGCATTTGAAGTTTCAGAATTGATAGAAGAGGAAATGGAAAAGGGGTTGAAACAGCTTGCTAGAACAAAGTTATGATGTATCAGTACGAGATACACTTAAAATGGCCATAAGTCGTTCTTTACGAGCATTTGAACCACCAGAACATTTAACTGTATCTGAATGGGCCGATAGATATCGGAATATGAGTTCTGAGGAGACTAGCCGGCCAGGAATGTGGGATACAGATTCTGTTCCATATATGAAGTTCATAATGGACTGTTTTGCACAGGATCGTATTCGTGAAATAGTTATGCTAAAATGTACGCAAATCGGTGGAACAGAGGCAATGATAAATATGTTAGGCTATACCATAGATGTGAATCCATCACGGATTATGTATGTATTGCCTGATGACGATTTATGTTTAAATTTTTCGGATGAACGTTTAAAGAAAATGTTTCGTGCTAATCCAGAAAGATTTGGTGAAAAAGTTGATTTACGTAGCAAGCCCAAAATGATTAAATTCATAGGTGGTTTTGCTGCAATTGTATCAGCTAGGTCTCCATCTGAATTAGCATCGTGGTCGGTACCTATAATTTTATTGGACGAAGTTGATAAATACCCACTTTGGAGTGGTAAGGAAGCAAACCCAATCAAGCTAGCAGAGGAAAGGACGAAGAACTGGCCAATAGCAAAAGTTGTAAAAGTATCTACTCCGACAATTAAAACAGGAGCGATTTATAAAGCCTATGAAGGTGCTGATGTAAGATATAGATACATGGTGCCATGTCCTCATTGTGGCACTATGCAAGAGTTAAAGTTTTCGCAAATTAAGTGGCCGAAAAATGATGCGGGGGAAGCGGATACAACGGTCGTAAGATATCAAGCCTATTATGAGTGTGAATCTTGTAAGGCTCGTATTGATGATCGTCATAAACAACAAATGTTAAAACATGGCAAATGGGAAGCATTGAACACTGTACAAGGCTCGCCTACATCTGTAGCATTTCATATTAATTCAATTTATTCTCCATGGCTAACTTTTGGAAAGGTAGCTGTGGAGTTTTTAACATCTAAAGACGACCCAGAGGCATTGATGAATTTTGTCAATTCATGGTTAGGTGAACCTTGGGAGGATAAAGCAAGTACACTTGAATCAGATGTAGTAATGGACAAACAAACAGAGATTTCTGAAGGGGTTATACCGTCATGGACTCAAATTGTAACCGGTGGTGTAGATGTTCAAAAGAATGGATTTTATTGGACTATACGTGCATGGGGGTATAGATTAACCAGTCAAAATATTGCACATGGCTGGGCTGAATCATTTGAGGAAATAGATGCCATTATGAATCGCTTTTGGCCTGATGAAGAAGGTGAATTGCGTTGGCAAGTCAATTTGTGTGCCATTGACTCTGGGTATAATACAGAGGATGTATATGATTTCTGTTTAATTAGTGGTGGATGGGCCGTTCCTGTAAAAGGGGCTTCGACACAAAAAGTAGGAAGATTTACACGCTCTAGTATTGATGCGGTAGGGAAACAATATCATGGACAGGCTTTGTATGTAGTTAATGGTGATTCATACAAAGATTTAATCGCTAGTCGTGTGCGCCGTCCGTTAGGTCAGGGTGCATGGATGGTATTTAATGGCTGTGACATTGATTATGCAGAACAAATTACATCAGAACACAAAATTGTTACGATAAAGAATAATAGACGTATAGAATCATGGGTTCCTAAAACTGCTCATGCACAAAATCATTATCTTGATGCAGAAGTATATGCTGGTGTAGCAGCTGATTTATTACAAGTTCGCTATCTAGATGAATTGACAGAACCTGCAGATGTAGCACCAGGAGAAGTTGGGCGAGAAGAAAGCTCTGATGAAAATGATAATTTCTTAAATATGAAAGGGGATTCTTGGTTATGATAGAGAACAGTTATTTTGATGTTGAATCAACTTTACAAAATCGACTGATAAGTATTGATGACGCAATCAGTAAAATTGAGGAAGGCGCTCAAGAGTATAGAATTGGGAATAGAACACTTAGGCGTGCAGATTTATCTGTTTTGTATAAAGAACGACGTCAATTACAGTATGAACTAAGTATTGCACAGCAGAGAGGTGGTGGGATGAGTGTCGCAACTTTCACAAGAGATTAAGCCTAATATAATTGATCGTGTAATTGGCTTTTTTAATCCTAAAGCTGCTTATGAACGGTTAGGCTATCGCGCAGGATATCTAGCTGCTGGACAACCTAGACGGCATGACGGATGGATGCCCGTAGATGGGACTGCCGAGCAAATCAATAGTACAAGTCGTGAACTGTTACGGCGTAAAGCAAGAGATTTAGAGCGTAATAGTGATGTGGCTAATTCAATTATTGGGGCATATGTACGCAATGTAGTTGGGAGTGGATTTGTTCCACAAGCTAATACTGGAGATGAAGAATTAAATAGAAAAATTGAGAAGGTTTTTTCGGATTGGCAAAAAAAAGAAAATTGTGACATTACAGGAACACAAAGTTTCCTAGAAATATGTAATATGATCGTACGCCGCTATCTTGTAGATGGCGGTATTTTATTTATCAAAGTTCATAATGGAGATAACAAAATACCATTTCAGTTACAGTGTAGAGAAGTTAGTGATTTAGATGGAGATATGATACGGTCGTATGAAACCAAAGGAAATATCATTGTAGGTGGCGTTGAAGTTAATGAGTATGGACGTCCGTTAGCATATCACATTAAAGTGCTAACAGGTGATGGCTGGGATACAGGCAATAAAGTGCGTGTAGAAGCTAATCGTGTTATTGCATTATGGCAAAAGAATTCACCATCTCAAGTGAGAGAAGTAACACCAATGGCAGTTGCAATTAATCGTGTGGCAGATACTGAAGATTTTATTGATACTGTATCACTTAAAGAAAAAATTCTTGCGTGTTTAGCTGTTTTTATTAAACGGATGATACCTTCAGGTGGCACACAATTAGGAAGACAACAAGTTGATACTAGAACAGGATATTCTAGAACGAAATTATCCCCAGGAATTATTCAAGAATTACAGCCGGGTGATGACGTTCAAGCTGTCGTTCCAACCGGGCAGGCCACTAATACAAAAGAAATGGTGAGCTTGTTTAATCGAATGATTGCTGCAGGACAAGGTCTTAGCTATGAAGCTGTAAGTCGTGATATGAGCCAAGTGAATTATTCGTCAGCACGTCAAGGCTTATTGGAGGATAAGAAAACATACCAGCGTTTACAACGCTTTTTAATAGATCATTTCTTAGATGAAGTTTATAAAGAGGTAGTCATTGCAGCCGTTACAGCACGCGTGCTAGATATTCCGGATTTTTGGAAACGGCAAGATGAATATCTGAACCATACATGGACGATGCCTGGATGGAGTTGGATTGACCCTGTGAAAGAGGTCAATGCTAATAAAATTGCGGTAGAATCTGGTCAAGATACACTTGCCTCTGTGTGTGCTAGTCGCGGTGATGATTGGCAGGATACGTTGAAACAGCGTGCTAAGGAATTGAAATATCAAAAAGATTTAGAAGCTGAGTATGGCATTTTATTTTCAGAAGGGGGGGAACCAAAAGAATGTCAAAAGTAAAAAAGGTACAAATGATGCAGCGAGAACTATCAATTCAAACTGATACAGTAAATGAAGATAGTCGTACGTTGAGATTGTCATTTGCATCGGAAGAACCATATGATAGATGGTTTGGTCCTGAAGTATTACAGGTGGATAGTAATGCTTTAGATATGTCACGATTCGAAAGTGGTTTAGGCTGTTTGCTATATAATCACAATCGTGATTGTGTAATCGGTGCTATTGAACGTGCATGGGTAGATGGCAATCGTGCCTATGCAGAAGTTCGTTTTGATGAAGATGATGAATCTGACAAGATTTATCAGAAGGTTAAAAGTGGCACATTAAAAGGTGTTTCTGTAGGATATCGTGTTCACGAATATACAGAAGTTAAAATTGATGAGTCATTAGCAGGTGGGCGTATTAAAGGCCCTTGCTATGTGGCAAGTAAATGGGAAGCATACGAAATTTCTATTGTATCAGTCCCTGCAGATGCATCAGTGGGAGTTGGTCGCTCTCTTGATGATTTTAATGTTGTTTCGTTAAAAAAAGGAGAAGAATCAATGAAAGAAAACAACAATATTAACAAAGAACCAAATTCTGTGAAAGGTGCTCCACAGTTAAATAGTGAGCCACAAGTAAAGTCTAAAGAAGTAAATGCTCCCAATGTAGAAACAGTACCACAAACGCTAGGTAATGAATCTGAACATGCAGTACAGGCTGAACGTGAGCGTGTAGCTCAAATCAACCAATTGTGTCGTCATTTTAATGTGGATTCAGAAGAATACATTCGCTCTGGCGCAGATTTAGCCTCTGTACAAAGTGCGGTGCTATTAAAAGCTAAATCTTCACAAGTGCCACCAGCCAATATTACTGTAGTACAAGAGGAAAGTGAAAAATATCGTGCCGCAATGACGGATGCATTGTTGCTACGTAGTGGTGTACAAATTGAAAAACCAGCAGAAGGTGCAAATGAATTACGTAGCATGCGATTACGTAGTGTTGTAGAAGATGTATTGGAACGTGAAGGTGTATCGAATGTACATCGCATGGATGAAAATGAATTGTTACGGGCTGCCTTAACTGGTGCGGGTGCATTACCAGGCATTTTGTCTAATGTCGCAAATAAATCTATGGCGCGTGGATATCAAGCTGCACCAACTACATTTGAAGCATTTACATCTGTTGGATCCAATCCAGATTTTAAAGCCGCCAAAAAATATCGTTTATCTGAGGCTGGCAGTCTTCTTGAAATTAAAGAAAATGGTGAGTTTGTAGCAGATGAAATCACAGAAAGCGACGCAACTACAAAGGTATTAACTTATGGACGTCAATTTTCTTTTACACGACAAATGCTTATTAATGATGATCTTTCTGCATTAACACGTATTCCTGCATTATATGCAGCACAAGCTAAACGTGGCATTAATAGACTTGTATATCGTACATTGGCAGAAATTGCATTTTCCACTAAAGCCGGTAATTTAGCAAAAACTGGTAGTACATTGTCTCTTACTGCAATTGATGAGGGACGCCGTGCTATGCGGACCCAAAAGAATTTACGTGGTGAAGAAATGCTTAATATTCAACCTAAGTTCTTACTAGTACCAACTATGCATGAATTTGTAGCGCGTCAATTAATGACTTCTACAAGTGATCCTAATGCTACACACTCTGGTGTAACAAATCCATTGCTCAATAGTCTTGTAGTAGTATCTGATGCGGAGCTTGATGCAATTGATACGGATGCATGGTTTATGATGGCAGACCCTGCATTGATGGATACAATTGAAGTAACATATCTCAATGGGAAACAAACACCGACTATTGAGTCTCAAATTGCTTTCGATACATTGGGTATTCGTTATAGAATTTTTATGGATTATGGTGTAAATGTACTTGATACAAAAGGCATGTTTAAAAACGCTGGTAAATAAGGGGGTATAGTATATGCAAGCACGTTATGTAAATGATGGTAAAACAGTTGTTTTTAAAGCTACTACAGACATTGCGTATGGCGATATTGTTAAAGTAGGGGATAATCTCGTAGGGGTAGCGACTACGACTATTGCAAAGGGTGATACGGGAGTAGTTGCTATTGCTGGTGCCTATGAAGTTGCTAAAGCTAAAGTAGCTTTAAAACAAGGGCAAGCAGTGTATTTTAAAGACTCTGATAAAACTGTAACTGCAACACAAGGTGATGGACCACAAATTGGGGTTACTTTAACAGATGCGAAAACAGATACAACAACTGTTATTGTTAAGTTATTAGGTTAAGCTTATGGGATTTAAGGATGTCATTAAAGCTGACTTTGATGTGTTCTTGAATAATGATGAATTTGCTGACATACATAATATTGATGGCACATCCTGTACTGCTATTGTACAGGATGTAGTTATCAATGACAGTTTATATCCAAAGTATGGAAAAGAATCCTATCGAGATGGTGTATATGCCTATGGATGCGTTATAAATGTGAGAAAATCAGATTTGCCACGGATTCCTATTATGGGAACTATATTAAAGCTAGATGGTAAGGTTGGACGTGCAATTAATGTAGCCGATGATGAAGGTATTCTTACGATTACGTGGAGTGCAAATGAACTATGATTGATATTAAATTAAAAGGTGTTGATAAAGCATTAGAGCGATTAACAACAATACCAAAGGGCGTTCAAAAGGCTGCAAATACGGCTATTAATCGCACTGCTATAAGTGCGCGTGCTATATCATCACGGGAAATTGTTAAACATTATAACGTTAAGGTTACTGATGTTAAAAGAACGATGATAGTAAAACGATCAAGCCGTAAGTCATTAGAGGCAGAAATCATTTCTAAAGGTGGTGTTATTGCTTTATCTAAGTATAAAGTAACCCCAAAAGTGGTACAACATAAAGGCAATAAAAATAAACCATTGCGTGTGGCAGTAAAGAAAGGTTCCGGTCGAAAAATAATTAGAGGAGCTTTTATGGCACAATTTAAGTCAGGTCATTTAGGTGTTGTAAGACGCAGAGGTGAAAAAAGATTTCCAGTTCAGGAATTATATGGGCCTTCAATTCCTCAAATGTTTAAAAATGAGGCAGTTATTAATTCAGTAAAGAACCTAGTAGAAGCACGCCTACAGAAAGAGTTTAACCACGAAGCTATGCGAGTTATAGGAGGGGATAAAAAGTGACTATTATAAAATTACTTAGGGCTGTAGAGACTCACATAAGAGACACTCTAAAGAATTACTCCTATAGTGATGATAATAAAGTTGAACATCCAATCTATGTGAAATGTGGCTTTTTAAAAGAACGAGAATTATTAGATGATTCACATAGGTTAGATAAATATGTACTAATTCGAGCTATTAAAGGATCATATACTATAGATGAAGGCATAGCAATACTAAGAATAATATTTGCTGCAAGAGATAGTGATGTAGAAGAAGGTTATATATCTGTAATTAATATGATGGAACACGTTAAAGCATCTATATTAAGTCGGCATTTTATAGGGGATAAAGCATTTACTTATGACAGAGGAATAAAATGGGAACTTGATGAGGAAGAGGCTTATCCACATTATTTTGGCGTTATGGAAATTTCATTTTATATAGGAAATCCTAATGAGATGGATGTCTTAATGTATAAATAGGAGAAAACATGGCAAAAGAACTAAAAGTAGAATCTGCAGAGATTAAAAATGTAGAGAGTATCGTTAAAGAAAAAAATGGACCTACACAACGGATGTATGTAGGTCCTAATTTATTTACACGAGGGATATTGCAATATCAAGTATTTATTGGCGAATTACCTAAAGAAGCACAGGACTTTGCAAAAGAACGGGAGGAAGCTATAGAAAAGTTATTTGTACCTGTGGATAGCAATATTGGACAAGTCATTAATGATACTAATTTACCAGGATCTTTAATGAATATTTATTTTGAAAAAGTTAAGTCTGCATATGCACAGGAGGTAAATGAATATGGCATTTAATCATGGTATTAGAATTCAAGAAATTCCAACATCTATTGTACCTCCAGTTAATACAGAAGGGTGCCTTCCTGTATTTATTGGTACAGCTCCATTACATTTAGCGAAAGCTCCAGTTGAAGCTAATACGCCTGTTTTATGTTATTCGTTTTCTGAAGCCGTAGAACAGCTTGGATATAGTGATGATTGGGAAAAGTATACATTGTGCGAAGCTATGTATAGTCAATTTCAATTATTTAATGTCGCACCAGTTGTATTCATCAATGTGTTAGATGTTAGTGTACATAAAACGGAAGTAGCTAATCAAAATGTAACAATTACAGCACATACGGGTGTAATTAAAGACGCTGTTATTATTTCTAGCTTAGTGGTAAAAGATAAGACTGGGAATAATACATTAGCTAAAACTACAGATTATGAATTAATTAATGATGCGGATGGTAGTTTAGTCATTAAATTAACGCCAACAAGTCAGTTTGAATCTAATGATACCTTAAAAGTATCTTATGATAAAGTAGATACTTCTAAAATTACAACTACTAATATAATTGGCGGTGTTGATTCAGTTACTGGAAAAAGAAAAGGATTAGAGGCTATTAATAGCGTATATAGCAAGTTTGGGATTGTGCCCGGTCAAGTGTCTGCACCAGGTTGGTCGAATAAACCAGAAGTATCAGCAGTAATGGTTGCAAAAGTATCAAATATCAATGGGTTATTTAGAGCTATTGCACATACAGATATTCCAACAGATACGGTTAAAAAATATTCTGATGTAAAAGAGTGGAAAGCAAAAAACAATTATACTAGTGATAATCAGACCGCATTGTGGCCAATGGTTAAATTAGGTGATAAGAAATTCCATTTATCAACACAAATTGTAGGGTGTAGCGGACAAGTTGATGCGGCTAATGGTGATATTCCTTATGAATCACCATCTAATAAGCAGATTCAATGCAATGGAGTATGTTTGTCAGATGGTACAGAAGTCGATATGAATCTTGAAAATGCTAACTATCTAAATAGCCAAGGTATTATTACCGCATTGAATATGGGGAATGGCTACAAGTTATGGGGAAATGAAATGGCTTGTTATCCTGGTAATACTGATCCTAAGGATCGATTTATGTGCGTGAGAAAAATGTTTAACTGGCATAGACAAACATTTATTCTTACATATTTTAACAAAGTAGATAGACCATTAAATCGTAGATTAATAGACACTATTGTTGATAGTGAAAACATTAGATTGAATGGTCTAGTAGGGCAAGAAGCATTAATTGCTGGTAGTGTGGAATTTTTAGAACGCGATAATCCAATTACTAATCTTATTGATGGCATTTCAACGTTCTATACAAAATTAACTCCACCAGTGCCAGCTCGTGAAATTGTTGATAAGGTGGAATTCGACCCTAATGCGATGAAATCGTTATTCCAGTAAGAAAGGGGATAAGAATATATGATTCCAGAGAAGCTAATAAACTTTAAATGTTATAACGATGCCAATGATTTGATTGGCGTCACTGATATTGATTTACCATCCATTGAATATATGACAGAAACCGTAAAGGGTGCTGGTGTAGCGGGTGAAATTGATAGCCCTACAATGGGGCATTTTAGCAATTTAGAAACAAAATTGACGTGGCGTACAATTGAAAAATCTTTATTAAAATTAGCCGGTAATAAGGCCCATATGCTCGATTTACGAGGCGCACAACAAAAGTATGACCCTGCAACTGGAGAATATAAAGTTGTACCGGTTAAGATTTTGATTAAAGGTGCTACAACAAATACTGAACTTGGAAAATTTGAGCAAGGGGCGACAGTAGGAAGTACAACAACAATTAGTACGCACTACCTTAAAGTGTTGGTTGATGGTGAAACATTGATTGAAATTGATAAATACAATTATATTGCTAATGTTGGTGGTACAGATTGGCTCACTGAAGTACGAAAAGCATTAGGTTTAGTATAGGAGGCACACTAATGGCTCGAACAATTAAATTAAATACACCTGTTACAGTAAAGGGGCAAGATGTTAAAGAAATTACATTAGATTTTGATTCTATTCGTGGTCGGGATTTAGCTGATGCAGAACGCACAGCACGATCGGATGGAGAGATGAATCCTATGATTAATTTTTCCATGAAGTATCAAGCTGCTATTGCTGCTAAATTAATTGGGATTAAATATGATGATGTTTTAGATATGCCTGCAGGCGACTTTAACAAAATCACTTTAGCGGTGAACAATTTTTTGATGTCTTCAAACTAACACCGAAAGAGGTTAGAGTTCATTGTATTCGTATAGCGGAACTTATGCATACACCTGTTACAGAAATTTATTTGTTAACATTGGTAGAACTATCTGAATGGACTGAAGCTGTTATTGAATATTGTAAAAAGCAAAAAAAATAAAGGGGTCAATATTGACCCCTTTACAATAATAGTATTAAAAATCCAATGCAAAAGATAGTAACAACCAATATGCCATAAAATGTTAGTATTGTTTTCAGCAGTATTTTGAACAAGTCTAATTTAAATGTTAATTTTAAAAGACCGTGGAATAAGCACATACCTGTTATTACAGTAAAAACTGTATTGATTATGGAAGGTGTAGACATATAGTTATAGGCAAATAATAGAAATAGAATACTATGAATAAATGTTAAGACAATAGTTGTGTTTCGTTCCCATGTAATATGATTCATAATAACCTCCTTTTATTTGAATTATATCATATATGAGAACTACGTGAATAGGGAAAGGAGGGGACATATGGCATCGGAATTTAGCGTATCATTTATGATTGGTGCTGCACTAGGTAGTGGATTTGCTGGATCGTTTAAGGCTGCACAACAGTATTTACAAAAAACAGCTAAAAGTACCAGCGAATTGAATAGACAACAATCAGACTTAGAGGCACAGCAAAAAGCGTTAAATCAAGCTGTTTCAACAGGCATTATAAATGCAAATTCGTATCAACAAGCTATGACTAAAGTGGCAGCAAGTATGCAACAGGTCAAGAATGCACAAAAAGGGATGGAATTTCAACAAAAATTCAATGATGCGGGAAGCAAAAAAAGATCTGCGATGGCTAGTACAATTGAATGGGGAGCAATGACATATGCGTTATCTGAACCAATACAACAAGCTATGAAATTTCAATCTGCTATGTCGGATGTAAAGAAAGTTGTAGACATGACTGAGGATGAGTTTAAGAATATGAGTTCAGATATTATAGTAATGTCGCAACGTATACCAATGACTGCTGAAGAGATTTCTAAAATTATAGCTTCAGGTGGTCAAGCTGGTATTGCTAAATCGGAACTATTAGAATTTGCAGAGTCGGCTGCTAAAATGGGGGTTGCCTTTGATATCACTGCAGAACAAGCGGGGGATATGATGGCTAAATGGCGTACAGCTTTTAAGATGGGACAATCTGATGTGGTAGTTTTATCTGATAAGATTAACTATCTAGGTAATACAACAGCTGCATCTGCAGATAAAATATCAGATGTAGTTACACGAATTGGTCCGTTAGGTGAAGTCGGAGGGGTTGCATCTGGTGAAATTGCTGCTCTGGGTGCATCTATGGTTTCAACAGGGGTTGAATCTGAAGTGGCGTCTACAGGAATTAAGAACCTTATTTTAGGTATGACAGCTGGTGAAGGCGCTACAAATACACAAGCAGCTGCTTTTGCTAGGTTAGGTTTGGATGCTACTGAAATGTCACAGCGTATGCAAGTGGATGCGAAAGGCGCTATTATTGATGTATTAACAGCTATTAATGGTATGGATAAAGCTACACAAGCATCTACATTAAAAGATTTATTTGGTAAGGAATCTATAGGTGCCATTGCACCACTACTAAGTAATTTAGATGCGCTTAAAGATAATTTTGAAAAAGTAGCAGATGCTACAAAGTATACTGGTTCTATGGAAGCCGAATATACTGAACGGTCTAAAACGGCAGAAAATGCAATGAAACTTATGAAGAATGCAGTAAATGGACTCAGTGTTGAATTAGGATCAAGTTTGTTACCTATACTAACGGAAGGCATAGAAAGGATAACTGGATTTATAAAAATATTCTCTGATTTTACATCAGCGCACCCTGTTGTAGCACAAGCTATCTATGGCGTAGTTATTGGCTTCACTGCGATGATGACAGTGGTGAGTGCAGTTAAGGTTGCTGTATTTGCGGGGCAACAAGCGTATTATGCATTTCAAATGGGTCAAGTTGCATTACGAGGTGTACTATTAGCTGGTAGTGTAGCTATGAAAGCCATGATTGCTGCACAGTGGCTATTCAATGCTGCAGTATCGGCTAATCCTTTAGGTTTATTTATAATAGCAATTATGGGTGTCATTGCTGCAGGGGTGGCCTTATATACATATTGGGATGAGATAAAAGCTTTTATGACCTCATTATGGGAATCCCCAACATTTGCATTAATAGCATATGCTACAGGTCCTATTGGATGGTTAATTGCGGCAGGTGTAGGGCTAATAGCAAATTGGGAACAGGTAAAAGAATGGTTTAGTTTATTATGGGAAAATCCTAAAGCGGCTTTACAACAATTTTATGATTGGGTTATGTCTAAATTAGGGGGGCTGTTTGACTGGATTGCAGGAAAATGGGACTGGATAAAAAGTGTATTTAGTGCACCTATCCATGCGAATATACAAGCTACTGCAAGTGGTAATGGGCAGTCTACATCAATAGAAGCAAATGCCAATGGTGGTATTTATAAGCAAGGTGCATTTTTAACTACATTTGCAGAAAATTCGCCTGAAGCAGCGATTCCTTTAGATGGTAGTAGTCGTGCATTAAATTTATATCGGCAGACTGGTGAACTGTTAGGTCTAAACCCTACGTCAGGAAATACGGCTATTACAGCATCCTTTAGTCCTAATATTACAATTCAAGGTAATGCAGATCAGAATATTGTATCTCAAGCTTTACGTGAAGCTCAAAATGACTTCGAAGAAATGCTTGCTAATTTAGAGCATACACGGAGGAGAAAGTCTTATGCGTAAATATGTAACTATTCAGGGAGATATGTGGGATAACATAGCTAAAAAAGTGTATGATGACGAAGTTAAAATGAATGTATTGTTAGAGCATAATGTAGAGTATCAAGCCATAGTGATATTTCCGGCCAATGTTACATTGGTTTGTCCAACAATACCTACGAAACGAGCAACGATTCTGCCACCGTGGAAGAGGTAAATTATGGGATTTGCAAGACGAGTTAAACCAAAGATTATTTACAATAAGAAAGATATATCGCAAGATATAGCACCGTACCTAAAAGGGTTTAGTTATACTGACGAACTATCAGGAAGTGCAGACGATATATCTATTACGCTAGATGATTGTGATAAACTGTGGCAAGGTGATTGGATGCCAATAAAAGGAGATACATTAGAGGTATCTCTTATTAGTTTGTACTGGCATTCCACAAATGAACAGGCTATAGAGTTTCAACTAGGAACATTTGAAATAGATGAGATTGAATTAAAAAAGAGTCCCACAGAAGTCACTATTAAGGCTGTATCAGTTCCTAATGATACAACATTGCGTGGTGTAGAGCGAAGCCGTAGTTGGGAAAAGGTATCTGTTTGGAAAATTGCAACTGATATAGCTAGTGATGCACAATTTGAATTGTTTTGGGATTGCAAAGAAAATCCTAATGTAGATCGCATTGAACAAACAGAGCAGTCAGATTTATCATTTTTGCAAAAGCTTTGTTCTGATAATGGTCTTGCATTAAAGGTGAGCGATAAGAAAATCATAATTTTTGATGAAACTAAATATGAAGAAGCGGAGACAGTAGCGATATTCAGTAAAATTCCTATTATTCAGTCTACAGATACGCAATCTAATAATGCAGAAGGAAATCAAGAGCAGACAAAACTCAATATTTATAGGTTCTTAAATTATGGATTTTCTACATCAATACGAGATGTATATAAATCATGTCGTGTTATCTATCAAAAAGGGAAAGACAAAGAAAAAATTGACGTCACTTTTACAGATCCTAAGAAAGATAATGGTAAAATACTGATTTGTCATAACCAAGTAGATAGTATTGTGGAAGCAGAGAATATGGCTAAGAAGGAATTAAGAAAGAAAAATCAAGGTGAAGTTAAAGGTAAATTATCTCTACATGGAGATTTTTCATATGCTGCAGGATTAACATATGACATCCAAGGGTTTGGTTATTTTGATGGGAAATATATCGCCACACGTGTAACACATGAATTGAGTAGTGGATATACCTGTAATATAGATTTGAGGAGATGCTTAGATGGATACTAAAGTATTGAAAAATGTGATACGGATTGGTCAGGTATCATCGCAAAATCCAAGTAATATGACTGTAAAAGTAGTATTCCCAGGAGCAGAAGATTTAGTCAGTGCAGAACTTGCTATATTAAACCGAGGCAGTCAGAATCGAAAAGACTATTGGGTACCTGATGTGGGAGAACAAGTATTATGCATTTTTCCACAAAATGTATCTGGACGAGGTAGTAATGAAGGTTATGTAGTCGGTTCATTTTTCTCTGATGCGGATAGCCCTCAAATTACAAACCCTGAAATACGTCGTATCGATTTTGGAGATGGATCATTTATCGAACACAATCGTTCAACAGGAAATCTTACAATTCATGCTACAGGGAATATTATTATTACGGGCGCCACAGTACATATTAACTAGGAGGAACTATGCCAGCACAAACAAGGTTGGGAGATAATGATACAGGACATGATGCGTGTCCACCTACAGGATTAGCAACAGTAAGTACTAATGTATTTATTAATGGAAAGGGCGCAGGTCGGCTAGGAGATTCTTATATTCCGCATGGGTGTGCAGACCACCCACCACATAGCGGTGTTATTAGTAGTGGTAGTGCTACTGTATTTATTAATGGTAAAGCAGCCGGGCGAATTGGCGATGCTGTAAGTTGTGGCGGTTCGGTTGCAATTGGTAGTCCTGATGTATTTGTAGGAGGGTAATATGGCAGATATAGGTTCTATGGGAGATATTATATTTACTGTATCATCGAGGATGACAAGGACAATATCTGACTTTAATCGTATGGGGGATCCAAGAATCGCAACGCATGAAATAATTGGTAAAAAACCAATTATAGAATATGTAGGACCTGGCAACGAAGAATGCTCGTTCACTATATTGTTGAGTAAAAACTTAGGAATTAATCCAATAAAAGATTTGAATAGACTAAGAGATATGCGAGATAACGGAGAAGTCTTCAATGTATTTTTAGGTGGACGTCCTTTAAGCCAAAATCAATGGATACTTAAATCAATGTCTGAGTCTGTTAATTTCTTTGACAGAAAGGGTGAAATACAATCGGTACAAATATCTGTTACGATTCTAGAATATCCTAAACATATAATAGCTATAGGAGGTGTAAATGGAAGTGATCCTAACATCTAATCAGTGTGATGCGGTAGATTTTGTACCTAAAAATGTAAGGATGGAGATTATACAAAATTTAAAAACAATTTTGACTACGTATAAAGGCTCTGTTCCATTAGACCGTGATTTTGGTATTAGTATGGATTTAGTTGATAATCCAATACGTGAACGGTTGAAGGTGAAAATCTATAATGATATGTTGGATGCAATACGACGATATGAACCTAGATGTACATTATTAGGTATTACTGTAGAAAGTGATGTTAATGGAAAGGTTCTTATTGGTATAAAAGTAGATATTAAGGAGGTAAATTAATGAAATTTAAAGATTTACCAGATATCAATTTTGTAGATACGAATAAAGAAGTAGTAGAAAAAGAATTATTACAACTGTATACGAATGTGACTGGACGTACATTGGGTAAAGCAGACCCAATACGTCTTTTTATTTTGTGCATTACAAATATTGTGATTTTACTACTTAACAGAATCAATGATACAGGAAAGCAAAATCTTCTGGCATACGCTAGAGGGAACAACTTAGACCATATCGGTATTGCCCTAGGCGTGGAACGTTTACAAGCTACAGGCGCGGTCACCACTATGAAGTTAACCGCATCGATGGCAAGGCCTGAAGGGATAGCTATACCAAAAGGTACACGATTTACTTCGGGAGATGGTGCATTTTTTGCACTAACTGAGCCTTACTATTTATCAGCTAATGAAACCGCGATACAAGTAAAAGCGGTATGCACCGAATCTTCAGCTAAAGGGAATGGATATCCAGTAGGGTCGATTACCACGCTTGTGGATCCGATTCCCTATATCGCAAGTGTAACCAATATTACAATCTCGGAGGGGGGAGCTGATACGGAGACAGACGATGCGTTCCGGGAACGTATTAGGGAAGCACCTGAAAGCTTCTCTTGTGCAGGTGCGGAAGGGGCCTATGAGTTTTTTACAAAAAAAGCATCGGCTCTTATTAGCTCCGTGAAAGTGGTATCGCCTAACCCGGGAGATGTAGTTGTATATCCAGGTCTTGTATCTGGTGAAATTGCAGGGGAAGAAATTATTAAATTAGTGGAAGCTACGCTTACCGATAAGAAAGTGCGGCCACTTACCGATAATGTGTCTGTGAAAGCGCCAATTGCTAAGAATTATAGTATCGATATTCAGTACTACATTGATTCGGATAATTCGTATTACGCTGACACGATTAAAAGTCGTGTCGATGCGGCTGTTACGGATTATATACAATGGCAATCCGGGAAAGTGGGGCGTGATATCATTCCATCTGAATTAATTCGCCGTGTGATGGAGGCTGGGGCTAAACGTGTTAGCGTAACATCCCCTGTATTTACTGTTGTGAAAGACGGCAAGAAAGAAGACGGCTACCAAGTGGAATTGGCACAGTGTACCGGTAAGACTATCACATATGGGGGTGTAGAGCATGAATGATCTCTACAAATTCAAATTAAAGGATACGCTGCCGAGCTCGATTGCTAATGATGCTAATGTTCAAGCCTTAGCTGAAGTGGTTACGTTGCGACTTATGGCGTTGATGCCGTTCGTGGATAGACTAACTATCTTGTCGCATCTTAATGAGTTAAGCACGCCAATACTAGATGAGTTAGCCTGGCATTTACACGTTGACTTCTACGATGAAGCTGTAGCGAGAGAACAAAAGATTAAATTAATTTTGAGTTCTATCGCTTGGCATCGAAGAAAGGGCACAGTTGGATTAGTTGAGGAAGCTATCGGCGAACTGTATTCAGATTGTGAAGTCGTGGAAAATTGGGATTATGACGGTGGCAAGCCTTACCATTTCAAACTCCAGATGTCCGGTTATATGATGACACCGAATATACGAGAGCGCGTGCTCCGTATATTAGAATTTGTCAAGAATAAGCGGTCCTGGCTAGATGGTATTGAGTACGTGCACGCTATTAATTCAGGCGGTGTGTATGTCGGGGGTATTGTAACAGCTGCAGGCAGCGCCGTAGCTGAACCTAGCTTGAAAATTGCGACAGGCCCACAAACACAACAGCTTTATGTCGGTGGCGTAATTACCGTTCACCAATTCATTCATATATAGGAGGTATACATGGCGAAATATCCTGCCGTCATTACTACAATGGCGGGGACAAATACTATTGCGGAAGCTAATGCGAGTAAGCAGGCTTTGATTTTTACAAAAATCGTTATCGGTGCAGGCGACATGCCCGCATCAATTCCACGCGCTACGGCGTTGACTGATAAGCGCCTGGAATTGGCGATTACTAAAAGTGTTAAAACAGGCGATGGACAATTCATGGTACAGGGTCTACTCTCGAATAAAAACCTTGAAGCCGGTTTTTATGCACGAGAAATAGGGCTCATGGCCAAAGCTGGTGAGAATGGGCAAGAGGTGCTTTTCTCCTACACAAATGGAGGCAACTATGTTGACTACATCCCGGATAAGAATACGCCAATGGATAGCTACACATTTACGATTACTACTGTGATTGGCAATGCGGAAAAGGTGCAAGCAATCGTTTCCGATAATGGGGTAGCCTCTGTGCATGATCTGGAAGCGCATAATTCCGATGAACACGCACATGATAATCGTTTTAATGAAATTATCGAAAAAGTCAATAATATGATTACTCCGACAGATGATAGTAATAAACAAAGCCTAGCACCTACACTGGCATTGGTAAAAACATTGCTTTCTAATTTGAATATTAAAAATTCAAAAGATGTAATTAAAGCAATAGATACAGAGACTTTAGCAAGTTTGGGAGTTAGATATGATTTATCTAACACAAATGCATGGTATGTCAGCTTTGGCAAGTTGTTTGGCGGTTTAATTATCCAAGGGGGAAAAGTAAATATTACTGTAGGGCGTAATATTTACAATGATGACACTGTATACCCTATTGCATTTAATAATCTTCCATCAGTTAATATCATTAATATTGCTGATACATTAGACCAAGATGGATGGGTAACTAACGCAATTAAATCTATCACAAATTTAAAATTCACTTATATGACTGCACAAAATAGTGTAACTGGCATTAGTTGGATTGCTATTGGTATTTAAATGCCTATAGCAATGTATCTCATTTTGATTTGTTCCACATTATTTGAATTTTCACTAATAACTGCTGCAAATCCATATATGTGATTTCGTTGATAGGGCGGTGAGATATAGATGATACATGATGATAGGCACATTCATATCCTTTCATGGTATGTGGTGAAACATTTAACGAATGCAACTCTAACCATGAATGATATACATCGTTTAACGTATGAGTATTGTTTAATGCCTCCTTAGCCTCATTATAAGAGGAATAATAACCTACAACTTTATATGCTACATAGGGGCGTTCATGAGCCCCTTTTAATTTCTCAATTAATTTCATTTCTACCTCCAAGAAAGGACAATAATATGTATGTATTTGTATTAGATGAGCGTGGTATTCGCAAAACTTCCTACGTTGTAGGTGTTCATGCGGATACTCTTGAAGAAACAGAACAATTAGCCAAACAAACATACCCATCTGCTAACATCGTAACAGGTGATAGTGAAATGCAGGCCCAATTCACAAATGGCAAAGCATATGTAAATGGTGAATTTGTAGAGCCGCCAGAAATTGAATACATCCCAACAAAGGAAGAAAAGATTAACACCATAAAAGCCGAATATGAACCTCGATTTAAAACACTGGAAGAAGCTCAACGCCGCTTGCTACTTATGGGGAAACCTACTAATGCAATTAGTGCTCAATATATCAAGTTGAATAATGAAATGGTAGCACGAATCAAGGAGGTGCAATAATATGCCTAAATATATCGGTGATAGTAAAGTTCCTGTCATGGAGTTTTGTGAGTACTGTTGGGAAGTACTTAACGAAGATGGCACGTGTCCTACAGAAGGATGTGTGCATAATTATCTGCTGTCTTTAGATGAAAGTGAAGCACAAATGGAAGGAGATTAAATGTGGACATGGCAATTCGAACTGAATGACATTCTAACCACGTTGACTATTGTCAGTATAGTTGCAGGTATAGGGTATAAGGTTCTAGTTATTCCATTGCTCGAAAAGTTGGATTTGCAACGAATGCAAGACAATTTGATGTTTCATGAAAAAATGGGCGTGCTCACTGATACTCTAAAGGATTTAAAGGATGAAATTAAGCTATCTCGTGAGCAACGCACTAAGGCTTATACAGAACATGTTAAATTGACATCAAGAGTCGATGGTATCGAAGCTCGTGTTGATGATATTAAGGAGGAATTGCATGAACATACCACCAAATCTCATCAATACAGTTAAAAAATCATATCAATCTGTAAGGGTGGCTAACATCCACCCTACAGGGATATTCGCTACACGGGCGCTAGTATTTATAATGCTAGTGCCTATTTTATTGGTAGTGGTTGAGTACATAATGGCTTTTATAAGTGGTTATGTATCCGACGAAACAAATAAATTAATTAATGTGGGAATAAATATAATTGACCATATATTTATCCCAAGTGTCTTAACGGCTATTGTAGGGTTCCTAGGCCTTTGGATTGACCGAAATAACAATGGTATTCCAGACCAATTAGAAAAGGAGGATAAACGATGAAAGTATTTATTAATCCCGGACATGATATTAACTTAGATAGTGGCGCAGTCAATCCTGTGTATGGTACACGTGAGTGCGACGTAGCTCGTGATGCAGGCAAGATGTTAGCACGATATCTACAGACTGCAGGGTGCGAAGTTAGAACTCTGCAAAGTGATGATTTAGGCTTTGTATGTTCTGAATCTGATGATTGGGGTGCGGATATATTTGTGTCCCTCCATTGTAATGCGTTTAACACGCAAGCTCGAGGTACAGAAACTTTGTACAAGTCCTTTAATGGGCAACGTTTGGCCAATGATATCCAATCACAAATTATCCGAAGCATTAATACGGTAGACAGGGGCGTTAAAAAACGTGATGACCTTTGGGTCTTAAACGGTACGGATGCAACTGCGGTATTAGTTGAAATGGCATTCATTGATAACGAAGAAGACCATGCTATGCTTACGAACGATTTAGATACTATCGTCCGTGCTATTGCACGAGGTATCACAGATTACGCAGGAGGGCTATGATGTATGAAAGAATCAAAAGTCTATTTGATAGCGCTCGTAACCGCTATATTCTTATCGGTAGTATTGTGTTCCTCGCCTTGCTTTGCGCAGGATATATCCTCTACCAACCAAGCGGAGGGCACAATAACGATTCCCTTAACGCAGTGGAACGAGCTCAAGAACAACAACGAGAAAGCGTTAAGCTTAATCGAGACATCCAGTATTCCATTGACCGAAGCTCAAAGCTTAGTCATGAAGCAAAAGGAAGAATTGAACGAAGCGCACAATACAATATCGACATTGGAAACCGAATTGATGAAAGCCAAAATGCTATCCGTGAAGCAAGAAGTTACCTTGTCAGAAATGCAGAACTCTTTGACCGAATTGAAAG
>ENA-OWLX01000151-OWLX01000151.1-metagenome-genome-assembly--contig:-NODE-151-length-22755-cov-9.389207_pt1 | contig 22755 bp, 17 predicted proteins | sample MGYA00245351_ERZ651106 | MGnify/ENA primary metagenome ERZ651106 (study PRJEB26857, sample SAMEA4031768) | metagenome | biome: human; feature: oral; material: saliva | place: Philippines | collected 2014... | reverse complement strand
CTGCACCCAAGCCGGCACCTGCCAAGCCCGCCGCTCCGAAACCGGCTGCACCGAAACCTGCCACGCCGTCGGTAGCCGCTGCGCCGAAACCTGCCGCGCCCAAGCCTGCACCTGTAAAGCAGGCTCAGCCTGCAGAGGCGGCGGGGGAGAGCGCTTCTGCTCCCGTGCATAAGGCTGAACCCGCCAAGCTGGTTCGTCCGACCCCGGCGCTGTTCGGCAAGGTTCAGGTTGCCGCACCCGCAGTAGCTGCCGCACCTGCCGAAGATAGCGCGCCGGAAGAAACGCCCGCATCGGAAGAACCCGTTGCGCTGGAGAAAATCCCCGCAGAAACCTCCGCAGAAACCTCCGCGGAAATCCCCGCAGAGGCGCTCGCAGAAGACGAGTCCTGCGGCGCTCGCATCCACCCGCAGCAGGTGCGTGAAATGCACGAGAACTTCGCGGAACGCTCCCGCCCCATCGTGCTCATCGGCCCCATGGCGGCAGGTAAGACCTACATTGGTACGCACCTGGCGCGTTTCTACGGTTACGAGTTCCTCGACGCCGACCAGCTCATCGTGGAACGCTACGGCGAAGTCTCCGAAATCTTCGAGATTTTTGGTGAGGCGCACTTCCGCGAGCTCGAACGCAAAACCATCGAAGAGGTCCTCACCTCGCCCGTGTACCGCAACACGGTGTTCTCCCTGGGCGGTGGCGCGCCCATGACCGATTCGGTTGCGGAGCTGCTCAAGGACGAATGCGTGGTGTACATCCTCGTTGATGCTGACACCGTCACCCCCCGCATTACCGGCAACAAGACCCGGCCGCTGCTGCAGCCGAACCCGGTCGAGCGGTGGACCGAGATTTTTGAGCGTCGCCGCAGCCGATACGAAGAGCTGGCGCACTTCACCCTGGATGCACGAGGCGGCCGCCCCATCACCGAGATGACCGCAGAAATCCAGGCGTACGTGACCGCAACCCGCGCCTCCCGCGCGCAGCGCCCCCAAGCATAACCCCTCACCTGTGAAAGGACACATGATGAGCACTCAGCCCACCCCCACTTTCGGTGCCTCCGGCGCGGAAGATATTACCCGCATCCCGGTGACCGGCAGCTCCCCGCGTGAGAACTATGAGGTTCTCATCGGCCACAACCTGCTCGGCAAAATCCCCGAAATTCTGGGCAACCGCACCAAGAAGGTGCTCGTGATTCACCCGCGTGCCCTGCGTTCCACCGGTGAGCTGGTCATGGAAGACCTGCGTGCCATGGGCTACGAATCTTTCAGCGCCGAAATCCCGGACGCTGAGGAGGCGAAGCACTACCAGGTGGCGGCGTTCTGCTGGCAGGTGCTCGGTCAGAACGACTTCACCCGCACCGACGCGATCATCTCCGTGGGTGGCGGCGCTATTACCGACGTTGCCGGTTTCGTGGCGGCAACCTGGCTGCGCGGCGTGCGCGTTATTCACATCCCGACCACCCTGCTCGGCATGGTGGACGCCGCCGTGGGCGGTAAGACCGGCATCAACACCGCCGAGGGTAAGAACCTGGTCGGCGCGTTCTGGCCGCCCGCCGCGGTGCTCTGCGAGATCGGCACCCTGCGCACCCTGCCCGAGCATGAGCTGCTGACCGGCATGGGTGAGGTCGTCAAGTGCGGCTTCATCGCAGACCCCGAAATCCTCGACCTGATCGAGGCGAACCCGAACGCCGTACGCGACTCGCAGTCCGCCGTGATGCGTGAACTCATTGAACGCAGCGTGCGCGTGAAGGCGGAGGTCGTCTCCGAGGACCTGCGCGAATCCGGCCGCCGCGAAATCCTGAACTACGGCCACACCCTCGCCCACGCCATCGAACGCAACGAACGCTACCAGTGGCGTCACGGCGCGGCAGTGTCCGTCGGCATGGTCTACGCCGCCGAGCTGGCGCTGGCAACCGGCCACGCCGACGAAGAACTCGTGGCACGCACCCGCCGCATCCTCGAATCCCTGGGCCTGCCCACCTCCTACAAGGCAGACGCATGGCCCCAGCTGCTCGAAGCAATGCGCCGCGACAAGAAGGCACGCGGCAACCTGCTGCGCTTCATCATTCTTGACGGTTTGGCTCGCCCGCGCGTCTACGAGGTGCCGGACGACTCGATCCTGTACATGACCTACCAGGAAGTTACCGAGTAGGTGATGAGTCCCGTACATTCACCGGATGCACCCGTCACACGACTGCCAGCACATGCACACCAGCATGCGGCAGCCAGCGGGGTACCGCAGAATCTGTGGCGCCCCTGCTAGGCAAATTCATGCGCATCCTGTAGAATGTACGGGACATATTTTTGCTCATTGAAAACTTAGCGCCGCGCCGGGTACCACTACGGCGTGAGCGTCGATGACACGAAGGAGAGCCCCATGGCATCCACTACCGATATTAAGAACGGCGCCGTCCTGAAGATTGACGGCAACCTCTGGTCCGTCGTAGAGTTCCAGCACGTTAAGCCCGGTAAGGGTGGCGCATTCGTTCGCACCAAGCTGCGCAACGTTACCTCCGGCAAGGTCGTCGACCGCACCTTCAACGCTGGCGCTAAGATCGAAACCGCAACCGTTGACCGCTCCGACTACCAGTACCTGTACCAGGACGGCGACGACTACGTCTTCATGGACATGAAGACCTACGACCAGATCAACGTTCCCGCAACCGTTGTCGGCGACGCAGCAAACTACATGCTCGAGTCCCAGACCGCAACCATCGCAATGCACGAGGGCAACCCCCTGTACATCGAACTGCCCGCATCCGTGGTCCTCGAAATCACCTACACCGAGCCCGGCCTGCAGGGTGACCGCTCCACCGGCGGCACCAAGCCCGCAACCGTTGAGACCGGCTACGAGATTCAGGTTCCCCTGTTCCTGGAGACCGGCACCAAGGTCAAGGTTGACACCCGCACCGGTGAGTACCTCGGTCGCGTGAACGACTAATGAATTCGCGTACGAAAGCCCGATTGCGCGCCCTCGAAGTGCTCTTCGAGGCGGATCAGCGCAACGAAGATTATATTGAGGTACTCCGCCGCCGCCGACTGTACACGGTAGCGCAGATTTCTGCTTACTCTGAGGAAATCATTCGTGGCGTCCGCGACCACGACGAAGAGATCCGCGAGTTTGTGGAGACTTACGCCCGTGACTGGTCCTTCGAGCGTATGCCCGCCGTGGACCGTGCCGTGCTGCGTATTGGCACTTGGGAGCTTCTGTACAATGACGAAGTTCCGGATGCTGTCGCAATTTCTGAGGCTGTCGGTCTGGCGCGTGTGCTGTCCACGAATGAATCTCCGAAGTTCGTGAACGGTCTGCTGGATAAGCTCCGTCAGGTGAAGCCGACCCTGCTCGCGTAAGACGTCCCGCCGCGGCATGCTGGCTTGGCTTATAGCTGGTTGGTTTGCTGCTGTTGAGGATGCACCCGCAGGGGAGCGTACGTGAAACCCCCGCCGTACTGTAGTTCGCTACAGGACGGCGGGGGTTTTCTGTGTCTACGCTTCTTCGGTCGGTGCGGTTCTGCTTGCGGTTTCGCATTTGGTGCGGATGCGCTCGCTGGGTTCGGCGGTAGCAGTAGTGGAGGCTTCACCGAACAACGCGTGCGAGGTTTGAGACAACAGCTGAGGCTTCACCGGAGCCCATGGGTAGGGGTAGGTGGCAACAGGCGAGGCTTCACCGGACAACGCAGGCGGGGGAGTGCCCCCTCTGCGGCGCTGAGCGCCTTGAGGACGGAGCCCCCGCCTCGCGTGCCCGGTATGCGCCTCTACGCATACCTCAGACATGCCCTTGTCTGCGCCGATATGAACGGAACATTGCCAAAATGGACAAACAATAAGCTGGGGTGTGTGCTCTGCGAATGTATGTTAGGGTAAAGGCATCAACCGATAACATTCCGCTGAATTCCACACGTTGCTGTATGGATAATTCTGCGGTTTACACAACCACACACCAGAAAAGAACCAACAATGATGTTTAACCGTAGTTCTATTGCCGCGCTGTCTGCGGCACTGATGCTCACCCTGTCCGCTTGTTCCGGCGGCGCGCAGGTCAACGCAGAATCGAGCGCATCCACCTCCGCGAGCGCTGAATCCGCAAGTGCAGAAGCTTCCGCAACCTCCACTCCTTCGCCCACTCCGACTGGCCCGTCTGGCTCCGAAATCGTACTGATTCACGCGAGCATGGACGTGAACAACAACTCGCCGGAAGCCGCTGAGGTAACTGAAAAGACTGCGCTCATCGCATTTGAGCAGCATCAGCGCCTCTGGAACGCCTGGAGGCACGGGAATGTGGAACACACCAGCGATGAAGATCTGGTCCGGTACGCACATAAAAACGTGCTCGAAAGCGTGAGGAAGACTGTGGACAATTTTTATGAGCTCTCGCAGGAGGCTCCCGCGAACGGCGATATTATCTTCCGTGATGTTAAGACACAAGAGATTTACGGAAGCATCAAGGATGACGGGTCACGCGTATACAATACCGGCGTGGTTATCACCTACTGTGAAGACTGGAGTGATCTTCGCCGGGTAGATGGTGAGAAAGTCGATTCACCTCTGCAGACGCGAGAAATCACTTTTATTCGCCGTGCTGAGGATGACGCATTCGTTATTGCCAGGTTGCGAACCGTGCATGAAGGTTGCGGAGACGAAGCAGACGCTACGAACGAAGCGTCCGCACCCGCTCAAGGTGAGTAGCTGATAAGGCAAAGTATGTAGGCGGGGGCGTTCCCTCTTTGGCGTATCAGGACTCCAATAGCCTGTACGCCTTTGAGAGGGGATGCCCTCGCTTTTGTGTTCCAGGTTCGATAAGTAGCAGAAGCCCCAGGTTAGAAATGTTTCTAACCTGGGGCTTCTCTGTTTTTATCTAGCGGATACCGGACTAGAACGTATTCTCTCCAGTCCAGACAAACCGTTTCGGGTACGGCAGAAAGAAACTAGGACTCTTCGTCGGCTTCGTCCTGCTGCGCCTGCTTGGCTTGGCTTTGAACCTCGAGGTACACAAGGTCGGAGAGCATAGCGAGCATCTTGGCGCGGCGGTGAGGGTTCTCGAAGAACTTTTCCGTGATGAAGCTCTGCGTATCCTGATGGTCAAGCACAGCATCGGTGACTGCTGATTCCAGCGTCTGAGACTCACGGAACTGTTCCTTGGTATTTGCGCTGGCCTGGTTCCTGAGGTCTTCGTTCTGTACAAGAATCGTGACCACACCCTGTACCCATGTTTGCACTGAGTTGGGGTCGAAGTCTTCATCCTCAAACAAGGCGTTAATCTTATCGAGAATGTCAGTCCAAGCGGCCAAGTTGGGATCGTGCGAGCTTCCACCGCCGACCCCCATGGGCTTAAGCTTTTTACCCTCGCCAGTGAGGCGAATTGCACCTTCACTCTTACGGGTCTGCTTAATGTGGGTCAGCTCGATGTTGCTGAAATCCAACTTATCCGGAGTCTTGCGGCCGGTAAGCCAACGGCGTAGCAGACGAAGGAAGAGTGCCAGCTTTTCCAAGTCAGTATCCTGGTAATCCACAATCAGCGAGAGGAAATCGTACAGACGCACGAAAGAGCTAACGTCTTTGCGGAACAGGTCAAGATTATCAATCTCGGCCTTATCATCCTCCTGCACTGCCAGAATGTAACGGTCGTTGAACCTGTCGGCAGCACGCTTCAACGGCGCGGTGTGCTTTCCATGGTTCTTGTCCTGGACGTAGGCCTGAGCGAATTCTTCAACGTCATCCCGCGTGTAGATTCCTGCGTACTCAAGCTTGCGATCCAGGTCGTGGACCTTATTCGGGTCGGTGGGCTCGAGGATTTCGGCAGTCCGGTAGTATGGCAGGAAAGCATCCAGGATGGTGTCCGTATCGTTAACAAAGTCAAGGATGAACGTAATCTCCTTACCCTTAGCGGGAAGCGTACGGTTCAAACGCGACAGAGTCTGCACGGCTTCAATTCCATCGAGGCGCTTATCAACGTACATCGCGCTCAGTAGCGGCTGGTCGAAGCCAGTCTGGTACTTATTCGCAACAATGAGTAGCTGGAACTGGTCGCTGGCAAATGCTTGTGGAATACCTCGCCCGCGCAGCTCGGGGTTCACATTTGTCTCGGTGTAGGGTTCCTGAACACCAGGTACAATTCCGTCAACTTGCCGCGACGTCAGGCTTCCGGAAAACGCTACCAGGGTACCCAACTGATAGTTATGCTTACGTACGTACTCGTCAATTGCCATCTTGTACTTCAGGGCCGCAGCACGACTAGAAGTTACCACCATAGCCTTTGCATGACCATCAAGAAGATGCGCAACCTTCTCGCGGAAGTGCTCGACGATAATTTTCACCTTCTGCGCAATGTTAGTCGGGTGTAGGCTCACCCAACGGATGAGTCCCTTCTTAGCGGCACTTTCGTCCACCAAGTCGCCCTCGATAGGTTCCCCAGTCTTTTGGGCAAGGCGGAAGGCAGTCCGGTAGGTTGTGTAGTTGCGGAGCACATCAAGGATGAATCCCTCCTCGATGGCCTGCTGCATGGTGTACACGTGGAAGGGCGCAGGGTTCCCGTCTGATCCGGGACGACCGAACATTTCCAGGGTCTTCCCCTTCGGGGTTGCGGTGAACGCGTAGAAGGAAATATTCGGGGAAACGGAGCGCGCAGTCATCTCAGCGGCGAGCATATCCTCGACGCTAACCTCACCGCCATCTTCCAGAGCTTCGACCTCCGCCTTGGAGAGTACCTCGCGTAACTTCTGCGCACTGGTACCTGTCTGGGAAGAGTGAGCCTCATCTGCGATAACCGCAAACTTCTTGTCCGCTAGGCTGCCCTGTTCTTCAAGTGCCTTCAGTACGAACGGGAAAGTCTGAAGCGTCACGATAATGATGAGCTTGCCGCTTGTCAGCTCATGGGCCAGCAGCTCTGACTTTGAGGATGCGGAAGCCTTGCGCACCTCGTCGGAGTTGATGGTACCCACCACACCCTTGGTACCCTCAATGGACTTGATGGCTTTCTGAAGCTGTTCATCAAGTACGGTACGGTCGGTTACCACGATGACGGAATCGAAGACCTTAGCATCGTTATCATCGTGCAGGTTTGCTAGACCATGAGCCAGCCATGCGATTGAGTTCGTCTTTCCAGAACCGGCTGAGTGCTGAATCAGATACTTCTGGCCTGGTCCCTCAGCGCGGGTAGTGTTGAGCAGAGACGTGACGGCCTCCCACTGGTGGAAGCGGGGGAAGATAATCTGTTCGCTACGCTTGCGAGTTCCTGCGACGGGGTCAACCTTTTCAATCGTCTGCTGGTTTACGAAACGCTCAAGAATCTGCAGCCAGTTATCGCGCTGAAGAACCCGTTCCCACAGGTATGAGGTTGCGGAACCGTCCGGGTTGACGGGGTTACCCGTACTGCCATCCTTACCCAGGTTGAAGGGCAGGAACACCGTTTTGGGTCCGGCGAGCTTCGTTGTCATTTGAATCTCGTTATTGGAGACAGCAAAGTGTACGAGCGCTCCGCGGCCAAATTTCAGGAGCGGTTCGCCCTGCGGCAGGCGGTCCTTACGATACTGCCATACGGCGTCATCAATCGACTGAGTGTTATCGGTCTTTAGCTCAGCCGTTGCTACCGGCAGGCCGTTGACAAAGAACACCAGGTCGATAGAATCGTTCGGGTGCTTCTTCGAGTGATGTACCTGGCGCACCACTCGAAGCCGGTTCTGCTCGTAGTTTTCCTGAGCTACCGGGTTCATGGAAGTAGCAGGCTTGAAAGCGCACATCGAGAATTTCGCCGAGGTCTCTTTAAAGCCGGCTCGGAGTACGGCCAGCGATCCGCCGCCGTGCTCGAGGGGCTGATCCAAAGCACTTACCAGACGGTCTAGCAAGGTGCGCTTGGCTCGGTCAACCTTAGCTTCCGAGGCCTCCGCGGGCACAACGCGTGCCCATTGTTCGGGCTGCGTTGCCTGCAACCATGCGAATACGTCCTCAGGGATGAGGGCGCGTTCCTGGTCATAACCGGTGAACTTTTCTTCGTAGAGCCAACCGTGTGAACCGAGATATTCGCAAATCTCGGTTTCAAAGCTCTTTTCGTGTTGAACACCCATAAGTGGTTTCCTATACCTCAATCTGGCCGGTAACTGCGGCCGTAATCAGAGCAGAACGTCGCTCCTGCAAAAGCTCAATGGCTTTATGACAACGAGTGATTAGTTTCTCCGCTTCGGTTGTTCGCTCGTTGTTTTCAGCAACCAGGCGGTCTTGTACATCCTTCGGAGGAACCAACGATGAGAGTCGAAGGAACACCTCAGGATATAACCTTAGGCGTGATTCCCAGATACCGCGCGAGTGAGCCTTCATCAAGCTAACATATGCGTCAGTGCGGTACATGCAATCAAAATACATAGGATTAACTGCATCTAGGTCTCGGAAACGGTACACATTATATGCGGGGCTTACGATTCCTTCGTACGCTGATACGCCTAATGCGCCCATCCATGCCCACATGGTGTTGATAACAAGTTCGTTTTTTGCAACGAGCTTGTAACCAACGGTTGATTCAGCCTCGAACATGTTCACGTTCTTCATAGAGCGAGGAGTTACTCCAGTAATATGACTTACCGATAGCATCTCTTCGTCACCGGTCTCACTTCGTGCATCCACATGTTCCAGAAGATGACGGTTTCGAAGGACCTTCCAACCGGTGGGTGGATTGAGGAAAGGATCTTCTGTCTGCACCTCACCCCAGAAAGTACGCTCACGCCAAAGTTTCAGGCGAGACTCTGTGAGAGTGATTAGTTCGCGTTGCTTGGCAATGAGGTGGTCAATCTTCGCCGTCTCAATGTCGAGATAGTCTGCGATTCTTTGCTGCTGGCTGCTAGTTGGGATGCGAACCTGTACTGCGGCAAGCTTTTCAGCTGTCAAATGATGAAAAGAAACGGCATTGCAAATAAGGCGTAAATAACCACAAGCTCTCAAATGTTCAATTTGATATTGAAGAAATCGTCCATCGTTGCCGGGGAAGGGTCGTACCCTGTTTATCGAGTTCTGGAAACCCCATCCCGGTACATCCTGTGAGAGCACTATCGAACGGCCGACGTCCCCACCTTCAACAACAAGGACGTCTCCTTTCAGCAAAGATAGCATCTCTACTTCATTGGGTTTGAACCACATAGTCTTTGCGTCGTCGTAACGCAGCTTTCCGTCCTGACCGATAGAAGCAGCACGGACGTATGGCAGTTCAACATCTTGCAAAGACGAAGCATCATTTTGAAGCATTTTGCCCAGCGTAATGGTAGCGACGTATTTCAGTGGAATTAAAGTCTGATTCATTCGGTCATCTCTCTAAGAAGAGCTTGGATCTCACGTGTGACTTGCTGCAGGTCATTATCAATTTCTTCCAACGGACGCGGTGGCTGATAACGGTAGAAGTAACGCGTAAACGGAATCTCGTAACCAACCTTGGTCTTCTTTTTATCAACCCAGGCGTCGGGTACGTACGGCTTTACTTCGGCCTCAAAATACGCCTGGATAGTCTCATCGCGCGCGGCATCTCCCTTGGCATTACCGTTGTAGGTAAAGGGCACCCGCTCGGTATCACGCAGGCTCGTATCCGGCTTCACCTTGCCGAGAGTATTGGTAATAACCTCGCCGTTCTCGTCACGCTGAGGACGCTCAACGGTGATACTCCAGTAGGCAAACTCGTCAGACGGAACAATCTTGCAATGTTCCGTCTCAACATAGTCGGCGTAGAGCTTCACAATCGTAGCCCTGTTAGCCTCGGTAAGCTCACGGCCCTTATCTCCGAGCTTCTTACGCATCTTCTCGTAGAATTCGGTACCGTCAATCAGCTGCACCTTACCCTGACGTGCTTCCGGCTTGTCATTATCGACAATCCAGATGTAGGTGGCAATACCGGTGTTATAGAACATGTCAGTCGGAAGCGCGACGATTGCATCCACCATGTCGCGTTCGAGCAACCACTTACGGATATTAGAAGGTCCGGAGTCTGCGGCTCCATTAAAGAGTGGCGAACCGTTCATAACGATGCCACCACGTCCACCGCCCAGAACTTTAGGACGCAACTTGCTCACCACATGCTGAAGGAACAGCATCTGACCGTCACTCACAGCGGGTACGTTCTTCTTGGCTGTTGCATTACCCGCATAGAAGCGAGAGGCGTTACCAAACTCTTTAAGGTCGTTCATGACCGCAGTCTGGCTGGTCTTCCAATCGGTGCCATAAGGCGGGTTCGACATGCAGTAATCAAAAGTAATACCCGCGAACTTATCATCCGCTAGAGTATCGCCCAGCTGAATATTGCTGGGGTCCTGTCCCTTAATCAGCAAATCCGACTTGCAAACGGCATACGATTGGTCGTTCCACTCCTGCCCGTAGAGACGTAGCTGAGCATCGGGGTTGAGACCGGGCTTCTCGGGAGTACCGACAAGATGCTCCTCAGCAATGGAGAGCATACCGCCCGTTCCCGCCGTCGGATCGTAAATCGAACGAATCGTTCCCGGGGTGCTAAGAGCTTCATCATCACCCGCGAAGACGAGATCGACGAGCAGGCGGATAGCGTCACGCGGAGTAAAGTGCTCACCGGGCACCTCATTAGAGGACTCATTAAAAGTGCGAATGAGGTATTCGTAGAGGTCACCCATCTCGGCGTTGGTAACCTTCTGCGGATGCAGATTGATACCGGCAAAGCGCTCAACTACGAAGTAGAGGATACTCTTCTCCGCCATCGTGCTAATCTCTTCGGCAAACTTAAAGCGTTCGAAGACATCAAGATTGGTAGAGAAGCTATTAATATAATGTTTCAGATTTGCCTCGAGGCCGGCAGGATCGCCCAGCAGAGTCTTGAGAGTCCACTTGCTGGTGTTGTAGAACGGCAAACCAGTTTTACGCTGCACCTGTGCGCCTAGCATGTCTGGAGTGTCTTTGTACTTCTCAACCAGGGGAGCAACCTCATCTTTGTGCTGCTCAAGAAGGCAGTCCAGACGGCGCAGAATCGTCATGGGCAGGATGACATTACCGTACTGAAAGGCCTTATACGTACCTCGCAGGATATCAGCGGTACCCCAAATAAACGGCCCCAAGTCACTCACATGTATCTTCTTTCATCGACAAACGAATATTAGTTCGATAATACCAGGCAACGGATAAGTAAAATGACACAGCTAATCATATTCAGGCGATTAAAATCTAACCCCCTATATTTTGTGGATTCTTATTGGTCAGGAAAACTTCTGAACCCGAATTTACCCATTGAAACTAACGAGAGAAAACAGAAATGGGGAGCTATTTTAAAGCGGTGCTTCCCGCAGTCGTCTCACCGTGAGCGGTCTCTCGCCGAACCTGAACGTAGCCTGTGAACTGTGGTACCCTACTAGAAGCACAAAACCTTTAAATCCGTCCCGTGAGGCGGGGAAGGAGACGGCTATGCCTGGGACAACTGTACCCACATCCGGCGCGAATCAGGGGCGAAACGTAACCGCAGCCCCCCATTCGGCAACCCCTCAAAACGCCTCCGAGGACGCGACCACCGTCGGCCGCACCATCCTCAGCGAGGACGAAATCCGCCGCGCCCTCACCCGCATCGCCTACGAAATCATCGAAACCAACAAAGGCGTAGAAAACCTCGTACTCATCGGCATCCGCTCCCGCGGCGTGCCCCTCGCCGTACGACTCGCCGCCCGCATCCAAGCCATCGAGCCGAACTTCAACGCAGAAACCCGACTCGGCGCCCTGGACATCACCGCCTACCGCGACGACCAGCCCGTCTCGCCCAACGGCACCACCTCCCCAGATACCGCAGGGGAGAGCATCATGCCCAGCATCGGCATTGAAGGTAAAACCGTAGTCCTCGTTGACGACGTCCTCTACTCCGGCCGCACCGTACGCGCCGCCCTCGACGCACTCAACGCCCACGGACGACCCGCCCTCGTACGCCTGGCAGTCCTCGTAGACCGCGGACACCGGCAACTACCCATCCGCGCCGACCACGTGGGCAAAAACCTGCCCACCAGCGCCAGCGAAACCGTGCGCGTCGTACTGACCGAAACCGACAACGCAACAGACCGAGTTGACATTATCCAGCTGGGAGGGCTCTCATGAAGCATCTGCTCGACACCCGCGAACTAACCCGCGAAGAAGCCATCGAAATCCTTGACGTCGCCGACTACATGGCGCAGGTCAAAGCCGAAAACCGCACCCTGAACGTGCTCAACGGCAAGACCGTCGTCAACCTCTTCTTTGAAGACTCCACCCGTACCCGCCTCTCCTTCGAAGCCGCGGAGAAGCGCCTGGGTGCCGCCGTCACGAACTTCTCCGCTTCCGGCTCCTCCCTGTCTAAGGGCGAGTCGCTCAAGGACACCGCGCAGACCCTCAAGGCGATTGCCGCGGATGCGTTCGTGATTCGCCACTCGGCATCCGGCGCGCCGCAGCGCCTCGCCGAGGCAGGCTGGACCGACATCCCCGTGCTGAACGCGGGCGACGGCACCCACGCGCACCCCACCCAGGCACTGCTCGACGCCGTGTCCCTGCGCCAGTACAAGGCGGAACGCGACGGCCTCGACAGCCCCCGCGGCACCGACCTGTCCGGCATGCGTGTGCTCATCGTCGGCGACATCCTGCACTCGCGCGTGGCACGCTCCAACCTCTGGCTGCTGCACACCCTCGGCGCGCAGGTCGTCTTCGTCGCACCGCCGACCCTGCTGCCGCTGAACACCGCCTCCTGGGTTGAAGAAGCCGGCCTGGAAATCTTCCACGACTTCGACGAAGCCATCGCCACCAACCCTGACGCCGTCATGCTGCTGCGCATCCAGAAGGAACGCATGAACGCCGCGTACTTCCCCTCCGCCGAGGAGTACACCGAGCTGTGGGGCCTGACCGCCGAACGCTTCGCAACCCTGCAGGTGCAGCCGCAGCCGGTCGCAATCCTGCACCCGGGCCCCATGAACCGCGGCCTGGAAATCTGCACCGAAGCCGCCGACGCCACCAACTCCTGGGTCCTGCGCCAGGTCAGCAACGGCGTGGCGCTGCGCATGGCGGTGCTCTACCTGCTTCTGACCGACGGCTCCAGCGCCAAGCTCTACGCCGGCGACGAATCCTAAACGACCTTCCTAACGAGAGGAACCAACACCATGAGCAAGTACCTGATTAAGGGCGCAAGCCTCTACGGCGAAAAGGTCGCCGACATCCTCATCGAGGACGGCGTGATTAGCCGCATCGCAGAGAACATTGACGCCGCAGACGCACAGGTCGTCGAGGCGGCAGGCCAGGTGGCGCTGCCCGGCCTGGTCGACATCCACACCCACCTGCGTCAGCCCGGTTACGAGGCATCCGAAACCGTCGAGACCGGCACCCGCGCTGCAGCCCTGGGCGGCTACACCGCAGTGTTCGCCATGGCAAACTCCATGCCCGTGGCAGACACCGCCGCAGTGGTTGAGCAGGTTGACCGCCTCGGCAAGGAATCCGCATGGTGCCGCGTGCAGCCCATCGGCGCAGTGACCGTGGGCCTGAAGGGCGAGCGCCTCTCCGACATCGGCGGCATGGCGAACTCCACCGCGAACGTGCGCGTGTTCTCTGACGACGGCATGTGCGTGTACGACCCCGCCGTGATGCGCCGCGCCCTCGAATACGTCAAGACCTTCGACGGCGTTATTGCGCAGCACGCGCAGGAGCCGCGCCTGACCGAAGGCGCCCAGATGAACGAAGGTAAGGTGTCCGCTGACCTGGGTCTGACCGGCTGGCCCGCCGTCGCTGAAGAGGCAATCATCGCCCGCGACGTGCTGCTGGCTGAGCACCTGGACTCCAAGCTGCACATCTGCCACCTGTCCACCAAGGGCTCCATTGAGGTTGTGCGCTGGGCTAAGTCCCGCGGCGTGAAGGTGACCGCGGAGGCAACCCCGCACCACCTGCTGCTCACCGACGAGACCGCACGCACCTACGACCCGATTTTCAAGGTGAACCCGCCGCTGCGCACCGAAGAGGACGTCATGGCGCTGCGCCAGGCGGTCGCCGACGGCATCATCGACGTAATCGGTACCGACCACGCACCGCACCCGGCAGAGACCAAGGAATGCGAGTGGGCGTGCGCCGCGAACGGCATGACCGGCCTGGAGCAGGCGCTGTCCATCATCCAGATGACCCTGGTCGACACCGGCATGATCACCTGGCGCGACGTGGCACGCATCCTCTCTGAGGAGCCCGCGAAGATTGGCCGCCTGGACCACGAGCAGGGCCGCCCGCTGGCTGAGGGCGAACCGGCAAACATTGTGCTGGTCGACCCGAAGGCAACCCGCGTGATCAAGCCTGAGGAGCAGGCAACCAAGGGCAAGAACAACCCCTACCGCGGCATGGAGGTGCCCGGCTCGATTCGTGCAACCTTCTACGCTGGCCACCCGACCGTGCTGAACGGCGAGCTGGCAACCCCGCGTCGCTAGGTTCGCCGCGAAATAACCGCATCTTGAGGGTGCGGGGGTGAATCTGACCCCCGCACCTACACCACTCCTTCACTGCACACCATCGACCACCGAAGACCGAAAGAGAAACCCCGTGGGAAAGCTGATTACCGCCATCGTCTGCCTGGCCATTGTGGCCCTGTGCATCTACGGCATGTGGCACGGATGGCGCTCGCGCCTGGCACGCCAGGCGAACATGTTCGGCTCCCTCAAGGAAGTTCCCGAACGCTACGAGGGCATGACCGCTGACGCCGCTTTCGAGGGTGAGTACGTCAGCACCACGATTTTCGGTAACTGGCTGGACCGCGTGGGTTTCGATTCGCTGGGTTTCAAGAGCAAGTCCACCCTGCTGATTTATCCGGACAGCATCATCTTCACCCGTAACGGCGCGAAGGACCTGTGGATTCCGGCGAAGAAGCTCGCTGTCATCACCACCGACCGCGGTATGGCGGGCAAGGTTGTGGAGAAGAACGGCCTGGTTGTGATTGGTTGGACCCTGGACGGTCACCGCGTGCAGACCGGCTTCCGCACCCGCTACGCCGAGGACAAGCAGGCGGTACTGCGGGAGCTGCGCCGCATCGCCCCGAACGCGGTGGATGCGCCCGAGAAGTGGGCGGCAGAACCGGAAGCCTAAATCCCCGGATAAACCGCGAAACCCATAGATTTTGCCCCACGGCAGGCGAACACCCCGCCGAAGGCACCATAGACTACCCCGGAACCTGCACGGTAGAGGCCGTACAGGAAGCGGGGGAGAACACCAGAGAAAAGGAAGAAGAGCATGACTGACATGACACGATCCGGCGCCCTGCGTACGGACCGCGCGCTGCTCGTCCTGGAGGACGGCACCGTCTACCGCGGCTACGGCTACGGCGCAACCGGCGCGTCCCTGGGCGAGGCGGTTTTCTCGACCGGCATGACCGGCTACCAGGAAACCCTGACCGACCCCTCCTACGCGGGTCAGATTGTGGTTCAGACCGCTCCCCATATTGGCAACACCGGCGTGAACACCACCGACGCTGAGTCCCGCAAGATTTGGGTTGCCGGCTACGTGGTTCGCGACGCAGCACGTGTGGCGTCCAACTGGCGTTCTGAGCGTACCCTCGACGAAGAGCTTATCGAGCAGGGCATCGTCGGTATTCAGGGCATTGACACTCGCGCCCTGACCCGCCGCCTGCGTTCGAGCGGTTCGATGCGTGCGGGCGTGTTCTCCGGTGAGCACGCAGAACGCCCCGAAGCTGAACTGCTGGAGGAGGTGCGCGCCTCCGAGCCGATGGCCGGCCGTAAGCTCGCTGACTCCGTTTCGGTTGACACCGCTTACACCGTTGAGCCGCACCAGTTCAACTGGTTCGCACCCCCGGTTGCAACCATCGTTGCCCTGGACCTGGGCATCAAGTCGATGACCCCGCAGCGTTTCGCTGAGCGTGGCGTGCGCGTGCACGTGCTGCCCGCAAACGCAACCCTCGAGGACATCTACTCCTACAACCCCGACGGCGTGTTCTTCTCCAACGGCCCCGGTGACCCGGCAACCGCTGACGAGCAGGTTGAGCTGCTGCAGGGCGTGCTGCGTAAGGGCACCCCGTTCTTCGGCATCTGCTTCGGTAACCAGCTGCTCGGCCGCGCCCTGGGCTTCGGCACCTACAAGCTGCCCTTCGGTCACCGCGGCATCAACCAGCCGGTCATGGACAAGACCACCGGCAAGGTTGAAATCACCGCGCATAACCACGGCTTCGCTGTGGACGCGCCGATTGGCGACTACGTGACCGCACCGAACGCCGAGTTCGGTCAGGTCATGGTCTCCCACGTGGGTCTGAACGACAACGTGGTTGAGGGCCTGACCTGTAAGGACATCCCCGCGTTCTCCGTGCAGTACCACCCCGAGGCTGCTGCGGGCCCGCACGATTCCGCCTACCTCTTTGACCGTTTCATCGACCTGATGGTCGCAACCAAGACTGCAAAGGAAGCATAAATGCCTCGTCGTACTGACCTTAATAGCGTCCTCGTCATCGGTTCCGGCCCCATCGTCATCGGTCAGGCAGCGGAATTCGACTACTCCGGCACTCAGGCGCTGCGCGTGCTGAAGGAGGAGGGCGTGCGCGTCATCCTCGTGAACTCGAACCCGGCAACCATCATGACCGACCCCGAGTTCGCGGACGCCACCTACATTGAACCCATCACCCCCGAGGTGATTGAGAAGATCATCGAGAAGGAAAAGCCGGACGCAATCCTGCCGACCCTGGGTGGTCAGACCGCGCTGAACGCGGCAATCTCCCTGGATGAGCGCGGCGTGCTCGCCAAGTACAATGTTGAGCTCATCGGCGCAAACATTGAGGCGATTAACCTCGGTGAGGACCGTGAAGCATTCAAGGGCGTGGTGGAGCGCGCCGGCGGCGAGTCTGCACGCTCGGTGATTGTTCACTCCATGCCGGAGGCGCTGGAAGCCGCTAAGGAGCTGGGCTACCCGATGGTGGTCCGCCCCTCCTTCACGATGGGTGGTCTCGGCTCGGGTATGGCATACAACGAGGAAGACCTCTACCGTATTGCCGGTGCCGGTATTCAGTACTCGCCGACCAGCGAGGTCCTGCTGGAGGAGTCCATCCTCGGCTGGAAGGAATACGAGCTGGAGATGATGCGTGACACCAACGACAACGTCGTGGTCGTCTGCTCCATCGAAAACTTCGACCCCGTGGGCGTGCACACCGGTGACTCCATCACCGTCGCCCCCGCGCTGACCCTGACCGACCGTGAGTTCCAGAAGCTGCGCGACATCGCAATCAACGTGATTCGTGAGGTTGGCGTGGACACCGGTGGTTGTAACATCCAGTTCGCGATTGACCCGAAGACCGGCCGCATCATCGTCATTGAGATGAACCCGCGCGTGTCTCGTTCTTCGGCGCTCGCGTCGAAGGCTACCGGCTTCCCGATTGCGAAGATTGCGACCAAGCTGTCCCTGGGTTACACCCTGGATGAGATTCCGAACGATATTACCCAGAAGACCCCGGCGTCCTTCGAGCCGACCCTCGACTACGTGGTCGTGAAGGTTCCGCGCTTCGCGTTTGAGAAGTTCCCGGCTGCTGACCCGACCCTGACCACCACCATGAAGAGTGTTGGTGAGGCTATGGCTCTGGGCCGTAACTTCACTGAGGCTCTGCAGAAGGCGATGCGTTCGCTGGAGCAGAAGGGTGCGTCCTTCTCGTTCAAGCCGCTGTCGCTGTCTGAGGCTGAGCTGGCTGAGCTGATTGAGAAGACGAAGGTTCCGACCACTCAGCGTATCTACCAGGTTCAGCAGGCTCTGCTGGCTGGCGCTACCGTGGAGCAGCTGCACGAGGCAACCAAGATTGACCCGTGGTTCCTGGATCAGCTGGTGCTGCTGAATGAGGTTGCCGGCGTGGTTCACGCTAAGCGTGACAACCTTGACCCGGAGACCTTGAAGCTGGCTAAGCGTCACGGTTTCTCGGACGCTCAGATTGCTGAGATTATCGGCTCTTCTGAGGATGTTGTGCGCGGTGTTCGCCACGCTCTGGGTATCCGCCCGGTCTTCAAGACTGTTGACACCTGTGCTGCCGAGTTTGAGGCGTTCACTCCGTACCACTACTCCTCCTACGACCTGGAGGATGAGGTTGCGCACCACGAGAAGCCCTCGATTATGATTCTGGGTTCGGGCCCGAACCGTATCGGTCAGGGTATCGAGTTCGACTACTCTTGTGTGCACGCTTCGCTGGTGCTGCGTTCGCTCGGTTACGAGACCGTCATGGTCAACTGCAACCCTGAGACTGTTTCGACTGACTACGATATTTCGACTCGCCTGTACTTTGAGCCGCTGACCCTTGAGGATGTGCTTGAGATTGTTGAGTCGGAGCGTCGTACCGGCGGTCTGATGGGCGTGTTCGTTCAGCTGGGCGGTCAGACTCCGCTGAAGCTGGCTCGTGCCCTGAAGGATGCGGGCGTGCCGATTCTGGGTACCACCCCCGAGGCTATTGACCTGGCTGAGGACCGCGGCGAGTTCTCCCGCGTGCTGGAGGAGGGCGGCCTGATTTCGCCCAAGAACGGTACCGCGTTCACTTTCGAGGGTGCTAAGCGCATCGCTGACGAGATTGGTTACCCGGTTCTGGTTCGTCCCTCGTACGTGCTGGGCGGCCGTGGCATGGAGATTGTCTACGATGAGGCGAACCTGGCACGCTACCTGGAGAACGCTACCGAGGTTTCGCCTTCGCAGCCTGCTCTGATTGATAAGTTCCTTGAGGACGCTATCGAGATTGACGTTGACGCCCTGTTCGACGGCGAGGAGCTGTACCTGGGCGGCGTCATGGAGCACATTGAGGAAGCCGGTATTCACTCGGGTGACTCCTCCTGTACTCTGCCTCCGATTACTCTCGGCCCGGACATCATCGCGAAGGTGAAGGACGCTACCGAGAAGATTGCTCGCGGCACCGGTGTGCGCGGCCTGATTAACATTCAGTTCGCGTACGTGTCTGAGAACCTGTACGTGATTGAGGCGAACCCGCGTGCGTCCCGTACTGTTCCGTTCGTGTCGAAGGCTACCGGCGTGCAGATGGCTAAGGCTGCTGTGCTGATTGGTCTGGGTAAGAGCATTGCTGAGCTGAAGGCTGAGGGCTACCTGCCGCAGAACATGGACGGCGCATCCTTGCCTGAGGAGACTGCGATTGCTGTAAAGGCTGCGGTTCTGCCGTTCGCTCGTTTCCGCACCCCCGAGGGTGTTGTGGTGGATTCGCTGCTGAGCCCGGAGATGCGTTCGACCGGTGAGGTCATGGGTCTGGATAAGCACTATGACACCGCGTTCGCGAAGGCTCAGGCTGGTGCTGGTTCGCCGCTGCCGACCTCCGGTAAGGTGTTCATTTCGGTGGCTAACCACGATAAGCGTAACGTCATTATTTACGCGAAGATGCTGGAGTCGCTGGGCTTTGAGATCGTTTCGACCGGTGGTACCGCTGAGGTTCTGCGCCGTAACGGCCTGAACTCGATTCTGGTGACTTCGAAGTTCGCTGAGGCGAATGGCGACCACTCGATTGTGGACATGGTCCGCAATGGTGATATTGACCTGATTCTGAACACCCCTGCCGGTGGTGCTGCTCGTAGCGATGGTTACGAGATTCGTGCCGCTGCGGTTTCGGTGGGCTGCCCGGTCATGACTACCATTTCTGAGTTCGCTGCGGCTGTTCAGGCGATTACTGCTCTGCGTGAGCACAGCTGGGACATCATGAGCCTGCAGGAGCACGGCGTTCAGCTGGCTGCCGCTGTGGATGCTCGTTCTGAGGGTGGCGAGGCGTAATGTCCGTTGCTTTTGGTGATCGTCTGGCGAAGGCGATGGCGGAGCGCGGCCCGCTGTGTGTGGGTATTGACCCGCATCCGAACCTGCTGGAGCAGTGGGGTCTTGAGGATTCCGCTGCCGGTCTGGCTGCTTTTACTGAGGCGGTCTATGAGGGTTGCGCCCCGTTTGCGGCGGCGTTGAAGCCTCAGGTGGCGCTGTTTGAGCGTCACGGTTCGGCTGGTCTTGCTGTGCTGGAGGCGCTGTTTGCCCGCGCTGCCGCTGATGGTGTGCTGATTGTTGCTGACGCTAAGCGCGGCGATATCGGTTCGACCATGAAGGCGTACGCGGATGCGTGGCTCGGCTCCTCCTCGCCGCTGGGTACCGATTCGGTGACTTTGAGCCCGTACCTGGGTTTTGAGTCGCTGCGTCCGGCGCTGGATTTGGCGGATGAGAATGACCGCGGCACTTTCGTGCTGGCGTTGACCTCGAACCCCGAGGGTAAGAGCGTTCAGCACGTGGGCGCGTCGGAGTCCGAGGGCGCTGTGGCTAAGCGTATTATCGCTGCGGCTACCGCTGAGAATGCTTCCCGCCAGTGGGAGCAGATGGGCCCGTGCGGCCTGGTGGTTGGCGCGACTGTTGGTCAGGCGCTGGTTGATTTGGGTATTGACCTGAGCGTGTTCAACGGTCCGATTCTGTCGCCGGGTTATGGTGCTCAGGGCGCTTCGGCGGCTGATCTGTACCGCGTGTTTGCTGGCGTTGAGTCGCAGGTGCTGGTGAACTCTAGCCGTGGCGTGCTGGCTGCTGGCCCGTCGGTTGAGGGTTTGGCGAAGGCTGCGCAGGCGGCTCGTGATGACCTGTTGGCGGCTCGCGGCGCATAGTTCGCGTGTTGTGTGAGAGGGGCGTGTGCTTACGGGTGGATTCTGTTGAGAGTCTGCTCGGGGTGCGCGCCTCTCCTTTTTGCGCCCTCTACTCGTGCCTGTTTTATCGCATTTTTTCGGTACATCTTCATGCATATTTTGCTGCCGCACACTCGCACCGATGCGAGTTTGCTCACCTCTGTGGCGGGGGAGTGTGCCCGCTCTATGAGGTGCGTGTGTGGCTCCACTTTTGATAGGGCGAATACTCCGCTATGCTATAGGGGTACTCCCTGATATTTACGTGCTGACGTGCGTAGACGCATTGTTGGTGCGTGGGTGAGTGCCGCGGGTGGATCGAGGGTTCTCGCGCTATCCGTGTTACATTAGTTGATAAGTAAAATTCTATAACTCGCAGAAATGGGGGACCCAACCATGCCGCTGACTCCGCTAACTGAGGATGCGCGCGCCTCCGCCCGCGAGAAGGCAGTACTTGCCCGAGCACACCGCCAGGAAATTAAGCGTGCACTGAGTGACCGTGAACTTTCCGTGCGTCAGGTGCTCGACATGGTCGATTCCGACCCTGCACTGGCTAAAATGCCGGTGGGGCAGATGTTGCGCGCACTTCCGGGCATTGGTGCCGTTCGAGCTGAACGCATCATTGAAGAACTTCATATTGCACCGACTCGCCGCCTTGGCGGCCTTGGTGTACACCAGCGTCGCAAGATGGTGGAGTACTTCAACCGTAATTCGCGGTATTTGAACCGTGCACGTCGCAGGACTAATACTCTGCCTTCTGAATCTTCTCAGCCCTAATACCTCGTGCCTTCAGCCGATGAAGGCGCAGTAAGGAAGCTATGTCTCAGCCGACTCTCACCGTACTGGCTGGCCCCACTGCTGTTGGCAAGGGTACGGTGTGCCAGTACATTCGTGAGAACTACCCGAACGTGTGGTTCTCTGTTTCCGCTACTACTCGTGATCCTCGCCCCGGTGAGGTTGACGGTACTCACTACTATTTCGTTTCGATGGAAGAGTTTGACCAGATGATTGCTGACGGTCAGATGCTTGAGTACGCTGTGGTGCACGGTAAGAACAAGTACGGTACTCCGCGCGCTAAGGTCCAGGAGGCCCTGGACGCTGGCCGCCCGGTGATCCTTGAGATTGACCTGCAGGGTGCTCGCCAGATTCGCGAGACCATGCCTGATGCCCGCCTGATTTTCTTGGCTCCTCCGAGCTGGGATGAGCTGGTGTCGCGTCTGGTGGGTCGAGGTACCGAGAGTGAGCAGGAGCAGGCTCGTCGCCTTGAAACCGCGAAGGTTGAGCTGGCTGCTGAGAAGGAATTTGACGTCACGGTCGTCAACGACACTGTTGAGCGTGCGGCGAAGGAGATTGCTGAGCTGATTGGCGCCGCCTAATCTGCATGCTTTGCGTTTGCGGTGGGGCTAGAGTTTCTTCCGACCTGTAGTTCCGCCGTGAGGCGTTGTGAAGGGTGGGGGTTTCGAAGAGTTTTCTTCGGAGCCCCCACCTTTTTTGTCTGGGCTGACATCTTTTGTATGGGCTGGTACGTGCGTTTTAGCCGTTGAGAGGGTAGAATAGTTCTTTAGTTTTGACCGTGCCCTCAGTGTGCCCGGTTTGCGCCATAGCGCGAACGGTGTGCGGGGGCGTTCGGTACGTACATTCCATCAAGCTATTTGGAGTTTTTAGTGGCAAACGAAATCAAGGAACACGAGGACTACAACTTCGTTGACGGTGTCGCTCCCGAGGGCATCGTGAGCCCCAGCGCTGACGCGCTGATTGAGAAGGCGGAGTCCAAGTACGGCCTGGTGATTTTCGGTGCCCGCCGTGCACGCCAGATTAACGCGTACTACGCTAACCTGCAGGACAATACTGCTGCGCACGTTGGCCCGCTGGTTGACGCTGAGTCGAACGAGAAGTCCCTGTCGGTGGCAATGCGTGAAATCATTGCTGACCGTGTTGTGGCGGAGCACCGCCCGGGCGAAAAGTTCGACGAGGACGGCTACCCGGTTCCCGAGGAACGGTCCGCTGTGATTGATTTCAGCGCGGCTGAGTTCTCTGGCGCTATCGAGGAGGAGTACATCCCCGCAGGTAGCGAAGAGGTTATCGCTATCGAAGAGGTTATCCTCGACGAGTCCGCTGAGTAATCTGCTTCTACAAGGATTCTTTGACGTACCATGCGCATTATCGTTGGTATTGGAGGGGGCATTGCT
>ENA-OWLX01000148-OWLX01000148.1-metagenome-genome-assembly--contig:-NODE-148-length-22811-cov-6.918615_pt1 | contig 22811 bp, 25 predicted proteins | sample MGYA00245351_ERZ651106 | MGnify/ENA primary metagenome ERZ651106 (study PRJEB26857, sample SAMEA4031768) | metagenome | biome: human; feature: oral; material: saliva | place: Philippines | collected 2014... | reverse complement strand
TTAGGGTTATATCATTTGATACAGCCCGTTTTGTTTTACAATTAAGCAAGGCTGTCAATCTAATAACACTAGAAACGAGGTTATTAGTACCTCGTTTTTTATTATAGAGGAGGAAAAAGAATGGATGAATTTAAATATCTGATTCCGGAAGAAAGTGCTGATGCAACAAGCCTAAATGCACAGCTATTAAGAAATATTGAAGGAAAACTAAGAAATATCTTTAATCATCATAATTATCAGGAACTTATGTTACCGGCATTTGAATATGCTGATCTTTATCAGACAGTTCGTAATGAAGATGAAGAAAGTATGTTCTTATTTGTTGGAAGTGAAGGTAAGAGAATTACTTTAAGAACGGATTTTACCGTTCCTATCGCAAGACTTTACAATGCTTCAGGAAATGGTATTAAACGCTATAGTTATTTTGGAGCTGTTTATAGATCTCAGCAAAGACATAAAGGAAGACATACAGAATTGTATCAGTCGGGTATTGAACTGATGGGATTAGAAGGAAAAAAGGGAGATCAGGAATGTTTAAGAATTATTGAAGAGACCATGCTTTCTTTAAATATGAAGAGCTTAAAGCTTGAATTGGGAAGTGCTTCTTTTTATCATCGTTTATTAGAATTAGCGGATGATCAGAGACTTATTAGTATTTTAAAAAAGAAGTCTGTCAGTGATATGAAACAGTTTATTGCTTCTCATAGCTATTCGGATGATTTGAATCATCTTTTATCACAGCTTTTAGTATCATTTGGAACAATTGATGAATTAAAGACTATTAAATCTTATGTAAGTGATAAAAGATTACTTGCTTCTATTGAGGAGCTGGAAGAGCTTTATGAAATAAGCGCTATGAAATCACAAATGATTTTTGATTTGGCTATGGTACCTACACAGTCTTATTATACCGGTGTGATGTTTAAGGGATATTCTTCTCATAGTCCATATCTCATATTATCAGGAGGAAGATATGATCATTTATTAAGTTATTTTGATTCTCATACGCCTTCTGTCGGCTTCTCTTATCATATGAATACACTTACAAAAGCTGTTATAAAGGAGCGTGAAGATCATGATTAAGATTGCGATTACTAAGGGACGTATAGAAAAACAGGTCTGCCGGTTATTAGAAAAACAAGGATTTGATATGGATCCTATTTTTAACAAGAATAGAGAGCTTTTGATAGAAACAAAAGATGGTATTCAAATGATATTTGCGAAAAGCAATGATGTTTTAACATTCCTAGAACATGGTATTGCTGATGTGGGATTTGTTGGTAAGGATACCTTAATGGAATCTGATTATCATGATTATTATGAAATGTTGGATTTAGAAATAGGGAGATGTTTCTTTGCTTTATGTGCTTATCCATCGTATAAAACAAAAAGCTTTAATAGAAGAAAGAGAATAGCTTCTAAATATACGAAAACCGCAAAAGAATATTTTGCTAAAAGGAAAGAAGATGTTGAAGTTATTAAATTAGAGGGGTCGGTAGAGTTAGGACCGGTGGTTGGACTCAGTGATGCGATTGTAGATATTGTAGAAACAGGAAACACTTTAAAAGCTAACGGTCTTGAAGTTATTGATAAGATAGAAGAAATATCGACCAGAATGATTGTGAATAAAGTGGCTTTAAAATATAAGAAAAAGGAAGTATTAGATCTTATTAAAGCATTGCAGGGGGAAAAGAATAATGCTTAAGACAATAATATATGATGGACATATTAATGAGATTAAAGAAAAACTTCATGGACGTAAAACAGAAATATCACAGCAGGTAAATGAAGCAGTATTAGATATTATTAAGAATGTAAGTATTAAAGGAGATAAGGCTGTTGTAGATTATTGTGCACAGTTTGATGGTTTTAGAGTTAACACCTATAAAGAACTGGTAGTTACTAAACAGGAGATTATGGATGCTGTGACGGCAGTAGGAAATAATTTTATTCGTATTTTAGAACGTACTAAAGAACAGCTTATTGAATATCATAAGAATCAGATTGAAAAATCATGGATGATTACCAAAGATGATGGAGTTATTTTGGGAAGTAAAGTAACACCTATAGAAACAGTTGCTCTCTATGTTCCCGGAGGAACAGCTACTTATCCTTCTACTGTTATGATGAATGCAGTTCCGGCTATATTAGCAGGTGTTAAAAATCTTTATATTATGACACCGGTCAAAGAAGATGGTAAAGTATCTGATGTTATTTTAGCAGCTGCTTATGTCTGTGGGATAGAGACAATTTATAAGGCGGGAGGTGCTCAGGGAATAGCCGGAGCAGCCTATGGTACAAAAACTATCAAAAAGGCAGACAAGATTGTTGGACCGGGCAATATTTATGTAGCAACTGCTAAGAAGCTTTGTTATGGTATGGTGGACATAGATATGATAGCCGGTCCTAGTGAAATACTGGTTATTGCTGATTCATCAGCTGATCCATGTTATGTAGCTGCTGATTTAATGAGTCAGGCAGAGCATGACAGACTGGCCAGTGCGATTTTAATCACAACAAGTGAAAATCTCATTAAAGAAGTTAATGAAGAAATCAGCAAACAGATTCAGAGCTTACCGCGTCAGGATATTATTGAAGAGTCTTTAAGAAATTATGGCGGAGCTATCTTAGTAGATTCATTAGATCAGGCTTTTACTGTTGCTAATGAATTAGCTCCTGAGCATTTAGAAGTTCTTACTTTAGATCCTGTTGAAAAGCTTCCTCTTATTACTCATGCCGGTTCAATCTTCTTAGGTGCTTATTCACCTGAACCGCTGGGTGATTATATGTCCGGTACTAATCATGTTTTGCCAACCGGAGGAACTGCTAAGTTCTATAGTGCTTTGGGTGTATATGACTTTATAAAACGTAGTGCTTTTTCTTATTATCCAAAAGCAGTCTTAAAAACATTTAAAGATGATGTCACAGATTTTGCATTAAGAGAAGGATTGCAGGCACATGCGAATAGTATTCAGGTTAGATTTAAGGAGGATTAATGATGAGAAAGGCACAGATAAAAAGAAAAACAAAAGAAACGGATGTTTTTGTAAGTATAGATTTAGATGGAAAGGGTATCAGTGATATTAATACCGGGGTAGGATTTTTAGATCATATGCTTGAATTGTTTGCATTTCACGGTCAATTTGATTTATCAGTTACTTGTCATGGGGATTTGCAAGTTGATTCTCATCATACTATAGAGGATATTGGAATTGCTTTAGGAAAGTCTATTAAAGAAGCTTTAGGTGATAAAAAAGGAATTCATCGTTATGGTTCTTTCACTATTCCAATGGATGAAACATTGCTTAGCGTTTGCTTAGATATGAGTAATCGTCCTTATTTAGTTTTTAATGTTTGTTTAGATAATGTTTTGTTAGGTAATTACCAGACGGAAATGACTGAAGAATTTTTTAGAGCAACTGCTTTTAATGCAGGTATGACTTTACATATTAATGAACACTACGGAAAGAATATGCATCATATTATTGAAGCCTGCTTTAAAGCATTTGCAAGAGCATTAAAAGAAGCTGTTTCTATAGACCGGCAAAGAAAAGATGAAATAATTTCATCAAAAGGTGTCTTATGATTTGCGTGATTGATTATAATCTGGGGAACCTTAGTTCCGTTACGAATGCTTTAAAGAGATTAGGAATGCCAGTAACAATTACCAGAGATCCGGCTATTATCAGACGGGCAAAAGGGATTATTCTTCCGGGAGTAGGAACTTTTCCGATCGCAATGAAGCATTTAAGGAATTATGGACTTATTGAGATATTAAATGAAATGAAAGATAAGCATATTCCAATTTTAGGAATATGCTTAGGCATGCAGGTTCTATTTGAAAAAGGATTAGAAGTGACTGAAACAGAAGGTTTAGGCTTTTTAAAAGGAACTGTAGAATATATGGATATTAAAGAGAAGATTCCGCATATGGGATGGAATCAGTTGGAAATTAGACAGAAGCATCCTATCTTAAAGTATATTAAAGAGAATGATTATGTTTATTTTGTTCATTCTTTTATGGCACATCCTTTACCTGATCAGCTGATTTCTGTCTGTTATTATGGAAATACAGTTATTCCGGCAGTTGTAGCTAATGATTGTGTTATAGGATGTCAGTTTCATCCGGAAAAAAGCGGTCAGATTGGTGAAAAGATATTATTAGGATTTAAGGAGATGACAGAATGTTAGTGATACCGGCAATTGATTTGAAAAATGGCGAAGCTGTCAGGTTATATAAAGGAGATTATCAAAAGAAGACTGTTTATAGTACAGCTCCGGAACAACTGGCTAAACAGTTTGAAGAGATGGGAGTATCTTATTTACATCTGGTTGATTTAGATGGAGCCAAGGATGCTCAGGCGGTTAATAAAAAGATTATTAAAAAGATAAGGGAGACTGTATCCATGTCTATTGAATTAGGTGGAGGAATTCGTAATATGGAAACTGTTTCTTATTATTTAGATACAATAGGCATTGATAGAGTTATTTTAGGGACAGTAGCATTAGATCATCCTGATTTTCTAAAGGAGGCATTATTTCGTTATGGAGCAGATAAAATTATTGTAGGAGTAGATATCAAGAATGGTTTTGTTTCTACTTCAGGCTGGCTTAAGACAAGTTCTATGTCTTATTTGACATTTATTGATCAGCTTGCTGAAATCGGCATAAAAACAATTATCTGTACTGATATTTCAAAAGATGGCACTTTACAGGGACCGAACTTTGAACTTTATAAAACGATTGCTTCTCATAGTTCTCTTTCATTAGTTGTTAGTGGTGGAATAAAAGATGATCAGGATATTTATCAGGTAGCTAAGCAAGGATATTATGGGTGCATTGTAGGTAAAGCATATTATGAAGGACATATTGATTTAAGAGAGGTTATTAGGAATGTTAGCCAAGAGAATAATACCCTGTCTTGATATTAAACAGGGAAAGGTTGTGAAAGGGATTAATTTTGAGGGTTTAAAAAATGTTGGAGATCCTGTGGAACTTGCTAAAGAATACGATAAGCAGTGTGCTGATGAAATAGTTTTTTTAGATATTACAGCAAGTTATGAGGAACGTGGCATTATGCATGAAATTATTCAAAGAGCCGCAAATGAACTCTCTATACCTTTATGTGTAGGAGGAGGGATTCGCAGTATAGAAGATTTCCGTATGATTCTTTCTAAAGGAGCAGATAAAGTCTCCGTTAATTCAGCAGCTATCAGAAATCCTAAGCTTATCAGAGAAGCTTCTTTAGAGTTTGGTGTACAGTGTGTTGTAGTTGCTGTTGATGCTAAAAGAAAAGAGAATAGCTGGGATGTTTATATTTCCGGAGGACGTATCAATACTCATAAAGATCTTATTGAATGGGTTAAAGAATGTGAAACATTGGGTGCCGGAGAAATTCTTTTAACCAGTATGGATGCTGATGGGACAAGAAATGGCTATGATATTGATATGTTAAATGCTGTATGTCAGGCTGTTTCTATTCCGGTTATTGCTTCAGGGGGATGCGGAGGCAAGGAAGATATTGTTGAAGTTTTTAAGAAAACAAATGTTGACGGAGCATTAGCTGCTTCATTATTTCATTATAAAGAAGCTACTATTCAGGATGTTAAAGAGGAATGTGAAAAAGCCCATATTCCAGTAAGGAGAGTATAAAATGGAACCGGATTTTAAAAAAATGAATGGACTTGTTCCTGCTATTGTTCAGGATATTGAGACTAAACAGGTTTTAATGTTAGCTTATGTTAATGAAGAAGCTTATAAGAAAATGATGGAAACAAAGCAGACATATTTTTATTCAAGAAGTCGTCAGTCATTATGGCATAAGGGAGAAACTTCCGGTCATTATCAGGATATTGTAGGAATGAGCCTTGATTGTGATTTGGATACATTACTAATAGATGTAAGACAGACAGGTGCTGCTTGTCATACAGGTAACTATTCTTGCTTTTTTAATGATATTATTCCTTATGATATGAGTGATTTAGCTGATGGTATCTATAAGACAATCATTGATAGACAAAAACATCCGGTGGATAATTCTTATACTAATTATTTATTGGATCAGGGAATTGATAAGATTTGTAAAAAAGTAGGTGAAGAAGCTACTGAAACAGTCATTGCTGCTAAAAATGAGAATAAGGAAGATCTGATAGGTGAAATTGGAGATCTTTATTATCATGTATTGGTACTTATGGCTAAGAAAGGAATTACTCCTAAGGATATTGAAAAATTATTAAAGAAAAGACATCAGATATCTGGAAACAAGAAAGCTTTTCATACTAAAGGAGATTATTAGACTGTACTTAATAATAAAGTACAGTTTGTTTTTTGTTTTAAATTGAAGAATCTGATATAATACATAAAAAGGAGAAGGATATTATGGCAATTGAAAGAACTTATATTATGTTAAAACCGGACTGTCTGCAAAGAGGACTTATAGGAGAAGTGATATCAAGGATAGAGAGAAGAGGTTATCAGATTATTGAAGCTAAGACAATGATGTTGGATGAGCCTATATTAAGAGAACATTATGCTCATATTACAGATAAGCCTTTTTTTCCTGAAACAGTTCGATATATGACATCAGGTCCGGTACTGGCAATGATTGTTGAAGGAGAAAGTGCAGTAGAAGGAATGCGTTTATTAATGGGACCAACAAAGTTTGGTGATGCCAAGCCGGGGACTATTAGAGGAGATTATGCTTTTGATACTACTCACAATATTATTCACGGCAGTGATTCTTTAGAGAATGCGGAAATAGAAATAAAAAGATTTTTTAAGTAAGATATTCAGGTGATAAAAATGAGATTAACGGAAATACTGAAGAATATAGATTATCGATTGTTGCAAGGAAATTTGGATCATAAGATAGAAGCTTTGATCTATGATTCTAGAAAAGCTGTTAAGAATACTGTTTTTATAGCTATGGATGGTGTTTATGCTGATGGTCATCAGTTTATTAATGATGCTGTTGAACAAGGTTGTCAGGTCATTGTTTTAGAAAAAGATATTTGTATGCAAAAAGGTATTACTTATATTAAAGTAAGTGATACAAGATCAGCTCTTGCTCATATGAGCTGTTCCTTTTTTTCTCATCCGAGTCATGAATTAACAGTTATTGGTGTAACCGGAACTGTGGGGAAGACAACTTCTGCTTTAATGATTTATTCTATTTTAAAAGAGGCTGGAAAGAAAGTAGGAGTGATTGGAACGAATGGTGTTTATATTAATGACTTTTATGAAGAAACTCATAATACTACACCCGAATCATATGAACTTAATAGAATTATGAGACTGATGCGTTTTCATAACTGTGATTATTGTGTAATGGAAGTTTCTTCACAGGCCTTTAAAATGCATAGAGTAGATGGTATTGATTTTGATTATGGAATATTTACTAATTTATCTCCTGATCATATTGGACCTAATGAACATGCCAGTTTTGAAGAATATAGAGACTGTAAGAAACAGCTGTTTCAATTATGTAAGATAGGATTATTTAATCTTGATGATAGTCATGCATCAGAAATGATGAATCAGGCGGCTTGTCAAATATATACATACAGTACTTTAAAAGAAGCAGATTTATATGCTCAGCATATAAATCTTTATCAGGAACCCGGACATATGGGTATTCGTTTTGAGACAGGAGGATTATTAAAAGACTTTTATACTTTAGATATGCCGGGACGTTTTAATGTATATAATGCTTTAGTATCTTTATTTATCTGTAGTCAGATAGGAATTGATCATGCAGATATTAAAAGAGCTTTAGCTCATGTTCATATTGCCGGAAGAGGAGAAGTTATTCATGTAAGTGATGATTATACTGTCATCATTGATTATGCTCATAATGGCGCAGCTTTTGAATCTATTTTAAATACTGTTGAAGAATATAAGCCGAATCGGGTGATTTGTGTTTATGGAATGCCCGGTAAACGCTCTAAGGTCAGACGGATAGAAAGCGGAGAAGCGATTGCCAGACATCATGCATATGCGGTATTAACGGCTGATGATCCGCGAGATGAAAAAGTGAGTGATATTGCTTTAGAAATAATTAATGCAATGGGTCATTTAAGCAGTGATCATTATACAGTTGTAGAAAATCGTAAGGAAGCTATTTACTATGCGTTAGATCATGCGTTAAAGAATGATGTGATATTAATTCTTGGAAAAGGTCATGAAACACATATGGTTTTAGAAAATGAAGTAAAAGTTCATTATAGTGATAAAGAATCTGTAGAAAGTTATAGAAAGGATCATAAGAATGCGTAAAATAGATTATCATCTGCATACTCATTTCTCTTTTGATAGTAATGCTGATCCAAGAGAACATATTAAAGAAGCTCTTAATAAAAATTTAGATGAAATATGTTTTACTGATCATCGTGATTTCAATTATCCAATAGATCCTTTTGAATTGGATACAGTTTCTTATTTTAAAGAATTAAAAGATCTGCAAAAAGAATATCAGAATAAGATAAGTATTAAGATAGGTCTTGAAATAGGACTGGATATGAATCATTTTAAAGAGATTAATGATTTTGTGAATGCTGATGATTATGATTTTGTGATAGGAAGTATTCATGTTATTAGAAATACAGACTTTTATTATGGAGAATACTTTAATAATAAAACAAAAGATCAGGCTCATAGAGAATTTTTTATGGAAACATTAAGATGTGTTAAGAGTTTTGATTGTTTCAATGTATTGGGACATATGGATTATATTAGCCGTTATGGACCATATGAAGATAAAAGTATTGATTATCCAAAATATAAAGATTTAATTGATCAGATATTAAAAACATTGATTCAGAAAAATAAAGGTATTGAAGTGAATACCAGCGGCTATAAAGTCAATGGAAACTGCGGATTTCCTTCTTTTGATATTGTGAGAAGATATAAAGCATTAGGCGGTTCTGTTATTACTGTAGGCAGTGATGCACATACCGGTGAAAGAGTAGGGGAACATATTGAAGAGGTCATAAAAGAGTATCAGAAAATAGGTTTTGAAGATGTGACAACTTTTTCAAAAAGGATGCAAGATTGAGAGATAAATGATATAATATGGTTTGTGGAGGGACATATGGATTTATTTAATAAGGAAGATATCAATGAATTAAAAGATTCAAGCCATTCTGTATATTATGTACCGGCTGAATTATTTGATGGTATGCAATATAAACTGGTAAGATTAGAGGTAAAATGGGCTTATGTTGCATGTTTAAATGTTATGCTGAATAAGCCTCATTATGATAAAGAGAATAATGCTTATATTAAGGACGATTCTCCTATGATTATTGAAACATTAAAGAAGATTGCAAATAAAGAAGTAGATAAAGATAAGATTAAGGGATATCTTAATGAATTGGAAGACGTTTCTTTGATTAAGAGAGATCAGAGAAATGTGTATTTAAAGAGAATAACGGATATTTTTTAAGCAAGCGAAAAGCTTGCTTTTTTGAGAGGGATTATGTTTAAGATACTATCAAAAATATTTATTAAAAGTGAAGATTATCATGACAGCAGAATTAGAACATCATATGGTATATTGTGCTCTATTCTTTCTATTCTATGTAATCTGATCTGTGTTATTTTTAAAATAATATTTGGTTATTTTATTCATTCTTATGCCATGATAGCTGATGGTCTTAATAATTTGTCTGATATAGGCAGCAATGCTGCCAGCCTGATCGGCTTTAAGTTGTCAGCCAAATATCCTGATACAAAGCATCCTTTCGGTCATGGACGCTATGAATATTTAGCAGGATTTATTATTGGCATACTTATTACTTTGGCAGGTGCTGAAAGCCTTATTTCTTCAATAAAACAGATTATTCATCCTGCGGATATTATTTTCAGTATACCGGCTATATTGGTTATGGTTATTTCTATTATGATTAAATTATGGATGTATCGTTTTAATCATTATGCAGGAACTTTAATTGAATCACAGACATTAATTGCGGTTGGTAAAGACAGTCTTAATGATGTGATTACATCAGCTGCTTCATTAATAGTTATTCTATGCTCAAATTTTGTATCTTGGTCTCTTGATGGATTGGCTGGCGTTATTGTATCAATTATTGTATTGAAGAATGGAATAGAAACAATTAAAGAAATGATAAATGCTCTTTTAGGGCAGCTTCCTGATCCGTCTCTTGTTTCTTCAATAGAATCTATTATTGTAAGTCATCCGGAAGTATTGGGATATCATGATTTTATGCTTCATGATTATGGAGCCGGAGGAAGATTTCTTATTCTTCATGTAGAAGTTGATCATAGAATGAGTCTTGATCATTCTCATGAAATTGCAAGCGAACTGGAAAATAAGATTGAAAAGAAATATTCTATTCTAACAACTATTCATATTGATCCGGTGGATCTGGAAGATAGTCAGGCTATTGATCTTTATCAGAAGATTTTAAAATCAGTAAAATCTTTAAATCAGGATTATACAATCCATGATTTTAGAGTCATTAGAGGTAGGAAAATTAAGATTATTTTTGAGGTAGAGGTTAAAAATGATCATTTATCAACTGAATCTATTAAAAATCAAATATTAGATTTAATGGATAAAAACTATGAATATATGATCAGAGTAGAGCATAGTTTTAGCGGATAGAATATAAGGATTTTGCTTTTTCTTATTGTTTACATTGATGTCTTGTTGGTGGTAGAATAGTAAAGCAAGAGGAGGGTGTATTATGAGTATGACAAATGAGCAGTTAAGACAATTATTGATCGAAGGCACTCCTGAGCAGATTCAGGATGCTATTGATAATATACACCCGGCTGATATTTTAGATATTATTAATAATAGTGAAGAAGATCTCAATATTATTCTTCCTAAGCTTCCTAATGATGTTATTGCATCTATTATTGAAGAAGAGGAAGATGAAGATAAGTATGATTTATTAGAGCCATTTCTTAAAGAACGTCAAAAAGCGATTTTAGAAGAAATGAGTGATGACGAGATAGCTGACCTGATTGGTGAATTGGAAGATGAGAAACAGATTAAGGAAGTTTTAGATAATCTGGATAGCGAGAATCAGGATAATGTTAAGCAGCTTTTGTCTTACGAGCCTGATACAGCAGGAGGTCTGATGTCCACTGAGTTTATTTCTATTCATTCTAATAATACTGTTTTAGAAACATTATGGTATTTACAGAAATATGCTGAGCAGGATGCTAAATATTATTTGTATGTTGTTGATAAGAGTAAAGTATTAAAAGGAGTTATTGCTTTAAGAGATATTGTAACTTCAAGCTTTGGTACAAAGATTATCGATATTACAAATCCAAATGTAAAAACGCTTTTTTATAAAGATGATCAGGAAGAGGTTGCTAATAGATTTATTAAATATGGCTTTGTAATGATGCCTGTTGTCGATGAAGAAAATCATCTTATAGGTGTTGTTGAAGTTGATGATGTTATGGATGTTATGGAAGATGAAACAACTGAAGATATTAACTTGCTTGCTGGTGTTAGCGGTGAAGAACGTGTAGATTCCACAGTCTTTGAATCCTTTAAATCACGTACACCATGGCTTATTGTCAATTTATTTACAGCGGTTATGGCAGCTGCGGTTGTTAATCAGTTTAGTGCAACAATTGCTAAGGTTGTTTCTCTTTCTGCTATTATGAGTATTGTTACAGGAATGGGGGGGAATGCCGGTACACAGTCACTTACTATTCTGGTCAGAGGATTGTCATTGGGAGAAATTGATCATAGTAATGCCTTTAAAATCTTCTGTAAAGAAATTATGGTAGGAGTACTGACAGGAGTGATCATCGGTGTTATTGTGGCAATCGGTTCCATGTTTTTTGCCGGAAATCCTTACTTTGGGCTTGTTGCCGGACTTGCGATGCTTTTAAATATGGTGGCTGCTAATCTGGCAGGCTTTATTGTACCGGTTATTTTAAGAAAAATGAATATTGATCCTGCTCTTGCTTCGGGCGTTTTTGTTACTACAGTTACTGACTGTCTTGGTTTTTTCTTTTTCTTAGGACTGGCAACGCTTTTTTTGCCATTATTACGTTAACATCACTCAAGTGATGTTTTTATATAATCTACTGTGAAGCAAGAGAAAAAAATGAGACTTTTCAATAATTTTCTAAATAATATAGGAAATCGAAAAGCTTTACCAGTATCTAAAAGAAGTAGGCTTTTCCTATATTGAAACCTTATTTCATGAAAGTAAGACTTGGATTATTATAAATAAGGAGGCTAGCTATGAATATTTATCATACAGATAATTTGCCCTCATCTATTGGTATGGCTATATATCATTATGGTGATGAACATATTAGAACAGTTATAAGCTATGGGGAAATAGATCAGGAGCATGGATATATTTTGACATCTGATCAGTTGTATTATTCATTTGATCAAAAAAATGTAATTTCTTTACAAGAAATTACATCTCTTACAATAAAGAAGCAAAGAAATCGGAATGACCAGTATATTATTCATTCATTAGATGATTTTATTATTAAAGAAGATATTTCAGCATTATTTGATGAGCTAAAAGAATTAATAAGAGTAGATATTATCTTAGACATGAATCCATGGGATTCTATTCATTATTATTCTAAGATTATTTTAGAGGATATCAAAGAAGATAATTATGAAGATATAGCTCTAACATCTTTGCAGGAAGATCAAATAGAAACTTATAGAGAAATATTATCAGGTGAATTCACTGAGGCTGACTATCGCATAGAAATGGAATTTATGGGTGATAAAATGATGTCCCTTATAGAAGAATTAGAAATTGACAGTGAAGAGATAGATGCTTTAGAAAAGGCTAATAATATTTTACAGCAGAAACAATCAGAATTGTTTAATCAGTATCAGAATATGTATTTAAAAAATAAAGATCAGTTAGAAAATATAATGGGATTCAATTTGGATGATTTAGAAAATAAATCTCCAGACGAATTGAATCAAATAGTTGATGGCTTATGTAATAAGTTTAATCTTAATAAAGAATCACTTATGAAGATGGCACAGAAGATGAGTAATAAAAAAACCGGCTAAATGCCGGTTCTTGATTATTCTATTGTAATGAAATGGTTTTGCTGAACTTTTTCGGGAAGTTCCTTAGGTAAAGTAATGATTAACTCACCATTATTGAACTTAGCTTGAATATTCTCATGAGTATAATTCTTGCCAATATAGAAGCTTCTGGATATATGTCCTTTATAGCGTTCTTTACGAATAAGTTTTCCATTGGCTTCATTACTTTCTGATGACTGATCGGCTTCAATAGTCAGATAGCCGTCTTTAAGTCCTAATTTGATATTTTCCTTAGAATATCCTGGCAATTCAATGTTTAATTCATAATTGTTATCGATTTCTCTAATATCAGTCTTCATTACATTCGCTTTTTTAGCCGGTGTAAAGAAACGGTCATTAAATAAATCATCAAGCATATAATCAAAATAACTCATCATCATATCTCCTATTCTATCGTAATGTAGTGATTTTCTATTTCCGGAGTCTTAGTTTCTTTAGGAAAAGAGATAATTAACTCACCATTATCAAATGATGCCTTAATATCTTCTTCAGATACCTGATCTCCAATATAGAAACTTCTAGAGCACTGTCCATGATATCTTTCACTTCTAATGAGATTGCCTTCTTTATCTTTTTCCTCTTTAGAAGTATCGGCTTTAGCAAGAATATTCAAATAGCCGTTCTTAATAGATAATTGAATATCCTCTTTCTTATATCCTGGCAATTCCATATTCAATACATAAGAATCATCGGTTTCTTTGATATCAGTACGCATGCCTGTGCTAGGTGCAAAAAACTTGTCGTCAAAGAAATCATCAAATAAATTATTCATACTAGGTAGTAATCTCATAATAACATCTCCTTTTTCTTTGAATTGAATTACTATCATGTAGCCACCCTTGCTACAACTATATATTATCACTCTTTTTAGCAAAGTCAATAGTTGAGTGCTAATTTTTAGCAAATATTTTAATAGAGTGCTAAAATATTTAAAAAAAAGAATTTATCTTGTCAAATAAAAAAGAATTAAGTATATTGTAGGTAGTTATACGACTGACGGAAGTGGAATCAACCACATGAAGTATAATCATTTAAAGAGCCGACCGTCTGGGCTGATAGATGCCTGGATTAGGCTCTTTTTCAAATTTCAGGAGGATAATATGAAAGAATTAGAATTAAAGTATGGATGTAATCCTAATCAAAAACCAGCACGAGTATATATGAAAAATGGGGAATTACCTTTTATTGTTTTAAATGGGAAACCGGGTTATATTAATTTGTTGGATGCTCTTAATAGCTGGCAACTGGTTAAGGAATTAAAGGAAGCGACAGGTCAGACATGTGCTGCCAGTTTTAAGCATGTTTCTCCAGCCGGTGTCGCTATTGGCACACCATTAAGTGAAATAGAAAGACAGATGTATTTTGTAAAGGAATCATCGGAAGAACTGACTCCTATTGCAAATGCTTATATTAAAGCAAGAGGATCAGATAGAATGAGTTCTTATGGAGATTTCTGTGCTTTATCAGATATCTGTGATGAAGTGACTGCCAGATTAATTAATAGAGAAGTAAGTGACGGTATTATTGCTCCGGGATATACAGCGGAAGCATTAGAAATTTTAAAGAAAAAGCGTCGCGGAACATACTGTGTCATTGAAATAGATCCTTCATATATACCGCAAGAGATTGAAACAAAAGAAGTATTTGGTGTAAGTTTTGAACAGGGAAGAAATAATATTCAAATGACTGAAGAATTATTCAAAGATATTGTTTCAGATAATAAAGAACTGCCTAAAGAGGCACTCAGAGATCTTATTGTATCAATGATTACATTAAAATATACACAATCTAATTCTGTCTGTTATATTAAAGATGGACAAGCTATTGGGATTGGTGCAGGTCAGCAGTCACGTATTCACTGTACCAGACTGGCAGGAGATAAGGCTGATAAATGGTATTTAAGACAATCTCCTTTGGTATTAAATCTTCAGTTTGCGGATGGATTAAAACGTGCTGAAAGAGATAATGCGATTGATATTTATTTATCTAAAGACTGGAGAGATGTCAATGGAGATGATAACTGGCAGCAAACATTTAAAGTAAGACCGGAAGTCTTTACAGAAGAAAAACAGATGGAGTGGCTGGCAACAAATAAGAATGTTGTATTAGGCAGTGATGCTTTTTTTCCATTTGGAGATAATATTGAAAGAGCTTATCGGAGCGGTGTTCAGTATATTGGTGAAGCAGGGGGATCTATTAGAGATGATCATGTGATAGAAACTGCCAATAAACATAACATGGTTTTAATATTCACACATCTTCGTTTATTTCATCATTAAAGGTGACTTTGTCACCTTTTTTATAGAATCAATTCTATTGATTATGTTATAATATCAAAATGGAGGATTCAAAGAATGCTTTTTATTACAGATGCAGAATTTGAGAGAATTGTTTCAAGATTTAGAAATAGACAAATTGCTTATCGTTATTATTCTTATCACTGTGTAACAAGAATAAGAATAGAATATAGGAATGATGAATATATTATTGATGGTACAGTTATAGTGAATGGTATTTTATATACGCCTAGAATTATAGTTAATCAGTTTTCAAAAATTATCAGTACACACTGTGACTGTAATTTTTCTGATGCTTATACAACTTGTGCACATGCGGGAGCAGTGATTTTAAAAGTACAGGAACTTTCTCCGGATACTTTTCCTTTTGAATATAAATCAGAGACGCCTGCTAAAACACAAAAAAGAAAATTAAGTTATCAGGAAAGATTACAGAAACAATGGGAAGAAATACATATTCATAACTTAGAAACTATTGGTACTCATTTGACTAACCGAATTAAAAATAACTGGTTAGAGAGTTTCAGTAATGCAAGAAGTGAAATTGCCAGTCTTAGAATATATTATGAATATCAATATGTTCCTTTTATTAAGTTTAAAATAGGGAATGATAGATTTTATGTAATTAAAAATTTAAATAATTTTGTAAAAGACATGATAGAGAATAATGAAATAAGCTATGGGAAGATGTTTCGCTTCTTACATAAATATGAAAATCTTGATGATTATTCAAAGAAGATTTATGACTTCATTCAGACATATTATCACGATTCTTATTCTAATTCTATTTTTCTTAATGAGAATAATCTGGATGCCTTCTATAAGCTTGTGAGCGATATTCCTAAAGAGTATATTTCTAATCTACATATGGAAAATATGAATATTAAGCCTCATATTCATATTCATGAAACAAAAAGAAATGTTCATATAGAATGCTTAGATCAATTGAATGCTTATAAGATTGCCAATTATCATATTTATCAGGTAGAAGATAATCAGATCAAGGTATCACATGGTGATGAGAAAGGAATACTTGCATCCTTTTTACGGACTCTTCATGAGCATAATTTATCTCTTTATATCCCTAATAATGAAAAGAATGATTTCTATCATTATATTCTTTCTCCTATAAGAAACTATCTGAAGATAGACAATTCTCCGGTAGAGATAGAAGAAGATAAAATAGAAATTTATGGTGATATTAATGAGGTAGAAGAGGCTGTGTTTCAGATATATGGATTATATGATGATGAGAAAGTGAACCTGTTAAAAGAATCAGATAAGTCCCATAGCGTCATTGCTTCACTTGTGATTGATTATATGAAACGTTATTGTACAAATGATGATAATCAGTCTTTATATTTTGATACTCATTCTGAAGAAACATCTGATTTTTTAAATGAAGGTATTGCTTTTTTAACTCGGTATGCAGATATTTATGTATCTGAAAATATTAAGAAGTATGGTAAGAAATCAAAAATGAGCTTATCTGTAGGAATTGGTATCAGTCACGGGCTTTTATCTATTGACATAGATGCTGTCGGGATACCAAAAGAAGAACTTGCCGGTGTTATTAAAAGCTATAAGTCTAAGAAGAAATATCATAAATTAAAGAGCGGAGAAATGCTTTATATAGATTCTAATGAATTAGAAGAATTATCCAATATAATGGATCGTTATCATTTAGTATCTAAAGATATTAATGATGGTCAGATTCACATGAATTTAAATAGAGCTTATGCATTAGAAAACAGTGCTCAGGATATAAAATATTTAAAGGTTAGTCGATCTTCATTATTTAATGATATTATCGATCGGTTAAAGAACTATCAGAATCATCATTATTCTTTAAATAATCAATATGAACATATCTTAAGAGACTATCAGAAACAAGGATATCAATGGCTTTCAACGATGACTGATTTAAATTTAGGAGGTATTCTTGCTGATGATATGGGTCTGGGAAAAACACTACAAATAATTTCTTTATTAGAGAATCAACAGAATCATTATAGTATTGTAATTTGTCCCAGTACGCTTGTTTTAAATTGGGCTGATGAGATTAGAAAGTTCTCATCTTCTTTAAAGCCGTTGTGTATAGCCGGAACAAAGCAGGAGAGAAAAGAGAAAATTGCAAGTTCAGATCATTATGATATTCTTATCACATCCTATGATTTAATGAGAAGAGATATCGATTTATATAAAGATAAACAATTTGATTTTATTATTTTAGATGAAGCACAGTATATAAAGAATCAGAACACTAAGAATGCCTTAAGTGTTAAGAAATTAAATGGCTATCATAAGTTTGCTTTAACAGGAACACCTATAGAAAACAGTCTTGCTGAACTATGGAGTATCTTTGATTTCTTAAATAAGGATTATCTTTTTCATTATCATTATTTTAGAGAACATTATGAGTCACCGATCGTTAATGAACATGATGAAAAGAAACAGAGAGAATTAAAGAAATTAATTGCTCCGTTTATATTAAGGCGTACAAAAAAGGAAGTATTGAAAGAACTTCCTGATAAGATAGAAAATAATATTTCTATTGAATTTACGAAAGAGGAAAGGAAACTTTATTTTGCTCATCTGGCAGAAGTAAATAAAGAATTAAGAGCCTTGGATACAAATAGAGATCGTATTCAGATTCTTGCGATGTTGACCAGATTAAGACAGATATGCTGTGAACCTAGAATGCTTTTTAATAATATTAATCATTTATCTTCTAAGATGAATGCCTGCTTAGAGATTATAGATAACTACTATCAGAGTCATAAGAAACTTATTATTTTTTCATCGTTTTCAAGTGTTTTAGGCTTGTTAGAGAAGGAACTTAAAACAAGACATATTAAATATCATATGATTACAGGAGCTACGCCATCGCTTAAAAGGAAGCCTATAGTAGATGCTTATCAAAAAGATGATTCAACAGTTTTTCTAATATCATTAAAAGCCGGTGGAACAGGTCTTAATCTGACTGCTGCAGAAGGCGTCATTCATTTTGATCCGTGGTGGAATATGAGTGCACAAAGTCAAGCAACTGATAGAGCACATCGTATTGGTCAGGAAAATATTGTTTTTGTCTATAAGCTGATTATGAAAGATTCATTAGAAGAAAAGATTCAAGAGCTTCAGAATCAGAAAAAACAGCTTTCCGACACTTTTGTAGAAGGTAATGAAGGAGCAATCACCAATATGACTTCAGAAGAGATTATGAGTCTATTTAAATAGGCCATCAGTATTATTGATGACCTTCTTGTATTCCTAATAATTCTAAGTAACGATGATTCATATCTTCAAGTTTATTCTCTTTGCTTAGAAAGAGCTAAGAGTAAGCTGAAATCAGATAAAACATTCATTTGATTATCAATATCTTTAATTGCTTTTGTTGACTGAAAGTAAGTTTTTTAGGTTTATTCTTTTTTCTCCTTTTTCAATCAGACTGAGATTTTTTGCTGTAGCGTTATTATAATAAGCAATCTGATGATAAAAAGAAGCAATCAGCTTTAAAAAGGTGGACTTTCCGGTGCCGTTAATGCCTGCCAATCCAATCTGTTCACCTTCTTCAATAATAGGGCTGATATTTTTAAATAATATACGTTCTCCTATGGAATAAGAGAGATTATCTATTTTACAAAGTATAATTTTCTCCTTTTGTAAGATATTAGCATAAAATTCCATTTGGTTGTATGATTTTACTATGTTATAATGCATATTGATGAAAATGATGGAAGGTAAAGGATGTCATGCAAAGATTATACATGAGATTCTCAGGTATTATTAAAGATATTACCAGCAAAAGTAGAAATCCTTTTATAAGAGAATCAGAATTTATTGGATTATATGGTATGATAGATATTCTCTATAGCCGAAGTAGCCATTATACTCAGGTGTTTGCAGTTTTTAAAGGAGCTACTACTCCATATCATTATATTAAGACAACACCCGGTATACTTACAAGAGATGAAAAAGGGCTGATATATTTAACTACAAAGAATCATCGATATGTGTTTGAAGTGATTGAACTGTATAAGGAGTGATTAAAATGAAGACTCCCGAAGAATTGATGGGGATGCGTGTAAAAGAATTAAGAAAGAAAGCCGGTCTAACTCAAGAAGAATTAGCAAGATTGAGTTATTTAGATCGCAGCTATATTGTGTCATTAGAGAATGGTCATAGAAATCCTACTGTCATTACTATTTCTCGAATTGCTGCCGGGATGGGATTACGTCTGGTAGATTATTTTGATTCACCATTATTTGATGAATTAGAGAAGCAGGAAAAGAAAAAGAATGAAGAAGCGAACTCTCAGTAATGAGAGTTTTTATTATGGGTGCAAATGAATAGAATTTAAACATATAATATGATAATATAAAGATGGTTATATGAAAAGGAGGTTTTTGTAATGGAATTTTATCGCTGTAAAGAATGTGGAAGTATTGTAGTTAAGGTAACTGAAGGAAAAGGTGCTCATTGTGGAGAAAATTTAGAAAAGCTGACAGCTAATACCGTTGATGCAGCTACTGAAAAGCATGTTCCGGAAATAAGTGTTGAAGGGCATCTTGTTACTGTTAAGGTAGGAAGTGTAGAACATCCTATGTTGGAAGCACATTATATTGAATTTATTGCCTTAGAAACAACTGCCGGTGTCCACTATAAGACTTTAAAGCCTGGCGAAGCTCCGGTTGCAAAATTCGTATTAGATGAAGGTGAAGAAGTGCTTCATGCTTATGAATTCTGTAATTTACATGGCTTATGGATGGCATAAATAAAGAATCTCATCACCTCATATGAGGTGATTTTTTATAAGTATATAAATGTTTTTTCAAATAGATAATAAAAGATTATTTATTAAATCAAGTATCTTTTGGTACCGATTACAGCAAAAATGTGATAAACTGATATTAATAGTTATAGGAATGATTTTATAAGGGGTGAGACAATGAAGAAACTGCTGAAAATACAATTTATGATAATAAGCTTATTTATAATAGGTCTGTTTATTTTATTGCTTTATTTACTGAATATCTATCATGCCGGCGGGAATATATATCTGTTGACTATTTTATTATTCTTTCTTTTTATCGGTCTTATTTCTTTTATGTATTATCTTTTATATCAGAAAATAAATGAAACAAAAGAAGAATCTCATTACAAAAAAACAGTCTTATCACAGGGAAGCCGTCATATAAGAACGTTAATGAATAATATATTGAATTATTCAAGCCCTATTATGAGTCAGGATTATAATCCTAAAGAATTGAAAGAAGCACTGGCAAAGATTAATAGTTCTTCAGAAATTCTGATGAATCTGATTGATGACTTAATGGCAGTCTTTAATATTGGTAATAGAACACTTTCTTTAAGTGAAAGCGTAGAAACGATTCATGACTGCATTTCATGGGCAACGGATATTATTGAACCACGAATGAAAGAACATCATCAGAAACTTGATTTGAAATATAGGAATATTGATAAATTCAGATATATCTTAGTAAATAAAGCAAGATTACAGCAAGTTCTGACTAATATTTTAAATTATGCAAGCCGTTATTCTAAGGATGGAGGCTTAATTAAAATGAGAGTATCCGGTGAGGAGAAGAGTAATGGAATTGGTGTTGTTATTTCAATTAAGGATAATGGTAACGGCATCAGTGAAGAAGAGCTTTCTTCACTTTATAATAAGGATTATCATAAGCCTTCTGATACAGCTCATTTTGAGCTGGGGCTGGCAATGTTGGGTACTATTGTAGATGAGATGAATGGTAAAATAGAGTGTCACAGCAAGCCGGGAGAAGGAACAGAGTTTATTCTTTCTTTTTATTGGGTTTATAGTGATCGCGGTAATGTTCCTGATACTTCTTTTGATTTTTCTATTTTAAAGGGAAAGAATATTTTATTGGTTGAAGATGATTTAATGAATGCTGAAATTATTGAAGCTATTCTTTCTAAAAAAGGAATTACTATGGATTTAGCCAGTGATGGCAAACAGGCTGTTTCTATTTTTACTCATGCGATGCCTCATACTTATGATGCAATTCTAATGGATTTAAGAATGCCGGTCATGGATGGCTTTGAAGCGACCAGATCTATTAGAGAAGCGACTCATCCTGAGGCTTCAATTATTCCTATTATTGCAATGACTGCTGATGTTTTTGATGCCAGCAGTACAACCACAAAGGAAGCAGGTATGAATGGACATATTGTTAAGCCTATTAATCCTGATGATCTTTATATAGTACTTACCAATACAATTCATATTTAATAAGGAGGGGATGAGATGCTTACCGATTTTTCACTGATTCAGTCATTTTTAATCCCCTTAGCTATCTTTGAGAAAAAGACACATAAATTTATTTTAAAAGCTATTTCTCAGGGATTAAAAGAACATTTAAAAATAGAAGATGAGCGAGAAACTATTCATTTGTTTAACTCTCATCCGGAGAATTTTCTTTATCATGAAGATTTAGAAAGTATAGGTAATATTTATCGCTTGATGGAGAATCAGAAAAATAAAGCGAGACATCTTATGGTAAGATTTAGAACTTCACCAAAAGATGATTATCACTGGTATTTTTTAGAGGGCTTTTTTACAGAAGGGTTACTATTTGTTTTTTTAAATAATATTGATTATCAGCATCACTTGTTGTCGGAAACACTGGATGATGCTCAGGAGGCTAAGGAATTACTGGATAGTATTTTGGCAAATGCACAAACACCTATTTTCTGGAAAGATATGAATAGATGTTTTATTGGAGCCAATCAGGCTTTTCTGAATTATTTTGAGTTTGAGTCGCTTGATTATATTCTAGGAAAAAAAGAAGAGGATCTCATTTGGCACAAATATCCTGAAAGGAATATCGAAGATGAAATCTCTATTTTAAAAAGCGGTAGGAATACACAAGAAAGGGATCAATGTCTTATTAATAATGAGTTAAGAGATATTAAAACTTTTAAATCACCTTTATATATTCATGGACAAATTAACGGCTTAGTGGGTAGTATTGTTGACATTACATCAGAAATACATGCTCAAAAAAAGATAGAAGACTTAAATAATGCCTTAGTAGATTCGTTAGATGTGAAGACTAAAGCAGACAAGATAAAAAGTGATTTTATGGCTCAAATGAGTCATGATATGCGTACGCCTCTAACTACAATCATGGGATTAAGCGAACTGTCTTTAAAAGATGATATTGATGACTCAACCAGACAGACATTTCAAAAGATACAAAGTGCCGGTAAATATTTATTAGCTTTAATTAATGATTTGTTGGAGGTTGAGAAATTCCAGTCCGGTAAAATGGAGCTTTATAATAAGCGTATTGCTTATGATCATCTGATTCAGGGAATATTGGATATTATTGAACCCAATGCCAATCAAAGACATCATATTTTTAAATATATTTCTTAGATCGGAAGAG